>JACCDP010061282.1_pt1 | contig 35814 bp, 32 predicted proteins | sample 7445841 | NCBI WGS metagenome assembly JACCDP01 (sample SAMN15323441, study PRJNA562643) | freshwater metagenome | isolation source: river surface water | place: USA:Blue River Watershed | collected 2017-08-17 | reverse complement strand
AGGACGACGAGCGGCTTCTCGCCCTTCGTCACGACCTCTTCGTTGAAGACAATCTCCTTGATGCCCTTGTTGCTCGGCACCTCGTACATCACCTCGAGCATCGACTTCTCGAGAATGGCCCGCAGGCCGCGCGCGCCGGCCTTCCGGCGAATCGCCTCGGTGGCAATGGCGCTCAGCGCACCATCGGTGAACGCCAGCTCCACGCCGTCCATTTCGAGGAGCCGCTTGTACTGCTTCGTGAGCGCGTTCTTCGGCTCGGTCAGCACGCGGACCAGCGCCTTCTCGTCCAGCTCCTCGAGCGTCGTGACGACCGGCAGGCGGCCGATGAACTCGGGGATCATGCCGAACTTCAGGAGGTCGTCCGGCTCGACGTCTCGCAGGAAGTTCGAGGCGTTGAGCTGCCGGCTCTTCACGTCGGCGCCGAAGCCCATGCTCTTGCCGGCCTTGCGACGCTCGACGTACTGCTCGATGCCGTGGAAGGCGCCGCCGCAGATGAAAAGAATGTTCGTGGTGTCGACCTGCAGGAACTCCTGCTGCGGGTGCTTGCGGCCGCCCTTCGGGGGAATGTTCGCGACCGTCCCCTCCAGCATCTTGAGCAGCGCCTGCTGGACGCCTTCGCCCGACACGTCGCGGGTGATGCTGGGGTTCTCGGACTTGCGGGCGATCTTGTCGATCTCGTCGATGTAGACGATGCCCCGCTGCGCCCGCTCGATGTCGTGATCGGCCGCCTGCAGCAGGTTGACGATGATGTTCTCGACGTCCTCGCCGACGTAGCCGGCTTCGGTGAGCGTGGTGGCGTCGGCGATGGTGAACGGCACGTTGAGCAGCCGGGCCAGCGTCTGCGCCAGCAGCGTCTTGCCGCTGCCCGTGGGGCCCAGCAGCAGGATGTTCGACTTCTGCAGCTCGACGTCGTCGAGCGACACCTTGCTCTCGACGCGCTTGTAGTGGTTGTGCACCGCTACCGAGAGCACCTTCTTCGCCCGGTCCTGGCCGATCACGTACTCGTCCAGCACCTTCTTGATCTCGCCCGGGCGAGGCACTTTCAGCTTCTTGTCCTTCTTGTCCTCGTGCTCGACCTCCTCCGCGATGATGTCGTTGCAGAGGCCGATGCACTCGTCGCAGATGTACACCGTGGGGCCCGCGATGAGCTTCTTGACCTCCTTCTGGCTCTTTCCGCAGAAGGAACAGCAGAGCGCGTGGTTGTCCCGCTTGTCGACGGCCATGTGGAGCACTCTCCGCTTCGAGGATGGGTCCGGCCGGGCGCCTTGTCGATGCCCCGCCGCCCACGGAAGTTCGATGGCGTTTGTAGGGCCACTCCGGTCCCACGTCCACGAAAGCGACGGCGGCTTCGGAGCCCCGAATGAAGCGGCCCCTCCCGCAAGCCCTGGAGGGACGAGGGAAGAGGCCGCCGTCTTGCCAGGCGACAGGGCGCCGTGAGACCGGAAGCCCTGGGACAGGAAGCCTTAAGCCTTCTTCTCGGCTTCGGGCCGGCGCGCGTAGACGCCGTCGACGAGGCCGTACTCCTTCGCCTCGCCGGCGCCCATGAAGTAGTCGCGGTCGGCGTCGCGCTCGATGCGCTCGATCGGCTGCTTGGTGTGCTTCGAGAGAATCTCGTAGAGCTTGTGCTTGAGCCGCAGGATCTCGCGCGCCTGAATCTCGATGTCGGTCGCCTGCCCCTGCGCGCCGCCCAGGGGCTGGTGGATCATGATGCGGCTGTTCGGAAGGCTGAAGCGCTTGCCCTCGGCGCCGGCCGCCAGCAGCACCGCGCCCATCGACGCCGCCTGACCGATGCAGATGGTGCTGACCGGGCAGCGGATGTACTGCATCGTGTCGTAGATGGCGAGGCCGGCCGTGACGCTGCCGCCGGGGCTGTTGATGTAGAGCTGGATGTCCTTGTCGGGGTCCTCGCTCTCGAGGAACAGCAGCTGCCCCGTGATGATGTTCGCCACGTCGTCGTCGATGGGCGTGCCCAGGATGACGATGCGGTCCTTCAACAGACGGCTGAAGAGGTCGTAGCTGCGCTCACCGCGGTGCGTCTGCTCGAGCACGACGGGAATGGGCATGTAGGGCATGGGCTCTCCTGTTTGCGGCCGTCCGGCTCGGGCGACGGAGGATCTCTAATCAGGGTGAGGCAGAGGCGCCCGAGGTCGAACGCCCCTCCGACCCAAGCAATTGATTTTTCAGGCCTTCGGGGCGGCGGTGAAGGTCGCCGAAGCCTCGAGCGCCGCGATGGCGCGCTCGTTGCGCATGCTGCCGATGAGACCGGCCAGGGCGCTGGCTGAGCGGTAGGCGGCGCGGACGCGCTCGGGGGCGATGCCCTCCTCGGTCGCGATCTCGACCATCTTCGCGTCGACCTCCTCCGGCTTCACCTCGAGCCCCTCGGCCTTCGCGACGGCGTCCAGCAGGAAGTAGCCCTTCACGTCGGCGGTGGCGCGCGGCTGGGCCTCGCGCTTGACCTGCTCGACGATCGGGTTCTTCGCGTCCAGCGGCACGCCGCGGCGGGCCAGGTTCTGGACGAACTCCTCGGCGATGCGCTCGGCGGCGTTGTCGACCAGGGCGCTCGGCACTTCGAGCGGGTTCTCCTCGATCAGCTTCTCCATGATCGCATTGCGGCGGAGGCGCTTGTTATTTTCGGACGCCTGCTTCTCGAGGTCCTCTCGGATCTTGGCCTTGAGGGCGTCGAGGCTGTCCGCCCCGCCCACGTCCTTGGCGAACTCGTCGTCCAGCTCGGGGCGCTCGCGCTTCTTGATGGCGGTGACGGTGACCTTGACCTCGGCCGACTTGCCCTTGAGTTCGTCGGAAACGTCCTCACCCTCGAACGCCTCTGAGAACTCGCGGGTCTCGCCGATCTTCGCGCCGACCAGCTTCTCGCCACGGCCGTCGATGAACTGACCTGCCTCGACGCGGATGAGCGCGTCCGATCGCTTCGCAGGCGGGCGCGAGGTGCCGGGGAAGGCCATCTCGTAGTCGATGCCGGCGATGTCGCCCGACTGGACGGTGTCGCGGCCCTCGACGGTGACGGTGGTGGCCATCGACTCGCGCAGCTGCTCGAGCTGGGCGTCGACGTCGGCGTCCGAGACGCTCTCCTCGGCCACCGTGATTTCGAGCCCCTTGTACTTCGCCAGCTTCACGTCGGGGCGGACCTCGACGCGGGCCGAATAGCTGAACTCCTTTCCGGGCGTGAACTCCTGAGGCTCGACCGACGGCGCCGCCACGGGCGACAGCTGGGTCGTACCCAGCGCCTCGCGGAAGGTGCCGTCGACGATCTCGCGCGCGACGTCGGTGCGGATCTGGTCGGCGAAGAAGCGCTCCAGCACGTTGCGCGGGACGTGGCCCTGGCGGTAGCCCTTGAGCTTCACGGTGCGGCCGAGGCGGCGGTAGACGTTCTCTGTGAACTGGGTGACGCGCTCGGCGGGCACCTGGATGTCGAGCCGGCGGACGACCGGCGAAAGTTCCTCAACACGAACGGACAACTGCGACATGTGACGACCTCGTTGCGGCCGGGCGGCTCATGAGAGGCGCCGGCGGTCAAAAAAGCGGCGCAGGATACGCCCTGCCGCCCCTTCGGGCAAGGAGCGATGCGACGCGCGGGAGCGCCCTCGGCGGTGTATACGGCCCGCATGTCGACTCGGAAGTGGATGGGAATGCTGGGCATCGCTGTGGCACTCGCGGGCTGCAACTGCGAGCAGCTGCTGGCGACGAAGCGCTCGGGCTCGCTCCCGGCGGAGTCGGAGGGAGCGCCGGAGAGCGGCCCTGCTGCTGCGACAAACCCGATGGCGCCGCCCGTGGTGCGTCTGCCTGCCCAGGTTCAGCAGCGCATCCCGCGCCCCGCACAGCATCAGGCGATCCCTGCGGCGCCGCCTCCTGCCGCCCCTCCGTCAGCCGTCGCGCCGCCCGTGATGCCGGTGGCGCTGCCGGACGCAGGCAGCGGGTCTCAGCACGCCCAACCCGTGCCGATGCCGTTCGTGAACGACCCGGCGCGCTCGCTGAAGCTGGTCCGATTCCCGGCCGGCCTGCGACGCTCGCTGGACAACGCCGAACCGCGGCGTCTCGACGACCCCAAGGCCCACCGATAGCCCTGCTCAGCGGACGTCGAGCGGAAGCGCGGTGCGCAGGACTTCGCTCAGCGCCGACTCGAGGGCGCCGTCGCTCAGCGCCTTCAACGCCGCCGCGCGGGCCGCGCGTTGGTCACTCAGATCGCAGCCCGTCACGACCAGCGGCGTCGCGGATGCCGGCTGGCCATCGACGCTGAACAGGACCGTCCGCTCGCAGCAGAGCTCGACGCCGCGAGGAAACCTCTCACGCACATGAACGTCGAGGCGCACCGGACCGGCTGCCGAGACGACGCCGCCCATCCGACCGATGGCCTGCACGACCGGTCCGACGAGGTCGGAGGCCTCAGGGTCTGCCGCCTCGACCCGCACCGGATGCGCGGCGAGCAGCTCGCGACGACGCAGGTCCAGCGCTTCGAACAGTCTCAAGCCCAGCGCTTCAGGAAGGCGGCCATCGACAGCCGCAAGGGCCGATCGAAGCGGCGCAGCCCGGCGAGCGAGTGCAGCCGCCTGACCGTACAGCCCGGCGAAGCGGGCCACTGCGACGCCCTCGTCGCTCGCGGAGGAGCACAGCCGTCGGAGCGCGGCATCGGCGGCCATATACTCTTCTGATAGCATATTGGTCGCGCGGCGACGATCGAGCACGGCGAGGGCGTAGTGCGCGGCTCCGTCGGAGTGGCGCTCGGCGATGCGAATCAGCTCGCCGTGGGCGAACTCGCTCTCGGTCGAGAGGCGCTGGAGCTGGTGGGCCTCGTGGCTCACCCGATCGTCCCGAACCGCCTGCGTCTCCACCGACTCGGCCACGCCGCGAATGCGCGCTTGGATCTTTCGCAGGAGGGCGAATCGGGCAGCGTCGTCGGCCTGTGCAGCGCCTTCGGAGCTCTCACCGGAAGCCGTCAAATAGGCGTCGGCCGGGTAGTCGCGAGGTTGCAGCGTGTCGTCGACGAGGTGACGGGGGACCGGGCCGTGAAGGCATCCGGCGGCGGCGACGAGTGGCGCGAGGAGGAGGATTCGTCGCATCGCATCGAGTCTAGTCGCCGGCTCATCACCGCTGGAGAAAAGTGAAGCGCCGGCAACCCGTGGGCTCCGGCGCTTCGAAACGGAATCCCGTCTCGTCAGGCTACTCGCAGAGGCCCGTGGTCGCGCTGCAGGTCAGGCCGGCGGCGCAGACGAACAGGTCGTCGCAAGGCCCGCCCGCAGGGATGCCCGTGCAGGCGCCCGCCGAGCAGCCGGTGCCGCCGACAGCGAGGCAATCGAAGTAGAGCGGCTGCGCCCAGTCAAAGCAGGCGATGACCAGGTTGTTGCCGACGCAGTTGGGGACGAAATCGACGCCCTGCGGAGGAACGGTGCAGGTGGTGGTTGTCGCCGTGCAGCTGCTGGTGAGCTCGCCGGCAGCCACGTTGATGCCGAGGCTGCAGCCGAAGCCCGCGGTCGTGGTGGAGTTGCCGCAGGCGAAGGCCACCTCGTCATCGGGCATGCTGATGAAGCACTCGCTGCCGGGGGGCATCGCGCACCACGACCCGTAGTTCGGGAACATGCGGCAGACGCCGGAGAGCGTGTCGGTGCCCAGCGAGATGTTGGTGCAGTCGATGGTGCGGATGGTGTTTTCATCAGCCCCGCCGCACCAACGAGCGACGTCGCCCTGGCAGTCACCCTCGATGGTCATCGGCGGGTTCAGGTCGGTGCACTTGGTCGGGGCGGGGTTGACGCCGCCGTCGGCCGGAGTGGTGCCGCCGTCGGTGCCGGAACCACCGCCGCCACTGCCGCCGTCGGTGCCCGAACCGTCGCCGCCACTGCCGCCGTCGGTCATCGTGGTGCCGCCGTCCGTCGTGGTGGTCGTGCCGCCGTCGGTCTTGGTGCCGCCATCGGTCGTGGTCGTGTTCGTGGTGTTGGTGTTGCTGCTTGAGCCGCCGCAAGCCGCTACGGCACCGGCCACGAGGAGGGCCATCCAGAAGTTACCGCGCATCGAAGATCCTTGGTGAGTCGCCCGAAAATGGGTCAAGAGCGATGCTACCGGAAAAGTGCGCCGGAAGCCAGCATCGGACTCGATCGAGCGCGCCATCAGGTCTCGATGGAGACCGTGCGCAGGCCTGCGACGCCGCCGCAGCCATCCTGACCGACGATGAAGAGTTCGATGCGGACGGTTCCGAAACGCAGGACGCGGAGGCCCGTCAGATTGGCCTCCATCCAGCGGCGAAGGCCGGCGTAGCGCTCAGCGGCGGCCTTCTGGCCCTCGTCCATCCACTCCTGCGGCACGGCGATGTGATCGAAGAGGGCGTCGAAGTCGCGCGTCTCTGCCGCTGCGGAAGCGTCGATGCCGGCGAGGGCGCGGACGGCCTCCAGGTCGAGCGCCGCCGAGGCCCACGAGACGGGCGTGAGCGGGAAGTCCGACTCGGAGGTGTAGAGCAGCCCCTCGACGAGCGGCACCAACTCCGTGGTCAGCAGATCGCCGCAGCGCTCCGCCGTGCCTGCGTCGGCGGCACCTGCATCGGTCGAAATGGCGGACTCATCACCGGTAGCGCAGGCCGTCGCGGCGAGGCAGAGCGTGAGGAGGACGATGGTGTGAAGGCGCATCGAGGGGCGCGATAGCACGCGCGGGGCGCACGGGCACGAGCCCCCTGCGCCCCGCCCCGCTGCACGTCGGGCGTCAGTGAACGCCGGCGCTGCCGGCCGACATCTGCTGCGCGTGCTCGTGCGAGAGCGCCACGACCTTGTTGTAGATGCCGATGAGCAGAAGCGTCGGCACCCACTGGCCGACGAAGGTCGCGATCTCCTTTCGGCCGGTCAGCATGAAGCCCGCCGACAGCGCAATGGAGCCCAGCGCCCCCGCGATGAACGGGAACGTCGGCGCGCGCTCGACCTGTGACTCGAACTTCTGGGAGAGGCCGCCCGTGCCGGTCTGCGATTCGATCATCTCATTACCTCCAATTTGAGAACTTACTGTCGGACTTGGCTGTCGGGACCGTTCAGTGGCGCGGAGCGGCCGAGGCCCCGCTCGGATAGGCCGCCATGAGCTCCATGCAGGCCCGCTCACATCGCTCGCACACCTCTCGGCAGATGCGGCAATGCTCGTGGCGGCTTTCGTGACGGGCGCATTCGGCGGCGCAGCTCCGGCAGGCCTGCACGCAGGCCTCGAGCGCGGTCCGCCACAGTTTTTCGTCGGGCTGCGCCTGCCTCGCGATCAGGCGGCCGGTGGTCGCGCAGACGTCGGCGCAGTCGAGGCAGATGCGGATGCATTGGCGCAGCATGTCGCTGTGCGCCTCACCGATGCAGGCGTCGGCGCAGATGGTGCACGCTTGCTCGCACTCGAAGCAGGCGGAGAGGCAGGCGGCCACGGCGTCGAAGTTTGTTGTGGGCTTCTGCGGATGGGTCTCGAGCAGGCGGTCGAGCGAGGTCATCGCGTTCCTCCTGCCGGGAGGCTGGGAACGATGCTCTCGGGCGCCCATCAGCGGCGCGGCGGTTGGTTCCCTGCCGGTGCCGGGCAAGAAGCGGAGAGCGCTCTCGCAAGCGCGTCGACGAGGCGTGCACGGTGGCTCGGATCGTCTGCGCGCGCCTCGTCCTCGTCGTTCGCGATGACGCCGGCCTCGAACAAAAGGGCAGGAACTGAAGCGCTTTTCAGCACGACGAGGCCATCGAAGCGGTAGAGCCCGAGCGCCGCGTCCAGCAGCGGCCGCCCTTCCCCGTCGATCGGCTCGGCGTGATGAAGGGTGGGCGCGAAGGCCGCTGCTGCGAGCTGGGCGCCGATCGCCGTTGCGATTCGCACCGAGGCTTCGAACCGTGGATTCTCCGCCGAAACGAAGAAGGAGTGGCCGCGGGCGTGCCGGGTGCGTCGTCGCTCGACGCCGTCGTGGACCCAAGGCTCGAGGAAGCGGGGCTGCACCGAGTCGTGGTGAATCGAGAGCAGCAGGTCCGCGCCGTCCGCCGCGCGTGCCCGTTCGACGAGGCCGCCCGCCGGAATCCGACGAACTGAGATCCCTTTTGAAACAAGTGCTTTTTCGACCTCCTCCGCGAGGCGGAGGTTGAACAGCCGCTCGGGGCGGCCCCGCGCGCTCGTCGCTCCCGGTGCGGCGTCGGTGTGTCCGGCGTCGAGCGCCACCACACGGAGACAGGGCTCCGCGCGCGCCTCGCACGTCAGCATCGCGAGACCGAACAGCAGCGGGGCGGGCCGCAGCATCAGAACTGGTAGTAGATGAACGGCTGCGGACCCGCTCCGGAGAGTGCGCGCACGAGGTAGAGGAAGATCATCACCACCGCGGCCTGACCAATGGCGGGAAGACGGCCCAGCTCCTCATCCAGCGCAAGTCGCCAGCGGCTCGGCAGCACGTGGGCAAGAGCACACGCCGCAAGCAGCGCCACCACCGTCGGGGTCACGTTCGCGGAGCCGCCGCCCCAGCCGGTGAAGAGCTGGGTGATGAACTCGATGGCGCCGTCGAAGCTGTCGGCGCGGAAGAAGACCCACAGCAGCACGACGATGTGGAAGGTCGCGAACCAGCCCAGCGCGTCCCGCCAGCCGAAGCCCTCGCGCCGCTCGAACGACTCGGACGCCTTCCCGCCGGACCACTTGCTCCACACGCGTTCGACGACGAGCGCGCCACCATGGAACGCGCCCCAGAGGACGAAGTTCCAGCTCGCGCCGTGCCACAGGCCGCCGAGGAGCATCGTCAGGAACAGGTTGCGCTGGGTCGTCCAGAAGCCGCCCCGCGAGCCGCCCAGCGGCTTGTAGAGGTAGTCGCGCAGCCACGACGAAAGCGACAGGTGCCAGCGCCGCCAGAACTCGCGGATGCTGGTCGCCCGGTACGGATGGTCGAAGTTGGGCGGCAGGTCGAAGCCGAAGAGCGTCGCCGTGCCGATCGCCACGTCGGTGTAGCCCGAGAAGTCGCCGTAGATCTGGAAGGCGTAGCCGTACATCGCCGCCAGCACCTCGGCGGACGAGTACTGCGACGGCAGGTCGAAGACCCGATCGACGATGGAGGCGGCGAGAAAATCGGCGACGGCCTTCTTGAGAAGCCCCCGCAGTATCTGCCCCAGCGCTCGCCCCAGGCGCTCCTGCGAGAGCGGCTTCGGCGCGTCGAACTGCGGGACGATGTCGCCCGGCCGCACGATCGGACCGGCGACGAGCTGCGGGAAGAAGGCCTTCGCCAGCGTGAATCGGGGCAGCGAGCCGAACGCCACGAGCTCCTTCCGGTAGACGTCGATGACGTAGCCCAGCCCCTGGAACGTGTAGAAGGAGATGCCCACCGGCAGCGTCCAGTCGAGCGCGCCGGGCGGCGTCACGCCCAGCTTCACGAGCAGCGGACTCACCGTCTCGAGGGCGAGGTTCGTGTACTTCCAGAGCGCCAGGATGCCGAGGTTCACGACGACCGCGAGCGTCACGAGCCGCTTGCGATCGACCGGGTCCTCCGTCTTCTGAAGCGCCTGCGCGACGAGGAAGTCGAAGGTCGTCACGCCGAAGAGCAGGAACAGGTAGCGCCAGTCCCAGCAGGCGTAGAAAAAGGCGCTCGCGACGAGCAGCACCGCGAGCCGCAGCTGGTGCCAGCGCGACAGCGCCATCCAGAGGGAGAGCGTCGCGACGAGGAAGAGCGCGAAGGCCTGCGTGTTGAACAGCATCGCCTACTCGCCTCCCAGGAGCGCCGGGAGCAGGATGCCGGCCACCTCGCGGCCGACCAGCGCGGCCCCGACGTCGGTGAGGTGAATGAAGTCGCCCGAGAGCATGCGCGGCTTCTTCTGAATCCAGTCGAGCGCCACGTTCGGCCCGCCGGCGAGCGCCTCGCGATCGATGTAGAGGCAGCCCGCCTCGTCTGCGGCCTTGCGGACGATGGCGGCGAGGCGCGCCGTGGTGGGGCTGGGGCGCATACCGCGCAGGATGATCGGGTACGGCGTCATGAAGGCGCAGGCGGTGCCGGGGCGTGCTTCACGCACCTCGCGCATCAGCCGCTTGAGCTGCTCTCCCTCGCTCTGGGGCGGCTTCCAGTCGGCGGCGACGACGTTGAGCCCGAAGCTCGTCACCACGAGGTCCGGTTCGAGGGCCGCGAGCGACTTGCCGAGTCGCCCGGGGCCGTAGAAGCCGAGGTGCGTCGCGGTGGCGCCGACGACGCCCATCGCCGACCAGACGACGCCCGGCCCCGGCCACTCGACGTTCCAGCCAAACGCGCGCAGAACGCCGTTTTTCAGGGTGATTTCGAGCTGCTTCGGGCAGGGACCTTCCGGCATCTCCCAGCGGGCGACCGTTTCACCCTGCGTACCGTCGACACGTACAGGCACTCCGCCGTCGCGGACGATGTCGAAGGCGAGGCCGGGCTGGGGCTCGTAGAGGAATTTGAGGGCGCAGCGGCCCTCGGGGGGCTTCGCGACCTTCAGCTTGAGCTTCGCGCCGGGCGCCTTGCCGACGAAGACGGTGCCGCCGGGGCCGAAGTTCCCGCCCTTGCCGGAGGCGCGTCCGTAGGAGACATCGGTGAAGCCGATCGCCTCGATCTTTTCGAAGCCGCTGCGGCGGTACCAGTGCCACGGCATTCCAGCGAGCGCGAAGCCCGGGCCGCCGTTGCCGATTTTTCGGGCGAGTGCGGCGCGCAGGTCTGAGGCGAGCCGATCACCGGCGATCTCGGAATCACCGAGATGCACCACGCGAAATTTCCCGCTCTTCTGCGAGGCGACCTGACGGGCGCGGGCAACCACGGAGGCCCAATCCGCGCCGCTTGGCAGTGCATAGGTCCCGGGCGCGGCGGCGATGGGGCCCGGCTTCACCGCATCGGGGCTCGGCGGCTCGGCGGGTGTGGGCGCAGGAGGCGCCGCTGCGACAGGTGTCGCCACGACAACAGCATCGCCGGAGCTCTCGACGGCAGCCTCCACCGTCGACGAAGCGGAGTTGTCGGCTCCGTCGTTCGCGATCGGCTCGTCGCCCGTCGTGGCGGGCTCCAGCCCTTCCTTCGATCCGTCCTGAGACCCGTCCGTCGGTTCGTCGACCGGCGTCTCGTCACGTTCGGGCGTGCGAAACGCCTCTCCGGAGAGCCAATGGTCGACGTCTTCCCGACCCAGCAGCGCGGGAGCAACGGAGGCCGGACGAGGCAGCACCGCGTCGACGACGAGCAGCGCCGCGAAGGCCAGCATCAGGTTCGTCAGCCGTTGGTGGTGCATCAACCCTTCCCAGGTCCCGTGCCCGGTCCTCGAGCATCCCTGAAGGGCGGACCCTCGGGTGCGTGAGCGGCGGCTGCTGGCTACCCCCGCCCCAAGGACGTGTCAATCGGAACCGGCGTCTCGGCAAGCGGGCGCTCGGCGCAACGGACGTTCGTCGCCCCCGAGACGGCCCTCACCGGCTAGGCTCCGCCGCTTGTTGCGGGGTATGCGAATGGGCGTGTTGACGGCGATGAGGCGTTTTGCGCCCCTCTGGGGGCCTCTCTCCGTCGTGCTGCTGCTCTCGACGCCTCTCCACGGAGCCGCCGGCCCCGAGACGCCCGACCCGCTGCCCGGGCGTCCTGCGCCGTCCGACACGGAAACGCTGGACCCGCCCTTCCTGACGCTCACCCGGGCCCAGGCGATGTCGCGGCTCGAGGCCTCGCCGGAACTCCGCAGGAGGTTTGCTGCTCTGGCGCGGCCTCACCCCGAGGGCCGGGCCTGGCGCGTCGTGCAGTTGGGCGATTCCCACACCGAGTGGGGCGGCTTCGCAGAGCCCTTCGCGACGGCGCTGGCGGAGGGCGGGGTCGTCTCGCCCGGGTTCGTCGCGCCTTACTCGCGCGGCCTCAACATCGCCACGCTGCAGCTCTCGAAGGGGTGGCGGCGCTCGACGTGGCGAAAACACGTCGGACAGGGCTCCGACGGCCCCTCCGGCTCGACGGCCGAGACGACGCGAAAGGGGGCGCGCGCGACGCTGAAGCTCCCCGCCGGCCTGCCCGAGGGCACGACGCTCACCGTCTACTGGGACGCCGCGCCCGGGACGCTGCTCGCGGTCACGGCGGGGACGAAGACGCCCGTGCTGCTGACCCGCGAGCTGCTGACCCGCGAAGCCGACGACCCGCGCCCCATGGCACAGAAGACCCTCCGCATCCCTGCAGGCACGCGAGAGGTTCAGCTCGTGGCCACAAACGCCTCCGGAGCCCGTCCCATGCGGCTCTGCGGCGTCACAGTCGATCGTCCTGATGCGCGCGTGCAGTTCGATGCGCTGGGGCTGGGTGGCACGACGCACCAGCACCCCCTCCAGGGGGAGCAGGGCGCGCTGCTGCAGTTCCTGACGGGCCGTCGACCGGACCTCGTGGTGGTCTGGTACGGCAGCAACTCGATTCCGGAGCGCAACCTTTCGGAGGCCCAGCTCTCGAGGCCCTATGACGAACTTCTGGGTCTGCTCGGCGCCGCCGCGCCCGATGCCGCGTTTCTTGCGATGGGGCCGCCCGACCTCGATCGAAAGAGCGACGAATGCCGGGTCTCGGCCTCGCGCAAGGCGACAAAGGGGCGCGCGGTGCGCAGCACGCCTGCGGTGAAGCGGCACCGCCGGAGCGCCTCCCACGGGCACGGGAAGGGCCGCGGGCGCGGACGGGCGCACTCCTCGCCGCCGAAGAAGCGGCCGCCGGCACCGGTCGTCGAACTCTGCGCAACCGACGGTCCGCTGCACCCCGATCGTGACGAAGACCCCTGCCGGCCAAGGACCCACGCGAACGTGGTGCCGGTCCGCGACGTCCTCGCCCGGGTCGCCCGCCAGCACGGCGCGGCGTTCTTCGACCTGTATGAGTTGATGGGCGGCAGCGACGCGATGTTGCGCTGGCACTGCCGCACGCCGCCGCTCGCGATGGGCGACCTCGTCCACCTCACGGGCGCCGGTTACCGCGAACTTGCGCTGGCGCTGGTGGAAGCGCTGCGCCGGGCCGAGAGCGGCTGATGCTGCCTCGTCGGACCGTCTGGAGCATCCTCGTCGCCGTTGCCCTGGTGGCAACACCCGCCCCGGCTCTCGTCGGGGGCGACAGGCTCGTCTTTCTGGGCGACAGCATCACGGCCGGAAACGCCTTCACGCGCGACATCGAGGCGGTGCTGCGGCTTCGCCACCCTGAGCTCGCGCTGACCGTCATCAACGCGGGCATCTCGGGCCACAGCGCCATCGACGGCCTCAAGCGGGTCGAGCACGACGTGCTGCGGTATCGGCCGACGTGGGTCTTCCTGAACTTCGGGATGAACGATGCGGGCTACTCGCCCGGCGCGGTAGCGGCCGCCCACGAGCGGCACATGTCGTCGCTGCTGGACCGCGTTGCATCGGCTGGCGCGCGGACCGTCTGGCTGGAGCCGACGCCGTTCGACGTGCGGGGCCTGCCGGTGGGCGCCTCGGGACGCAAGCGCGAAGAGAATATCCTTCGCTACGTGGCCTTTTCGCAGCGCACGGGCCGGGCTCGCGGCGTGCCGGTCGTGCCGCTTCACGGGCTGCTGACCGAAGCGATGTCGCTCGACGGCCGCAGGGATCGACCCGGGCCGGTCATCCCCGATCGCGTGCACCCCTCGCCTTCGGCGCATGCGCTCATGGCGGCGGCGATTCTGGAGGCGATGGGCGAGCCGCTCGACACCTCGCGCATCGACGCGGCGTGGCTGGGCGACGCGGTGATGATCACCGGCGCACCGAACCATTTCCGGGCGTCGTGGGACGGGAAGCTGCCGCTCGAGCTGGACCTCACGGGGGTCAAGGCGCCGGTCCCGATCCAGACCGACGACTCCCGTGTCGGAGGCCTCATGGCGGCGAAGGCGGCGGCGCTGGGACGGCTCGAGTTCCGACTCTCCGGGTTGCCTCATGGGCAACGCTATCGGCTGCGGGTCGGCACCGCACCGTCGCGCCTCGTGACCGGTGAGGAGCTCGCCCGGGGCATCGACCTGATGGCGGGTCCGCGAGGGCCGCGGCCGCGAGGGGCCGCCGATGCGTCCTGTGCCAAGGCGAGCGGTCATCCCTTCTGGAACGACTTCTTCTGCGTGCGCGACCTCGTGGCGGCCAAGGACCGGACCTTCGAGACGATGCGCTCCGACAGGGCGAAGAAGCCCCCCCGGGTCGCCCTGTCCGGCGAGGCGGTGGCCGACTTCCTCGCGGCCTGGAACGACGGCTATGCGACGCAGCTCGCCGCCGAGGTGACCCGGACCCGGGCAGCGCCCCATCGGCTGAGCCTCGCGCCCGCCGACGCGCCGCCAGCAGCTTCCGGCCCGCGCCGCCGCGGACGCTGACCGACGCCTCGCTCGCGCCAACGAATTTGAGGAGTCGCCGTGAGCCCGGTATAGCCCGGTCTTCCCTGCGGTTTGGAGCGTCATGGGTGCGGCCGGGCACAATCGGGTGGCGATGTGGCGGCGCCTCATGGTGGCCTCCCTGATGCTCATCGTCGCCCCCGCGGAGCGTGTTCCGGAGGCTGTTCACCGGCTTCCAGCGGCCCGCGTGGAGTCGCATCGCCGGCGCGTGAGACGCATTCCCGGCGTCCATCAGCGCAGCGCCACGAGGAGCGCCACGAGGAGCACCACGACGAGCGCCACGCGGCGGCGACCGAGACGGGACGACGTCGCGGCGAAACCGGACGCGCTGCTCGCCGGCGCGGTGGCCGAGGCGCTCGAGGCCCTCGAGTCTCCCGTGACACCCGTGCCTGACGCGTTCGTCCAGCGCATCCACCGGCAGCTGCGCCACATGCAGCTCGCGGGGGGCATCGGCGTCATGTGGCGGCGGCGGGCGAAGTTGTGGCCCCAAATTGCGCCGGCCCTTGAAAAACAGGGCCTCCCGCCGCTCCTCGCCAACCTGGGCTGGCCAGAAAGCAACTTCATCGCGCAGACCTGCTCGCGCCTCGGCGCCCGCGGCATCTGGCAGCTCGTCCCTTCGGCGGCCGAACACCTCGGCCTCGAGGTTGCGCCGGAGTGTGCGGCAGCGCGTCCCGCGAGAGGAACGCTGCGGTGCCCGTGCGCAGGGAAGGACGAGCGGCTCGATCCCGCACGCGCCACCGAGTCGGCGGCTCGTCTCCTCGCCCAGTTCACGACCGCCTTCGGACGCCGCGACATCCTGCTGGGCATCGCGAGCTACAACATCGGTCCGAACCGGATTCACCGTATTTTAAAGCAGAACGGCATCGAGGGCGACCGACGGAACTTCTGGGAGATGTACCGTCGGGGGCTCTTGCCGGACGTCGCGGTGAGACTCGTCGCCGACGTGGTGGGCATCACCGTCGTCTCGCTGCATCCCGACCGCTACGGCCTGCCGCCGCTGGAGCTCGCGCGCGAGTACGTGCCGGCGCAGACGATGAACCTGCATCTGAAAGACGCCGGACACGATGGCGGCGAATCGGACGACAGCGACGCCGGTCCGACCTCCGGGACAACCGCTGCCGAGGCCCCGCAGGAGACCGCGCCCGCGGCGCCGTAGCTCAGTCGTCCGCGAAGGGCCGCACCGTCAGCCCGATCTGAGGAAAGACGACGAGGCCGCCGAGGTCGCGCCGCTCGCCCAGCACCGTCGGCGCGAACCAGGCCCGGTAGAGCCCCAGTTCGGCGGTGAGCCAGACGTACTTCCAACCGACCCGGCCGCCCACGAAGCCACCCACGAGCCAGCTCGAATCGAGCGTGAGCAGCTCCAGGGGCGCTCCCCCATCGGGACGCGGCACCACGACGCGCTCCCCGTCCGAGAGCAGGCCGCCGATGCTGAACTTCGACCAGACCGCCTTCGGCCCGAACGAGAGCGAGCCGTAACGCCACTCGCGACCCGCGATGAGCGTCGCCTCGACGTCACTGCGCGAAAAATCGGCCAGTTTCAGCGTGTCGAGCAGCCCCAGCACCGGGCTGTCGAACGCATGGCGAGCCGCCGCAATCCCCCCGACGAGGTTCCAGTCTCCGCGCAGAATCTGTCCGTGCGTCTCGAGCCGTATCGCGGGGCCCGAGAGGCGCAGCCCGGCCTCCCACCAATCGAGGATGCCGTAGCGCACCGTGAACTCCGTGATGGCGGCGGGTGGCTGAACGCTCAAGACCGCGACGGCGAGGGCGGCATCCTTCGCCGTCTGCTCGTCCACCGTCACGCCGTCCGGTCCGCGGGAACCCTGAGAGATGCGCCGCGCAGCATCGACGCCCGAATCGACCATCCCCGAGATCATGCCGACCGGAAGCAGCGCTCCGGTGGCGACGCCGGTCTCGAACTTGCCTTTCGGCAGCACCCGGGGCGCGTGGCCGCTCGAGAGAGAGGTCGCACAGCCGGTGAGCACGACCACCATCAGGAAGGCCGGCAGCAAGCTCAGGAACGGTGTCATCACCGCACCATACCGATCGGGGGTCGAAAATGGACGGTGCCCGAACGGCTCTGGCAGAGTGACGGGCCTCGGAGGATCGTCATGCTTCGCGCCACCATCTGGGTCGCCCTGCTCTGCCTCGCTGCACCGCACGTCGCACGCGCAGAAGACGCCGAGGACGAGGCACCGGTCCGCGCCCCGGAGTCGGACTGCGACGGCTGCCGAGAACATCCGGAAGTGCCTCGTTTTCCAGGCTTTTACATCAACGAAGCCCGCACGAGCGACTTCGAGGAGGAGTCGTTCGTCGTCGGCGAGTCGCGAGACGGCTCGGAGATCATCAAGACGATGGGCGGCCGCTTCTGGCACCTCGAGTTCTGGAAGAGGGAGAAGGCGCGGACGCCCGGCATCGCGGAGATTCTCAAGAACTACGAGAACGCGGTGAAGCGCAGCGGCGGCGTGCGGGTGTCGTCCAGCACGTACGTTTCGGTCTTCCGCATGCCCCTCGGCAAGGGCGAGCGCTATCTCCGCGTCTTCGTCTACAACGAGGGCGAGGGCTACTCGCTCACCATCCTCGAGCCTGCGGCGCTCAAGCAGCAGATCGAATTCTCCGCCTCCGAAATGCTCGAAGCAATCGACCGCGACGGCTTCATTGCGCTCCACGGCATCGCGTTCGACACGGGCAAGGAGACGGTGCGGCCCGACTCCGAGGCCACCTTGAGCGAAGTGGTGTCGCTGCTCGAAACGAACGCCTCCCTGAAGCTCTCGATCGAGGGGCACACCGACAACGTGGGGCAGCCCAAGGCGAACCTCGACCTGTCGAAGCGCCGCGCCGAGAGCGTCCGAAAATGGCTTGTTTCCAAGGGGATCTCAGCCTCACGCCTCGGCAGCACCGGCTTCGGAGACACCAAGCCCGTGGCCGACAACCGCACGGAGCCGGGCCGCGCCCAGAACCGCCGTGTCGAGCTCGTGAAGAGGTAGTCCGCATCGACGCCGCCGCATTGGCTTCCGCGCCGACAGGCGGGCGGCCGTGTCGCTTTCCGGAGCCATCCCGGGGCAGCGTTGCGAAGGTGACAACTTCGCTCGCCGGTCGTATTGGAGAGGCTTTCGCATCGGACACTGCGAGGAAGACCACCGCTCAACGAGGTCCGGCATGTGCCCGCTGCTTCGCACTTCACGGCCACTGCTCCTCGCGCTCCTTCTGGGCGGAACAGGCTGCGGCACGGCCGCCACCGGCGAAGGGTTCCCCGAAAGGGACGGCGGCTCCGGCGGCGGCGGCACGGAGCCGGTACCCACCGAGCGCGGCAACGTGCTGTTCGAGGTCCCGCCGGGCCGCGTCAACGGCGTCATCGTGCGTTTCGACCCGAAGACGCCGGCCGCGAAGCGGTTGGCCCTCCACGAAGCGGCCGGAGCGATGCTCCTGACCACCATCGACCCGCAGACCGACGTCGTCTCCGCCTCGCGGGACGAGATCGCGGCGCTGCTTCGCCACTACGCGGCCGACCCGGCGGTGCTCTGGACACAGGCCGACGTCGAGCATGAACCGACCGCCCCGGAGGTGAAGCCGAACGACCCGATGATCACGAGCCAGTGGCACCTCGCCGCGGTGCGCGCCTTCGAAGCCTGGTCGGTCACGACGGGGCGCGACGACGTCCTCGTAGCCGTGTGCGACACCGGCTTCAGCCTTGAACATCCCGATCTCGCAGCAGCCCTGCGGACCGACCTTTGCGCCAACCTCGCCACCGACCAGTCTGGGGACTGCGGCCCCGTCAAGTCCCATGGCACGTTGGTGGCGGGCACGGTGGCCGCCGTGGGCAACAACGGCGCCGGCCTCTCCGGCCTCGCTTGGCGGACTTCAATCGCCCCCCTTCAGGTCAGCAGTTTCGACAACGGCGCGGCATTCGCGAGCACGCTGGCGAAATGCATCCGGCGCGCCGCCGACCTTCGCGCAGCAGTCGTCAATGTCAGCTTCTCGACCTACCTTGGCTCGCGCATCGACCCGATCATCGCGCAGGCCGCCGTCGACGCCGACGCGCGGGGCACGCTGGTCGTCATCGCTGCTGGAAACGAAAACACGAACCCGGCAGGCTCCGATGACCCGCAGAGCATTCTTTATGTGGGCGCCACAGGCCGCACGAACCAACGCGCATCGTTCAGCAACCACGGCGCCTTCGTCGACCTGGTCGCGCCTGGGGTCGACATCCTGACCACATCGGTGGAGGTGTCGTGCACCGACCCGAACGGAAACGGTCTCGTCGACCAAGGAGAGTGTCGGTCTGGCACCAACGGCTACGGCGCAGCCCGGGGAACCAGCCTCTCCGCCCCCATTGTCACCGGCGTCGCCGCACTGATGAAGGCGGCGAACCCGGGAGCGACCCCCGCCGAGATCCGAAACGCCCTCGTCATGACCACGCGGGAGCTCGGCAAACCAGGCGAAGACGACGAGTTCGGGAGCGGCCTGCTCGACGCCTACGCTGCGGTCTCTTCGATGGCCACGGCAGGGCCGGTCGATCCCCCGCCGGTCGATCCGCCCCCGACACCCGCGCAGCCGCCACTCTTCACGGCGCTGACACCGGCCCGATTGCTCGACACCCGCAGCGGAATCGGTGGCCCGCAGCGCAAGGTCGGAACGCTCGACGGCCTCGGACAGCCGCTCGAGCTTCAAATAGCGGGACGAGGCGGGGTGCCCGTCAGCGGAGCCGCGGCCGCTTCCCTGACCGTCACCGTGACGGGGACCACGGCCCCCTCGTATGGCGGCTACGTCACGGTCTACCCCTGCGGCAGCCGGCCCGACGCGTCGAACGTCAACTTCCGCACGGGCCAGACGGTGCCGAACGCAGTGCTCGCGGCCCTGTCACCGTCGGGAACGGCCTGTCTGTACGTGCACGGAAACGCCGACCTGCTCGTTGACATCAACGGCTGGTTCAGCAGCACCGGCGGCTTCACAGCGATGACGCCCCAACGCTTTCTCGACACTCGGCAGAGCGTCCGCATCGGCGCGCGGGACGGCAGTGCGCCCGCCGCCATGCTCCAGGTGACCGGGCGTGGAGGCGTTCCTGCGTCCGGCGTCTCCGCCGTGTCGCTCAACATCACGGCCGTCGACACCACGGCCCCGGACTACGGTGGCTACGTCACGGTCTACCCCTGCGGCACGCCCCCCGACACCTCGAGCCTCAACTTCGTCAGCGGCGCCATCGTCTCCAACGCTGTCGTGACGCCCCTCTCGGGCGCAGGCGCGCTGTGCCTGTACGTGCACGGCCAGGCGAATCTGCTGGTCGACGTCAACGGCTGGTTCACCGCTGGCCGCGGCTTCACACCGCTCACGCCCGCCCGTGTCCTGGATACCCGGAACGGTATCGGCGCCGCCCCGGCAACGGTCGGCGCGGAGGATGGCTCAGCCGGTCCGCTGGAGGTGCGCATCGCCGGCACGGCGGGAGTTCCCGGCTCCGGTGCGACGGCGGTCTCGCTGAACCTGACCGCCGTCGACACGACCGCCGGCCCATACGGCGGCTATGTCACCGTCTACCCCTGCGGTGCGCGGCCCGACACGTCGAGCCTCAACTTTCAATCCAGCCAGATCGTGCCGAACGCCGTGCTCGCGCCCCTTTCCGCCGCCGGCACCGTCTGCCTCTACGTTTACGGCCGCTCCCATCTGCTCGTGGATGTGAACGGCTGGTTCGCGGCGCCGTAGCGTCGCCGTAGCGCCGAAGCGCTCAACGCCTCCGCTGCCGCCAGACGTAGAGCTGCTCGACCTTCTTGCGCGCCCACAGCGTGCGACGGAGGAATGCGAGGCTCGATGGCATGCTCGGGTCGAACTTGAAGCAGCGCACGTCGACCTCGCGGGAGAGGCCATCCCACCCGATGTCGCGCACCAGTTCGCTCAAGATCACCTCCAAGGTCTTGCCTGCGAGCGGGTCGGCGTGACGCACGACGCGCCCCTGACCCACGTCGCGAAAGTTCGCAAAACGTCCGGAACACCAGCGTTTCTGCTCCTCGGCGGAGAGGAAGCTCCAGGCGATGAAGCGGCTCGTCTTCTGCCCCTGCTCCATGCGCACGGTGCGGTTCTCCACCACGCCCGCGGCCTTCAGCGCGCGATGCACCGCCGGAACGTTCGACTCCTTCGAAATCAGGATCGAGCACCAGAGCAGCTGTTTTCCGAACGCCGCACTCTCGTCGATCATCCGTTCTGCGAACGCCGCCTCGCCGCCGGGGCACCAGAGTTCACCGCCCTGACCGCCGAAGTTCAGCCCCGCCGCAGGAGCGCGCCCGAGGTTTCGCCACTTGCGCGCGCTGCCCTCCGCCGCCTCCTCCGCCGACGCGTGGAACGGCGGGTTGCAGACGACGAGGTCGAGCTGCTCGTCGGGCGCGATCACGCCCTTCAACACCCGCTCACGCGACGCCTGCTGGCGAAGCTCGATGCCGCTGCGAAGCCCAGAATGGGCCTCCAGAATGCGCTGCGTGGAGGCCAGCGCAGCCTCGTCGACGTCGCTCGCCACGAAGCGCCAGCCGTATTCGCTGCGCCCGATGATCGGATAGATGCCGCTCGCACCGACGCCGACGTCGAGCGCCCGCACCGCGTCGCCCGTCGGCACCGCGCCGCCGTTCGGCACCGCGAGAAGATCCGCCATCGCGTGGATGTAGTCGGCACGCCCAGGGATCGGTGGGCACAAGTATCCCTCCGGAACCGACCATCCGGTCACGCCGTACTGCGACGCCAGCAGCGCCGCGTTGAGCGCCTGCACCGCAGCAGGCTCAGCGAAGTCGATCGAGGTCTCGTCGCGCGGCGTCGTCACGAGCCAGCGCGACAGCTCGGAGTGCGCCGCCACGAGACGGTCGAAGTCGTACCGGCCCTGGTGCCGGTTGCGCGGATGAAACGGAGGCATGTCGGCGACGTTACGACGAAAGCGGCCCGGCACCCCACCCGTTCGAATCGACGAACGCCTCGACGCGCCGCCGCACCTCGTCGCGAATCTCGCGCACACGCTCGGGAGGCTGCCCCTTCGGATCCGGCAGCGGCCAGTCCTCGACGCGCACACCGGGCACCACGGGACAGGCCTCGCCGCAGCCCATGGTGACGAGCCACTCAGCCCCGCGGGCGAGCTCGAGGGTGAGACGTTGCGGACGCGCAGAGGAGAGATCGATCCCCTCCTCCGCCATCACCGCCGCGACCTCGGGATGCACGTGCGGCCCCGGGTTCGTGCCGGCGCAGAGGGCCGCGGCCTTCGTGCAGTCCGCCAGCCGGTTGAAGAACGCCGCTGCCATCTGCGAGCGGCCAGCGTTGTGAACGCAGGCGAAGATAACTCTCACCATGGAATCACTGCTCGCGCTGGGCCGGAAACAGCCGCGCCTTCAACCAGAGGGAGAGGTAGACCAGCGCCACCAGCGCCGGCACCTCGATGAGCGGTCCGACCACGCCCGCCAGCGCCTCGCCCGACGAGATCCCGAAGACGCCCACCGAGACCGCGATGGCGAGCTCGAAGTTGTTCCCCGCCGCCGTGAACGACAGCGACGCCGTCTCCTCGTAGCTGAAGCCCAGCCACTTCGAGAGGAAGAAGGCCGACGTGAACATCAGCGCGAAGTAGGCGACGAGCGGAAGGGCGATGCGCACCACGTCGAGCGGCAGCCGCGTGATCTTGTCGCCCTGCATCGCGAACATCAGAACGATCGTGTAGAGCAGACCCAGCAGCGCCGTCGGCCCGAGGCGAGGTAGGAACCGGCCCTCGTACCAGGCCTCGCCACGCAGCCGCACCAGCACCACGCGCGTCAGCGCACCGGCCACGACGGGAATGCCCAGGAAGATGAGGACGCTCTTCGCGATGCTCCACATCGGCACGCTGAATGCCGCCGCCTTTGCACCCAGCCATGATGGAACGACGGTGATGAAGAGCCAGCCCATCACCGAATAGAACGCGATCTGGAACAGGGCGTTGAGCGTCACGAGCACCGCAGCCAGCTCGTTGCTCCCGCCCGCGAGCAGGTTCCAGATCAGCACCATCGCAATGCAGCGCGCGAGCCCGATCAGAATGAGCCCCGTCCGGTAATGCGGCAGATCCGGGAGCAGCAGCCACGCCAGCGCGAACATCAGGAGCGGCCCGACCACCCAGTTCAGCAGCAGCGACGTCGCGAACAGCTTGCCCCGCGCCCGCAGCTTCCCGACTTCGCCGTAACGCACCTTCGCCAGCACCGGGTACATCATCCAGAGCAGCCCGACGGCAATCGGCAGCGACACCGTGTCCAGCTTCACGGCGTCGAGCTGCGCGCCCAGCCCGGGAAACAGGCGCCCCAGCAGCAGTCCGAGCCCCATCGCGAGGAAGATCCAGACGGGCAGCAACCGGTCGAGGGTCGAGAGCCTTCGGGTGACGGATTCTGACACGGACGCTCCGGAGCAAAGTGACGGCAGAGGGTCTATCTCACCCGCCGACAACCGATGAAGGTCGCGACGGAAATACACCAACGACAGGATAGTGGCAAAACGCAACGCTTACGCGTATACGGCCCGCCCGTAGCGGCGTGGACCTGCCGCAGCACACCCGAGGAGCCCACCAAGATGCGCTTCAACGTCCCCCCAGCCCTCCGCCACTGCCTCGCCTCCGCGACGCTCGTGCTGGCCGCCTGCGAAGGCGTGAATCCCGAGGAAGCCTCCCCCGAGGACATCGACATCCCCCTCACCGGCGTCACGCTGCACAACGGCGCGCCCTCGAACGACGAGCTGCCGCAGGAGGGCAAGAGCGACGCCGTTTACCCGGAGCGCTACGACCTCGTCTCGAAGCAGTCGCCCGTCAAGAGCCAGGGCAGCCGCGGCGTCTGCTCGATCTTCGCGGCCACGGCCCTCGCCGAGCACCTCTACAAGGTCAGCGGCTCGAACCTCGACCTGTCGGAGCAGTACCTGCAGTGGTCGGTCAAGACCCAGGTGCGCGGCTTCGCCGACAGCGAGGGCTCCAGCGCGAACTACAACCTGCGGGCCTTCAGCGACTACGGCATCGTCGAAGAGAAGGTGTGGCCCTACGAGGAGCAGCCCTGGGGTACGTCGCGTGATCCGGCCTGCACCGGCAAGGAGCCGGCCCCGTCGAAGTGCTGGACCAACGGTTCGCCGCCCGCCGCCGCCGACCGCGCCACCAAGTACAAGCTGCCCGCCGGCCGTTATCTGAACACCACGGTGACGACCATCAAGTCGCACATGGTCTCGAAGAAGACCGCGGTCATCGCCGGTGGCGACTTCTTCTATCAGTCGTGGAACCACCGCCGCTCCAAGCTCCCGACCAACTCGGAGTACTGGCGCAAGGGCTACGTCCTTTCGCCCAACGCCGAGGATCGCGCCGAGAGCGCCAAGGCTCCCGCGGGCCATGAGTTCCTGCTCGTCGGTTGGGACGACAACCTCGCCGTGCCCAAGGTCGACAAGGACGGCAAGCAGGTGGTCGACTCGGCCGGCCGCCCCGTCATGGAGAAGGGCTTCTTCCTCTTCAAGAACTCGTGGGGAGCCAACTCGTTCGGCGTCGCGAACCCCTACGGCGCCGGCTACGGCTGGATCTCCTACGCCTACGTGACCGGCGAACTCTCGGCTTACGTGAGTTCGCCGCCCACCATCACCTCGGGCGGCGGCACCACCGGCGGCGGCACCACCGGCGGCGGCACCACCGGCGGCGGCACCAGCTCGACCTCGGAGAAGACCTACAGCCGCACCGTCGGCAAGGCTATCCCGGACAACAGCCCGACCGGCGTCACCAGCTACTTCGACGTCAAGGAGACCGGCACCGTCAAGGGCGTCAAGGTGAAGCTCGACATCGCCCATCCCTACCGCGGCGACGTCACCGTCACTCTCGAGCGCAGCGGCACAGTTCTGAAGGTCATCGAGGCCGACGGCGACGAGCGCGCCAACATCAACGAGACCATCTCGCTCTCCGGCTTCAACGGCCGCACCTGGAACGGCCGCTGGACGCTCCGCGTGGTGGACGTCGCCCGCGGCGACAGCGGCAAGCTCAACGGCTGGTCGCTCGTGCTGCAGAAGTAGTCCGCACAAAAGCCTCGCCCGACCCGGCCCCTTCGACGGCAGCGACCGTCGAGGGGGTCTTCGTTTGTGCGGCTTCACGCCGCTGCGACCGAGATCCGCGCCCTCACCCGCCTCTTTCGTGCTCGCGCGGAGGGCCTCCCGCTTGCACCGGTGACCGATGACGAGACCGCCTACGCGCAGCTTCTGGGGCGCCTCTCCGAGGCCGTCAATGATGCGCAACCAATTGATTCGGAGTCTCCCCCTCGCCGCTCGCACCGACCGGAGTATCGGCCTGCAATGAGCCGAATTTTCCCGAGGCTCCAGCACTTGAGAGGATGGAGCCATGGAGAAACGACGTCAGACACCAAGTCTCCGGAGAAGTCCGAGCGGTGCACACGGTGTCTTCGGCAGGCGGGCGATGGTGGCGAAAGGATTGTCGATCTCGCGCGGCAGGGCTGAACTCGGACGGCTCAGGTCGCGGCGACGCGCCCGTCGTCGACGCACGTGCGGCCGACCGTGGCTTACGGCAGCGAGACGGTCTTGAAGAGCTCCCAGAGCACGTCGGCCATCACGACCGGGTTGTTGTCGCCATTCGGGTACATGTGGGTCATGCCACCCACCATCAGCAGGACGATGCGCTGATTCGGCGACGCTCCCGTGTATTCCGCCCGCAATACTTTTTCGCCGGAGATCGTCTCGGAGGTGATTTCGGGCTTGCCCGGAGCCATGCCCATGACGGCCGCATACTCGCCCACCATGCCGCTGATGTACGGAACATCGAGGGCGGATTCATCCATCGGGAAAGACGCGAGGTTGTCGCTCGGATCCTCGAGGACACCAGTCTTTGCGAGGGCGCTCGGGTCCTTGGAGCCGAGACTCACCACGACGGGCATGGGCCGGGCGGCGACGGTCGTCACCCGGAGGCCACCCCCCGCGGCGGCGCCGGCGGCGAACAGGTCGGTCGCCTCGACGGCGAGTCGCGACGCCATGTTGGCGCCGTTCGAGAAGCCCGTCACGTAGATGCGCTTCCGATCGAGCTCGAGCGAGGCGTCGAGCTCCTCGAGGAGCGTGCGGATGAACTGGACGTCGTCTGCGGTGGAGGTGGCGACGTCCCCGTCGTTCGAGGAGATGTGCTCGGCGCGCTGCGCGGTGCTGCAGAGGTTTTGCGATTCGGTGCCGAGCTTTCCATCGGCCCACTTCGTCGTGACGCTGAACTCGTTTTCCTGAGGCTTGCCGTCGAAGTTGCTGTCTTCGTAGATGCAGTACTTGAGCGACGAGGGGAAGACTGCGATGAACTTATCGGCCTCCGCCCGTGGAACCCAGCCGGCGCTCTCGTAAAACTTGGCCCCGCTGCCGCCCGTGCCGTGGAGCACGACCACAACGGGCACGGCCGTCCGCTCGACGAGGCCCGCCGGAACATGGACCGTGGCGTCGCGCCGTTTGCCATCGACCGTCACGGAAACGGCGTGCTTTCCAGGGGTCGTCAAGTCGCCCGTCGATTTGCGACCGCCGCCGGCCGAGCAGGCACCGGCCGCGAGCATTGAAGCGGCGATCAGGGAGGCACAACGTGACAACGATGACATGGGGCCGCCGGATTCGCTGTTCAGAATGGCCGTCGAACCTACGCTGGCGGCTCCATCGACGCAATGACGGGTGAACCGCTCCGGGCTCTGCGAAGCCCCGGGGGAATGGGGCCGGCGCTCGACGAGCCTCGGTGCCCGCCGCGATGATGATCGCCGACCTCAGCATCGAGACGGCGAAGACCAGCCCGGCCATCGGCAGCATCACTCCCAGCCGGCGGCACACCTCTTTGGCGTTGGCTTCGGCTTCGACTTCCTTCAGCGGATTGATGCTCCGCCCTTCGTTGAACGGACTGTTGCGGGACACCTGTCCTCGGCCGCACGGGAGGACTCACACTTCAATTGGTCCAGCGTTCGAGGAGCAGGTCACGGGGCCGCGCCAACGGGCCGTCTCGCAAGCTGGCCTTGCGCGATGCCGGTGCTTCATCTACAATAACGTAGAGGAGTCAAGCATGGCGGAGACGCAGATTTCGGCCTACATCTCGGACGCCACCAAGGAGCTCGTGGAGCGCTACGCGGCCGCACACGGGGTCAAGAAGGGGTTTCTCATCGAGGAGGCGCTGCTGCATCACTTGCAGGCGCTTCGCGAGTTGCCCGCAGACATCATTCTGCCTCCTCGCATGGACCTCTCCGCAAAGTCGATGAAGGCGGTGACCAAGAGCCTGCAGGAGAAGCCTAAGCCGACCAAGGCCATGCGTGACCTGATGGCGGGCAAGTCGATCGCCGAGGAACCGTAACCGTGGCCTTGCACGTACGGCCGCTGCGCCTTGAGGACGACCGCTCAACCTTCCGCTCGGGGAACCCCGACCTCGATCGATTCTTCGCTCGGTATGCCGGCCAGAACCAGTTCCGTCACCACATCGGCGTCACCTACGTGGCCGTCGATGACGATGCAGGCATTTCGGGCTACGTGACCGTCGCGCCTTCGGAACTGAGCTGTACGGACCTACCGGACGCCGCACGACGACGCCTGCCGTCCTATCCGCTCCCGGTCCTTAGGCTCGCGAGGCTCGCGGTCGACGCGCGCATCCAGAAGGCCGGCGTCGGCGGCGAGTTGGTGCGGTTTGTGTTTGTCCTAGCTCGGCGGATGGCCTCCGAGCTGGGGTGTGCCGGGGTCGTGGTCGACGCAAAGGCGGAGGCGGTCGGATTCTATGAGCGACTCGGATTTTTCCCGCTCGAGGTCGTAGCAGGTGAGAGCGGTCACCGCCCGGCGCCGACCCCCATGTTCCTGCCGTTGAGCGCGATCCCCGCGTAAGCGCAGCGGCTCTTATCGCGAAGTCATCGGAGGCCAACTCAAGACCCGTGACTCACTCGCCGCCGAGAGCCGAATATTCTTTAAAAATAGCTAAATCAATACACCCTAAATTTGCCGTAATCGGACGCCTCCGAGCGCCTTCGTTCGACCGCTCGACTTGTCGCTCTGAGATGCACGGATCGGCCGTAAAAAAAGCTATTTCAACGTGTGGTGGGCGGGGGGGGACTCGAACCCCCACGAGTTGCCTCGACGGCTTATAAGGTGGTTGCGCCGTAGTTCCGATCGCCTTCAGAACAAGTAACTTCACGCGATAAAACGAACCTGCCATCCTGCTGCGCCGTAGTTGCGCCGTAACGCCTCCCATGGGGGGGGGAGCGAGGTGGCCGATGAAGCGCCGCAAGTGGGACGGCTCGTGGGACGGAGGCCGGTTCCGCACGACGATGGACGGGCCGTCGTACTGGATCGAGAAGATGGTCGGCGGGCGTCGGTACGCGCACCCGCTCGGCAACGTGAACGAGGCCCGCGCCAAGGCCGAGTACGCGCTGTTCCTCCAGTCGCCGCTGACCTACCTCCCGCCCGCGAAGCGCATCGCCCTCGACGCGCACGCCAAGGCCGAGAACGAGGCCAAGGCGAAGGCCGGCGCAGTCGTCATCACCACCGAGCTGATCGAGGCGTGCGTGAAGGCCGCGCGGGCCGGCACCTACGGCCGCCCGAAGTCCGAGAAGCACATCAAGGAGATCTTCCGCTACCTGGGCGAGTGGGCGCTGGGGCCACTCGCGGGGCGCGACCTCAGGCACGTGTCGCTCGCCGAGCTCAACCTCGGCCTCGACCGCTGGCCCACCGCGCGGCGCAAGCGCATCGTCGTCCTCAAGTCGTTCACCAAGTTCCTGCGGCAGCGCGGCCAGCTCACCTCGCAGAACGATCCGACGCGCGACCTCGTCTGCCCGCAGCCCGCGCCCCCGTCCGAGGCCGCGAAGGCGAAGAAGGTCTACACGCCCGAGCAACTGGCCGAGTTCTACCGGCACCTCGACCGCGACGACGTTCGCGACGTGTTCCTCGTTCGCGCCCTCACGGGCCTGCACTTCACCGAGATCGAGCGCATCGCCAAAGGCGAGGGCGTGATCCGCCCGGTCGGCAAGGGCGAGATCGCCGCCACCGTCGCCGTGAGGCACAAGAGCGGCGTGACCCACGTGCAGTCGCTCGACAAGCGCACGCACAAGGCGCTGGAGCGCATCGTGAAGCGCGGGCGGCTCCCCGACCCACGCGCGTTCATCGAGGCCGGTCGCCGCGCCGTGAAGGCGATGGGCCACGTGGACAAGGACGGTAAGCCGCTCGAAGAGAAGCGCGTCCGCATCGAGCACCTGCGTCACACCTTCGTGACCTTGGCCTCGCGCATCGGGCGGCTCGTTCAGCCCGCAGGCACGGGCGGCATCCCCGACAGCATCGTGTCGCAGCTCGTCGGGCATCACGACGTGAAGACGACGAGGACTTTCTACCTCGCGGTGGATGTGCCGCCGCTGATAGTGCTGCCGATCTCGTTGGTCTCGCCCGCTGTCCGCTCAGGCCCTCGTTAGTTACTTGGGGATGGCGCGCCATGAAATCGGCTTCAAGTTCAGCCGGTTTGTTAGATCGCCACTCAGTATGTAGACGCCGGGGCGCGCGCTCCAGTTGAACACGCGATACAGGTGGTGTCGCTCACCATTCCTGCTACTCGCATCAACTTCGTTAGCGGTAATAACAAAGTCCGCGCGCACGTCCCGTCGCGTGGTTTTTACCTCGATGTACCGCGGTTGCCCGTCAGCCTCCCACGACAGGATGTCGTATCCGAGTCCGTCGCCTTGCTCTACCGACGAGTGAATGATCTTGTTCGCAAGATCGCTACGTCCCGCGGCCTGAAGGCGTTGACGCTCCAGCTCCAAGACCCATCGCTCACCAGCAAGACCAAGTTCCTTGATCTCTTTGTCGTTGACCGGCCGAATCGCAGGGGCAGCTACACCCGTCTTGCCGGCTCGCAATTCGGGCGCTGGCGCAGGCGGCGGAACGAGCACATCGTTCAGCGTGAGCTCCGTCGAGGGAGATGTCGCTCCATGTCCCGCTGCAGCTGTGCGTTTGGGAGAGTCAGTACGCGACAACGATTTCGCGGCAACGAACGCATGTATGGCTTGCCACACGTCTTCGTGACTCGATTCTCGATACTGGTCGAGTATGCGCGTCGCTTCGGCACCAAGGGTGCCAGGCGGTCGCTCTGCCTTCTTTGCGTCGCGCCACCCGACTCGCTCCGTCCCAACGTGTGCGTCGAAGGCATCGCGCGCATTTTTCAAACTGTTGCGGAATGCTGCTGCCTCGCGGCCGTCCCCGAGCGCAGGGAAGAAAAGGTCATACGCCTCGGCCCATGAGTCCGTCTGCAAGCTTGCGGGAGGCAGTTGCCCCGGACGGCCGAACCTCGCCAAGTAATAAGCGACTAGCCACATCTCGGGCGAGCGAGAGATTGCAGACCTTGCCTTTGCCATGACCACCCCTTCGCCCATATCGAGCGAAAGGGAGCGTACCATCGACCGTTGCGCGACGCCTCTAGTGCCGGCTGAACTCACCGCGTTTACGCGCCCTGCTCGGTGCGTTGGTAGGGCGCTCCCCCCTAGGCTGTACCCCCGCGTCCCCTGACAACCTGGCGGCATCCGATCCGGGGGCAGTAGGCTTCGGTGCGTGGGAGTGGCCGATGCCCTGGGTGAGTCTCTGTACGTCATGCATGGATGTCTCCGAGCGCGACGACGACGCGACCTGTTCCTCGTGCGGCGGCACGGTGGAGCTGTACGAGACCTACGGCGAGGCGCGGTTGCGGATCGTGGAACTGCACGGCAGCGCCTTCGAGCGTGGCCGTCAGCGCGTGCGCGGCGTTGACCTCGATGCCCCCACGGTTACGGCGCGACCTACGGCGCACCCGGCCTCGGTGCCTCCGACCTCGCTCACGCGCGCGGAGGTGGCCCGTCGCCTCGGCTGTGGGCTCACGAAGGTGAAGGAGCTGGAGCGGCGCGGGGCGTTGATGCGCGCGACGGGCGTCGGGAAGGCCGCGCGGATCACCATCGCGAGCGTCGAGGCGCTGGAGAGACGGCTCGACGGGCGCGGCACACCGGCTCTTATCGCGAAGTCATCGGAGGCCGACTCCCGGCCCGTGACGCACGACTCCCTCGCCGCCTCGCGCCATAAACTCTTCGCCAAGAGCTAACGGGTGCGCCGTAAATGCGCCGTAATCGGACGCCGCCGAGCGCCCCCGTACGACCGCTCGGCCCGACGCGTCCGAAGTCACGGATCGGCCTGATTTTTAGCCATTTCGCTGCATGGTGGGCGGGGGGGGACTCGAACCCCCATGGATCTCTCCGACGGCTTCTAAGACCGTTGCGTCTACCAGTTTCGCCACCCGCCCGGGGGCGGTCGGAAAGTAGTCCGAAGGGGGCGCGGTGTCACGCCTTGGCGAGGCCCTTCGCGAGCCATCGGTCGATGACGAGCGAGGTGACGATGTCGGAGCAGACGTTCGTCACGGAGCGCAGGCGGGCGAGGAGCCAATCGACGCTGAGCAGGAACGGCAGCAGCTCGAGCGGCATCTCGAGCTGGGTCAGGATGATCGAGAGCGAGACGAAGCCGGCCTCCGGAACGCCGCCGATGCCGATCGTCGCGACCCAACAGAGACCGACGACGAGCAGCTTCGTGCCGAGGCCGAGCGGAATGCCGTAGGCCTGCGCGACGAACAGCACCGCCATCGCCTCGTAGAGCAGGATGCCGTCGTTGTTGAGGTTGGTGCCGACGCAGGCACCCAGCGTCGAGGCTTGGCGCGAGACCTTCAGCTCATCGAGCGCGTCGAGGGTGAGCGGCAGCGTCGCGAGGCTGCTGTTGGTGCCGACGGAATACATCATCGGCTTGCGGGCGACGCGCCAGAAGGTGCCGATCGGCACGCCCGCCCAGCGCACCCAGGAGAGGTAGACGAGCCCCATCTGGAGGAGCAGTCCGGCGGCGCCGACGACGAGGTAAGCCCACAGGCCGCCGAGCGAGGCGAGTCCCTTCTCGCCGACCGCCTTCGCCACGACCGCGAAGACCGCGAAGGGCGCGAGCTCCACGGCCCACGCGAGGATCTTCTGGAAGACGTGACGCCCCAGCTCGACGGTGTCGTCGACGATCGGCAGCAGGCGATCGCGCCGATCGCGCTCGAGCCCGTGCAGCACGCTCCGCAGCGCGAGGCCGAACACCACGGCGCTCAGCGCGAGGGCCAGGATGGAGTTCTCGGTGAACGCCTCGAAGACGCTTTTGGGCATCAGCGACTTCAGCACCGCGTTGCCATCGAAGGTGGGGGCCTGCCACGGTTTGCCGTTCGGAACGAGGCCGCCCTTCACCATCGCCGCGAGCGTTTCGCCCGGCGTGAACAGCATCGAGAGACCGAGGCCGATGGTGAGCGCGCAGACCGCGTTGATGCTGGTGACGCCGAGAAGCACGCGCGCCTGTCGCCACGAGAGCGCGCTCGTCAGCACGGATGAGAGGATCGCGAAGAAGAGGAACGGCCCCGCGAGGATCTTCACGAGGCCGATGATCACCTTGCCCGCCTCGCCCAGCGGCGCGATGCGCGGCCCGGCAATGACGCCGACGAGAAGACCCAGCGTGAAGCCGACGACGATGCGCGCGGTGAGTGAAAAGCGACGTTCGGTCACGCGAGGCCCACCGCGCGCTCGGTCAGGTTCCACAGGCGATCGGCATCGGCGTCGCTCAGCGCTTGCGGCGCCGACTCGACGTCACGGCAGGCCATGAAATAGCGGCCCGTGACGTTGGCGAGCTCCGGGGCGAGCGCGAGCATGACGCTCGTCGCGGCGCCCTCCTCGAGCGTCTCCCTGCCGTCCATGTTGAACCCCTCGCGCAGCAGCTTCGTGCCGACGACGCCCGGATGAAGCGCGTTGGCGGTGATCCGTTCGGCGGGATGCCTCGTCGCGAAGGCGCGCGTGAACAGGACGTTCGCGAGCTTCGATTGCGCGTAGGCCTTGTAGGCATCGAAGTCGTCGGTGAGGTTCGGGTCGTCGAAGTGGATCTGTCCGCGGGTGTGGGCGATCGACGCGACGTTGACGACGCGGGCGCCGGGGCCGCTCAAGGGGCCTTCGGCAAGCAGTCGCGTCAGCAGATGCGGCGCGAGGTGGTTCACCTGCCACGTGCTTTCGAAGCCGTCGCGCGTGACCACGCGCTCGCTCATGTAGAGGCCGGCGTTGTTGACGAGGACGTCGATGCGGGGGAACCGCGTGGCGAGCTCGCGCGCGCCCGCCCTCACGGCCTCCAGCGAAGCGAAGTTGAAGACGACGCCCTCGGCGCCGAGCTCCTTCGCGATGGCCTCGACCTTCGCGGCGTTGCGTCCATGGACGATGAGGCGCGCGCCGCGCCGGTGCAGCTCCCGCGCGGTTTGGAGGCCGATGCCGTCGGTGGCGCCTGTGACGAGGATGAGCGGCTGCTGAGACATTTCGATGCTCCTCTCGGTCACGATGCGGATGGGCCGGCCCAGGCGAGCGCGTCGGCGAGCGCGGCCTTGGCGCCCGTCTCGATGTTCTCGCCGTGCGTCACCACGATGCGGTCGAAGTCGAGCTTCAGAAGTTCGTCGCGCGAGAGGGCGAACGCTGCTTTGTCTTTGATCATCGAGCGCAGCAGTGCCGTCTGCGCCGGCTTCCCGAGGCCGCCCGAGAGGCGCAGATACAGCCCGGTGAGGAGGTTCGGCGCGGTCGGGAAATGGAACACGAGGTCGGTGGTGATGAGCGTGCGCGAGGCCTCATGCAGCAGGACCACCTCACGCAGCTTCGGCATGCCTGCGATGGGATGAAGCGAGAGGCCCGGCAGCTGCGCCCCTGCGAGCGTTGAGTCGATCGGCAGCTCCGGACGCTTCTGCTGGAGGCCCGGCGCGCCATAGACACGCGCGTTGGGAAACAGCGCCTTGGCTGTCGGCACGTGCTTGTAGTGCATCAGGTTCGGCGCGACGATCGCGGTCACCTCCCCCAGACCGACGAGCTTCGCCTGCGAGGCCGAATCCATGGGCACCGGCGAGACGAGGCAGAGGCCCCCGTCGGCGAGCTGCAGCACCGTCGCCCGCGCGCCGATGCGCAGACCGAAGATGCTGAGCGGGAAATCGATGACCCAGACGCCGTCGCAGAGCTGCCGCATGTCGAACCTCCGGCGGGTGGCATCGCGCGAACGGGCCGGAGCGTCAACGCCGGATCAGATGGGCGAGGGAATCACCCGGATGGTCATCAGATAGCGGCCCCCCTCGTCGCCGCCGGATTCGTCGACGATCTCCAATTCGATTTCGAGGGTCGGTCGCGCGCGCCCATCGAGCAGATTCGGCCGCGCCACCATCAGGGCCCGGGCGGTCGAGTAGAGCGCAAAGAGGCCACCATCGTTTCCCGTGGCGATGCGCTGGATTCGGAGCTTCGGCCCGAGGCCCAGCTCCGTGAGCGACGGCAGCACCGTCCCGACGGGAGCGTCCTCGGGCAGGTCGACCGGCGTGGAGAGCCTCGTCACCTCTTCGGCGCCACAGGCCGTGCCAAGGACCAGCACGAAGGCCGCGGCGGCCACAAGATTCCATCGCATGAGCGATCCCCTCCGCTTGATTGACGGTGAGCGAAAGTTCAGCACATTCGGTGCGGCCCGACAGCACCGACGACCCCTGAACAGGGCGTGACGGACCTCACGCCGCAGAGCGGCTCGTGTGGGATAGATATCGCGCGTCCTCAACGAGGTGGTTCATGCGTCCGACATCCCGACTGGTCTTCTCGCTCGCCGCCGCCCTGATCGCGACCGCCTGCGGCGGCATCGCCGATACGGCCGAGGGCGGCATCGAGTTCGGCAGCAGTTCGGAAGCGCTCGTGCAGCGCGATACCGGCCGCGTCATCGTCCGGTTCAAGGACGGCACGACGGCTGCGGCCAAGGCATCCGCCCATGTTGCGCGGGGCGCGAAGAAGATCCGGACGCTGCGCGGCGGTGCAGAGGTGGTCTCGGTCGGCGTCGGGAAGACCGAGGCGCAGGCGAAGGCCTACCGCGCCCGCGCCGATGTGCTGTGGGCCGAGGTCGATGCGCTGGTCTCGCCGAACCACACCGAGACGCTGTCGTCGAACGACCCGCTCGCCGGGAACCAGTGGCAGACGAACGCGATTCAGGCGCCTGCGGCTTGGAGCCTGTCGACCGGATCGTCGAGCGTCCTCATCGCGATCTGCGACACGGGCGTCAGCACGACCCATCCGGACCTCGCGGGGGCGCTGCGGATGGACCTCTGCTTCAACACGGCCAGCGGCTCGGCCGGTGACTGCGGCCCGGTGGGAAACCACGGCACGGCGGTGGCCGGCAGCGCCGCTGCAATCGGAAACAACGCGCTGGGCATCGCGGGCGTCGCGTGGACGGCCCAGATTGCGCCCGTCCGCGTCTCGAACCTGATGAACGGCAGCGCCTACATCTCGGACATGGCCGAGTGCATCCGCTACTCGTCGGACGTCGGTGCGCAGGTCATCAACCTCAGCTACCAGAGCTACAGCGGCGGGACGATCTTCCAGTCGCTGCTCGACGCCGCGACCTATGCCGAGTCGAAGGGCGCGCTCACCGTGGTGGCCGCGGGCAACGAGAGCTCGAACGCCGTGACGACGCAGGACCCCGAGAACATCCTGTTCGTGGGGGCAACGACGAGCAGCAGCGCCAAGGCGAGCTTCAGCAACTTCGGCAAGTACGTCGACGTGGTGGCGCCGGGACAGAGCATCTACACGACCAACGTCGGCGTGACCTGCAGCGACGCGAACGCGGACGGCGTGGCGGACCCGGGCAGCTGCACGGTGACGTCGAACGGCTACACGTCGATCAGCGGCACCAGCTTCTCGGCGCCCATCACGGCGGGCGCGGCGGCGGTGCTCAAGGCGCTCAACCCGCAGGCGACGCCGGCCGAACTGCGCCGGGCACTGATGTCGACCGCTGTTGACCTGGGTGCCGTGGGCGAGGACGCCGACTTCGGCGCCGGACTCATCAACCTGCACGCGGCTGCGCATGCGATCGGCACGCCTGTCGCAAACACCGCTCCGCTGTTGACGCTCGTTTCGCCGGCCTCGGGCGCTCTCACCCTCGCGGCCGGTACGACGGCGACGCTGTCGGCGACCGCCGCCGATGCGGAGGACGGCGACTTGACGGCGAAGGTGGTCTGGGTGGGGCCCGCGGGCACCGCCGTTGCGACCGGCGGCGCGTTGAGCGTGACGTTCAACGCTTCGGGCACCTTCACCTACACGGCGACGGTGAGCGACCGGTTCGGCGCTTCGGCAACGGCTGTGCTTGTGACGGTGACGGTGACGGCGGCGGCGCCCCTCGCTGCCCCGACGGCGCTGACGGCGACCGGCCTGTCGAACCGCCGCACGGCTCTGGCATGGACGGACAACGCGACCACCGAAACCGGCTACCGCGTGGAGCGCGCCTCGGTGAAGAACGGCGCGATTGGCAGCTGGGCGAGTCGTGCGAGCCTGGGCGCGAACGCGACCGCCTACACCGACGCAGCGGCGAAGGGGACGTTCGCCTACCGGGTTGTGGCCTACACGGCGACGCAGACGGCGGCGAGCAACGTGGTTCAGATCACCTTCCGCTGAAGCGCATCGACAGGAATCGCCCGACGTGCGGCGGTCCTCGCTTTCGAGCGGGGCCGCCGTTCGTCTTTTCGTGCTAGGTCGATCTTCGGGAGTCATTGATGAAGAAGCGCCTT
>JACCDP010372985.1_pt1 | contig 35816 bp, 25 predicted proteins | sample 7445841 | NCBI WGS metagenome assembly JACCDP01 (sample SAMN15323441, study PRJNA562643) | freshwater metagenome | isolation source: river surface water | place: USA:Blue River Watershed | collected 2017-08-17 | reverse complement strand
GTATTGAAAAAGTAAAAGAAGCGATTGCGGCCGGAAAACTAAGCTGGGAAGACCTTAACGAAAGAGTTAAAAAAGTATTACGTGCTAAATACAATTTAGGCCTAGCAAATTTACAACCCATTGACACCACAAACATTGCAGCCGATTTAAACGCGTCTACCAATGCACTGAAAGAAATACTTGCTAAAAAAGCGTTAACCGTTTTAAAACTTGAGAATAAAAAATTACTCCCGTTACAAACAAAAAATACAAAAACACTCTACGTTGGTATTGGCATCAACAAAGAAAATAATTTTGCTACCAGCATCAAAGAGGCTTACAATGCAGACATTGTATTATTTGATTATGCAGATAGCACCAGTAGGGTTGATAGCATTGCTAAACTAACAAGTAGTTATGACGCTGTTGTAGTAGGGATGCATAATTTTAATAGACGTCCAGCCAATAATTTTGGCATATCAGCTAATGCCATTGATTTATTATCAAAACTTCAAGGCTCCAATACCATCAACTTTTGTTTTGGAAATCCATACGCAATTGCAAATTTATGCGGAGCCAACAATGTTGTGGTTTGTTATGAAGATGATGACATCACACAAAAAGCAGGTATGCAATTACTACAAGGCCTTACACAACCAGAAGGTAAATTACCTGTTACGGTTTGTGAAAATTTTAGCTTTGGCAGCGGTATCGAAACGGCAAGTTATTTTAGTACAGCCGTTCCAGAAGAAGTAGGCATGAGTAGTGCAGGTCTTCAAAAAATTGATAGCATTGCAAAAGCAGCTATTGATAGTGCTGCCATTCCTGGCTGTGTGGTACTGGTTGCCAAAAACGGAAAGGTTGTTTACAATAAAGCATTTGGTAACAGCAATTACAATAACAGTATCCCCATGCAAACAGATATGGTATTTGATTTGGCTTCTGTAACAAAAATCTCTGCTACAACGGTTGCCATCATGAAACTTGTTGAAACAAAAAAAGTAAAACTAAATAAAACCATTGGTGATTATATTCCATGGGTTCGTGGTTCAGATAAAGCATCCATTAAAATTTCAGATCTTTTATTGCACCAAGCTGGACTTGTTCCTTTCATTACTTTTTATAAAGAAGTATTAGACCCTGCTACCAATAAACCCTCTCCCAAATATTTTTCAACTGTTGCTACCCCACAATTTTCAGTTCGTGTTGCAGAAAATGTATACCTCCGAAACGATTGGCAGGACACTATATACACACGTATTTTATCAAGTAGCACGCCTAATAGTGGCAAATATGTATACAGTGACAATGACTTTATTTTTTTAGGAAAAGTGGTTGAATCTGTTACTGGCATGGGTTTAGATGCTTATGTGAACGAAACTTTTTATACACCGCTTGGCATGCATAGTACTGGTTTTTTACCAACAGCAAAAATGCCACTGAGTAAAATTATACCCACCGAAGTTGAAACACATTTTAGAGCACAACAAATGCATGGTGATGTACATGACGAAGGTGCTGCTATGTTTGGCGGTGTGGCTGGACATGCAGGACTGTTTAGCAATGCCTATGATTTAGCAAAGCTCTATCAAATGCTACTAAACGGTGGTGTATTTGACGGTAAGCGTTATTTTAAAAAATCTACGATTCAAAAATTTACTGCGTACAGTTCTAGTATTTCTAGAAGAGGATTGGGATTTGATAAACCTGAAAAAGACAATGCCACTAGAAAAGAAGCCTACCCTTCTAAAAGTGTATCTCCTGAAACCTATGGTCACACTGGATTTACGGGCACATGCGTTTGGGTGGATCCCACAAAACAACTAGTTTATATCTTTTTGTCGAGCAGGGTTTCTCCCACAAGAAACAATACCAAATTTGGAAGATTAAATGTGCGACCTAATATTCAAGAAGCCATCTATAGCGCAATCCAATAAAATAGATTAACTTACTGCCAAGCACTATTATTAAGGTGCGCGGTGCTCATGATATCCATTGCCATTGTAGATGATCACCGCCTCATGCGGGCTGGACTAGCCAACATGATTGCTGGATTTAAGGGGTATAAAGTAACTATCGAGGCCGGTAACGGACTTTTATTTATTGAATCCCTCAAAAAAAATAAGGCCCCTAGTATTGTACTGCTCGATATTAATATGCCAGAAATGGACGGGTATCAAACAGCACAGTGGATTCGACAACATTTACCGGATACAAAAATCATTGCATTAAGTATGTATGAGAATGATTATGCAATCATTCAAATGCTAAAAAATGGATGTCATGGTTATCTATTAAAGAATTCGGAACCCATGCTACTCTATACCGCCTTCAATGAAATTAAAAAGTATGGTTATTTTAGCAACGATATGGTTTCTGACAAACTCATACATTATATAGGTGACGAATCGGCACTAAAAAAACAACAAGATCAAGTCAATCAATTAACAGACAAAGAAAAAGCCTTTATGGGCTTGGTTTGCACCGATAAAACCTATAAAGAAATTGCCGATATCATGTTTATAAGTCCGCGTACGGTAGATACATACAGGGATCATCTATTCAAAAAATTAGACATTAAAACCAGGGTTGGCCTCGCATTATTTGCCATCAAAAATAACTTAGCAGAACTTTAGTTTTTATGAATTAATTTTAATTCATGCTAGGGATAAAGCGGAGTTTACTTTTTATGGGTTATTGGATGCTAACATTACACGCATTTGCCCAATTACCTACTATTGGAAGTTGGCGCGTGCACCACAGTTATGCTGGAACTTTAGAAGTGGTTAAAGGAGATAAAATTTACACGGCTACACCGCAGGCTATTTTTAGTACCACCCTTACCAACCAGTTCGAATATTTTAACAAATTAACCGGCTTATCAGAAGCTGCTATCGCTACCATTCAGTGGGATCATGAAACAGAGCAGCTTGTTGTTGCGTATACCAATAATAATATTGATGTCATTAAAGGAGGGCTTGTAAAAAATATCTATGACCTTGTAAGAACAAGTAGGATTCAAAAAATCAATGGTATCTATTGTGAAAAAGGAATGGCATATGTAAGCACCAACATAGGCGTTGTAGTCATTGACTTATTAAAATATGAAATAAAAGAAAGCTGGATATTAGGAACCAATGGAAATACGTTAGACATTTTTTCAATCACCAAAGGTCCAAACTACTGGTATGCTGCTACCCAAAATGGCATTTATAGGACCTCAGTATCCAACACAAATATCGCTGATGCAAAATCTTGGACCCTTTTTTATAACACTATCATTAACAAGCCGGTAAAAAAATTAAGTAGTACGCCTACTGGACTGATCATTGAAAAAAATGATAGCCTCCTACTCATTCAACCTACTACAACAACTACTTTATTTTATAAAGCATCGGAGCAAATTAAAGCATGGCAGTTAAGCGATGAAAAAATTATAATCGCTACTACGCATGCACAAACCAATAAAGCACTTGTATACCAATTATCAATGACTAATGCAACTGCGGTTGTTTTTGAAGAACCAGCTACATTAATACATCCAAACGCCTGTATTTTTTTCAATGGCACCATTTGGATCAGTGACCAGGTAACTGGCCTTTTAAAATTAGACCCAAGTACAGGTAGGTTTGTAAAAATAGTTCCGGCTGGACCTGGTGGCCCCATCTCAACAGCGTTACTAGCAACAAGTACAGGGGTGTTTGCAGCGTCTAGTTCCAAAAAAGGATGGGGGATGTTAGAAAATGGAAAATGGCAACAATTAAATGGATTGGATAGCGTCATTGGGGTTCAGTCCATTGCAAAAAATAATATAGATCAAACTATTTGGCTTACTACTGCACAAATGGGCGTGGTACAGTGGCATAATAACAAACTTCAAATTTTTAACCCGCAAAATAGCAGCCTTAAAGCTGCCGCAAATAATGCCTGTTTTACAAGTGGTGTAGCAGCTGATACCAAAGGAAATAGTTGGGTAAGCAACACAGGCACAACTACTTCACTCCATGTAAAACAGCCCGATGGAAAATGGACCGGATTTACGAACCCATTTGGTATAACAGATGCAGGCACTATTGAAATAGATGAGGTTGGACAAATATGGTGTGCTACCAAAAATGGAAATGGACTACTTGTTTATCATCCAGGAAATTCTTTAACATCCAGTGCAGACGATAAATGGAAACAATACAAAGCGGGAACGGGTATTGGTAATTTGCCGAGCAACCAAGTAAATTGTACCGCAAAAGATAAAAATGGATTTGTGTGGGTGGGAACTGACAGAGGCATTGGAATTATTCAGTGCACCGAAAATATTTTTACGCCAGCAGGTTGCGATGCATTATTACCTGTTGTGCAGCAAGATAGGTTTGCAGGACTTTTATTTAAAGATGAAAATGTACAAACCATTGCTGTTGATGGCGCCGATAGAAAATGGGTGGGTACAAAAAATGGCGTTTGGTTAATTAGCGCTACCGGAGAAAAAGTTATTTATAAATTTTCATCAAGCAACAGTCCCCTGCTAGGTAATGATATTTCTAAAATATCGATAGACCCACTTACTGGTGATGTTTTTATTGCCACAAATAATGGGCTATGCAGTTTTAGAAGTACGGCAACTGAAGCGGTTTCATCTGCCCAAAAAGTGCTTGTATTTCCTAATCCTGTTCCACCAGGATATAGTGGTAGTATCGCTATTAGAGGACTAACAAATAATGCTCTTGTAAAAATAACCAACTTGTATGGTGCACTTATTTATCAGACGAGAGCACTGGGTGGACAAGCTATTTGGGATGGTAAAAATACAAGTGGCTCAAAAGTAGCCAGCGGCGTTTATTTAATTATTTGCAGAGATGATAGTGGTACTGAAAAAATCGCTACAAAAATTACAATAGTTCAGGGCAGGTAATATTACTTTTTTTGAAAATCGTAAAACCTAGCTACTATAAATTTTAAAGTGCCTTGTTCACCGGGTGCTACACGGTACATTAATCGGCGCATTTTACCTGTTGGTTGCTGCACCCCATTTGCATCTTTTTCATACAAAGGATAGGTACGCATTAAAACACCTTCTAAAAGCATATACTTATCGGAACCCTTGTAACCATCTCTAAGTCTTGGATCGTCTAAAATGTCTGGAAAAACAATGGGCGCTACTGATTTATTTTCTTGAGAACTAATCGCAATCACTGAACTTTTATTCAATGAGTCGATCGAAGCAACATATAATAGCAATTCAGGAAAACCATCTTTGTTCAGGTCATCTACTTCTGCACCCATTAAAACACCTTTTAATTCAAAACTAAAATCACGCGCTTCACTTTCAAAACCCACTGGGTAAATAGTGATTGGATTTTTTTCTGATGATTTATTGTAACAGTTAACGCGAAAGCCAGCCTTACCCACTTTCATGGTCGTATCCATACGACGACCCTGCGCCATTAATACAGTTGGAATAAGTGTTAGCGCAAAAATAAGTGTACGAAAAAGCATGAAACGCATACGAAAAAGTAGTTTAAGCCACTAAATTAAATAAAATAATGGTAGTTACATATTTCTTCTATACTGACCGCCCACTTCATATAATGCTTCGGTAATTTGACCCAAAGAACAATATTTTACAGCGTCCATCAGTGATTCAAATAAATTATCACCAGCAATAGCGGCCTTTTTTAAAGCCTCGATTTTGTTGGGTGCAACCTGCTCATTACGTTTCCAAAAAGCATGTAAATGATCAATTTGCCGATCCTTTTCGATGGTTGTAGAGCGAATCACTTCGGTAGGTAAAATAGTAGGACTTCCCTTTTTATTCAAAAAACTATTTACGCCAACAATTGGAAGTTCTCCGGTATGTTTAAGCGTTTCGTAGTTCATGCTTTCTTCCTGAATTTTATTGCGCTGGTACATTCTTTCCATGGCACCTAATACACCTCCTCTTTCACTGATTTTCTCAAATTCTACTAACACCGCTTCTTCTACCAAATCCGTTAAGGCTTCAATAGCAAAACTACCCTGAATAAAATTTTCAGTTTTGGCAGCACCTAATTCTTTATTAATGATGAGTTGTATGGCCATCGCTCTTCTTACACTTTCCTCTGTGGGTGTTGTAATAGCTTCATCGTAAGCGTTGGTATGCAGGCTATTACAGTTATCATAAATGGCATAAAGCGCTTGTAGTGTTGTTCTGATATCATTAAAATCAATTTCTTGGGCGTGCAAACTTCTTCCACTCGTTTGAATATGGTATTTCAATTTTTGAGAACGCTCGTTTCCTTTGTATTTTAATTTGATGGCTTTGGCCCAAATTCTACGGGCCACTCTACCTATCACACTGTATTCGGGATCCATACCATTGCTAAAGAAAAAAGATAAGTTAGGTGCAAAATCATCGATATGCATACCCCTACTTAAATAATATTCTACATAGGTAAAACCATTGGCAAGCGTAAACGCAAGCTGCGTAATTGGATTGGCGCCTGCTTCTGCAATATGATACCCACTAATACTTACACTGTAAAAGTTTTTCACCTCATGTTCAATAAAATAAGACTGCACATCACCCATTAATTTTAGTGCAAACTCGGTAGAAAAAATACAAGTATTTTGAGCCTGGTCTTCTTTTAAAATATCTGCTTGCACGGTACCGCGCACACTTGATAATGCTGCTGCTTTTAATGTTGCATAAACATCGGGAGGTAGCACTTCGTCGCCACTTAATCCAAGTAGCTGAAGCCCTAGTCCATTATTGCCTTCCGGCAGTTTACCACCACTATCCGATACCGCATATTGAGGAGCTGTTGACGATCCGTATTTTATTTGTAATGCTTTTTCAACAAGGTGCGCTGCATTATTTGAGGCAATCCACTTTTCACAAAGTTGATCAATAGCAGCATGCATAAAAAATGCCAAAATAATAGGAGCGGGACCATTAATGGTCATACTCACCGATGTTTTTGGATCACACAAATCAAAGCCGCTATATAATTTTTTAGCATCGTCAATGGTGGCAATATTAACACCGCTATTTCCAATCTTCCCATAAATATCGGGACGTGTTGCTGGATCTTCGCCATATAATGTAACACTATCAAATGCGGTAGATAAACGTATCGCGGGTTGATCTACAGAAACATAATGAAATCTTCTATTGGTTCTTTCCGGGCAGCCTTCACCAGCAAACATACGGGTAGGATCTTCGCCTTCTCTTTTAAGTTCAAATACGCCTGCTGTATACGGAAATTTTCCGGGTGCATTTTCTTGTAACTGCCATTTTAATATACTACCACTATCGGAATAGGTAGGCAGCATTACTTTTGCAATTTTACTGCCACTAAGCGATGTGGTGGTAAGTGGAATAGAAATATTTTTATCCCTAATGGTATAGGTTAAAAATTCAGCACTGTATTTTTCTACAACAGATGGCCAGTTCTCAATCAATACTTTGCAATTTGGATCAAGGGCTGCGACAATATTTTCTTTTGCTTTTGTAACCTCGTTTACGGCTATATCATTTTTATGGGCATCGAGTATTTCAAGGGTTCCGTTTAACTGATATAGTTTTGTTGCAAGCGCTACTTGTTCTAGTACCCAGGCATCATAAGACCTATTACTAGCTGCTATTTCAGCAAGATAGCGCACTTTATTTGCGGGAATAATAGGCGCTTGTTGTGCTACTTTTTTTAATGCTTCTGACACACTATTTACACTGGCACTAGGTGTAAAAACAATACCCGTTTTAGCGGCTACTGTTTCAAAAATTAAATCTACCAGTTTGTGAATGCCAGGGTCATTAAACTGCGCCGCAATAGTACCTACTACTGGAAGTGTTTCATCTGCAGCCTCCCACAATTGATGACTACGTTTGTACTGCTTTCGTACATCATGCAGCGCATCTTTTGCACCAGACTTATCAAATTTGTTCATGCAAATAATATCTGCATAATCAATCATGTTTATTTTTTCTAGTTGTGATGCTGCTCCATATTCTGGAGTCATAGCATACATACTCACCGAACAATAATCGATAATAGAAGCATCACTTTGTCCAACACCCGCAGATTCTAAAATAATAAAATCGTAACCTGCCGCTTTACAAATATCAATAGCACCTGATACGTGTTTACTCAACGCAACATTTTCTGACCTGGTGGCCATACTTCGCATATAAGCCCTAGGATGCGCGATAGCATTCATTCTAATGCGGTCACCTAACAGTGCGCCGCCTGTTTTTTTCTTAGAGGGATCTACAGAAATAACAGCAATTGTTTTACTAGGAAATAAATACAAATAACGTCTCACAATTTCATCGGTAATAGAACTTTTACCAGCACCACCTGTTCCCGTAATTCCTAAAACTGGAATTTGAGCATTAGATGGTTGCAATTTTATTTCGTGGTGATCCTGATTTTCTAATCGTGTAATGGCTCTTGCAACATTTCTAACATCGATGGGACCCCCTAGTGTAAACGGCTTACTAAAATCTCCTTTATCTTCAACTTCAAAATCTGATGCAGCAATTAATTCTTTAATCATACCCTCAAGTCCCAAACGTCTTCCATCATCCGGCGAATAAATTTTTGTAATACCGTAGGCATGTAACTGTTCAATTTCTTCTGGTAAAATAGTACCGCCACCACCACCAAATATTTTGATGTGTCCGTATCCGTTTTCAACGAGTAGGTCGCGCATGTAACTAAAAAACTCGATATGTCCGCCCTGATAACTTGTTACTGCAATAGCTTGTGCATCTTCTTCAATGGCGCAGGACACAATTTCTTGTGCTGTTCTGTTATGACCCAAATGAATAATTTCTGCTCCTTGTGCTTGTAAAATTCGGCGCATAATATTGATAGAAGCATCGTGCCCATCAAATAAACTTGCTGCGGTTACAATTCTAATTTTGTGCTTATTGGCATTGTTCATAGTTACATCCCATTCAGCCGCAAAAATAAGACATTAGAGATATAATATTAACAATTGTTAGTTTTTAAATCGAGGGCTTTTTTGTAGTTTAAGGCTTTAATTTGCAAGCAAATGGATTCTATGCAGTTTACGGTAGTTACAATTCATGAAAGCGGATATGAAGTGGTGGAACTCCAAGACCAGGGGGCAGGTACCCGTGTCCAACTTTATTCGTTTGGCGCACTTTTAAATGCTTTTACCATACCCACAAAAACAGGAACCATTAATGGCATTGATGGATTTACGAGTATCAATGATGCTGTGGCAAACGCTAGCGCAGGATTTAAAAGTTCCAAATTAAGTCCCTTTGTGTGCCGGCTTCAACATGGCAAGTATTCATTTGATCAAAAGGATTATACCATTGAAGGTTTTTATTTGGGCGATCACGCCATACATGGACTCCTTTTTAACGCTGCATTTGATATCACTGATACAACATCAACAGCAACGGAAGCTTCGGTCACATTTAGCCATCACTATCAAGGAACAGATCCTGGTTACCCATTTCCATTTACACTACATGTAAAATGGAAACTCACCAGTGGCAATACGCTTCAGGTTTTTACAACAGCCACCAATAACCATACAAGTGCAATCCCTTTTTCGGATGGATGGCATCCTTATTTTAGGATGGGTGAAACCATTGATAGCGCTACGCTTTCATTTACAACCAACAAGCAACTTGAATTTAGTGCAGATCTATTGCCTACCGGCAATACCATTGAAGACAACCGCTTTGTGCGTGGCCAAAAAATGGAAGGGGTTTTTTTAGATAATTGTTTTTTACTAGATCATCATTCGGAAACGAAGCAAAGTTGCACCTTAAAAAATGAGGCAGTAACGCTAACAATAACGCCAGACAAACAGTATCCTTACTTACAAATTTATACGCCACCGCACCGAAAAAGTATCGCCATAGAAAATTTAACAAGTGCGCCTGATAGTTTTAACAATGGTATTGGACTATTAATTATTGAGCCAAACCACACCATTGAATGTGCTACCACCTATACGTTTACGGCAAACGAACCACTATAATTCAACTACCGCAGTTGTGCTAATTTCTACATTCACACCCCTTGGTAATCCTTTAACAGCAAAGGTTTCACGTGCAGGCGGCATATCCGTAAAATAACTGCCGTACACTTCATTTACTTTTGGAAAGAGTGACATATCACTTAGTAAAATGGTGGTTTTAACAATATGACTAAATGAAATTTTTGCTTCCGCTAAAATAGCTGCAATGTTTTTCATGACCATATCTGTCTCATCCTCAATACCAGTAGTTACTGTTTCACCGGTTACAGGATCAATTGGAATTTGACCACTAATAAAAATAAAACCGTTGGCTTTAATCGCTTGGCTGTATGGACCAATTGGCGCTGGGGCCAAATTTGTTTGAATGATTTGTTTAGGCATTATTTTATTTTAAAGTTTAAGCAAGTTGATGATTTTCTATGAGTTTGCCAACCTAAATTTGCAAGTAAGCAATAAACAAAATTTCTACCCTTATTACCATGGCAACATTTTTACTCATTTACACTGCAACGGAACACGCGAGTATTTGTTTGAGTAAAGATGGCAATGTATTAGGGTCTTTAGAAACAAGCGACCAAAAAAGTCATGCTAGTTTTATGCAACCTGCCATTGAAAGCTTGTGCAAGCAAACTGGCATTGCGTTAAGTAGCATAGACGCCATTGCAATTAGCATAGGACCGGGCAGTTACACGGGCCTGCGGGTTGGTATGGCAACAGCTAAAGGTATTGCTTACGCCATGGGCAAACCACTAATAGGGATCAATACCCTTCAAATCATTGCTGCGGCTGCTAAACTCAAATATCCAACCCACCATAATGCTATTTGCGCCCTATTAGACGCCCGAAGAATGGAGGTTTTTACAGGAATTTATACGCATAATTTAATAGCTACATCACCTAGTACTGCCCTTATTTTAGATCCTCAATCTTTTGACAATGAACTCGCAAATGGACCAATTTTGTTTGTGGGAGATGGGGTCGAAAAATTTAAAGCCATTTGTGAGCACCCCAATGCTCATTTTGATACGCATCTTAACTATGGTGCTGCTGATATGATTGGTTTAACCGAAAAAGCCTTTGCGTTAGCCGATTTTTTAGACCTCGCCTACTGCGAACCACTTTACATCAAAGCCTTTCACGATACCCGAAAAGCTTGATTTAGTGTTACTTAATCTTTTTCCAAATTAAACTTATTTATTATAAGTTATTTCTACATTATCATTTTCTTAGTGTATCTTCACATTGCAATTAAGTTTATTAACCCCCCAATAACTCTTTATTGTCATGAGTAATTCATTACAATCAGTGGTTTTAAATAATGGAAAAGCGCCTGTAAAAGTTGATTTTTTGCATACCAAAAAAGCAGCTCTTATACTTCGCTCCATTAACCACAAGCTTCGTCAACAAATCATCAAATTACTAGACGAAAGTCAGAAAATGACGGTTACCGAAATCTATGTAAAACTTAGACTCGAACAATCTGTAGCATCTCAACATCTAGCCATTCTACGAAGAGCCGGCATTGTTGCAACTACCAGAGAAGGCAAGTTTATTTTTTATTCTGTCAACTACACGCGTTTAGCAGAAGTTGTAGGATTTGTGGAAACACTCGTAGGGTAGTATTTTTATTTCATCATGTTTGTACAACAACTGTATACAGGCTGTATTTCAGAAGCAGCTTACTATATTGAAAGTAATGGTGTTGCTGCCATCATTGATCCTTTGCGGGATATTGATGCGTATCTACAACTTGCCAAACAAAGAAATGCTACCATTCAGTATATTTTTGAAACGCACTTCCATGCCGATTTTGTTTCTGGCCATTTAGACTTAGCTGCTGCAACAGGCGCTAGCATTATTTATGGGCCAAATACAGTTACAAAATTTGAAGTAACCGTAGCAAAAGACAATCAAGTTTTTAAGCTTGGTGATGTTAGTATTCAAGTACTTCATACACCTGGACACACACTTGAAAGTAGTTGTTACTTACTTAAAGATGAGGCAGGAAAAGACCACGCCATTTTTACAGGTGACACCCTTTTTGTGGGTGATGTAGGCAGGCCAGATCTAGCGCAAAAAGACAACGAAATAACCATCGAAGATTTAGCCGGCATGCTATACGATAGTTTGCACCAAAAAATTATACCCCTCGCTGATGATGTCATTGTTTATCCGGCACATGGAGCTGGCAGTAGTTGCGGTAAAAATTTAGGTTCCGAAACATTTAGCACTATTGGTACGCAAAAACAAACCAACTACGCTTTACAACCGCAAACAAAAGAAGACTTTATAATCGCTGTAACGGATGGACTTGCTGCACCACCTCAATATTTTCCGATCAACGCCAAAATAAATAAGGAAGGCTACGAAAGTTTAGATACTGTTTTAGCAAATGGTTTAAAAGCATTAACGGTTGCAGCTTTCAAAGAACAAATAACAACATTTGAACCCGTTATTTTAGATACTAGAAACGCAACTTTATTTACACAAGGTTTTGTTCCTGGTGCTATAAGCATTGGACTGGAAGGTCGTTTTGCAGAATTTGCTGGTAGTATTTTACCATTTGATAAAGCGATACTACTTGTTTGTGAACCAGGTACCGAAAAAGAATCGATTGTTAGACTTGCGCGTGTTGGATTTGAAAATATCATTGGGCATTTAGCAGGTGGCTTTGATGCTTGGGCAAAAGAGGGCGAGCCCATCGATTTAATTATTGATGTTGAAGCCGACGAGCTTGCGATGGACCTCCCATTTGATCCAAACATGGTGATTGTGGATGTTAGAAAAACATCAGAGTTTGATAAAGGTCATATCAAAGAAGCATTAACCATCCCATTAGATGAATTAACAGATCCTGCAAGCATGGCTAATTTTGACGATAATCAAAATATTTATATTCACTGCGCTGGCGGATACAGAAGTGTTATTGCTTCGTCACTTATCAAAAGACAAGGCATCCATAATATCAGAAATGTAGTGGGGGGCTTTAAAGCCATTAGCGAACTCTCAGATAAATTTGACATTGAGGAAACCGCTATTGCAGAAGAAGTAAAAGCGTAATCTAATCGAACGGCATTATAGCTAAAATTAAACCATGAGGTGTGCGTATTTTTCTGCCTCTTCCGTCCATTTCCATCTGCGATGACTCCACAAATAATTAGAAGGTCTTTTACAAATAGCACCTTCAATTTTTTCTATTAATAGTTTGGTGAGTGCGCCTTCTTTATAATAATTTGGAGCAGTTGTTACAAGTTCTAATTCTGCTTTATAATAACCTCTTTTAATAGGATAAAAATCAACAAATACAACAGCAGCATTACTAGCACGCGCCCCTTTTTCTGGACCTAACACAAAGGGAGCGGGTTTGGTAAAAAATTTGGCCCAAAACGCACGATCTAACCTGCCTGGGTTTTGGTCTGCCACGAGCGCAAGGGCATACCTTCCGCTTGCATATTTTTGAAAATTATTTCGAAATTCAGATGCCGGAATTAAAATCGTACCAAAACGACTTCTCATTTTGAACATGATTTTATCAATTACTTTATTGGAGAGTGGCATGTATACGCCAATAAATGGATACGCCGATTGTTTTGCAATACCAAGGTTTGCAAATTCCCAACTAAAAAAATGGCCAGCTACCAATTGAACATTTTGCCCGGTAGCATATAAATTATTAAGCACTTCAATATCAATTGAAAACCTTTTGCCAAACTCTTTCTCACTCATGCTAATGAGCTTAATGGCTTCAATAAAGGTGTCTACAAATTGATGGTAAAAAGCTTTTTCAATTTTTTTTCTGTCAAGATCAGATTTTTCCGGAAAAGCAATGATTAAATTTTGACGCACTACTTTTTTTCGGTACCCAATGATGTAATATAGAATACCATAGATGCCGTCAGATAAAATATACAATACACGCAGCGGCAGTAATGATAGTAGATAAAATATGGAATAAATAACTGGATACATGTGGAATTATATTAAGCAGGATCTACCCAGGCATCATGTTCTTTTAATAAATGTATCAGTTCATCCACGGCAATCTCACTATCTACATTTTTTTTGACAACTTCCTTACCTTTATAGAGTGTGATTTTTCCTGGACCACTTCCCACATATCCAAAATCTGCGTCGGCCATTTCTCCGGGACCGTTTACAATGCATCCCATGATAGCAATTTTAACACCCTTTAAATGGTTGGTGACAGATCTGATTTTTGCAGTTGTTTCCTGTAAATTAAACAAGGTTCTACCGCAACTAGGACAAGAGATGTATTCCGTTTTAGAAATACGGGTACGCGTAGCCTGCAATATTGTAAATGCGGTGGCATTGATAAATGCCTCTACACTAGCATTTGAATTGTAATTTCTACCACTGGTATCTTTCGAAGTATTTGCTGTTTGTGCAGCATAACTTTTTGATGTTAAACCTAAACAAAGTCCATCTCCAAAGCCATCTAATAAAAGCGCACCCGCTTCTGTGGCAAAATGAATGAGGTGCTCATCTGTGGTGGTCCAGTCACTGTCAATCGTAATTACCACCGGATTATTGATTTGCCTTTCTTGAAGTTCCATAAACATACGGCGCATGGCTGGCATCGCATTTGTATGTTTACTACTCAAGCACAATATAACAGTAGGGTCATTGGCTACCACATCTAAATGTGTAAAATCATTGATGGAAGTTTCATCGCTGAAACAATCCATCATAACAAAATTTTGTTTTGGATGCTTTGCTGTTTCAGTATCGTAACCAGCTCTATCAAATATTGGTATATACTTATCGGAACTGCTTTGAGCTGCCCAAGTGGCAGGATATACAATCACTTTTAAAGTGCCAGGCAATTCAAAATGTATGAGTTGATGGCCTGTAAAAATATAATCGGCTGCTTGATCCCCTATATTCCACTTATCGGTAACCGCATCATAAGAATAACCAATAGCGGTTAAATGTGCTGGTTCAATTTTTTCAATTTTACTAAAATCGGCGATAACAATGGGCACTTGTGTGCCGCCCACATTAGAAACCGCAGCAGTAGATCTACGTTTGTATACAAAAGGGTCGTAGGTAAGTTTTTGAACAGATGGAATTACACCTGCAATCGTATTATTGATATCGGAATTTGTGGGATGTGTATACCTTTTTACAAGATCTCTACATACCGGAATTTCAAATTCAGGATCCTCAGTTAAACTAACGCGAACGGTATCCCCAATGCCATCTTCTAATAAAGTACCAATACCAGCAGCACTTTTTACACGTCCATCTTCACCATCACCCGCTTCTGTTACCCCTAAATGTAGCGGATAACATTCATTGAATTCAAGTTGCATTTGTTGAATGAGTAAACGGTAAGCCTGTACCATTACCTGCGGATTACTAGCCTTCATACTAAGCACAATGTTATGGTAGTCATTGGCCCTAGCAACACGTAAAAATTCCATAGCACTTTCAACCATACCCATGGGTGTGTCGCCGTATCTACTCATGATACGATCACTGAGTGAACCGTGGTTCGTGCCAATGCGCATCGCCGTACCGTGCTCCTTACAAATTAATACGAGTGGTGTAAACCGCTCCGTAATTCTTTCTATCTCTTCGGCATAATCCTGATCAGAATATTCAATGAGCTCGAACTTTTTCTTATCCACGTAATTACCTGGATTGATACGAACTTTTTCTACAATGCGCGCAGCAATCTCTGCAGCGTTAGGTGTAAAATGAATATCGGCAACAATGGGCGTATCATATCCTCTTGCACGCAATTCATTTTTAATATTCAATAAATTTTCTGCTTCTTTTTTACTTGGTGCTGTAATTCTAACAAGCTCTGCTCCTGCTTCTATACACCTAATGGTTTGCTCCACTGTAGCCATGGTATCAAGCGTATCGGTAGTGGTCATGGTTTGAACCCGAATAGGATGACCATTACCAATTTTAAGCTGACCAATGGTCACTTCTCTAGTTTTAAGTCGACTGGTTTGCGTTAAAGAATTACAGTATTGTTGCATCATAAATTTTCTTGTAGCAGGGTTATCTTTTTCCTTCAAAAAAACCTTGCTCTTTTAATATGGCATTTAGCACAGAGAGCCTTGCTTTTTTTAAGTCAACATTTGCAGCTCCCTCCATTTGTAAAACAAAAAAATAAGGATGTTTGTTTTCTTCTATCCACCCAATTACCCAAGCAATAGCTTGGCCATTTTTTTTGTAACCAAGTCCTGTTTTATAGCTGATTGCATATTGCGTGTTAACTGTTTGTAACATCACTTTTTTTACAATTTCTTGGGTTCGCTTTTGAAAAGGCAACTGACCAAAATATAGTTTTTTTACAAGCCCCAGCTGTTCGTCGGGGGTAATAAGTAAACTATTATTGAGCCAAAAAGAATCTACAGCAGCGCCTATTTGTTTATTGCCGTATTGCAAACTATCTAACCAGTGCTGCATAGTATCTTTTCCTATTCGCCGAGCCACTTCTCTAAAATAGGGCACCACAGATAGCTTAAAGGCTGTATCCATTCGAATAGGGCCCATGCTATCAATGGAGATAGTCATTTTTTCATCTACAATTTTTCCGGTTTCAAGTCCTACTAACGCATTCACGATTTTAAAAGTAGACGCTGGTGTAAAACTTGAATCTTTAAACTGCGGTAAATTGTAAATATAAAACTCACCAGAGCCATTATCAAAAAGCCCAAAAGATCCTGTTGTCGCGGTCTCATCAAAATACTTTTTATAATTATTTTGAATGGTAACATTATTTGGAGAGCAAGCTTGTAAAATGAACAAAATTGCAAACAAAAAAACGGAGCCAGTACAAACGCTATTCTTATGAAAATTCATGGATCAATTTTATTAAAGAAAAATTATTCTTTTTCGATACTAATTAATTCTACATCAAATACAAGTAATGAACCTGGGCCAATAGATGGACTTGGAGAACTGTCGCCATATGCTAAATCTGATGGTACATATAATTTCCATTTACTACCTACCGTCATTAATTGTAAAGCTTCTTGCCATCCTTTAATAACACCGTTAACTGGAAACACAACTGGTTCGCCACGATCCATTGAACTATCAAAAATGCTACCATCTAATAAAGTGCCATGGTAATGACATTTTACTTTGTCCGTTAACTTAGGTTTTGTAGTATCTGCGCCTGCCTTAACCACCATATATTGTAATCCAGAAGGAAGGGTTACAACACCCGGCTTTTTTGCATTGGCAGCTAAAAATGCAGCAGCAGCTTTTTTAGAACCCGCCGATTTTTGTTCGTTTGCTTTTTGCACAAACTCGCCAATACATTTATCTAATACGGCTTCTGGAAGTGCAGATGCTTTACCACTAAATACATCACCTATTGCACGGTATAAATTAGGTAAATTGATGGCATCAAAACCCTGTGCCTTTAAATTTTGACCAATTCGAACACCGAGTGCATAGCCAGCACTATCGGCACTATTTTTAAAAGCACCCATTGGTTTAACAGCAATTGTAGGCTTTACTGTTTTTGGCGCAACTTTTGGAGTAGTTGTAGCGTTTTTAACTTGTGCATTGGCACCAAAAGAAGCAAATAATAAACAAATAAAAAGACGTTTCATGTATTGTTTTTTAAGTATCAAATGTAAATAAATAATTAGTCATTTAGTAAGGCAGCTACTGCATTACTAGCAATAGCGAAATTAAAGCCAGCAAGTACTTCTTGCATCATTTTTTCAATTTTATCATTGCACAAATTACCCATACTGCCCTCGTGGGTATGGTTTAAAGAGGTACTGTACTGAAAATTCCCATTTTCGATAGCAAGTCCTACTTGTTTGTATGCATCTCTAAAAGGCACACCTTGTAAAACCAGCTGGTTTACCACTTCTACACTAAACGCATATTTATACTTTTCATCGAGTAGTATGGTTTCTTTTACCTGTATAGACTCAAACATGAGTTGCGCCATCGACAGGCAATCCTGTAAGGTTTTAAAAGCTGGAAATAAATGTTCTTTTAGAAGTTGTAAATCCCTATGGTATCCAGAAGGTAAATTGGTGGTCATAAGCATCACTTCGTTGGGAAGCGCCTTAATGCGGTTACAATGTGATCGGATAAGTTCAAATACATCCGGATTTTTTTTGTGGGGCATGATACTTGATCCCGTTGTAAGCTCTGCTGGGAATGAAATAAAATCAAAATTTTGATTGAGGTAAAGACAAGCGTCCATACTCATTTTTGCAAGCGTGTCCGCAATATTTGCAAGTGCCATAGCTGTAATTCGTTCTGCTTTTCCACGGCCCATTTGCGCATATACCACGTTGTAATTTAAATTTTCAAAGCCTAGCAATACCGTAGTAACACTTCTACTAATAGGAAAAGATGATCCATATCCAGCCGCAGAGCCAAGTGGATTTTTGTTAACTACTTTATATGCACTTTGTAATGTAATTAAATCATCTACCAAACTTTCTGCGTAGGCACCAAACCAGAGTCCAAACGAAGATGGCATTGCAAGCTGTAAATGCGTATAGCCTGGTAGTAAATGATTTTTGTATTTTTCACTTTGGGTTTGAAGTAATGTAAACAAGGATTGAACGCTTCCAACGAGCTCCATAATTTCATGACGCAGGTATAATTTTAAATCTACAAGTACTTGATCATTTCTACTTCTTGCACTATGAATTTTTTTACCCGCATCACCTAATTGTTCAGTTAATAAGAGTTCTACATAAGAATGAATATCTTCTACACCTGCTGGTAGCACAAAGCCTGGCATGGTTACCTGCTTGTAAATATTTTTTAAGGCCGCGTCAATTAAATGTGCTTCTGATGATTCCAACAAACCAACCTGCGCTAGCATGCGCACATGTGCGAGCGAACCAAGCACATCAAAGGGTGCGAGCATGGCATCAAATGCCGGATCGTTTCCAACCGTAAATTTTTCTACCGCTGCTGCTACATTCGTATTTTTTTGCCAAAGTTTCATTGTTCCAATTTTTTTACAGCCATTACTTATGAAGTAACACCTGATCTAACAATTCAATATATTTTTGTATACCGGTTTCTATTTCTGCAACAAACACAAATTCATCAGCGCTATGACTTCTTGCCGATTCTCCTGGGCCCATTTTTAAAGCCGGAAATGAAACAAGCGCTTTATCAGATGTAGTTGGTGAACCATAGGGCTCACTACCAATAGCGATACCTGCTTTAACAAGCGGATGATCTAATGCTATCGCCGAAGATTTTAGGCGCATGCTTCTTGGTGTTAGGGTTACCGCAGTATTGTTTATTTGTACATTCAGTTCCTCTAAAATTTGATCGAATGTATAACACTCATTTACACGCAGATCTACTACCATTTTGCAATCGGGTGGCACGACATTATGTGCCTTATTGGTTGTTTCAATAACAGTTACTGTTTGCCCTACCGGACCTAATAAATCTGATATTTTTGAAAACCTATAATTTTTAAACACATCAATAACTGGAAGTGCATTATAAATTGCATTTTGCCCTTCGCCTCTTGCCGCATGCCCTGCAATACCTGGTACCACTACATCTAACACCATTAATCCCCGCTCTGCAACGGCTAATTGCATAGCAGTAGGTTCACCAATAATGGCACAATTAATGGCTGGCAATTCCGGCACCAAACTTTCTATCCCATTTTTACCTGAAATTTCTTCTTCGGCAGTACCTGCAAAAACTATATTATAAGCTACATTTTCCTGTGCGTAGTAATGTAAAAAACCATGCAACAATGATACAAGTGATGCGCCCGCGTCATTACTTCCTAGTCCATACAGTTTACCGTCTTTAACAATAGGGTGATATGGATCTAGTGTGTAGCCTGCATTTGGCTTTACGGTATCGTGATGCGAATTTAAAAGTATCGTAGGTTTTGTAGGATCAAAGTATTTATTAGTAGCCCAAACATTGTTAAGATGTCTATTAGGCGATACGCCATTTTCTTGGAGGTAGTCAAATAAAATTGACGCAGTAGCGTCCTCCTCTTTACTAAAAGAAGGGGTTGCAATTAGTTTGTGCAGTAATGTAATTGCAGCTGATGCGTAGTTATTTTTATTTGCTTCCAAGTAATGATTAATTTTTTTGTATGGTTGTACCTGTTTTACCAACAATAAGTTGATCAATATCTAATGCGTCACCAATGATAACCCTGCTAACTCCTTTTTGCAAAGCTTCAAAAGCGTTATCGAGTTTTGGAATCATTCCTTCATTTACTTGACCACTCGCTTTTAAGCTAGCATAATTTTGAGGATGTATAACCGGAATAACACTCTCGTTATTATGGATATCAGAAAGCACGCCCTTTTTTTCAAATGAGTATACCAAAGACACTTCATATACATGGCTCAATGCAGTAGCAATAGATTGTGCCATGGTATCGGCATTGGTATTTAATAATTGTCCCGCACCATCGTGTGTAATTGGTGCCACTACAAGAGATAAGCCCGCATCTAATAACTGTACAATTTTTTCTATATCTACTAAGTCGATGTCTCCAACAAAACCATAATCGGTACCAGCGTTTATTCTTTTATGTGCTTTAATAATATTAGCATCTGCTCCACAAATACCAAGCGCATTCACTTTTTTTGATTGAAGCGCAGCTACTATGTTTTTATTGATGTAGCCAGCATAAACCATTGTTACAATTTTAAGGGTAGCAGCATCTGTTATTCTCCTGCCATCTACCATTTGCTGTGGTATATTTAAATCGGCGGTCATTTTAGTTGCTAATTTGCCGCCGCCATGAATTAAAATTTTTTTCCCTTGTATCGTAGCATAGGCAGATAAAAAGGAAGCAAGATGTACTTCATTGTCAATGATATTGCCGCCGATTTTTATAATGGCTATTTTTTCCACGCTTACTGATTTGAAGTTAAGAGGGTGGACAATACAGCTTGTGCGGCCCAAACCCTGTTACCTGCTTGTTGGGTCACTAGGCTATTAGGGCTATCTAATATTTCATCAGATAGTTCTACATTTCTTCTTACCGGTAAACAGTGCATCACTTTTGCGTTATTGGAACGGCTAAGTGATTTTGCAGTTAACATCCACGCAGGATCGGTAGAAAAAACCTTACCATAATCGTTGTAAGAACTCCAGTTTTTCACATACACAAAATCCGCTCCTTCAAGTGCTGCGGCTTGATCATGCGTAATAGTGGCACCGTTTGTATAACTATCTGCTAATTCATACCCCACAGGATGTGTAATTACAACATCGGCAAAATTTGCAGCCGTTGTCCACTGCGCAAAGCTGTTAGCCACACATTGTGGTAATGCCTTTATGTGGGGCGCCCAGGTTAATACAACTTTAGGTTTTTTGAGAAGCCCAGTATCTTTGATAGATTCTTGAATGGTTATTAAATCTGTTAAAGATTGAAGTGGATGTAGTGTTGCACTTTCGAGGCTTACCACTGGTACGCCGGCATATTTAATAAATTGATTGACAATGATTTCGGCATAATCATCCTCTCTATTTTGTAATCCTGGGAATGTACGAATACATAAAATGTCGAAATACTGGCCCAAAACGGGTGCAGCATCTTTTACATGTTCAACAGAAGTGCCATTCATGATTGCGCCTTCTGCAAATTCTAAAGCCCAGCCTTCTTTATCTACGTTAAAAACAACAGCGTCCATACCCAAATTTTGGGCGGCTACTTGTGTACTAAGTCTAGTGCGCAAACTAGGATTTAAAAATAAAAGACCTACACGCTTGCCGGCACCAAGCATTTTATCCATAAATGGATGTTGCTTGTATTCAAGTCCTTTATTTATGAGTGCCTGAATATCGGAAACGTCGCCTACTTGGATAAATTGTTTCATAACAAAGATTGAATGGCTTTTTGAAGTCTATCTAAGAATATATCAATTTCCTGTTTTGTAATAGCCAAAGAAGGAAGTAATCTGATAACGTTGGGCTTTGCTTCGCCCGTAAACACTTTAAATTCGTGAAGGAATACTTTTTTCAAATCTTTAATACTATCAGACACATCAAAACCAATCATAAGACCCCTACCTCTTACATTTTGTAGTTGTGGAATTTTTGAAAGCGCTTCTATTAAGTAGGCGCCATTAGAAGCAGCATTAGCCATTAAATTTTCATTTTCCATTATATCTACTACAGCAAGTGCAGCAGCACATGCCAAATGATTGCCGCCAAACGTAGTGCCTAACATGCCGTATTTTGGTGCAATATGTGGAGCAATTAAAATACCGCCAATAGGGAAACCGTTTCCCATCCCCTTTGCCATCGAATAAATATCGGCATCTACGTCAGCTGCATCATGCGCAAAAAACTGGCCCGTTCTTCCATATCCACATTGCACACTATCCGCAATATATAAAGCACCATGCTTATCACACAATGACCTTATACTTTGTAAAAAAGAATTAGAGGCTACGCGTATACCGCCAACACCCTGTATACCTTCAATGATAACAGCTGCAATCGTATCTCCCGCTTTTTCAAATTGATCCTGCAATGCCTGCTCATCATTAAAGGGCAAGAAAATAATATTATCCGTTTCATTTACAGGGGCTACAATGGATGGATTATCTGTTGCAGCAACGGCAAGTGAAGTTCTTCCGTGAAAAGATTTGGTAAATGCAATGATTTTTTTACGGCCTGTTACAAAAGAAGCAAGCTTTAAAGCGTTTTCATTGGCTTCGGCTCCGCTATTGCATAAAAAAAGTTGAAAATTTTCTTTACCACTTACTGTCCCAATTTTTTGTGCTAATTGAGATTGAATGGGAATAATAACAGAGTTAGAATAAAAGGCAATTTGATGCAGTTGCTTTTCAATGGCTGAAACCCAGTATGGATGCGTATGACCAATACTTATAACAGCGTGTCCGCCGTACATATCTAAATATTCTGTTCCTTTTTCATCCCAAACATAAGACCCCTTAGCTTTTGTGATGGTGATATTATTGAGTGGATATACGTCAAATAGTTTCATGTCTAAAAAAAGTTTGCTTTAAATAAAAGACCGGCTGTTTCATCAAGTCCAAATAGCAAATTCATATTTTGAACGGCTTGACCACTAGCGCCTTTTATTAGATTATCAATAGCGCTATGCACCACAAGTTTATTTCCTGTCTTTTCAATTTGCAGTACACACTTATTGGTATTCACTACCTGCTTTAAATGTATAGGCGTTTCAGATACCACCACAAATGGATGTGCCGCATAATAGTTCGCATACATTTCTTGAACTGCTTCTAATGGTAAACTACAATCCATCACAGAACTGGTATAAATACCTCTTGTAAAGTCACCTCTCCATGGCACAAAATGCAAACCTGATCCTTCACCGCTTGTACTAAGGGGGGCGTCTGATTGCAAATAATTTAAGGATTGCACAATTTCAAAAACGTGCTGATGTTCGAGCGTTTTATAGGACTGAATATTATTGGCGCGCCAACTAAAATGAGAAGTAGCGCTTAACGACTGGCCCGCACCCGTAGAACCTGTAATGCCTGTTGTATAAATATCTTGCAAGAGGCCTGCTTTTGCAAGTGGTAATAATGCCAGTTGAATAGCCGTTGCAAAACAGCCTGGATTGGCAATGTTTTGTGCAGTGGTTATTTTTTCACGATTGAGTTCTGGTAACCCGTATACAAAAGTTCTGTCCCCAATGGTTGCATTTGCAATAAGTCTAAAATCTTGCGATAAATCAATAATTGAAACGGACGCAGCAATAGTTTGTTCTGCTAATAATTTTTTTGCTTCGCCATGACCCACGCATAAAAACAAAACATCAATTTGATCAGAAAAAACACTTGTAAATATTAAGTCTGTATCACCAACTAAATCTGTGTGAACAGCAGAAACGGGTTTGCCCGCATTACTACTGCTATGAATAAATGCAATATTCACCTGTGGGTGATGTATTAAAATTCTGATAAGTTCGCCACCCGTATAACCAGCACCACCTGCAATACCAACATTTATTTTTTTCATGATTGGCTATTTTTGATGCTGTGATAAATAGATGTTTGGTTGCCAAATATTTTAGAAAATCCACGCACGTCTTCACCAGACCAGCCACTATTCATTTCGCCATATTTACCAAATTTGCTACTCATTAAATCAAAGGCAGATTCAATACCTATTACCGTAAAACGGTAAGGATGCAGTTGAACAAACACCGTACCTGTTACATTTTCTTGCGCATTTTCTAAAAACGCTTCTATATCGCGCATCACCGGATCCATTATTTGACCTTCGTGTAACCAGTTTCCATAAAACTGCGCTAATTGATCTTTCCAATTTAATTGCCACTTGGTTAATACATGTTTTTCAAGTGCATGATGCGCTTTTAAAATTACCATCGGTGCAGCTGCTTCAAAACCAACACGTCCTTTGATCCCAATAATGGTATCACCTACATGAATATCTCTTCCAATACCATATGCACCAGCAATAGTTTGTAAAAATTGAATGGCTTTTGTTGGATGATCGAAACGTCTATCGTTAATCATAGTTAATGCACCTTTTTCAAAATGCAAACTCACTTCTTCGGTTCCAGTAGCTGTTACCTGTGTAGGCCACGCAGACTCTGGTAACATACCTTTTGACGTTAATGTTTCTTTACCACCAACACTAGTACCCCAAAGCCCTTTATTAATCGAATACGCTGCTTTTTCAAAATTCATAGAAACGCCCTTAGATTTTAAATAAGCAATTTCATCTTCCCTACTTAATTGCATATCTCTAATGGGTGTAATGATGGTGACACCAGGAATCATGATGTGAAAAACCATATCAAATCGAACCTGATCATTACCAGCACCCGTGCTACCATGCACAACGGCTGTCGCGTTCATTTTTTTTGCATGCTCCGCAATATGGAGTGCCTGACTTAAACGTTCTGCGCTTACACTTAAAGGGTAAGTATTGTTTTTAAGCACATTGCCATAAATCAAATACTTAATAATGCTATCATAGTATGAGGTAACAGCATCAATAGTCGTATGTGTTTTTACGCCTAAATTATAAGCGTGAGCTTCTATGTTTTTTAATTCCTCTTCCGAAAAACCGCCGGTATTCACAATCACACTATGTACTTCATAGCCTTTTTCGTCTGTCAAATATTTAACGCAATAAGAAGTATCTAAACCACCGCTAAATCCAAGTACTACTTTATCACCTGCCTTTACTTCATGTAATTCACTTGCCATTTTCTTATTTTTTTTCGATTGAATTTTTTTTGCTTGTTTTCTTTTCTTTTTTTCTAAACCAATTCAACAAATTATTTTGCTTGAATTTCATAAAGCGCTCATAGAGTTTAGAATTAATTTTAAATGCTGACGATGTTTCTTGTGTTGTGTAGTGATCGGCGGGGTCATATAACATAGCTGTACACATACAGTTTTTACGCTCTTTGCTTTGCAAAATTTCATAATTCACACAGCTTTTACAGCCAGCCCAAAACTCTTCATCGTCGGTTAGTTCACTGTAGGTAACAGGCTCGTAACCTAGGTCACTATTGATTTTCATGACTGCGAGACCCGTTGTTAAACCAAATATTTTTGCTGTTGGATACCGCTCTCTCGATAATTGAAAAATAGTTTGCTTGATTAATTTAGCAACACCGCTTTTTCTGTGGGCAGGTGCAACAATGAGTCCACTATTGGCAACAAATGTTTCGTGCCCCCAAACTTCGATATAGCAAAATCCAACCCAAGTACCATCCGGTTCTACGGCAATTACCGCCTTGCCCTCTTCCATTTTTTTAGCAACGTATTCGGGGGTTCTTTTGGCAATACCAGTACCTCTGGCTTTTGCAGAAGATTCCATTTCGTCTGTAATGGTTTGAGCATATGTAACGTCGCCAGCATTTGCTACGCGAACAATTATTTTTTGTTCCAACGACTTCAATTAAAATTGTAGAAAAAGAAAATAAAAAATTAAACTGGGGATTTTTTCACTGATAGGGGCAAGTGCCAGTTGCTCGTCCTATCAGCATCCACGTCGCAATCGGACCACAAGCCTAGCCACATAAATAGGTCCCAAACAATTAAATGTTGGGTTGCACACTGTGTTTCTATATTGAAATGCCATTTTCACCTAAGCGTTTTGATTTCTTTTGAAGGTGTAAAAATAGGTTAGTTTGCAGTAAAACAGGGAGTTTTCCACAAAAAATCCTCATTTTTACTAACGGTTGTAAGCATAAAAAAAGGCTACCCGGTTTAGAAGTAGCCTTTTTGGAAATTATATGATTGATTTTACATGCCCCCACCACGGTAGGTACGCATCATATTATTCATTTGACGTTCTGCTCCTGGCATTTGCATCATGCGCATCATTGGATTTTGAGGCCCTTGTGCGGCTCCAAATTTGCGTAAATTATACGTAAAGCTAATCATGAAATAACGCTTTAAAACGCGGGTTTGTAAATCCTGAATATAGTTACTAGTTACATTTCTAGAAATACTGATATTCTGATTTAACAAGTCAAACACATAAAACTTTAATTCTCCGGCTTTGTTTTTTAGCATTTGCTTAGATAAGCTGGCATTCCAAAGTGGAATACTTGTATTAAAACCTTCACTTCTTCCTGCATTATAGATATAATCAAAGTCGGTAGATAAAACCCAGCCGCTCTTCGAATAAATGGTTGCTTCGGTAGATACCGTTTGACTAAAAAAGTCTCCATTTTGCTGCGGCTGTAAAGTATACCTAGCCATTGTCAAATTAGAGTTGGAAGAAAAATTCATATCAAACCCTTCCTTGATATTGGTGGTCCAAGAAATCGTTCCACCTAAATTGGTATTGCGTGTGAAATTACTAACGCTATTTACAAGTGTTTGTGTTTGATTGCGTGAAACATTAGCCATCAAGTTTAAATTACTTTTTGGCTTTTTAATTGGGAATCCGTAGTTGAAAAATCCATTTATGTTATACGTACCACTTAGGTTAACAGGCTTTATGGTTTGTACACCACCACCAGATATTGTTGTTGAATTTTGAATATCGTTTTCAATAAAACTACCACTAAGGGTTGCAAACACAATTTTTTGACTAAACATGTCAAACGAATTATACAACAATCTAAATGAGTGTGAAAATTGTTGCTTTAAATTGGGATTACCGGTTCTAATAAGAAGCGGATTGCTATTGTCAATTACCGGCTGCAACTGATCTGCACTAGGTTGTGAAGTACGACCATTGTAAAAGAATCGCATGTTTTTAGACTTTGTAAAATCGTATCTGAAATTAGCAGAAGGAAATAAATTTACAAAGTGTTGCTTTAAATTGACATTGGTACTAATGTTTTTACTTACTAAATCTCCAACCTGTAATCCAGATCCAACACTAAAATTATATTTAGCATTTTGAAATCGGTAATTCACAGTAACCCTATTTGCATTGAATGTATTTTCAAAAATATTGCTCAAATTAGGCACCGCAATGTCATAGTTATTTGTTGCTTTATTGTACCCCTGTGTTGCTCTTCCAGAATTATTAACATTACTAGAAATATTATAGTTGAATTCTAGTTGTTTATTTTTTCCGATAGGCTCTGTGTATGATAAAGTAGCACTATTATTTTTACCATCTCGATTAGTCGTATAAATTTGATCCAGTGTATCAGTATAGCTACGCGATGGCAAATTATACTGATTTTGTGACCAGTTACTTCCAGACCCGTCGTTGGTATTATAACTACTATTTAAACCGATAGAATAGGTACGCCCTTTTTTAGCAAAACGGTGTCTAAACGTTGCTTCTAAACTTCCGTTAATTCCCTGATTGTCTCTTACAGAGTTTACGCGTGAGCTATTAAGGCTTGTAATTTTACCACGTGTAGAACTTGTTGTTTGATAGGTTTCTGAATGCGTATTTTGAAAACTAATATTAGGTCGAATGATAAGCGTATTGCTCGTATCAAAATTGGTTTCGATATTAAAATTGATACGGTGGTTTTTATTATTGGTCACTGAACTTTGTACCTGCTTACTAAAAATAGAAGAGTCGGTACTGCCAGTCACTAAATTTTCTGTTAAGCTATTTTGATCTCTATTGGTTGTTTGATCGTTATAAAAATAACTTCCAGAAAACTGTGTTTTTGTACCCCAATTGTCTTTGTAATTTAAACCAGCTGCGAGTGTTTTTACAATTCCGCCACCACCACCAGTACCAAGTAAACCGCCACCGCCGCCACCGCCCATGGTTGCGCCACCGCCGCCTCGTCCACCACCGCCGCCACCGGCACCACCAAAGCCACCGCCACCAAGTGAACCTAGCATATCTTGTACCGAAAAGTTTTGCTTGTTGACGTTATTGGCCTGACCCGTAAATGTGATTTGTTGATCCCCATTAAACTTACTGATGTTGATATTATTATCATACAAGGCATCATCACTATTGGCCCCTGCACCAAGCGCTGCTCTTCCAAAATAACCTTTGCGCTTGTCTTTGCGGGTTGTAATATTAATTGTTTTAACACGGTTACCATCATCAAAACCGGTGAATGCACTTTGATCACTTGCCGCATCAAATACTTGAATTTTATCGATAATATCTGGGGGTAAATTTCTGGTTGCCATTTTAGGGTCATCTCCAAAAAAGCGCTTACCATCTACAAGTACACGTTGAACCGTTTCGCCTTGTGCTTTAATACCACCATCTTTATCTACTTGAATACCCGGAATTTTTTTAAGTAAATCTTCGGCAACCGCATTAGGCTTTGTTTTAAATGCAGACGCCGTAAATTCTACGGTATCTTTTTTCATTTGAACAGGAGATTGCGTTACTGTTACGTTACCTAAATCATTAGCAGCTTGCTTTAAATAAATTTTACCAAGATCTACTTGGCTGTTTTTAGCTGAAAAAGTAATTTTTTTAGAAAATGGTTCATACCCCTGGAATTTTACTTGAACGAGCATTTCACCAAAAGGTGCATTGTTAATGATAAAACTACCATCCGCTTTTGCTAGTGTAAAAACTTCAAGTGAAGAATCACTTGCAGCCAATACCACAATAGATGCGTCTTTTAAAGACTGTTTATTTAAAGAATCTATTAAAACTCCTTTAACGGTAGCTACAGATTGAGCGCTCGCAAAAGAAACTAAAAAAACAAGGGAAAGTAACGAAAATAATTTTTTCATAAAAAGGTGCTAATTAGGCAGTGCAAAGTTAATCTATAATGCTAGACAGATTTTATTTAAATAAGTTTAAAGGCAAGGTAACAGGATAATAGGGCGCTGTTGTTGAATATCGGTGAGAGCGCTTTAAATAAGGATAAAGTTTGTTAATTTTGTAAAACGTTTTGAAATACTAAATATTGTAACAAAATAAAATAATACGCCATGTTCACCGGTATAAAACAAAGATTCACCCAATTAATTGTTGTAACAATTGTTTTAGCAAGTTGTAATAGTGCAGAAGCACCAAAACAAGAGGTAGTTGATACCACAGCACAAACTAGTATGGAACCAGCTGCTACTAGTTTTCCAGTATCTATGGTGAATAACAAAAAAGATCCTACCTGTGGCATGCCAGTTACCGCAGGTATCTCAGATACAGCGCATTATAAAGACAAAGTCATTGGATTTTGCTCTTCAGGTTGCAAAGATGAGTTCAAATTGGCACCGGAAGCAAATATTGCTGCCGCAGAACTACAATAATTTTAACTGAATAAATATTCAACATCTTCACGGGTGAGGCTCTTCACAAAGCCTTCGTCGTCGGTGATAAGTTCACGTGCCAAACTGCGTTTACGGTCTTGGAGTTTTAATATTTTGTCTTCTACGGTATCCGTACAAATCATGCGGTACGCAAAAATATTTTTTGTTTGTCCAATACGGTGTGTTCGGTCAATGGCTTGTTGCTCTACCGCAGGGTTCCACCATGGATCCACAATGTATACATAGTCTGCGGCAGTAAGGTTTAAACCAACGCCACCTGCTTTGAGTGAAATTAAAAACACACGACAAGATTCGTCATTTTGAAAACGCTGAATAGCACGCTCTCTTTCAAGTACGGTGCTGCTACCATCAAAATATTCATAGTCTACGCCAAGCTCGGTAAGTCGCTCTTTAATGAGTGCCAGCATGCCTAAAAATTGAGAGAAGACAAGCGCTTTATGGTTGCTAATATTTTCTGTGATTTCTCTACCAATTTCTTCTAGCTTAACAGATACGTTCGGAAACTTTTCTTCGTCTTTTATGATCGATGGGCTGTCACAAATTTGACGCAGCTTCATGAGGCCTTGTAAAATAGTTAATTGCGATTTTTGTATCCCTTGGTTGTCTACAACGCCTAAAATTTTATCTCGGTAATCGTTTCGGAAAGCTTCATAAATTTTACGTTGCTCATCACCCATTTCACAAAAGAGCACCATTTCTTGTTTTTCTGGTAAGTCTTTGGCCACCTGCTCTTTGGTACGCCTTAACATAAATGGATAGAGCAGTTTACGCAAATGATCTTTTTGTTCTTTTTCTCCAAACTTATCAATAGGAATAGAAAATTCTTGTTTGAAAAACTCAACGCTTCCTAGCATACCCGGATTCAAGAAATTCATTTGTGCGTAAATATCAAATGTATTATTTTGAAGTGGGGTACCACTCAAACAAAGTCTGTTGGTTGCTTTTAATAAACCTGCGGCTTTTGTTACTTTACTATTTGGATTTTTAATGGCCTGACTTTCATCGAGTACTACATAATCAAATGCTACTTCTACAAATTGTTTGATATCACTACGGAGTGTTCCGTAGGTTGTAATAATAACATCTGCTTCATTAGCAGCGAGTGCATCACGAGAACGTCCGGCTCCATGGTGCACGTAAAAACTAATGTTGGGGGTAAACTTTCCAATTTCATTTTGCCAGTTATACATAAGGGTGGTAGGACATACCACAAGTGCTTTTAATGTACCTTCTTCGGTTTTAAGATGATGTAAAAAGCTAAGTGCTTGAATAGTTTTACCAAGTCCCATATCATCGGCTAAGATGCCACCCCAGCGTACTTCTCGGAGGTAGTTAAGCCACTGAAAACCGCTTTCTTGATAAGGACGTAGCACTTCTTTTAAATGCTTGGGTGCAGGTACATCTTTGATCGAATGATTTTCTTTGAGGCGTTCATATTTTTCTTCTAATTGAAAAAACAATTCCTCTTCGTCACGTTGCAAGTAAAGCTCTTCAATAACACTAAAATGATATTTGCTTAACTTGATATTTTCGGAACGACCTTCGCCCACTCTAAATAATAGCGAATATTTTTTAATCCACTCTTCTGGTAAAATACCCAGTGTTCCATCTTGTAATGGTACAAATTGTTGCTTGCTAGCAAGTGCTTTTTTAACGTCTTCCACACTTACCTTTTGCTCGCCAAAATGAATTTCAACTTTCGCATCAAACCAGTCAGTATTACTACTAATAAAAATTTTGGTAGAAGGCTTTGCCGTATTGAACCTGAAGTTTTTAAGTGCTTCAAACCCGAACACTGGAATGTTCATGTCTTTAACGGCGTCAACAAATAAAAAGAACCAGTTGTTTTTTAATACTTCTGCTCCTTTTAATGCTAATAAATCACTTTGCTCGGGTCTTACAAAACCAGAATGAAGTGATTCTATTTTTGAAATAATACGGGCTTCCGTTTCCAGGTTGCGCTGTATCATTAATATTTTATCGGAAAGCGGAACAATGATTTTGTCTTTATCAATAGCACGCACTTCAAAACCTTGGTAAGAAAATACGGGCTGAAATAATAAATAGTCGCCGCGTTCTTTAAGATGAACACTTACTTCGGGGGTAATATTATTAAGCTCTTCCTTTTCAACGTTTCCAAAATGAATATGGTACATTTTAGAAAGCGGTAATACAAAAGTTTGTAATTTTTGTGCCCACTCTTCTTTTGAAATGACAATTTTACCGCTTGGTAAAAAGGATTCCATCATTAAAATATCATCCGATTTTTTCCAAGTAAAATACTGCTGATGGTATTTGAAAAGAAGTGGACTGGTACATTCGTTTTCTGAAACATTGACGTCGGCGAGTGGCAGCTTAACGCGGCACTCGATTTCATAAGCACCTTTTGCGTATTGAATTTCAAAGTAAGGTGAAATAAAATTACATACCAGTTCGGCGGGTTCTAAATTAGCCGTTACAAATGGTTTTTTTTCTGGTAAGGTATATATCAAAAGGCTTTCACCACAGTGCTCAAATAATTTTTTAATTTTTGGATGCAGGTATTCGTTGATCAGTGTTTTGGTTTCTTCGGGGAGCTGATCATTGTGTTGCTGCACAATGTTCTCCCAGATACCACTAAATGGCGAATTCCGGTCTAGATACCTGCTTACTTCGGAAGGCATTAATTTACGGAGCTGCTGCACGAGTGATTTATCCTGCTCGTCTAGGAGTTCAGTATTAATAAACCTAGCAAGGTCTTGCTTTTCTACTTTTCCTAAAAAACGCTGCTGGTCTTCATCTACTTCTCCTTCTACGATATCAAATTGTGTAAAAGGATATTGAATACTGTTTGTAGAAATGACAAGTCCTAATTTTTGAAAAGTTTTACCTTTTACTTTGGGTACATATTCGTCAACTTTTTCCGTTTCTTTTTCGGCAGGTATGAAATCAGGCTTTTTAGGCGCGATTGAAATGGCTTCGTTTCCTAATGGAAGTGCCACTCTTTTTATAGAAGTATCTAATACGCGTAAAAAAGGTTTTCCAGCCGTGTAGGTAAATTCAAATTTATTTGTCAAATCATCTGATAAAGAATACCCATAAAGGGCTAGTAATTTATTTTTTTCTTTATCCCAGTTTCTTATGGTATCAAAATAGCCAGGGCCAAACTTATTGAGTAATTGTAAAAAAATAATGTTTTTATGTACGCAAAGCGGATGTTCTGTTTCAGATCCGCAGTTGCATGATGTATCAAAATTCCGTTCTTCATTTTTTTGAATGAGCAACTGATAGGTATGTCCTTCATACACCAAAGAGGCTGTAACCCTTTCCTCCTTTGCTTCTAGGATGGTAGCCGAACCTGTTCTTAAAAAATTACTCGCTTCTTCAAAACTTGTTTGATCAGAAAGCATTTTTATTTGCTTTAACTCAAGTTGCTTCATTTTAACAACCGTATGCTTTTGATCATAGGCTGCTTCATAGTTACCAAGTTGATTTCGGTCTAATAAATCTTGCAAATGAAAAAGAGCGCCTGCTTTATGTCTACAAATTTCAGATAAGTTATAGGGGCATGCGCAACGAACAGACAAAAATTTTGGATTCTTAAATTGAGAGACGCTTACCTTGTAAAAAGTAGCATACCCATCATCTTTAACCCTAAAATTCACATTGCCCATGAGGTCGTCATACTCAAGTAATTCTACATTACCCAACGCATGAATTTTTTTGCCTCTTCTGATTACCTCTTCGGTACCGTTGTTGTAAATATGTTTGACCAAGTAAGGTAGCGCCATAGTGCTGTTCTAAATTGCACCCTGTTTAAAAAGGGCAATTTGCGAAAGTACGAAAAAGCTGCTAATTGGCGCGTACTAAATCTCCGTTTTTGTAGATCGGAAGTACCGGGGCCACGTCTGCGGTAACACAGTAGGTTAAGTCCGCTTCTAACCCATAAGATGCTAGGCGGTGCCAATGAGTGGTTTTTTGGATAAATGTGGTAATATCTGCTTTATGCAAATTGTATAAATCATTTGCCATAAGTGAACTATCACAATGAATGGTAAAATGATCCTTAATTTGTTCAATTACGGCACCTGCAAATAAAGCGTCTTCAATATTTACACGGTCTTTCCAGGCAGAGCAACCGAGTACAACCGGTTTGTTTTGTGCGATTAAATGGGCACAAACAGCCGATAAATTAGGGAATGAACCCGTAATAATTTGATCGGCACCATTGTTTAGGGCCATATGCAAAAGCTTGGTACCATTGGTTGTTGTTAGCACCAGGGTTTTGCCTTCAATAAAACTACGCGGATATTCGGCAGGAGAATTTCCATAAGAAAGCCCTTCAATAATTTTTCCATCACGCTCACCAGCTGTGATACCGCCGGTTGCTTTTCCCACCTCAATGCATTTGTTGACATTGTCTACTGGGATAATACGGTCAGCACCATTGTAAAGTGCGGTTGTTATGGTAGAAGTGGCCCTAAATACATCAATAACTACTACAACGCAATCACTGACATTGTAAAGCTCTAATAATTTGGGCGATAAGATTGTATGTAAATGTGGCTTAGACTGATTCATGAGGCTGCAAATATAAAGCCAAATGAACGAAAATAAAAAGGCCAGTGCAAAAGCACTGGCCAAAAAAGAACAGAGGGGCTATCCTTTTTTTGTAAGAATGAGAAGTTCGTTGGCATGCACTTCGGTGACGTATTTTTTAACGCCGTTTTTATCGGTGTAATTTCTGTTAACGAGTTTGCCATCAATAGCAATTTCGATGCCTTTGACTAAATATTTTTCGGCGATTTCGGCAAGTTTGCCCCATGCTACCACAGAGTGCCACTGTGTTTCGGTGACTTTTTCGCCGTTAGCGTCTTTGTAAATTTCGTTAGTAGCTAAATTTAAGTTGGCTACTTTTTTACCACCTTCGAAATTTGTGATTTCGGGGGTTTGACCTAGATGTCCAATAAGTTGGACTTTGTTTTTAATTGCGTTCATACATGTATGTTTTCATATTTGCGATAAACAAATAGAAACATTAATTAGACGCCAACAAATCATCCAATACTATTCAAGTATAAATTCTAAAAACAAGAAAGAATAATTACGCAAAAGGGAACTTAACCACTTTTGCTTTAACCATTGTATTTCTGATATCAATGTAAATTTCAGATCCAAGAGTAGCGTGTGCCGTAGCCACGTAACCCAGTCCCACAGCCTTTTGTAGGCTTGGTACCTGTGTGCCACTTGTTACTTTTCCAATCACATCACCAGCTTCATTTTTAATGAGGTAATCATGTCTTGGAATACCTCTATCAATCATTTCAAAGCCTACTAATTTTTTAGTAACGCCAGCTGCTTTTTGGTTTTCAAAAAATGATTTATTGGTAAATTCTTTGGTGAATTTTGTGATCCATCCAAGTCCAGCTTCAAGTGGAGATGTGGTGTCATCAATATCGTTTCCGTATAAACAAAATCCTTTTTCTAAACGAAGTGTATCACGTGCACCAAGTCCAATAGGTTTTAATCCCTGAGGCGTTCCAATTTCAAAAATGGCATCCCAAATTTTATCAGCAGCACCATCACTGTCTTCAAAATAAATTTCTACGCCGCCAGAACCTGTGTAACCTGTTGCACTCACAAGCACATTTTCAACACCTGCAAAAACACCTTTTGTAAACGTGTAATAAGGTAGATTTAAAATATCCATTTGGGTAAGTGGCTGCAATATTTTTGTAGCGTTGGGACCTTGAATGGCAAGCAAACAAGTTTTGCTACTAATGTTGTGCATTTCTACACCGGACGTATTTTTTGAAACAATCCAGTTCCAATCTTTTTCGATATTAGATGCGTTTACAACGAGCATGTACACTTTGTTTTGCTCCACACAGTAAACTAGTAAATCATCAACAATTCCACCTGTTTCGTTGGGTAGGCAACTGTACTGCGCATGTCCATTTTTTAAAACAGAAGCGTCATTAGAAGTTACGCGCTGAATCAGGTTTAATGCACCCTCTCCTTTTAGGATAAACTCACCCATATGGCTCACGTCAAACACACCCGCATTGGTTCTTACGGCCGCATGCTCGTCATTAATGCCTGAATAACTGATAGGCATGTTATATCCAGCAAATTCAGCCATTTTTGCGCCAAGTGCCAAGTGCTTTTGTGTAAACGGAGTGTTTT
>JACCDP011098269.1_pt1 | contig 35845 bp, 32 predicted proteins | sample 7445841 | NCBI WGS metagenome assembly JACCDP01 (sample SAMN15323441, study PRJNA562643) | freshwater metagenome | isolation source: river surface water | place: USA:Blue River Watershed | collected 2017-08-17 | reverse complement strand
CTTGGGAACCCTTAAGAAACATCAGGCCTCCATTAACTTAGACGTAGACGTAGACGTAGACGTAGACGATGCTCGAGTGCCATTCCAAATCGTTCCTATCCTAGCCTCGGTGACAGACGAGACGATGATGGGCAAAGTTTTCCAACGATGGCAGCCACAGACCGTTTTGCATGCAGCCGCCTTTAAGCATGTTCCCATGGTTGAGCGCAACGTGAGCACTGCTGTCTTTAATAATGTCTGGGGCACCTATATTTGTGCAGGCCAGGCGATCGCCGCTGGCACGAATTCTTTCGTGCTAGTGAGCACTGATAAGGCAGTCCGCCCCACCAATGTCATGGGAGCAAGCAAACGATTATCAGAGTTGGTGGTTCAGGCGCTGGCAGCAAGTCCAGCCGCCGCTGGCCGCTCCTTTGCGGCAGTGCGTTTCGGTAACGTGCTGGGGTCTTCGGGTTCGGTGGTTCCGCTATTCCGAGATCAGATCGCCAATGGCGGTCCGGTTACCCTGACTCACCCAGAGATCACCCGCTACTTCATGACCATTCCAGAAGCCTCCCAGTTGGTGCTCCAGGCAGCCGGCATGGCCAGGGGCGGTGAAGTCTTTGTGCTGGATATGGGCAAACCTGTTCGTGTTTATGACCTAGCAAGGCGCATGATCGAGTTCTCGGGACTGCTGGTGAAAGACGAGTTGAACCCACGAGGGGACATTGAGATCAAGGTCACAGGGCTTCGTCCCGGGGAAAAGCTCTTTGAGGAGCTCTTGATCGGCGGCAATCCCCAGGCGACCAGTCACCCTAAGATCATGAAGGCCCGAGAGACCTCAATGGGCCTTGACGAGCTTGAAAATGACCTGGGTGAGCTCTTGCAAGCCATTTCAAGAAACGACGCAGAGGCCATTCGCCGCATGCTGGGCCAGTTGGTGCCTGAGTACTCGCCAGCCAAGGACATCGTGGACTGGGCCCATGACCCAGCTCCTGAGCATATAAACCCTGTAGCCCAGTCTCCCGCAGCCTAATCAAGAGCTTTTGCAATAACAGACCGCTCGCAGACGCATGGCTTCGGCCGGTAATGATCCCCAAGGTTAAAAGGGGCGCATTCAAGGGGTCAGGGGAAGACTTTTTTGATATGGGTGGGTTCTACCCACGAGCTTTCGGCATGCTGCAACGCAATCGCTTTTTGAGCACCAATCCCCTCCATTTTTTTCAACAAATATCCAGGCCTCGTATTTTCTTGCAATTTCCAAAGTTTTATCGGAACTTCCTGCATCTACAATGACGATCTCGTCACAAAACTTAACGCTCTACAAACGCTTTTCGAGATTTAATTCTTCATTAAATGTCATTAAAACAGTCGAAATAGTCTTCGGCGGATCGTGTTTGCAGACGTCTATATTAAAGAGAGTGGGGATGTTTTCCACTATTGCTGATTGTAAGGGCGTATGACCGTTACTGATTTAATTCAAATTGAACTTGGAAAATACTATCAGTGCACCAATCAGCAAGCCCCCCATAATTCCCGAAAGCGCTGCGGACGTAGTTTTAGGATAGGTCGGTTCGATACCCGTCTGTATTCCCTCGACGGCCATAGTCTTGAAAGTGCGGCGTTCTAACAGTTCGCTATTTGCTTTTCGGGCCTTGTCCTCAAGCGCCAACTGAAGAGCGTGTAATTGCTGCTGACTTTGAAAAATGGCTAGGTTGTTAAAAGAGTCAGATCTCTCACTGGCAGTCTTTGACGTAACTATTCCGCTTTCCCGACGTAATAGAGTTATCTCCTCCAACTGACGGTTTATTTGGTTCAATTCGAACATCAGGTACCTTTCTGCGTCTGACGACAGAAGTTTATGCTCCGCTGTAATTTTTTCAATCACATGACCTAAAATTCTGGAACCCGTTTCGGGCGAATGGGAAACTACTGTGATTCGAATCAATTTCGTATTCTTGGGAGAAAAAGCCCTGATAGAGAACCATTTCTCGTTGGGGTTCTGCCACATGGATGCGAACCCAACGCTATTGATCCGCTCGATGAGATGCTGCGGGGGTTCGATATCGGTGCCTGGCGTACCTTTGCTTCCAACTTGGAGAAGTACGCTTGATTCGTATTGATTTGGGATCGAGGCACAGATCCCCAGGGCAGTGATCAATCCTGTAAGCGAAAGACCAAAAAGCCAATACCATTTCGAGATTAGTAATTTAAAAAGCGAAAGAATACCAATACCCTCTTCTTCATTATTCGAACTATCGTTGCGCATACTTTCCTTCTCTCAACATTTTACTTGAGGCCTCTAATAATGTTTTGCTCAACCTGATAACTTTAATACAACTTATCCGGAATAACAGCTAAATAAATTTTTAACATATTATTAATATTCGCCTGCCGTATACTATACTCGAATCAAATAATTAATCTATCGTCTGCTGCATCGACGCGATCTGGGACGTGCTGGTGTCCGATATTGCGGAGATAGACATTTAACTTTTATCTTCCAAAATGTGGTGTGACGAAGTGAAATCCAGATGGTTTTCCACCATTGTTGACGGCGGGGTTGCGAAGTTTGTCATGAAACATCACCAGTGACGATTTGCACCTTTTGAGGATCATTCCGATGCTTCTTAAAGAGTCGGTTAGGCGGGGCTCGGTAAACGAATAGAGCGAAGGACGGGCAATAGGCACTGACACATCGGTTTGAATTAGATTTATTGATGAATGACAAGTAACAATAGGCAGTTAAATGTTTTTAAACGCGATTATCCTGTTCCCAATAATCAGTTTTTTCTCTGGGATCGTGCCACCGAAATTTTTTTGGAGAGTGGCGGTTAAGTGACATAGTGGAACATCTCTAAATATATTCAAAGTAAAATCACCGTATATTAGGCGTCGACCAACCAAGAGAACCCTTTTGAATACATGTTAAAAAGAAACTCAATCATAACTCAAGTGTGCCAACTTTTTGGCCATCTGTCCGGTCGCCGGAGGATACAAGTCGGGCTATTGTCTGTGCTCATGGTTTTTTCGTCTTTCGCCGAAGTCCTAAGTATCGGAGCGGTAATTCCCTTTCTAGCGATAATAGTCGACCCGCAAAGAATTTTTGGTTCGGCCTCGATGCAGTCTCTTAACGATTTTTTTAAGATAAAGGATGCTGCTGAACTCCTCGGTTGGCTTACGTGCCTGTTTATCACTGCTGTAATTTTCGCGGCGATATTCCGGGTTTTTTTGCATTGGGCTCAAACGAGGCTGACGCTGGCAATTGGCGCTGATTTAAGTGTTAGTGCGTTTAGGCAAATTCTAAAGCGCCCACTTGCCATGCATTTGACGAGTAATAGCAGTGAGGTCCTATCAGGGTTACAGAAAGCCCGAGACCTAGTGTACTTCCTATTACAGCCAGTGATCAATACCATTAGCGGATTGATACTATTCTCCGCGATATTTTTATTTTTAATTTTTGTAGATGTTAAGGTCGCTTTAACAACTTTAATTGGCTTTGGAATGATTTATTTCATTATAGTGTCAGTTTCTAAGCGGCAAGTTTCGAAAAATAGCCAAGTCATTAATAGCCATCACATCTTCGTTAATAAAACCATACAAGAAGGCTTAGGCGGAGTCCGGGACCTAGTTTTGAACGGAACACACACCGCTTATTGCGAGCGATATAGGGACGCGATTGGGCCTCTGCAAGCTGCCATAGCGAGTAATCAGATAGTGGCGGGGTGTCCTAAGTTCGCAATAGAGGCATTTGGGGTCACATTTATTGCAGTACTTGCTTATCTCGGAACTTTGAGTCAAGACCCAGCAAATGAATTAGTGAAATCAACTATCCCAACTCTTGGCGCTTTAGCCCTTGGGGCCCAGAGAATTTTGCCTATCTTGCAACATGTTTATGTAGCCTATGTCACCCTAAAAGGAAGCGCAGCGAGTAATTGCCATGCTCTGGACATACTCGCCGCGCCGACGAAACAAGTACTTAATGAGGATTTACAGGAGTCGTTATCATTTGAGCGGGCCATCTCATTACGGAATTTGGGTTTTCGATACAACCCATGCAGTCCTTGGGTGTTTAGAAACGTATGCCTCGAGATTTCAAAAGGTAGTCGAGTGGGCTTTATTGGCGCAACAGGAAGCGGCAAAACTACCTTACTCGATATTCTAATGAGCTTTCTTGAACCAACGGAAGGAGACATACTCGTCGACGATAGGCCGATCACACAGAAAAATATGCGAAGTTGGAGGAGTCACCTATCGTATGTGCCCCAATCGATATTCTTGGCCGATTTAAGTATTGCTGAAAATATTGCATTTGGGTCACCGAGGGACTTAATCGACATGGGGTTGGTAGAGCGGGCAGCAAAATGGGCGCAAATAGCAGAAACTATTGAACGCTGGGAGGGCAAATACGGTACGTTAGTTGGTGAGCGTGGAATGCAGCTGTCCGGTGGTCAGAAGCAGCGCCTTGGACTTGCTCGAGCTTTCTATAAGCAGTCAAGTGTTATAATCCTTGATGAAGCTACTAATGCTCTAGACAACAAAACAGAGGAATCACTTTTGGAAGCGATAGAACGCATGGGGCGGGACATCACTATCCTTTTGGTAGCCCACAATCCGACAACATTAAAGAACTGCGACTTTATCTTCGAAGTGAGTGATGGTAAGCTCCTTTTACGAGTCAGTTCTGATCAAAAAATTACTAGGATGCTAACTTAGAAGATTTGGTAACGCGGCCGAAATCCTCTCGAATAGACGCTTTTAGGATAAAGTAAAGGCATCACTTAGTGTTTAAACTTCCACCCGGTTTCTGGAGAAGTCGGAATAAAAGTAATTTTTATGTCGAACTTTCGGATTGTTACCATCACTGATAGTACCGGCTCGTTTAGTTAGGCTTTGGTTAAAACTATTTTAGAAAAATATCCGAGTATTGACCGCCTAGTAGTTTTTAGTCGGGATAAGTTACAGCAGTTTGAGATGCAAAAGTTATGACATCAGTCAAAAAAACGCTTAATTCGATATTTCTTGGGGGTGTCCATGATAGTAATCAACTGATACGAGCGTTAGAAGGCATTGATACTGTTTTCTTGCAGCGGCGTTGAAGTGCGAACCGATGGCTAAATATAATTCTGTAGAGTTTATTAAAATAAATATTTTTGGTGTTCAAAATTTAATTGAAGCCCGCCTTGATACCGATGTAAAAAAATTGCTTCGCTTTTGACAGATAAGGGAGTGGTCCCTCTTAATTTTTACGGGGCAACTAAGCTGTGCTCTGCTAAGCTTTTTTCTGCAAATAGTGCAAGGGAATGAAAACGACAGCGCCCGTTTCTAGCTGGCTCTCGACAGGTTGGGGAAGCGTTTCTGAACATGTTTAACGGCAAGTCAATTCTCATCACCGGCGGCACGGGGTCATTCGGCAAGCAGTACGTCAAGACCCTGCTAGCCAGCTACAAGCCGCAGCGGATCGTGATTTTTTCGCGTGATGAGCTCAAGCAGTTCGACATGCAGCAGGAATTCAATGCCCCCTGTATGCGCTACTTCATTGGCGATGTGCGAGACGCTGAAAGACTCACGCAGGCCATGAACGGCATTGACTTTGTGATTCATGCCGCCGCGCTTAAGCAGGTGCCGGCGGCAGAATACAACCCGATGGAGTGTATAAAGACCAATATCCACGGGGCCGAGAACGTGATCCGTGCCGCGCTGATGGCCGAGGTGCAGAAGGTCATCGCGCTATCTACCGACAAGGCTGCCAATCCCATCAACCTCTACGGTGCCACCAAGCTGGCGTCGGACAAGCTGTTTGTAGCTGCTAACAACATAGCTGGCGGCCACCGTACGGTTTTTTCTGTGGTACGTTACGGTAATGTGGTGGGTTCGCGCGGTTCCGTGGTCCCCCTCTTCCGCAAGCTAGTGGCCGATGGCGCCACCGAGTTGCCCATTACTGATGAACGGATGACGCGCTTTTGGATCACGCTTCAGCAGGGGGTGGACTTCGTGTTAAACAACTTCGTGCGTATGCGCGGCGGTGAAATCTTCGTACCGAAGATTCCCTCGATTCGCGTTGTCGATCTGGCAACGGCTATTGCGCCCGAGTTACCCCAGCGCGTCATTGGCATTCGCCCGGGTGAAAAACTGCATGAGATCATGTGCCCGGCTGATGACTCGCACCTTACGTTGGAGTTTGAAGACCACTTTGTGCTGCAGCCCCCCATCCGTTTTTACAACCATGATGTCAATTACTCGCTCAACGGCAAAGGCGAGCGCGGTAGGCCGGTGATTTCTGGTTTCGAGTATCACTCCGGTACCAACACACATTTCCTGGACTTACAGGGTATTCGCGAATTCAACCGGATCGCCGAGGCATGATTCCCTACGGTCGCCAGGACATCACCGACGACGACGTCTGCGCTGTAACTGAAGTGTTGCGATCAGACTGGCTCACGCAGGGGCCGGCTGTGCCGAGATTCGAGCAGGCGGTGGCTGCCAATTGCGACGCGTGCCATGCGGTGGCCGTAAATAGTGCCACCTCAGCGCTCCACCTCGCCTGCATGGCGCTCGACGTCGGGCCGGACGACTGGGTCTGGACTTCACCCAACACATTCCTGGCGTCCGCCAATTGCGCGCGCTACTGTGGGGCCAAAGTCGATTTCGTAGACATTGATTCACGGACTTACAACCTTAGTCCCGATGTGTTAGCTGATAAACTTAAACTCGCCGAGGTGCAGGGCCGGCTGCCAAAGGCGGTGATTGCCGTGCACTTTGCGGGTCAGAGCTGCGAAATGCGGGAGATCAAGATGCTCGGCGAGCGCTATGGCTTCCGCATCATCGAAGATGCCAGCCACGCGTTGGGCGGTAGCTATCTTGGTGAGCCCGTGGGCGACTGCCGCTACAGCGATATTGTTGTCTTCAGTTTCCATCCCGTGAAGCTTATCACCAGCGCGGAGGGGGGCATGGCGCTCACCAATGACGCCCACCTGGCCGCGCGTATGGAACGCTACCGCAGCCATGGCATCACGCGCGATCCGGCGTTGATGGATTCGCCGATCGATGGTCCGTGGCACTACCAGCAGATCGATTTGGGTTACAACTATCGTCTTACCGACATCCAGGCAGTGCTAGGCCTGTCGCAACTCCAGCGTCTGTCAAACTACGTCGAGCGGCGCCATGCCATCGCGCGGCGATACGGCTCGCAACTGGCGGCACTGCCGCTTGTGTTGCCATACCAGTCACCTAATGCGCACTCGGCGTTACACCTGTATCCAGTGCAGTTAGCCGATGCGAGCCAGCGCCGACTTGTATTCGACGGTTTGCGCGCCGCAGGCATCGGTGTGAACGTGCACTACATCCCTGTACATCTGCAACCATACTACCGTCGATGCGGCCACATCGCGGGCGAGTGTCCGCATGCCGAGGCCTACTACGAGCGGGTGCTGTCACTGCCGATGTTTCCGACGATGAATGAGGATCAGCAGGATTATGTGGCTGCTACTCTCGGCAGGTTACTCCGATGAGACTGGCCGTGATTCCCGCGCGTGGCGGCAGCAAACGCATTCCGCATAAGAATATCAAGGTGTTTTGTGGCAAGCCCATGATTGCTTGGTCCATCGAAGCCGCTCGGCAGTCGGGTTGTTTCGATGAGGTAGTTGTTTCCACGGACGACTACGATATCGCCAAGGTGGCAAAGCAGTATGGGGCGAGTGCCCCTTTCACGCGGCCAGCGTCGCTTGCCGATGATTTCACCGGCACTACGCCCGTCATTCGTCATGCCACTGAATGGTTTCAGCAGCGCGGTTTTGTTCCGTCGGAGGTTTGCTGTGTCTATGCCACGGCGCCCTTTCTGCAGGCGAATGATTTGCGCCGCGGCCTAGATCTTCTGTTGGAGAACAACTGCCGCTATGCGTTCTCAGTAACGAGTTACCCGTTCCCGATCCAGAGGGCGATACGGATAACGGGACAGGGGCGGGTGGAGATGTTGCATCCTGAGCAATTCAATACCCGTTCCCAAGATCTGGAGGAGGCTTGGCACGATGCAGCGCAGTTCTATTGGGGGCGCACAGACGCATGGGTTGCTGAAAGTGTGATCTTTTCTCATGATTCCATGCCGGTTTTCCTTCCAAGATACCGTGTTCAAGATATTGACACTCCGGAAGATTGGTCAAGAGCCGAAATCATGTTCATGAGTATGCAGCGTTGATGTGAAAGTTGCATTTCGGGTCGATGCCTCGCTGAAGATCGGGACCGGGCATGTTGTACGCTGCCTGACCCTGGCGGAAGAGCTACGCGAAAGCGGTGCAGAGTGCCTATTCCTCTGTCGGGAACATGCAGGTAATCTCGCATCCGTTCTGAGGCAACGGGGGTATGCCGTTAGAGCAATGCCGATCGGTCTAGAGGATCAGATTCTGCGGAGGGGTTATACGGGACTGCCCACCACAGCACGTGTTGCCGTAGAGCAGGACGCGAAATTTACACTAGCGACTCTCGCGTCCTGGAATCCTGATTGGTTGGTTGTCGATCACTACGGGATTGACGTCGACTGGCAGCAGATGGTGCTCAGTTCGGTACGGCACCTGATGGTCATTGATGACTTGGCTGATCGACGTCATGACTGCGACCTATTGCTGGATCAGAATCTTGTTGCCAAATTCGAAACACGGTACGAAGGGCTTGTGCCTCGAGATTGTCGGCTACTGCTTGGCCCATCGTTTGCACTCTTGCAACCTCAGTATGCAGAAATGCATTCAAAGATTCGAAAGCGACGAGGGCGGGTGCGTCGAGTGCTGGTATATTTTGGAGGGGCCGATCGAAATAACTTGACTGGAATGGTCGTTGACGCCTTCTTTGCGCTTCATCCGACCGAAATCGACTTGGACGTTGTGATCAACTCAACAAATCCGCATTTTCGTGAGGTTGAAGCCAGGATAGCTGGAATGCCTAGCGTAGCGTTGCATACTGATTTGCCTAGCCTGGCTCCGTTGATGGAAGCGGCAGACTTGGCGTTCGGAGCAGGAGGCGCGGCGACGTGGGAGCGGTGTTGTCTCGGACTGCCTAGTATCGTAATCACTCTGGCGGACAATCAGGTGCCGATTGCGTCGGAACTTAATCGACGAGGGCTTATACAATGGTTAGGGCGGCAGGAAGAGGTCTCTCGCGCCAAGGTGCGGCAGGCGCTTGACGCGGCTCTCCGGGCAAGGATGTCTGGTGCGTGGTCGGAGTCATGCCGGCAAGTCGTCGACGGTCGCGGGGCGAGGCGGGTTGCTGATCTGCTGAAGTTGGAAAATTGGAACTGACGAAAGAGAAGAGCCACCTTTCTTTAATGCCAAGTGGATACTTGGCGATTTAGATCATGGTTGTCGATTCTTTTTCTCGGGGAGTGTTGGGTGAATTTTGGGTTGGAGTACGTATGGACGAAATAGCGAGGGGGCGGGTGTACCGCAGCATGCTGCTGATCCGTCGATTTGAGAATCGCTTGCTGGAGTTGTTCTCCGAGGGAAAGCTGTCGGGAACAACTCACACCTATGTCGGTCAGGAGGCCATCGCCGTCTCGGTCATGGAGCACCTGCAGGCGGGTGATGTGGTGTTCTCTAATCACCGATGCCATGGCCATTACCTTGCCAGAGAAAACGATCCGGAAGGTTTGCTGGCAGAGATTATGGGGCGAGCGAATGGTACATGTGGAGGACGTGGCGGTAGCCAACACCTGCAGCGTAGGAGTTTCTATTCCAACGGTATTCAGGGGTCCTATATGCCCATCGTAGTTGGCATGGCATTGGCTGAGCGGGAGAAGAACAGCGATTCGATTGTGGTTGCGTTTATCGGGGACGGAACCTGGGGCGAGGGGGTGGTTTATGAGGCGCTCAATCTGGCCGGATTGTGGAAAGTGCCTCTGCTGGTTGTCGTTGAGGACAACGGTTATGCACAAAGTACTCCTCAGAATCTGAATCTCGCCGGTCGCCTAATCGACCGGCCGGCCAGTTTCGGACTGTCCTGCGGCGAGATCGAATCGAATGATGTTCATGTTCTACTGCCGCGCTTTCGAGATTTGATTGAGAAAGTACGGAGGAACAAGCAGGCCCATGTTGAGATCGTTCATACGTATCGATTTAACGCGCATTCAAAAGGAGATGATGACCGACCCAAGCAGGAAATCCATGATTGGAAAAGGAATCGTGATCCGCTTGATTATGTTCGGACAAGGCTGTCAGCAGATAGTATAAAGGCGATAGAAGCTGAGGTTGAGCAAGTGCTACGTGCGGCGGAGGTTTCGTCGCACGCGTCAGAGGTGGCAAGGCTGGATGTCGAGGGAGAAGTGAATGCGGTACGTTGAATCACTTCGTGAGGCTCTTCATGCCGCGATGTCGAGCGATTCAAGGGTGTACGTAATCGGAGAAGACATCCTGGATCCTTATGGCGGCGCCTTCAAGGTGACAAAAGGGTTGTCGTCTGCGTTTCCTGCGAGGGTTCTGACCACCTCTATATCCGAAGCGGGGTTGACTGGCGCAGCGATCGGCATGGCGCTGCGTGGGATGCGCCCTGTAGTGGAGATCATGTTTGGGGATTTCGTGACGCTGGCTGCCGATCAGATAATCAACAGTGCAACCAAATTTCGGTGGATGTACAACGATCAGGTCCGTGTACCGCTTGTCGTGCGCGTGCCCATGGGAGGTTATAGGGGATACGGGCCAACGCACTCACAGTCACTCGAATCCATGTTTATGGGAGTACCGGAGCTGTTGATTGTTTCGCCCAGCCTGTATCACACCCCTGGCGATCTTTTGTTGACGGCCATGAAGCAGGACGATCCAGTGCTATTCGTGGAACACAAACCGCTTTACGCACGCTCCCTGTTTCCGAATGAGGAAAGACAGGGGTGGCCTGTTCCTCATCGGAGCGCTGTCAATCCCGGGGGCGAATGGCCAACGGTAAGACTCTCATATGTGCCAGATGAGACGCCGGATGTGACGGTGATCGCCTATGGCTACGCTGCATCTTTGGCGGCCGAGGCTGCAGCCGATCTTTTTATGGAGGAGGAACTGCTGGTTGATGTCCTGGTCCCCTCATGTCTGAGGCCGGTTCCAATTGATGACTTTCTTCCATCGATCACGCGTTCGAGACGCGTGGCGGTGGTGGAGGAGGGGCATCTTACCGGTGGCTGGGGTGCGGAAGTGTCGAGCCTAATTCATGAGCGCGCGTTCCATCGGTTGCTGGCGTCAGCTATTCGAGTTGCTGCTAAGGACCTCCCAATTCCTAGCGCGCGAACCCTTGAGGAGCAGGTACTTCCGTCTGTAGCGGACGTCCGGAAATCCATAATTGGCGCGCTGAAAGCTGGTCGAAGCGACTAGCGGGGCCGAGTTGTTATCTGTAGACGACGAATAGATTTGTGCCTAGCGCAAAGAAATAGGTTTTAGACCATGGTGAAAAGATCAGTTCTTACAGTTCCGCAGCTTGGGGTAAATGACGACCGCGTCAAGGTCGTCTCCTGGGCGGTTGCCGAAGGGGACACATGTTCCGCGGGTCAAGTCGTGTGTGAACTGGAGACGACAAAGGCTATTCAGGAGGTAGAGGCCGACTCTTCCGGAATTATCGTGCCGGTCGTGTTTGCTGGCGAAGAAGCGATGGTTAGCCAGCCATTAGCTCTGATTGGCGACAACCTTGAACTCTTGATGGCAGAAAGCGATGCGCTGCGAAAGTCGCAGGCCGGTAGCACCGCAGGGGAAAGGATCGCAGCGATTACCGCCAAAGCAAGACGCGTCGCGGAGGAGTTGGGTATTGATGTAAAGGCGCTGAGCGCCGAGATGCCTACTGGGGTGGTGCGGGAATCCGACGTACGGGCGGTCTACCAGAGACGTCTGGCTGCCGCCGCTGAGGTGCCAAGTCGTTTCGCGGTACGCGACGGAAGGTTGCCCATTGCCATCTACGGTGCGGGAGCCGGAAGCGTGACTCTGAAAGAAGCCGCCGACCTCGGACAGAAATTCGATGTCGTCTGCTTCCTAGATGATGCCGCCGACAGGCCCATTAATCATTGCGGATTGCCCGTATTTCACGGCGAACAACTGAAGCAGCTGCTTGCAGTTGGAGTGGAGGGCGTGGCAACAGAAATCGCCTCTGCCAGTGTGCGACTCCGCATTCGGGATCGGTTGGACGAGATTGGCCTGCCTGCGGTGACTGTGATTCATCCCCAAGCATTTGTCTCACCCAGCGCAATCATTGGTCGTGGATGTTTTATCAAAGCAGGTGCGATCGTGGAAACAAAGTCCTTGATAGGTGACATGTGCATCATCGATAATGGGGTTGTCGTTGCTCATGACAACAAAATCGCACCTGCGGTTCATCTGGCTCCGAGGGTTTCGACTGGCGGGTCGGTACAAATCGGCTCCGGTACAATTATCGGTGTTGGATGTTCAATTGCTTCGGGAGTTACTGTTGAGGAGAACTGTATCGTTTCAGTTGGTACAGCAATCACCCGAGACGTTCCACGTAATTGCGTTGTTGAGGGGGTTCCTGGAAAAATTATAGGGACTAGAAAAAAGTGATTTTCAATAAGAAGGATATTCGGTCTTATTAAGTCGATTACTTATGACGGAAAGTTTTTAATTTTTCAAATTGTGCGGAACTCAGGGAGTAATCTGCTCCTTTAATTCTTCTGAGAGGGAAAGGGGTTGGAATGTCGATTTTTAATAGATACCAAGAAGTATTAAAGAAAGATTGGGACTTTCTAGATGAGGTTATGCCTTACATCAACCTTTATGGAAGTCGAATGCACTTTACAAAGATGCTGGAACAATATGAGATATACAAGCTCGCCATGCATCGCCCTGGACATATCGTCGAGCTTGGTGTGTATAGGGGTGAGAGTTTTTTCAACTGGGCTCGATTTGTCGAGGCTCATAACATGGGGGAGCGGGAGACTCGAATCATAGGGTTTGATTCATTTACCGGTTTCACAAATGTCTCAGAGAAAGATATATCAGCAGCAAATCGTACCGAGGCTTCTCTTGCGCATGAACATGGTATTAAGGTTGGTGGATTTAATCCCGGTGAGCGAGCGCTTGAGCGAATTAAGGAGTTGATAGAGATATTTGAAAATGATCATTTTGTGCCTCAAAAGAGGAGGTTAGAACTTGTTGTAGGCGATGTTACAAAGACCATCCCGCAATACGTGGAGGAGCATCCTGGTCTTCGGATTAGTCTGTTGCATTTAGATGTCGATTTGTATGAGCCAACCCTTGTTGGCCTTAAATATTTATTTCCCCTAGTAGTTTCCGGTGGAGTAATTGTTCTGGATGAGTACGGTCAAGAGAAGTTCGCTGGCGAAAGCGCAGCTTTCGACGATTACTTTGGAAAAAAAAGACCTAAAGTTACCAAAAGTCGGCTGGTTTCGAATCCCAGTGCGTACTTTATAAAGGAGGGCTAACTCGCGTGCTTAAAAAAGAGTATGACAGCCAGGGGTTTGTTATTCTGAGAAACTTGCTTGACGGCTCAACTGAGTTGGCTGATCTTCAAGATGCTATTGCTATGACCGTGGCGCTTCGCAGCCGAAGGAGAGAAGTACTAATTGGTCGGGAAGATCTGGACAAAGATTTAATTGACATGTGGTCGAAGGATGCTCGTCACGTATCATTTGTCTACGATGCTTTGAGGCATCACCCTTCTCTGTTAAGACTACTGACTAGCAAGCGAATCTTGGCTGTCATTGCTGAGCTTTTTGGTGCAAGGTCAGATCAAATTTTGATCAATAATTTGAATCTGCGTGTAGATATGCCCGGCCGGGAATGGACCGAAAATCTGCCCTGGCATCAGGATTGGCCTTACAACAATCCGCTCTATTCACAAGGGAATTCACTTGCTTCATGGGTTGCCATTTTTGATGTGCCTCATTTGACGGGGCCGATGGAATTGAAGGTCGGCTCTCAGGTGATTGGCGAGGTGCCTCCGGAAAAAATACCGCATAAGGGGACGGCGAAGAGGCAAGATAATTTCATTTATCAGGTGCCGTTAGAAATTAGTGACTCTCCTAGTTTCGAACAAGTTCAACCTGAACTGCTTGCTGGCGATGTAATTCTGTTTGATTTGGCTCTCGTGCATCGTTCAGGAATAAATTTATCTTCTTTAGTTCGATGGTCCGCTCAGGGTCGTTACCATAATGCTAGTAATCCAGGCTTTATGAAGCAATACGCGTGCTTCACGTGAGTGGGACTGGAATCCTAAATTTGCGGACAGTTGTCAGCCTATTTTCTCGTAAGAGATTAAGTCTATGAATATTAGAGAGGCTTGAGCAGAGTCTATGGATATGCGCCTAAAAAAGCATAAACTCGGTTACTGGGAGTTGGAAAAAAAGCCGGATTTTGAATATTTAAAAAATTATTATGGTAACAGGTACTATCAGAGTGCAGTGGGGAGTTATGAGCTTAGTTACGACGCGGAGGAGATTGATTTTTTCCGTGCAAAGTTAGAGCAACGGTGGTGTACACTTCAAAAGATCTTAGTAGGAAATAGGGCGCACTCAGCGTATCGAATGCTTGATGTCGGTTGTGGCGAAGGATATGCACTTGCCTTTTTTCGCGCTAAAGGTTGGCAAGTGAAGGGGATCGACTTTAGCTCATCGGGCGTCGAGTCGAAGAACCCGTCTTGCCGTGACGTAATTGCGGTAGGCGATGTATTCGAACTGTTGGAGCAGGAAATTGTGTCCGGTCAGAAATATCAGGTCGTATGGCTGCAAAACGTGTTGGAGCACGTGCTTGATCCGATCGCTCTGTTAAGTTCGCTGCGGGCGCTGGTCGAGAAAGATGGTGTGACCGTCGTGACGGTGCCAAATGATTGCTCAATTGTTCAGCAGGCGGCGCTTGAGAACGGTCATATCGAAAACGCTTTTTGGGTGACTCCGCCAGATCATTTGAGCTATTTTAGCGTTGATAGTCTGAAATCAATCGCAGCCTTCACAGGCTGGGAGTGTCCTGCGATGACGGGTGATTTTCCGGTCGACTGGCTTTTGTTTCATCCTGACGCGAACTATGTGAGGGACACGTCTAAGGGTAAGGCTGCGCACCGGGTTCGCGTTCAAATAGAGAATCTGTTGCACACAAGACCCGTCGAGTTAGTCTCCATGTTCTGGGAGTCTGCTGGTAGGCTAGGCATTGGGCGGAATATCACTGCGTTTCTCACCCCCGCAGAATCTTGACCGGGGGTATGCAAACTTCAGCAGCACACCTCGATCTGTCCCATCCTAGTCCGCTATTTCAACTCCCCCTGTGTGGGGTAGACTTTCAGCCGGCCGTGTTCGGATTACGTTGACGAAAGTAGTGGGCAGATCATGAAATCGAAAGCATACATAGTCGCAGGATGCAAAGAATGGAATCGGCAAGATTTTGAAGCATTGACGCAGGGGCGGCAGGAGGCGTGGCACTTTGTCCGGAATGACGAGGAACTGAAGTCGGCCTTGTCTACGATTTCGCCCCGCTATATCTTCTTCCTGCACTGGAACTGGCGCGTGCCAGCAGAGGTGTGGCGCGAATTTGAGTGTGTGTGCTTTCACATGACAGACGTGCCCTATGGAAGGGGGGGGACTCCGCTCCAGAATCTGATAGCAGCAGGGTTCGAAAATACGGTCGTTACGGCTTTGCAGATGGTGGAGAACATGGATGCCGGCCCCGTGTACTTAAAGCAGCCACTGTCACTGGAAGGACGTGCGATAGATGTCTACAAGCGCGCTGGCGAAATTAGCGTGAACATCATTCGCTGGATGGTTCAGGCTAATCCGGCTCCCCAGCCTCAGGCTGGGGAGCCCGTAATTTTCAAACGGCGCACTCCTGCTCAAAGCGAATTACCTACGGACGGGGACCTTGTCGGAGTTTACAATCATATCCGGATGCTAGATGCTCCCGGATACCCCTTGGCATTTATCGAACACGGACAGTTCAGAGTCGAGTTCTCGAACGCGCGTGTGGCCGATGAGGAAATCATTGCTGAGGTCGTCATCAGAAAGAGATCGAGGAAGGACTGAGTTATGACATTTCAAATTGACGGCAGAGTGATCGACCAAGATCACCCCCCCTACGTCATCGCCGAGCTGTCTGCCAATCACAATGGCTCACTGGATCGAGCCCTGCGGACCATAGATGCCGCTAAGCGTTGCGGCGCCAGCGCCATCAAGTTACAGACGTATACGGCCGACACCATGACGATCGATTGCGATCGGCCTGAATTTACCGTTCGGGGAGGTCTCTGGGATGGCTACAAGCTGTATGAGCTATACAAGTGGGCTGAGACACCGTTCGAGTGGCATCAGGCCATGTTTGAACACGCTAGAAGGATCGGCATCACAGTATTCTCAACCCCGTTTGATGAGAGTGCCGTTGATTTACTGGAACGTTTGAATGCTCCGGCTTACAAGATTGCCTCTTTCGAGAACACCGATCTCCCGCTGATTCGCTATGTGGCGCGCACGGGTAAGCCGATGATCATGTCGACTGGCATGGCCACGGTGGACGAAATCGCGGAGGCTGTAGAAACTGCGCGTGGCGCGGGCTGCAAGGACCTGGTACTGCTGCACTGCATTAGCAGCTACCCGGCTCCCATGGATCAAGTCAACATTCGGCAGATGCCAGAACTTGCGGGACGCTTTGGCATCATTCCCGGGCTTTCTGATCACACCATGGGCACTACTGTATCGATTGCAGCTGTGGCTCTCGGCGCCTGTGTCATTGAGAAGCACTTTACCCTTAGCAGGACAGACAATGGGCCCGATAGCGAGTTCTCCCTAGAGCCGGCAGAGCTGGAGCGCCTGTGTAAGGACACTCAAGATGCGTGGCTCGCTCTGGGTCGCGTCGGCTACCAAAGACAGGTGGCGGAGGAGGGTAGCAAGGTGTTTCGCCGGTCTGTGTATTTCGTAAGAGATCTGCCGGCGGGTGCGGTAGTTAGCGCCACCGACATCCGGCGAATTCGGCCAGGCTTGGGCTTGGCACCGAAGTACTTCGATGGCTTGGTAGGAAAGCGACTTAAGGTGGCAGTCAAGCGCGGCACTCCTACTTGTTGGGATCAGTTTAATGACTCGGAGTGTGCTGGTGGTCGCCGCCTATGCCGATGATGTGGCATTCCGCTACGGCGGCACTATCGCGCGCCATGCGGAGGCGGGCTATCACGTACAGTTTGTCTTTGTAGCAGATAGAGTCTTGTCGCGTCGAGGAGCGAGGGGAAGGTGACTTGGCCGGTCCTTTACAGGTAAGGAAAAGCGCGAAGCGGATCCCCGGCGTCAGCAAGACCAGGTTTCCTGGTCTGCCCGACAACCGGCCGGACATTTTGAAGTCGCTTGAGGCAATTATTGCCGAACCGAGGCCTGCGGTTGTATACACCCTCTACTACGGGGCCCTGAACGTGGATCACCGCGTGCGCACCAGGCTGTGATTTGACGGTAATCCTCCCGTTTTTAATGGGGGCGCATTCACGGGGTCAGTGCAACGCCGACAATTTTGGTTCTAAGATCGGGAGATTGCAATGACCCCTTGAATGTGCCCTGGTTAGCCTAAGGGAGGATTACAGCCCAGTTCGTGGGAGGAGGTCAATGACGGCATGTCGTCCTTTGCCGTATGCGACAGTTCTGGATGTTCTTGACTTTGAGATTCTGTCCAGCACGGAATGGGATGCGGGGCAGATACGATAAAGTTATAGACACATGCCGCTGACAAATTGACTACTAAATGCGATCGCCAAGATTTAACGCATCGGGGCGGAATCTGGGATGGGCAAAGACTCTACGGTCTATATAAATGGGCCGAGACACCATTTAAGTGGCACAAGACGCGCTCCGATCATGCGAGAAAAATCGGACTCCGTGTTTTTTAACGCCCTTTGATCAGAGTGCCGTTGACTTACTTGAAAGCTTGAATACACCCGCTTATAAAATAATATCTTTTTAGGATGCTGACTTACTTATGAAGTATACTTCGAACATGTAGAAGCCTCTTATAATTTTAATGGGTATGGCTACAAAAGATGAAATAGGAGAGACGATAGCTATAGCGCGTCATGACGGATGTGAGCATTTAGTACTCCTTCATTGCAGTAGTGGCTATTCGACATCGATTGACCAAGCAAATCTTTATCAGATACAACAGCTCGCTGAGGACTTTGGAATGAATGTTGGCTTGTCAGATCACACGATGGGAACAAACTCCGCGGTTGCAGCGGCAGCACTTGGAGCCTGCGTAATTGAGAAGTACTTTACACTCGATCGGTCTGACAGAGGGTCAGATAGTGAATTTGCATTAGAGCCGCAAGAGCTAAATTGTTTCTGTCGAGATACACGAAACGCTTGGCGAGCACTTGGGGTAACAGGATACCAAAGAAGCACAACAGAACAGCAAAGTAGAGTCTTTCGTCGGTCTATTTACTTCGTAATAGATTTGAAAGCGGGGGATATTGTGAACGCTTCTGATATCCGCCGTATCCGGCCGGGGTTCGGCTTGCACCCTAAGATATTCGATCAACTTGTAGGAAAAGAGTTCAAAATTGATGTGCGTCGCGGTACGCCTACCAGCTGACAGTGCTTTAATGAATAAAAGTGTTCTTGTGATTGCGGCTCACCCAGACGATGAAGTTCTAGGCTGTGGGGGTACTCTTAGCAGACATGAGCTAGAGGGAGATACAGTTAATCTTCTCTTCCTTTCCGATGGGGTAAGCAGTCGTATTGGGACGGAACAGTATGAAATAAAAAAAAGATCCACTGCAGCACTTAACTCATCAAAAATTCTAAAGATCACCGGTGAAATAACTTTTCTGGATTTCCCAGATAACCGCCTAGACGGCGTGTTGTTATTGGACATAGTAAAGGCAATCGAAATCATTGTCAGCCGTTTGAATCCGACAATAGTTTATACTCATCACGCTAGTGATTTGAATATTGACCATAAAGTGACGCATGCAGCAGTGATGACAGCTTGTCGTCCCTTACCAGAGCAATGCGTAAAAGAAGTATATGCTTTTGAGGTTTTGTCGAGTACCGAATGGGGTACCACTTGCCATTCCCCCTTTATACCAAATCACTTTGTGGACATTAGCAAATTTCTAAATCAAAAAATTGAGGCTCTTAAAGAGTATGCTGACGAGATCCGTTTCCCGCCGCATAGTCGAAACCTAAAGCATGTAAGACTTCTTGCAGAACACCGCGGAAACTGTGTTGGCGTCGAAGCGGCAGAGGCCTTTATGGTTTTACGTACCGTAAGGTAGAGGGCTATTATGATTAGGTAAGAGAAGATATTGGTGACCAATATAAAAGGATCAAGTGTAAATACAAATTAAGAGCCCTAGGCACTATTGATACTAAAATCGAGAATCGTCAATTTAAGAGCGATTAAACGCATTACATACGGCATTTCAGACGTCTTGGTAACTTTGCATTCTCGCCTGCTGTATCCGTGAACGATTCGAGATGACGGGGCCTAGCTACGACCCAATGACTCTTTTGCACCCTCGAAAATTGGTTGTTAGTTTATTTTTGATAAAAGCGGTTTATAAAGAAAATGGTAATTACTATTGACAATTAACCCAAAAAAAATTTGCCTCATTGTCGATAACCCTCTACGAGACCTAGACGGGCTTGTCTTATTAGCATGGCATCTCGTTTGTAGTAGTCACCAAGTCTTTCTTGTACCCATGTATGAGCAGCAGTTTGATCTATTTTCAATCAAGCCAGATATCGTAGTTTTTAACTACGTTAGAAAAAATAATAGTAATTTAATAACTGCGCTTCATTCCTGTGGAATTGAGATAGTAATTCTCGATACAGAAGGAAATCCACTAATCCCCATCAGGGGTGTTCTCGAAAGAATTGCTGCTCTTAACATCGAGCAATGTATTACGAAATACCTATTATGGGGCCCAGAGCAGTATTCGAGTTTCAAGGAAAGTGGGATTATCAATGCAAATAAATTAGTGATAACTGGATGCCCTCGTTATGATTTTGCGGCGTATCCGTTGAGAGCGACACTTAGCAACCCGATACCATTCTCTGATTACATACTAGTCAATACGAATTTTCCTACAATAAATCCAAAATTTACAAAGGGTATAGCGGATGAAGAGAAGACAATGCGGATGTTGGGATACGATAACGAACTCGTAAAAGAAATAACAAGTAAAATTATCGAAAACTTTCAGGCATTCATTGACAGGCTAAGATCAATAATTGACGAAAATCCGCAGCTTGTATTTGTACTTCGTCCCCACCCATTTGAGCGGGGAGAGACATATGGCACGCTAATAAAATCCGAAAACCTTTTCATCTATGACCAAGGAACTTCAATTTCAGCGATAAATAATTGTCGTCTATTTTTGCATGCGCAAGACTGTTCGACCGCCTATGAAGCCTTAATGATAGGTAAGCCAATAGTCTCTTTGAAAAACTTCATGCCGTGTGTGACGTTGGACAATTTCCCACCAGATGATTACTCCTTCTTGCCTAAGACTGAGGCGGATCTTCTCCAATTTTTTAGCAACAGGGCAACGGTATCAACGTCAAACATTAATTCAGATAGTTTTGGACATCAGAAAGAGGAGGTTATCAGGGCAAATTACTACAAGTTAGATGGAAATTCCGCCTTGAGGGCTGCAGCCGAAATTGATAGTATTCAAGTTAATAGAAAGCCTTGGCAACAGGGAGTTCAGAGCGGTTTTAAGAGAATATTTCAAATAATTATCGGGTATACCGTCTACCAAGCTCTCGGGCGAATTGTGCGTCCTGCAGGTATTTTGAAAAGGCGCCTAAAATCTTTTAGTGTAGGAGATATTGAACGAATTTTGACTAGAATAAATAGAGCGCGAGAAAGCGACTCGCTGATCGATGTGATCCTCTATCGGCCCCGAGACCTTAAGAGCCGGAGAATGTCGAGCAAAAAAACAGTCCTTCTATCGAAGACTTTTAATTGGAATCCGGATCAAACTCAATCTTGTCAGCGATAACTATCGGAAACGGAACAACAGCATTTATATTCTGGTCTAAATGTTCACTTAAGAATCACTCTTGTTTAGACTGAAGACCGGCTATAAAGTCAATTTTCTATTTCCTGCAATGAAAGTTTTTGTCCAGAAAAGCAATTTTTCAGCTGAAGATACTAAGTAGGCAATACTCTCCCTCCGGACGGAATAGGATTTGAACCATCTTTCTCCTAGGCTGACCCTCTTCACTCTGCTGAGGTCGATATCGATAATGAAGGAAAGATACGATATCCCTCGTGCCATCGTGATCTTGGCATGTTTATCTTCGAATCACATATAATATGAATTTCGGGCGGTTTATGCGAATGAGATTCACTGGATATTGACAATGAACATTTTAGTCCTGGCAGGGGGATTCGGAAGTCGGCTCAGCGCGGCAATTAACGGGCAACCAAAGGCCCTCGCTCCTATCCAGGGTAAACCTTTTTTATATTATCAGATCGAACATTGGATCTCGCAAGGTATGAGGTCGTTCGTGTTTCTGTTGCACTATCGAGCGGATCTAGTGAAGCAGTATCTAGAGTCAGAGAGCGATAACCTATTCTTGGATTGTGATTTCCGGGTAATAATTGAACCGGAACCGCTTGATACTGGCGGTGCGATTGCACATGCATTACAGGAAATTAACCTAACGGAATCCTTTATAGCTACCAACGCCGATACGTGGATCGGGGGCGGAGTCAAGGAAGTCATGCTCTCAGGACCTGATGCCTTGGCGATTATTGAGCAGGAGAAAGGCCACCGGTTCGGTCAAGTAGAACTCTCTACATCCGGGGCTGTACGTGCATTTTCAGAGAAAGGGCATATCTCAAAAAGTCCGTTTATTAACGCCGGTCTCTATCATCTCAATGCAAAGCATTTTACGAATTGGAATGGTGCGCGCTATTCGCTGGAGAGGGATCTACTCCCCAAGCTGGTTACTTCACAAGGCCTAAAAGCAGTTATGCTTGAGACGGACTTTATTGATATTGGTGTTCCGGAGGATTATTTTCGATTCTGTAAGTGGCAGGAATCAGGTCGTCAAGTTCGATTATGAAACATAACGACTTCGTTGTTTTAGGGGATGTGTCAATGCGTCACGCTCTCTCCCTGATTGAGAGCAACCAGCATGGTTTCATCTTAACGATGGATAAGGAGGGAAGCATAAGCGGATTAGCTACAGACGGTGATATCCGGCGTTATCTGCTGAAAGGCGGTACGCTAACCGATCCGATTGAAGCTTGTGTGAACCGGGATTTTTTTTGGGATACGCCGCAGGCATCTCGTGAGTCACTTATAAAAAAACTCGATAATCGGATCCGTTGCATTCCAATCCTTGATCATAACCGTCGTCTAGTAAACCTTATCACCCGTAACCATCTACCAGTACCAGCCGAAAATTCGGTGTATGCACGCGCAAGCGCCCCGGTGAGAATGAGTTTTGGGGGGGGGGGTTCAGATCTAACTCACTATTTTTCTGAGATAAATGGAGCAGTAATAAGCACAGCGATTTCACTTTATAGTCATTCTTTGTTAAAGATTCGCGAAGATTCGAAGATTAGTGTTACTTCTCGTGATTTACGGAAGACCTACAGCGCCGATAGTTTGTCAGTCGCTCTGAATAATGAGGAGAATTTTGGACTGATACTGGCGGTCCTTAAGGTTATAAACCCAGAGTTTGGATTTGATTTATTTCTGAACTCAGATTTTAAAATAAAATCCGGCCTCGGTGGCTCTGCTGCAGTAGCTGTCTCAATCATTGGATGTTTTAATCAATTTCGTCAGGATCAGTGGGATCAATACGAGATGGCCGAGCTCGCCTATCAAGCGGAGCGATTATATTTGGGTGTTGCCGGAGGCTGGCAGGACCAGTACGCCTCCGTATTTGGCGGATTTAACTTTATTGAATTCCGTATGGACCAGAATATTGTGCATCCCCTCCGTATCCATGCAGATACGCTGTTAGAACTTGAAGAAAGTTTGGTCCTTTGTGACACTAATACTAGCCATGATTCTGGGGAAATCCATCAAGACCAGTATTATGAATATTCCCGCGACGAAGTCCGTAATTACGTCAGGGCTAACGTTGAGATCTCTTATAAGATTCGTAATGCGTTGCTACGAGGACGTTTAATAGAATTTGGCCAATCATTGAATGATGCTTGGAACTGTAAGCGTGAGTTTAGTCGTAAAATCTCGAACGCTTACCTTGACACAATTTATGAGACCGCAAGACTAAACGGCGCCTTGGGAGGAAAACTCCTGGGTGCCGGAGGCGGGGGTTTTTTTATATTCTACGTGTCACCGCTTCAAAAATATAAACTAATGACATGCCTCGAAAGCCTTGGCTTGCGACTGCAAACGTTTCGATTTGAACGTGAAGGGATTCGCATGTGGACAGTTCGAGCGTGCCCAACCGATGATTACTCCGACTGCAGAGTGCAATGAAAATTAACCAGTATGAGCTTGATAGAGGACGCAGTTATATTATTGCAGAGATTGGCAATAACCATAATGGGGATTTCGAACGTGCAGTACATATGGTCGATCGCGCGAAAGCCGTCGGGGCAGACTGCGCGAAATTTCAAATGCGAAACTTAGGTGCGATTTATCGCAAACGGAGCCTGCGGAAAGACGGAGAAGATCTCAGTACGGAATATACTTTAGATTTGCTCAGACGTTTCGAATTAAGTGTAGATGAGCATTTAAAACTCTTCAACTACTGTAACAGACTTAATATTGATTATATGTGCACACCATGGGATGAGTGTAGCGTATCCACTTTAGAAAACTTCGGTGTAAGTGCGTACAAGGTTGCCTCCGCCGATCTTACTAATCTACAGCTCATCAACCGTTTGGCTCATACGAAGAAGCCGTTGATTCTGTCCACCGGGATGAGTCTCGCGGAGGAGGTGCACATGACCGCGAGGTATTTAAATAATCTCTCAGTAGACTACGTACTATTGCACTGCAATAGTACGTACCCTGCTCCTTTGCATGACATAAATCTTAATTGGATGACGGAGTTACGAAAGATTCATCGCTATGTTGGCTACTCTGGTCATGAGCGTGGAATAAACATATCGCTAGCTGCTGTTGCGCTTGGCGCTTGCGTACTCGAACGGCATTTTACGTTAGATCGCATGCTGGAGGGGCCAGATCATGCAGCAAGTCTTACGGAAGATGAGTTTTCGAGATTAATTAATGGCGTACGAGAAATCGAGCTGTCTATGGGTACTGGCGAAGTTCGTAGATTATCGCAGGGCGAAATGATTAATCGCGAAAATCTAGCCAAAAGCTTGGTCGCATCTAGAAGACTTGACGCCGGTACAGTTCTAAAGCTGGAAGACATAAAAGTCCGTAGTCCAGGACAAGGTCTATCGCCACAAAAGATTTCCGAGTTGATTGGATGCAGACTATCCAGAGATATGCTCGAGGAGGACTATTTTTATCCAACTGATCTAACCGGCGAGAAGATCCTACCGAGGAACTATAAATTTAAGCGGCCATGGGGGGTCCCCGTTCGATATCATGATTTTAACAACTTTGCCAAACAAACTTCACCCGACCTTTGGGAGTTTCATCTGTCGTACTCTGATATGGAGCTCGACCCAAATAATTACCTATCGGACACTTACCAATCTCGCTTGGTAGTGCACGCACCGGAGTTGTTTTCACACGGTCGCCTTATGGACTTAGCCTCGCCTGATCCTGAGTACAGAACGTATTCCATTTATGAAATGCAGAGAGTCGTAGACATTACTCGAGCGATGAATGTTTATTTTCCAAATGAAGAGCGGCCGTTAATTGTCGCAAATGTAGGTGGATTTTCAATGGATCAGACGTTACCAGACTACCTAATCCCAGAATATTATTGGAGATTCTCGGAGAGCCTGAAAGAGTTGGACTTGAATGGTGTCGAGTTGATTCCGCAAACAATGGCCCCTTTTCCCTGGCATTTTGGTGGCCAGCGATATCAAAATATCTTTGTAAAAGCGGAAGAAATTATTGAGTGGTGTCTGAAGCTAGACTTGCGTATCTGTTTTGATGTGTCGCACAGTTACCTTACCTGCAATCACCTAGGTCAAGACTTCTACAGCTTTGCTGCTAAAGTTGCTCCGGTCACTGCACATCTGCACCTTGGAGACGCAAAAGGTCTGAATGGAGAAGGACTCCAGATCGGAGATGGAGACATTGATTTCAATAGATTGGGTATGGTTTTGGCAGGTGGCGCTCCAAAGGCGTCATTCATACCTGAGATATGGCAAGGGCACAAGAACTTTGGCGCCGGATTTTGGAGGGCTTTAGAACGACTTGAGCAACACTTCTGAAATTGCAGGAGGTTTTACTCAGAGCTAAGCAGAAACATATAGACTTCGTGTGTTGTAAGATGATTAACAGGGATTTTTAATATATCTGTTAACTTTTGCGTTTATTAGAATACATTTAGATCTCTTGTACATAGCGCTAAACCCATAATTCCGTGCTTATTGACTTTCCTGGCCTCAAATCAGATAGGCGTCTCGCCTGCACTCAACAGACATCACAAGGCCTTGAGGCGTCTCTCAACGTGCTTGAAAAGTCAGATCTGAACTGAGTTTTAAAAAAACCATTTGGATTTAATGATCACAAAAATTTTCAACGCTTACATAGGATGAGATATTATTAATACCGTAGCAATTATCCCAGCACGAGGTGGCTCAAAGGGTGTACCTCGAAAAAACTTAGTCGATGTCTGTGGCAAGCCGTTGATAGCGTGGTCTATTTTGCAAGCGAAACATTCGCAGTCGGTAGACTCGGTGTGGGTAAGCTCTGATGACGACGAAATATTAGCGGTGTCTGAGTTCTTTGGTGCCCAAATAATAGCACGCCCTAAGGAAATTTCTGGTGACAATCATAGCTCTGAATCTGCATGGATGCATGCTCTAAGTGCGATAGAGAGACACGGTTTAGACGTAGATATCGTAGTTGGAATACAGCCGACATCGCCACTTAGAGAGCCAGAAGATTTTGATCGTAGTATTAAAATCTTTAATGAGAAAGGGTATGATTCTATGCTATCGGTAGCTGTGATCGAGGATTACTTTACATGGCGCGTAATTGACAACGGTAGCGCTGAATCAGTTAGTTATGATTTTCGAAATCGACAGAGACGTCAGAATATTGAAAAACAATACCTCGAGAATGGATCATTTTATCTATTCCGCCCTGAATTATTTCGCCTCAAGAATAATCGACTCGCCGGAAACATAGGGCTGTACATAATGGAAAAATATAAACGGTTTCAGATTGATGACATAGAGGACTTTAAAATTTGCTCATCTATTATGCACAGTTTCGGCCTCGATAGGGCATGGGATTGACTTTGAAATTATTCCGGCTAGATGGTCGCGTAGCTATTGTCACTGGAGCGTCGCGCGGTATAGGATGCTCGATAGCAGACAGCCTCACAAGTGCAGGTGCATCGGTTATCGGCATTGGGCGATCACTAGGGCCAGAACTTAAAACTAAAAGATTTATTTACAAAATATGCGATGTAACAGATTCCCAAAGTTTCAATTTGTTAGCACGGCAAGTTTATGATGAGTTTAGTAAAATAGATATCCTTATAAACGCCGCAGGCATAACATTACCAGCATTAGCTCAGACTGATCCACTTGAAGCATTTAGACGAACTATATCGAATAACTTAACGTCTCTGTATAGCTGTTGTACTGCTGTTCTACCGTTCATGAAGCAAAGTACTTGTGGCTCTATCGTAAATATCACCAGCATCGGTGCAAAAATCGGGTTTCCGGATAATCCAGGCTATATCGCTTCCAAGGGTGGATTGGCGGCGTTATCTCGCGCATTAGCGGTAGATTATGCCGTGCATGGAATCCGTGTAAATAGTCTAGTGCCAGGTTACATACGGACAGATATGACAGAGTTTAGCTACAAGCAGCAAGATCTTTATCAGAAGCGGACAGAGCGAACAATTTTAGGTCGCTGGGGAGCACCAGAGGATTTGAATGGTGCCGCTATATTTCTTGCGTCTGATGCGAGCAGGTATGTGACTGGAATTGATCTAATTGTAGATGGCGGCTGGACTGCGAAGGGCCTGTGACAATTATGAATATTGGCTTTATGCAGGGTCGGCTATGTGATCGCGTCGGTAGCAAGATTCAAGCTTTTCCATGGACTGAGTGGGACCTAGAATTTCCTCGCGCTCAGCTGTTGAAATTTCGTGTTATGGAATGGACTCTGGATCTTGATCGCTTGTATGAAAATCCTCTTCTCACGCGTGCTGGGCGGTATCGTATTCGAAAATTATCCCAGACCTATGGGGTCAATATCCCGTCCCTTACAGCTGATTTTTTTATGGAGGCCCCTTTTTTCAAAGCTGACATCGCAGAAAGAATTGCACGGCTTCGTGATTTGCAGAATGTAATCCAAGCAGCACACGAGATCGGAATACGATACATCGTCATCCCATTAGTAGACAATGGCACGCTCGAGACCCTTGAACATCAGGCCATACTAATCGAGAACCTTTTGCCTATGGGTTCATCTCTCACCAAAATGAACATGAAAATATTGTTTGAGTCAAGTTTTTCACCTAAAAATCTTGAGGATTTAATTAGTTGTTTCCCAAGCGAAACCTTCGGTATAAATTACGACATAGGCAACAGCGCAGCTCTAGATTACGACTCATTAGAGGAACTCTCACGATTTGGGCATCGAGTTGATAACGTGCATGTTAAGGATCGACTATTGCGTGGTGTAACGACGCCTCTGGGCACGGGCAATGCAAACTTCAATTCGGTTTTTCGTGCATTACGCAAGCATAAGTATAATGGAAACCTTATTCTCCAAACCGCTCGTGCTCCCGACAATAACCATGGAGGTGCATTAGTTCGTTATCGAGATATGACACAGAAATGGTGGAGTGAGAGCGGTGAACCTTGAGCTTAACGGTAAAGTCGCTCTGATTACGGGGTCTTCTTCGGGTATCGGCTTGGAAATAGCTGGTGTTCTTGCAGATGAAGGTGCATTTGTAGCGGTAAATGGGCGAAATAGTAGTAGTTTTGATAAAGTCAAGTCTAGGATCGCTACCGCCTCTTGTCATGAAGCAAATGTGACAGAGGAGGTTGACTGCCAACGTCTAATAGCGGAGGTCTTAGAGAAATACGGACGTTTAGATATACTTGTTTGTAATGTTGGTAATGGCAAATACGCGCGTCCGGGGCTTGAGTCGAAAGAAGATTGGGACAGTGCGCTTCTAGTGAACCTAAGCACATGCACCCAGATGGTTTCTGCAGCAAAAGATGCTCTTACAGTGTCGAATGGCAACATAGTTTGCATTTCCTCTATCTGTGGACTCGAGGCAGTAGAGTGTCCAGTGCCTTATGCAGCGGCAAAAGCGGCAGTAGAAAGCTTTGTAAATAACTATTCTCGTTTACTAGGAAAGCAGGGCGTCCGTATAAACAGTGTTGCTCCAGGCAATATTATCTTTCCCGGATCTACTTGGGAAAAAAGAATCTCTGAAGATGAGACGGCCATAATGCAGATGTTGCAGAAAGAAGTTCCGTTGAGACGCTTCGGATCTCCTAGGGATGTTGCATCTGTTGTTGCGTTTCTCGCATCTCCAACAGCTTCTTTTATAACTGGTGCAACGTTCATCGTAGATGGCGGTCAAACTCATACATGAGTCGAGACTCTTTGTCGCTCCCGCATGTTTTTAATATCCGCGACCGTGTAGCATTAATCACAGGAGGTGCGGGTCTACTTGGCATACAGCATGCGTTCGCATTGGCTGAAACGGGAGCTAATATAATTGTTGCGGACGTAGATATCGTTGGAGCAGATTCAGTCGTACAAGATCTAACCGCTACATTCCCAAACTGCAAGGCGATTTCCTTGGCGCTTGATGTCACAAATCCAGACTCAGTGACAGGAGCTCTCAAGAGGGTTCTCCAGGTTTTTGGAGGGCTCCATATTCTTGTAAATAATGCAGCTCTTAATCCAAAGGTTACAAGTGAAAATCTGGTCGAAACTTCCAGATTTGAGGATTTTTTACTTGAACAGTGGAATCATGAAATATCCGTGGGCCTGACGGGCGCTTTTTTATGTAGCAAGGTATTTGGAACTTGGATGGCGGAAAGAGGAAGCGGAGTAATACTCAACATTTCATCCGACCTCTCGGTATTTGCGCCTGATCAACGTCTCTATCGAAAGGTAGGCCTACCGGAAAACCTTCAGCCAGTAAAGCCGGTAAGTTACTCCGTGATTAAAACTGCGTTAATAGGACTAACTCGCTATTTGGCCGCATATTGGGCCGGAAAGGGCGTTCGGGTCAATGCCTTATCCCCTGGCGGTGTGTATACAGAGCAACCCGATGACTTTGTCGAAAAATTAAGCAAGCTAATTCCTTTGGGGCGAATGGCGACTGCTGACGAGTATAGGGCCGCGGTCCAATTCTTATGTAGTGACGCGTCAAGTTATATGACTGGACAAAACAATATTTTAGATGGTGGGCGAAGTATTTTGTGATTAAAACTCAGCGGGTTAATTCTCCCTTAGGCTAACCGGGGCGCATTCAAGGAGACGTTGGAATCTCCCGATCTTAGAACCAAAATGGCGGCGTTGCACTCACCCCTTGAATACGCCCCCATCAAAAATGGGAGGATTGCCCCTATTTAATTGACACATCACTGTCGCCTACCAGAAAGATTAGAGTTATAATCGTGCAATGTATAAAAACGTGCACTTATCTTCGACTCGATTACCTACCAATCTTAAATTCGGGCGGTTTTTTTCTGCTCTATTTTGTGTACTGGCAGTCTACGCGTATTGGAAATCATGGGGTATTTTAGCCTCGGCCGCATTAGTGCTTTCATTAGCGTTTATTGCTTTCACTGTATTGGATCCGCAAAGACTGGACCGATTGAACCGACTCTGGTATCGGTTCGGACTAGCGATTGGAGGGGTCGTTAGTCCAGTTGTGTTGGGCGCTATTTTCTTTCTTATCATTACGCCAACTGCAATGGTGTTGAAATTACGCGGTAGAGATGAGTTAAGAATTAAGAAACGATCAGTTGAGAGCTATTGGGTCGATCGATCACCGGCCGGGCCTGCTCCAGAGTCGTTTAAAAATCAATATTAAGAGAGCAATATGGACTTTTTGAGAGAGCTTTGGTCGTTCCTTCGCGTGCGCAAGAAGCTATGGCTTGCTCCGATAATTATCGTCATGGTGTTTCTCGGTGGCCTCTTGGTGCTCGCACAAGGCTCCGTCGTAGCCCCTTTTATCTACACGTTATTTTGAGAAGAAATGAAAATACTTGGTATTTCGGCGTATTACCACGATGCCGCTGCATGTCTCGTAATTAACGGAGAAATTATCGCCGCCGCACAAGAAGAGCGTTTCACCCGCATAAAGCATGATCGGCGCTTCCCCGGTTATTCGGTAAATTATTGTCTTGATGAGGGAAAAATCACGCCCGAGAATATTGACTATATCGTTTTTTATGACAAACCTTTTTTAAAGTTTGAGAGACTTCTTGAGACCTATCTCGCATTTGCACCCAGAGGATTCGAAAGTTTTGTTACCTCATTACCGGTCTGGATCAAAGATAAACTTTTTCAAAAAAGATTAATCATCAGCGCACTAAAAAACTTATGGGGCAAGAGTATCAAGTGGGAAGATAAACTTCTGTTTTCTGAGCATCACTTAAGCCATGCGGCAAGCGCTTTCTTCCCGAGTCCGTTCAATCGTGCTGCTGTTTTGACAATGGACGGGGTCGGCGAGTGGACAACTACGTCGCTTGCGTTAGGAAAAGGACATGAACTCTCAATACTAAAAGAGATCGCGTTTCCTCACTCCTTGGGCCTGCTCTATTCAGCAATGACTTATTACACCGGGTTTAAAGTGAACAGTGGTGAATATAAGTTGATGGGCCTTGCTCCCTATGGCGTACCTAAGTTTGCGAGCTGTATTAAAGACCACCTTATTGATATAAAAGAAGATGGTTCATTCGCTTTGGATTTAAGCTACTTCAATTACTGTACGGGTCTAACAATGACTAACGAGAAGTTTGATGCGTTATTCGGCGGCCCACCGCGAAAGCCAGAATCCAGTCTCTCACAGCGCGACATGGATTTGGCGGCATCAATTCAGTCCGTTTTAGAGGATGTAGTGCTTAAGCTTGCGCGAAATATCACAAAGACTACGGGTGAGAACAATCTGTGCCTTGCGGGGGGCGTCGCACTCAACTGCGTGGCTAATGGAAAAATTCTAAAAGAAAAAGCATGTGATCGATTATGGGTACAGCCAGCAGCGGGCGATGCTGGCGGTGCAATTGGCGCGGCATTGAGCGCCTACCACATTGCATTTAGTCAACCGCGCGAGGTTCGAGATGGCTTTGATGCGATGAAAGGGTCATTTCTCGGGCCTCAGTTTAGTCAACAAGACATCGCAGAACAGCTTATGGCTTGCGGTGCTTCGTTTGAAACGCTGTCGGAGAATCAAGTTGTGGAACGTACAGCAAAAGCCTTAGCTAACGGGAGGGCAGTGGGGTGGATGAGTGGGCGTATGGAGTTCGGGCCTAGGGGTTTAGGAGGGAGAAGTATATTAGCAGACCCACGGTCGCCAAATATGCAAAGATTACTTAATCTCAAAGTAAAGTACAGAGAGTCGTTTCGACCTTTTGCGCCGAGTGTATTAAGAGAGGCCGTGTCAGAGTGGTTTGAAATCGATTGTGACAGTCCTTATATGTTACTTGTCGCGGACGTAACTGAGTCTAAACGTCTAGAGATGTCAGCAGAGGAGCGTAGACTTTTTGGTATTCAAAAGCTTAATGTGCCGCGCTCAGAGATACCTGCGGTAACACATGTGGATTACACAGCACGTGTACAGACGGTATGCAAGGAGACTAATCCGCGCTACTATGCGCTTATTGAGAAATTTAAACAGTTGACAGGCTGTCCGGTTATTGTTAACACTTCTTTCAATATTCGAGGTGAGCCTATCGTTTGCTCTCCCGAGGATGCATTCAGATGTTTTATGGGGACAGAACTTGATTTTTTAGTTGTGGGTAATGCCGTCTTAGAGAAGTCCAAACAATCTCAGACACTCTGTTCGGACTACAAGATGAAATACGAATTGGATTAAATAGAGCAGGAAAAAATCGAGGGAGAGATGTTATTCGATCAACAGCAAAAACAACTTTTAATCTAATTAATTTTGGAATGCTCATCTTAAGACTATCGTCTCCACGTTCTTGAGAAGCATACTTTAATCTTATGAACAGAGCATTTTTGTTTCCGGGCCTTCGACATCTTGGATATAACTCCGGGTTCTCGATACCGTTAAGCGTCGAGATTCAAAGTTGCCCGGATCTGTCCGCGGAGATTACCTGCTTCAGTCAAGGACATCTTGTAGGTACTCATAGAGTGTATTTAGGGGGTACGGATGCCCTATTCTATAGGGGCTTTAGTACAGATTGGTTTCCGGACCCTTTGCCTTCCATAGGAGACGAGTTGTATTGCGTGAGGCTTTTTTCGTCGTCAGATCTGTATCGTTCGTTGCCAAAGAGTGATATTGAAGGACAGATGCTATTTTTTCGGAAAGATAAAGGCTGGGTATCTCAGGTGCTCACGGGGATGGTACCAGTGCGCGAGGTGGACTACAAGTTCGCTCCAATTATTCATATGGCGCAGTATATTGGCATGGGTTCAGAGACAGAGACTATAACACTTTTCATGAATTTGAAAAATGCTCCCGGCTCAGGCGTGTCAGACGCGGGGATACTAAATGCAGAGGTAAGCGCCCTGTGTGGGACTTACCTGAAAAGTTTCCAGTACCCAGTTCAGGGAAATACGACTTTAGCAATTCGTTCTGACAATATCTTAAATAAACTCGATTTGTCTAAAAAACAAGCAGAGGAGGGGGTTAATATCAAGTTTTGGGGTGGATCAAGCCAATTCGTAATTCTCACCCTGTATCTTAATCGCGAAAATGGGTCTATAGGTGTCGAACATTCACTAGCCCCTGTGTACTATATTCCCGAGATATTGAATTCTGCTGTCCGCTCTTTGGTTTATGAACAGCTGAAGGCTAGGCCGTGAAAATAGGGGGCTACCCAATAACCCATCTACCGGCAATCGCCATGTTAGGTGTGAATAGCCTTTTTAGACGTTTTCGTGTCGAGGCGCAGCGGACTCTCCCTGGCTTGCTCGGTTTGCCGACGCTCGGCCCTTATGTACAGTTATACCGTAATGATCAGTTCTTTAAAACGCAAGTTTCAGTCTTCAATTATTACTCGATGTTTTATCCGAATTATGAAGTGCAGCTAGAGTATCAATTAGAAGCTTTTAATAGACAAGGAGAGTCTTTGGGCAGCGGTCGGATCAATCTTCCCTCAGGCGGAGGTGCCCGGGTGAGCTTAGCCGACGTTATTCGTGCCAAATTAGACGATTACGGGTTGTTTGCGGTCGGTGCAAAGCCAGTTACAAGAAATCCAAGGCAAATAAAGCGACTCGGGGTAACCACTTCACAGTTTATGACCCTGTTCTCTCCATCTGACTCACGACGGCAGGCGCCGCAAATTATCCATTCTCATAAGTTGTTTCAGAACTTCTGGTTGCCAAAATCACAAATTCTTCGAGACACAAACATCTCGGAAGACTTGCTCGGGCGCGCGCTCACGGAGTTCTACTTCCTAAATCCTTGTCCTTTAAATACTGATATCGTACTCCACATAATTGACGGCGAAACAGGAAGCCACTTAACACAGCGATCGCTTTCAATTCCCGGGCATGGGGTTGGCAAGATTAATCTCCTCTCAGGCGATTTCTGCAATTTGAGAGGTTTGCTCGGATTCAAGTATGAATTCAGTCGTCGTATTTCACATACGAAGCCCATTGTGTTCCGCCACCAATCGCATGGTATTGTTACTTGCAATCATTCCTGACTGAGGTTCCGTGGAGCACACTTTTCGAGTACGACATTCATGATTAAAAAAATAACCAAACACGTTTTTTATTTCCTTCGTGTGCCCATAGTCAATCGCCTTATATTTGCAATAAGGTTTTTTTACTTAGTAAGGCTGCGTTCTAATTTGTCCTCGCACGTGGACCGTTCTTTGACATTCAATCCTGATTACAGCAGAAGAATGTTGCTAAAAGGTAGGACTAGCGACAGACCGTTATCACTCATTAGGCCACTAAGTAGTATTCCTGGCGTCGAAAATAGTCGTGTATTGTCCATTGGTTCGCGATATGAAACCGAGTTACTTTACTTAGTAGGATATGGCTTTAATCCCCGTCGAATCAGGGGGTTAGATTTATTTTCATATTCACCTTGGGTGGATTCAGGGAACATGCACAGTATGCCCTATGAGAATAATAGTTTTGATATAGTCTTACTAGGTTGGATTATCTCTTACAGCACGACGCCGGTAAAGTTGGCCGAGGAGGTTATTCGCGTCATTTCCGACAGGGGTATAGTCGCGGTCGGCGTCTCTTTCTACAGCGAGTCATTTGTGAGAAATCATATTGAGAGCGGATTGCCTGCTATCGGAGACTTTGCGACAAGATTGCAAACTACGGACGCTATTCTAGGGGTATTCGGCCGATGGGTTGACCGCGTGTATTTCCGCTATGATCCACCGCATGACTCCCAAGAAAGTAAGTGTCTTGTTATTTTTTCAGTAAAAAAATAAGGGCGCATGAGGTGATGTCAGTATTAGTTGTAGCTTGTTTGCGGTAAGAGACGTATCTATTAAGACTAATATTTGATATTTAATGTTAAAAGAAAGCCTTGAAGTCCCCCCATTCGTTAAAATATTAGTGGAACTGGTCAGCAAATTTCAGCTCTCGTGTTTTCCCTGGAGCTTTAACATATTAGGGCTTTCCAACCAAGAAATGCTCCAAGGATCTCTGACTTGCGAACCGAGATACGCTCCCCCGTTAAATGACAAAAACGTGATGGCATTGCCTAGCCCCCGCCCACAGGGGGACTTATTGATGTGTTGTGCTGAGCCACAGTGAACGACTTCAAGAGAAACCGGATTATTTCCATATGTTCGAGCTATTTAAACGCTCTGTAAAAAGACTATCTCTTGTCTTCGCAATATTTTTGAAACCAAAAGGTCGGCACGCTTTTATTTTCTCGCTTCGAAATGATGCTTACATTTTAGATATTGGTTGTGGCAAATCCCCAAACAAGCTAACAAATTTTTTTTCAAAGCTAAACTATGTAGGCCTAGATATTGCTAATCATTTTGCGGGTGACGTTGACAAAGTAGGGACCTATATACTTATCCGAAAAGACGAGTTTCCCACCTTTTTAAAATCATCAGCAAATTTGTATGATGCAGTAATTTCCTCACATAATTTAGAACATATTGAGGATAGGAGTCAGGCGCTAGATGGCACTCTCTTACCATTGAAAGCAAACGGTAAAATTTTCTTAAGTTTCCCATCCGCTCGAAGTCTTTACTCACCAACAGCGAAACCATATACCCTCAATTACTATGATGACCCGACGCATCAAGCGCTGCCTCCGGATGTGTCTCAGGTAATATCTCGACTACTCGATAATGACTTTAAAATTATATATGTTGCAGAAGCGTATCAGCCGTTTTTGCTCAGCACTATAGGGTATCTTTTAGAGAAACTTCGCTTTCACGCACTGTTCCCTGGTGCGTTGCATTCAACAAGGTTGGCTTTTTACGGTTTCGAAACGATAATTTGGGCGGAAAGGAAATCCACCGAGGCCAACCGACTCGCGAATTGAAGGGTACTCCTCCCCTTTTTAACGGGGATCGGAAGTAGACATTAAGCGGCCATGGCCAACCGCTGTTTTGGTGTGATTCCGCCCAAGGCCATGTTTGGACGATCGTGATTGTAGTGCCATATCCATCGG
>JACCDP011465296.1_pt1 | contig 35863 bp, 35 predicted proteins | sample 7445841 | NCBI WGS metagenome assembly JACCDP01 (sample SAMN15323441, study PRJNA562643) | freshwater metagenome | isolation source: river surface water | place: USA:Blue River Watershed | collected 2017-08-17 | reverse complement strand
TTTTAATAAAAAGATTAATTTTATAATTGATTCCTTTATGAAAAAAAAAAATATTTTTCAACAATCTGAAAATATACAAGATTTGATACTTAACATTTATCCTTTTTTTAGCATGTCTCCAGAATATGGAAGAAATTTATTTCAAAAAAAATTTCTGAAATTTTATAAAAATCAAAAAAAAAATAAAGAAATTATTTTTAAGTTAAACAGATTTGATAAGTTATATTTTCCATACTTCAAAACTGGGAATACGCATACACTTGGCTTGTTCGCTTATCATGAGCATAATATTTTTTTATTTTATTTCTTGAAACGATTTAATTATAAGTATGTCGCGGATATCGGTGCTAATATTGGCCTCCATACTATTATATTATCTAAATTTGGATACAGAGTAGATTCTTATGAACCAGATCCAGACCATTTTAAAATTTTAAAAAAATATGTAAAAAAAAATAATTGTAAGAATGTTAAATTATTTAATAAGGCAGTATTTGATAGCGTTAAAACATTAAATTTTACAAAAGTACTAAATAACCCAGCCGCTAACCATATTGCCGGACAAAAACCTTTGGCTTATGGACCATTAAAAAACATAAAAATAAAAACTGTGGATGTTAACAATATTATACAAAAATATGATTTGGTAAAACTTGATGCCGAAGGATCTGAGGGTCTAATAATTGAAAATATCTCACAATCTCAACTTAAAAAAACAGATATAATTGTAGAAATATCAGGTTTGGAAAATGCTAAAAAAATATTTAATCATTGTAAAAAAAATAAAATTTATGTTTTTTCTCATAAAATCTTATGGAAACAAGTCAGCAAGTTGGATGAAATGCCAATACATCACACAGAAGGCCTGGTTTTTATATCTAAAAATAAAAAAATACTAAATTTTGTTTAATTTGTGTTTACAGCAAATCTATTTAATAACTTTATAAGAAAAAAAATTTTTTATGTTAAATAGTAAAAAAAATTACTTTGATTATAAATCATACAAGATAATGCTAGATATAGAAAAAAATAATAAACAATTTTTTGGGTTAGATTCTAATTACAAATGGTTCGCTGATCCAAGACAATTTGTAATTTCTTTAGTAAGATATAAATTTGTTTCAAAGATATTAAGTGGATTAAAAAATGTTCTCGAAGTAGGTTGTGCCGACAGTTTTAATTCTCGAGTGGTAAAGCAAGAAGTAGCAACACTAGATGTGTGTGATAATGAAATAGTTTTTAAAAATTATTATAATGAAATTAAAGAAAAAAAATGGAAAATTAATTATTTTGTACATGATTTTTCTAAAAAAAAATTAAATAAAATATACGATGCCGTCTATTTGTTGGACGTATTAGAGCATATACCACCTAAAATCGAAAAAAAATTTATAAAAAATATCAATAGTTCGGTAAAAAAAAACGGCTTAATGGTTGTGGGGATACCATCTTTGGAGTTTCAAAAATATTCGAGAGATAAAAAAAGTTCCGGCCATATTAATTGCAAATCAGGAGATCAGCTAAAAAAGTTATTATTAAATTTTTATCATAATGTTCTAATTTTTTCAATGAACGATGAAATTGTTCATACGGGTTTTCAAAAAATGGCATGTTATTTATTTGCGGTCTGTAGCAATAAAAAATAATTATAAATGTAGATAATGCAAATTAATAATTATCTTTATGCAAGTCATAAAAAAATTTTACTAAAAATTAAAAAGTTAATAGATAAATATTATCAATAATGATTAAAGTTTTATTTTTTTATTTAAGACAATGTTATAGTTTTAATGGTAATTTATTTTTATTATATTGTATTTTATCGACCGCTAGTTCTATCATTCAGACTATTGGTATTGTCTCAATATTTCCAATTATTTCAATTTTAATTGATCCTGATAAAATATTGTCAAACCAATATTTTGTTAAATACTATTTTTTAGATTATGCAAATTCGTATGATTTAACCTATCAGCTAGCCTTAATTTTCTTGGTTGTAAATATTTCTGGTGTTGTTATTTTTTTTTTAACTTACATTTTGGGAGAGTATATCAATAATATCTGTGCCAAAAAAAATAAAAACCAGTTTATTAAAAAAATTTTTCAAAATAATTTGCTAGTTACAGATCAGAGAAGTAATATTTTCAACTATTTAACTCATGAAAATGGAAAATATAAAGAAGCAAATGGGGCGTTTATTCAATTATTTTCTACTTTAGTAAATTTTATTTGCATTTTCTTTTCAGTTTTATTGATAGAAGCTGCAATTATTTATCCACTTGCAGCGGTTCTTATATTTCACTTATTTGCTTATTTGTTAACAAAAAATGCTTTAAAAAAACTTTCTTATAAAGAATCTAATTTGGCAAAAAAATCTAGCCAAATTTTATTATATTTTAATTTAGCGTTAAAAGATATTTTTTCATTGAATATTGGAAAAACTCTATCAAGAAATTTAGAATCAATTGATAGTTTAATAATTAACAATGGTATTCTAAGAAAAATATTTATTGTTTTACCAAGATACCTTATTGAAATAATTTTATTTATTATTTGTTTTTTTTTAATTATTTTTTATTATGATAACCAGTCTTTATCTAGTTCTATACCCAAATTATCAGTTATTATAATTTTAATTTGGCGGTCATTACCTATTTTTTTCAATTTATTTAGACTTTTGTCGTCATTTAATTCTAACATTTCTGCGTACAAAAATTTTAACAAACTTTCAATTATGTATGATAAAAATTATTTAAGTTCAAAAAATATAAATATTTTAAATAATAAAAAAATAAATAGTTTTAAAAATAGTATAATTTTTAAAAATGTTAAATTTAATTACGACGATAAAAAAAATTTCAATTTTAATTTTAAAATTAAAAAAAAAGATAGAATTTTAATTTCCGGCAAATCTGGATCTGGCAAAACTACTTTATTACATTTACTTTCAGGTTTTATAAAAAAAGTAAGTGGTAATATTTTAATTGATAATAATGAAATGAGTTACGAAAAATTTAACACTAAAATTATTGGTTATGTGACTCAAGATATTTTTTTATTTCCAGGAACTCTTTATGAAAATATTTCTTTAAGTAAATTTTCAAAAAAAGTTAATCATAAAAAAATTAAAAAAATTTTCGAAATTTGCGGATTAGATAGTATTGTGAAAAATGTTGCCGAATTAACCAGCAAAAGAATTGAACTAAACTCACCAGAGTTGAGTGGCGGTCAAAAACAAAGGATAGGAATTGCAAGGATTTTATTTTCTGAACCAGAAATCTTAATATTAGATGAAGCTACTAGTGCGTTAGATTTAAAATCAGAAATGAGTATATTAAATAATTTAATAAATAATTATAAAAATATAACACTCATAGCTGTAAGCCATCGACCAGTATCAAATATTTTTAATAAGAAAATAATTTTAAAATAGTTTATATAGTAGTAGTTTATGATTTAAATTAGTTAATGAATACTCATGTATATAGATTTTTTAAGCACCCATCATAATAAAACAAAAAGAAATTACTTAGAAAGAGTAACTACAATTGATAAAGCCAAAGCTGCAACACTAGCAAAAAGATGGGATTATGATTACTGGGATGGTTCAAGAGATGTAAATTATGGAGGTTATTATTATGACGGTAGATGGAAACCAATAGCTGAAAAAATGATTGAGCACTATAAACTTAAAGAAAATTGCAAAATTTTAGATGTAGGATGTGGTAAAGGTTTTTTACTTTATGAGTTTAAGAAATTGTTACCAAAATGTGAGGTTAAAGGATTAGATATTTCGAAGTACGCTATTGAAAACTCTAAAGATGAAGTTAAAAATTTAATTACCCAAGGGTCAGCAGACAAGTTGCCTTTTAAAGATGATTATTTTGACTTAGTTATTTCTTTGAACACATTACATAATCTTTTTTGCTATCAATTAATGGATGGTCTGAAAGAAATTGAAAGAGTTTCTAAAAAAGATAAATATATATGTGTAGAATCTTACAGAAATGAATATGAGAAAGTCAATCTTCTTTATTGGCAAGTTACTTGTGAAAGTTTTTTAACACCTGAAGAATGGGAATGGTTTTTTAAGCAAGCAAAATATACGGGCGATCATTCGTTTATATATTTTGAGTAATAATATGAAATTTATTAAATCTGAAGCTGCAATTTTAAGAAATTTGAATAAGCCATTAGATATAACAAATATCTTTGTACCAACAAAATTACTTGAGGGACAAGTTTTGGTTAGAATGATTTATTCAGGCATATGCGGTTCTCAACTAGGTGAAATAAAGGGCATTAAAGGGAAAGATAAATTTTTACCTCATTTGTTAGGCCATGAAGGTATTGCCGAAGTTATAAAAGTAGGGAGAAAAGTAATTAAAGTTAAAAAAAATGATAATGTTTTATTGCATTGGATGCCAAGTGACGGAATTAATTCACAAACTCCAATTTATTTTGATAAAAATAAAAATTTAATAAACGCAGGGCTTGTAACTACTTTTAATGAATATGCTATTATTTCGGAAAATAGACTAACAAAAATCGAAAAAGAAAAAAAAAATTTTCTAAACTATTTATTGTTGGGTTGTACTTCAAGTACTGCAATTGGATCTGTAAATAAAAATTTAGAACAAATTTCAAAACATACTACTGTAATAGTTAGTGGCTGCGGTGCAATAGGTATATATATTATTAAATACTTAAAATTTTTGGGTGTAAAAAAAATTATAGGCATAGACTTAGAAAAAAAAAAAATTAATTTTGCAAAAAAATCTGGGTGTTCAAAAGTTCTTAATGTCTTAAGTCAAGATTTTAAAAATAAAATTAAATTATATTGTAAAAATGGAGCAGATTTGATTTACGAATGTAGTGGAAATGCTAATCAAATAAGCTATATGTTTGAAATATTGAATATTTCTGGAACATTAAATTTAATTGGAGTACCTAAAATTGGTACAAAGTCCTGTTTTAATACTCTAGAAATTAACTTAGGAAAAAAAATCGTTGGAAATAAAGGTGGTGATTTTTATGCCAAGAAACATATTAAAGATTATAAGAAAATAATTTTTTCAAAAAAATGTGATCACAAAGGCTTTATAACTGAGAAAATACAGCTTCATGATCTTAATAAATATTTTGAAAGAATGTCCAAAGGCAAAACTGTCGGAAAAGGAATTATAACTTTTAAATGAAAATTGTTTTAATAGGTGGCAGTAGTCTTATAGGTCAAAAATTATATGAAAGGCTAAAGAAAGAAAAATATGATGTTTTAGCATCATATAATAAATCAAAAAAAAAAAATTTTTTTAAATTTGATATAGAAAAAGACGATATTGAAAAAAAAGTTAAGTTAGAAAAAGGTGATATTGTTTTCATTTTAGCAGCTATATCTAACCCAAATGCAGTTTTTAGAGATAAACTTAAATCAAAAATAGTTAACATTAAAAATACGAAAAAAATAATTCAAAAAATATCTAAAAAAAAAGCAAAAATAGTTTTTTTTTCTTCAGTTGAAGTGTTCGATGGAAAAAATAGTAAATATTCTGAAAAGTCTTCTCCAAATCCATTAAACTTGTATGGCAAACAAAAGAGAGCTATTGAAAAATTTTTATTATCTAAATTTAAAGATTTTGTAATTTTAAGAACTAGTTTTGTTGTAGGATATAACTATAAAGATAGATGTCCTGTAAAGCTTACATACGAAACAATTAAGAAACCAAATGCAAAAATGGCTATAGATAATAGTTTTGCGATTACATGTGTTAATGATTTAGTAAATTTAATTAGTTTTTTTTTAAAATCAAATCAATTATTTTCAAAAAAAATATTACACATAGCTTCACCAAAAACTATTATTAGATATGCTTTAGCATCTAAAATTAAACAATTCAGTAAATACAAAAATAAAATGAAATTTGAAAAAGCAAAATTTAGTGAGATAAATTTTTTAGAAAAAAGGGGAAGAAAAAATTGCTTAATATCAATTCATAAAAAAATAAATAACTATCGATTTAAAAGTTTAAATAAAATTATTTTTGAAAAAACAAAAATTTTAGATAAAGGAATGAGAAAATTTTGATGAAAGAAATTATTCAGAATAAAAATAAAATAGTATTGTTCAATAAAACTATAGTTTCAAAGCTAAAAAAATTAGCAGATAAATCAAAAAATAAAAGATCGAGAGTTATTATTCATTTAGATAGAAGTTCAAAGGTGAATGAAATGATAATTTGTTTAAAAAAAAATAGCTATATTCAGCCTCATATTCACCCAATCAGTAAAACTGAATCTTATCATATAATTGAAGGTGAGATGAACGTTTTTATTTTTAATCAAAAAGGAAAGATCTTAAAAGTAGTAAAGATGGGAGTTCATAAAAAAGGCTATATATTTTACTATCGAATGAATATAGGAATTTTTCATATGCCAGTTGCAACAAGTAAATACTGTGTTTATCATGAAGTTTTTGCTGGACCATTTAAAAAGAAAAGAGATGTAAAATATTCTGAATGGTCACCTAATCAGAATGAAAAAATAAATGTTGGAAAATTTTTAAAAAAAATAAAAACTCTAGAATTGAATAATGTTATCAAATAAAGAATACAGAAAAGAAATTGCATGGATGACTTGGCATTCAAAAGAAGGTCATATTCCCAGTGCATTCTCAATTATAGATTTGATTAGCTTTCTTTATAAAGAATATTTAAATATAAATAAAAAAAATTATAATAAACCAAATAGAGATTATTTCATACTTTCAAAAGGGCATGGTTGTTCTGCTTTATATGTAGTTCTAAAAGAATTAGGATTTATATCTAGAAAAGATTTATTGGAAAAAAATGCTGAATTTGCTAAATTAGCTACTCATCCAGATAGAGTGAAAATTAAAGCTGTTGAAGCTTCAACAGGCTCGTTAGGAAATGGCATAGGTTTTTCTTTAGGAATAGCTTTAGGAAATAAAATTAAAAATATTAAATCCAAAGTTATAACTATTATTGGTGATGGAGAAAGTAATGAGGGATTAGTATGGGAATGTGCCTTGTTAGGTTCATTTAATAAATTGGGAAATTTGTGTGTTATTCTAGATAACAATAAATCTTGTGAGCCAACATTAGCTTTACCTAATGCTAAAGAAAAATGGAAATCTTTTGGATGGGAAACTTATGAAATTGACGGACATAATACCGAGGAAATAAGAAAACTTTTTAATAACTTAGACTTCTCATTAAATTCAAAACCTAAAGCTATAATTGCTAACACCATTAAGGGAAAAGGTGTTCCTCAAATGGAGCAGAATTACGGACATTGGCATAGTAGAGTCCCAACAAATGAAGAAATAAGTATGATTAATAGAGAAATTGATAATTATGAATAACAATGTCAGAGAAAGCTTCACTGACTCAATCTACAGTGTTGGAAAAAAAAATAAAAAATTGTGTGTAATTGTTTCTGACATCAGTCATTTTAGATTACAAAAATTTGCCAAAGAAAATCCAAACAGATATTATAATTTAGGTGTATGTGAAAATTCAATCCTTAATGTTGCAGCGGGTCTTTCTCATCTCGGTTTCATTCCAGTTGTGCATACTTTTGCTTCTTTCTTAGTTGATAAATCCTTCGAGCAAATTAAGCTATCCTTTGGTTATAATCAATTGCCTTTAAATTTAATTGTAATTGGATCTGGCATTGAATACTCTTTTCACGGGGTAACACATCATAGTTATATTGATAGTGTATTTGTTAAATCTGTTGAAAACTCTTGTGTTTTTAATCCTGGTAGCTTTCATGAGTTTGATGAGTTATTTAAAAGAGCTTATAATAATAAAAAAATTAATTTATTTAGAGCCACCGCAAAATCTCATAACATAGATTTAAAAAAAGATTTTAAACTTAATAAAATTTTACCAGGAAAAGGTTATATTTTAAAAAAAGGAAAAGACTTAACAATTATCTCTACAGGTCATAATTTAAAAATAGCAATGGACTCAATTCCTGAACTTAAAGATAAGGGAATAGACCCGGAAATAATCTATTTACCTACAATTAAACCATTAGATGAAAAGCTTATTTTAAAAAGCGTAAAGAAAACAAAAAAATTTATAGTAATGGAGCACCAATCTCAATATGGTGGATTGTTTTCTGATATTAGTTCTTTAATTATAAGAAAAAATAAAACTGGTTCAGTAAGAGGAAACGACATATCATTTAGAAATAATTATATTCATGAATATGGATCATTCGATCAACACAACAAAAGATTAGGATTTAGTACGAAAGGTATTATTAAATCTTTTAAGGAATTAACAAAAAAATGATGAAAATTGACCTAAAAGGAAAAGTGGCGTTGGTCACAGGGGGGGCAATAGGAATTGGCAAAGGAATTGCTATAGCCCTATCAAATGCTGGTGCAAAAGTAATAATTACCTCAAGACAAAAAAATAAAATAAATTTTACTTTACGAAAACTAAATAAAAATTGTATAGGGTTAAATTTGGACGTAACAAATGACAGGGACCTCAATGAATTACATGAAATAATCATGAAAAAATTTAAAAGATTAGATATATTAATTAATAATGTTGGTCATACTTTGGGGATTAAAGACCCGTTCGCACCAATAAATGATTGGAAGAAAATTTTAGATTTAAATCTTTTAACAACAATTAATGTTACAAATAAGTTTATATCATCAATGAAAAAAAAAAATTGGGGTAGAATTGTGAATATAACGTCAATAGCAGGTTTGGAGATTAGTGGGCCTTCTACGTTCAATGTGTCAAAAGCCGCTCTGACGGCTTACACCAGAAGTGTTGGCAGACAATTGGCTATTGAAAAAAAAAATATAGTAATGACCGCAGTTGCACCAGGGGTTATACCAACAGAGAAAGGGCATTGGAATAACAAAAATTTAAAATCAAAACATGCATTGTATTATTTAAAAAACAGAACAGCTCTTGGAAGATTTGGTAAAATGGATGAAGTAACAGGAATAGTAGTTTTTATGTGCTCCGATAAAGCTTCATTTTTTCATGGTGCAATATTACAACCAGATGGGGGGCAATCACGTCAATATATGTCATTTAACTATCTTTGATTAATGAACTTCAAGATTAAAGATAAATGTACCATATGTAATGAAAAATTTTATAAAAAAAATATTATAAATTTAAAAAATTTACCCGTCACTGAAATACTAAATAAAGATTGGAAATCAAAAAAGAGAATTAATTTTGATCAATCTTTTATGTTTTGCTCAAAATGTATTCATGCAAATTTGAAATATATTTATGATTTTTCAAATTTTTATAAAAATAATTATACTTTTAGGTCATCTGCTACTTGTTCCGGAAATTTTACCAATAATAAATTTTATAATTTTATAATTAATGATTTAAAAAAAAAAAAATTTAACATACTAGAAGTTGGGTCGAACGATTTTTATCTTTTAAAAAAATTTGACAAATTTATAAAAAATTCATTTACTATAGATCCAAGTAATAATGCTGATTTAACTTTAAAAAAAAATACTCATTTCAGAAATTTTATTGAAAAAGTTGATAAATCGGAAATTAAAAAAAAAATTGATATAGTTTTTTGTGGGCACACCTTAGAGCACGTTGATAATCCAAGATTGTTTTTCCAAAAATTATTCGAAATAACGGACAAAAAGACAGAATTTTATTTTCAATTCCCAAGCGTAGAGTTGTTGCTGAAAAGAAAATCGTTTGATCAAATTCATCATCAACATTATAATTATTTTTCACTAAAATCAATAACTAAATTATTAAATGAATTTAATTTTAAAATAGTAAATTCTTCATATTGCGAACATCATTATGGAGCACTGATGATTAAATTTAAAAAAAGCAAAAAAAATGCAAAACTGAATAATAGAATTGTATTTAATAAAAATTATAATTTATCCAATGAATTTATACATTATAAACAATATTTAGATCAAATTAAAGAGATAATTTTAAATTACAAAAAAAGAGGGTACAAAACTTTTGCAATTGGTGCTGGATTAATGCTGCCAATTATTGACTATCATTTAGATGGCTTGATAAGTAAGTTAGATAAAATCTTAGATGATGATAAAAAAAAAATTAATAAATATTTTCCCAATATCAAAACTAAAATTAAAAATTTTAAAGTAGAAAAGCTTGAAAATGCTGTTGCAATTATCACAACAACAGCTTCAACAATTGCTACGAGAAAATTGATATCCATAACATTAAAAAAAAAAGCCGAATTAGTTTTTGTACCTTCATTAACAATCTAAATAAAAATGCTTATCAATTGCGGAAATAATTTCAGTAGAGCTATTTTCAATTAAATTAAATTTAATTTTGTTTTTTTTAATCTTTACGAAAAGATTTTCTGTTAATATTTTTTCAGAGTTACCCAATTTAATTTTTTTATAGAGAAATAACATGTCTGAATTACAAGCAAGATGATCTTTAAGATAAAAGGTGTCAAAAATTATACATTTTTTTTTGTTAAAAAAATGCAATATATTTGCACCACCATGATTACCAATATAGCCAAGAGAAAATTTGCTTAACAAAATTTGAGCGGCAAAATAATTTTTTTCATTAAAATCGAATATAAAAAATACATTTTTAAAATTTTTTTTTTCATTTTTAAATATATTATAAAATTTATCTCTTTTATTAACAAATAATACAACTTTAATTTTTTGGTCTAAATATTTTAAAATTTCAAATATTTTATCTAACTCAGCAGCTTGTCTTATTGAGGCAAAAAGAGAATTTCTATCATTATTAAAATGTTTGATATGCATGGTAATAAATTTATATTGTGTGAAATTTAAAATATCAGCTGAATAATCGTATTTATTAATACAATTATTAATAAAGCTATTAATTTCAATATTTGGCTTTAAAGCAAATTCTTTATTGAAATGTAACTTATATGGAATTTCAATTGGCTTAAAATAACTTTTATTTCTTAAAAAATGTAAACCAAAGTGAGCTTCCGAAAGAAATTTAGGTAGTAAAATTTTAGATTTAAAAATTTTTTTTTTATCAAAAAAAAAGTTAGCCACTTCATATTGAACTCTTGAATAACATAATAACTTTTTTGATTGGTTTAATTTATTTCTAAGATATAAACAAAATATAACAAAATCACCAAACCCAAATTCTTTATAGTACAATATATCTTTATTTAAAAAGTTTTTTTTAGATGCAATAAAAATAAAAAAAAACATATATATCAATCTTTTGATTTTAGTAATCACCTTTAATCCTTTCTACAAAATAATTTACAGCTAGTTTAATTTGTTTCTTATTATAGCTATTTCTAAATTTTGAATTTAAAATGATATAGAACCATTTTATATTATTTAATGTAATTAATTCATCATCAAATTCATCTTTCATTTTATAAAAAAGACCATTTAATAATTTTAAAAATAAAATGATTTGCTGTTTGTTTATCTTTAAACCTGGTTGAGAAAAAAAATCTAACATAAGCTTAAAACAGTTATCGATCCCTGCATATTCAAAATCAATAAAATAAATTCCCCTTTTGTTTTTGATCATATTTCTTAGGTTGAAATCAGATGGAGAAAGACAAGTGAATTTTCTTTGGTTAATTTTATAATTATTTTTTGTAATTTTATTTTTTAGAGATTTATAAATTTTGATAATAGCATTATTTATTTTAATAACATCAGTCATGTTTTGATTTTTTAGTTCTTGAGACGTTAGATCTATTCTTTTTTCAATATCTGTAAAAATATCAAATATACTATAAATTCTGTCAGTGGCATTTCTTATTTTTTTATTATTTAAACTTTTATAATTATTTAATTTTATTTGAATATCTCTAATAAAATTTGTTATTTCATAAATATCATTTTTAGAGATCTTGTTAATTTTTTTACCCTCAATATAGTCCATGATAATTATTTGAAATTTTTTATTGTAGTAGAATAAATTGGGTGTTCGTGTACTATTTTGAGTTACTTTTAAAAATTTTAATTCTTTACTAAAACTTAAATTTGTTTTTAGATTTTTATATATTTTAAGTACATAGTTTTTATTTTTTATCTTAATTAAATAGACTTCATTATTTGTTCCATAATTTAATTTTTTTTTAATATTAATTCTTTTGACTATTATAGTCTCAATTTTTTCTTCTAATAATTTTTTATAATTATTCACTAGATAATTACATAAAGTTTTCCATTTACTAAAGTTTTTATACATTGACCTGTTATTAGAGAAATGAATTTTCTGAACGTCATTATTTAGCAAATCTAATATTTCTTTTAAATCGTCTACGAAAATATCAATGTCTAATTTCTTAATTAAATTAATTTTTTCTTTTTTTGTTTCTGTAAAATATACATATTCCTTTTTTATTAATGGATTTTTACAAAAAGATATTTTTTTTCTACCTAAAAATTTTTTTGCTGAATCTATTAAATTTATTTTTTCGCCCTTTTTAGAATATCTAGTTTTATGACTAATTATGTAGATGTCGTATAATCTTGAAAGTTTTTTTAATGAATGTATTAAATTTTTAAAAAGTTTAGCTTTTAAAATTTTTTTTCCGTAAATTATACTTTGTAATTTTGTCCATTCAGCATTATTATAATATTTAATTATTTGCTTTTTTATAAAATCTTTTGATTTATTTTTACTGAGATATTTTATTTTTGGGAATTTTTTTTTAGCTAATGAATAAATTAAATCATCATAAGAAATTATTGTATTATCTAAATCTATTCCTATTTTTATCAATTTATAATTTTTTTAAAAGTTCTGTTGCAGTTATCTTCAAAAACTCTCTTGCCTCATTTTGCTCACCTAATCCAGTGTAAAATTTTTTTTCAATTTTTTGATAAATAACTTTTTTATTTTTTAAAATATTATTAAAATCAAATAAAATATCTTTTATAGTACCGCCTTGGAAATAATGCTCTTCTAATAAAAATAAAGTGCTATATTTTTTTAAGATTTTACTTATTTCATTATAATTTAAATTTGTTACTGAATGTAAACTATATAATGAAGCTTCTTTTCTTTTTTTGGAAAGTTCTTTTCTTAAGTTGTCTCCAATATTTAATGTATTTCCTATAGATATAATACAAATTTTATGACCATTATAAATTTTATTGATCTTAAATAATTCGACATTTTTTTTTTGATTTATAATGGGCTCTCCTTTTTTTCCCAGTCTTAAATAAAAAGGTTTTTTTATTTTTGATATTTGTTTTGTTAATTCTGTTACCTCAATAGGATCGCCGGGACAAATTACATTCATTTCTGGAATATTTTTCATTAAAGATATATCGTCTAATGAATGATGTGTTGTCCCTAGTCTTGAATATGATAATCCAGCACCAGTTCCTACTATTTTTACATTTAAATTTTGGTAACAAACATCTAATTTTATTTGCTCATAGGATCTTGCAACTAAAAATGGTGTAATTGTATAAACATAAGGAATAAAACCACATTTTGCTAAGCCTGCCGCTACACCAACCATATTATTTTCCGCAACACCACAATTATAAAATTGATTTTTACATTTCTCTTTAAACTTATCAAAGAGTTTGTTTCCTATATCTCCAGATAATAAAATTATTTTTTTATTTTTAATGGCTAAATTTGTAATTGCTGTTGCAAACGCATTTCTCATATTATTTTATTTCGTTTATAAATCCTTCAATTTCTAGTTTATTTGGAGACCTATAGTGCCAATTATTATCATCCTCCATGATTTTTATCCCTTTTCCTTTGATTGTATTGGCTATTATCGCTTTTGGTTTATTATTTTTTTTTGAAAATGCTTTATGAATTTCTTGAGCATTATTTCCATTTATTACAATTGTATCCCATCCAAAATATTGGAATTTTTTATTTAGAGGATAAATACTCATAATTTCTTCAGATCTACCCGTTGCTTGCCATTTATTAAAGTCGATTATTACTGTTAAATTAGTTAATTTTTGTGAGGCAGCAAATAATGCTGCTTCCCACGTTGTTCCTTCATTGCATTCACCATCACTTATTAATACAAATGTTTTAAATTTTTTTTTTTTTATTTTATTAGCAAGTGAAACACCACAACCAAATGGAAAACCGTGGCCTAAAGAACCAGTTGCACATTCTACACCTTTAATTTTTGGTGAAGGATGTTCTTCAAAATATGAGCCAACATTGCAGTAGCTTAAAAATTGTTTTTTATTGATATAATTTTTTCTGTATAGAGCTGAGTATAAGCTCGTAGCTGCATGACCTTTACTTAAAATAAATTTATTTCCACTATTTTTTTTTATAAGATTTTCATATACATATGCAATTATGTCTGCACATGAAAGAGAAGATCCTAGATGTGCTGTTTTTTTTAAAAAAGATAAATATAGGGCATCCTTTCTTATAAGTTTAGATAAATTTATTGAATTTTTAATTTTTTCATCCATTTCACAGTAAAATTTTTATCATTAGTTTCTAACTTTCCTATTTTTTTTAAGTAAATCAATTCATCAATCGCATCAACTACACCATATCTAGGTTTGAAACCTAATCGATTTAATTTTGAAGAATCTTGTCTATATGATCTCGGATCATTTGATTTTAAAATTTTAATATTCGCTCCTGTTTTTTTTTGGATCATTTTTGCAATATCTAAAACTTTTAGATTCTCAAATCCTGCATTGTAAAAACCTGATTTAATATTTTTCTTCAAAAAAAACTCATATATTCTAATCATATCTTTAATGTGTATATTTGGTCTAACTTGATTACCACCAAAAACAGTAATTTCATTTTTTGTAAGGGCATGAAGAGTTAAAATATTTACCGTGAGGTCAAATCTCATCCTTGGAGAAACACCACAAATAGTCGCTGGTCTTACACAATTAACTCTTATTTGATCTTTAAAACTCAAAAAAACCCTTTCAGCAATCATTTTTGTTTTATTGTATACAGAAATTGGTAATAGCTCCAAGTCTTCCGTCACTTTTTTTTCTTTTTTTATTCCATAAACACTGCCAGAGCTGGCAAAAATAAATTTTTTAACTTTGTTTTTAATTGCATATTTCATTATTTTAATTGAGGTAATAACATTAACATCCCATGATAAATTTGGGCTTAAATCAACCGCAGGGTCATTGGCTATATTTGCAAGATGAATAATAAAATCTATTTTTCTAAAACATTTCTCATCTATATTTCTGATATCTTTTTTAATAATCTCAAGTCTTTTATGTTTCTTTAAAAAATTACCAAACCAAAAAGTATCGATAACCCTAACTTTATTTTTTTTGTTTTTTAGAAGTGTGTTTGTTAGAAGTGAACCAACATAACCTCCACCACCCAATATCAAGATTTTCATTTTTTATGTTTATATTCCATTTTCTTTAATTTAAGTGTTTTAAAATCTTTTTTAATCCACTTTATTGTATCCAAAATACCATTTGTGATACTTATTTTAGGCTTCCATTTAAGTTCTTTTTTTATTTTTTCTGAGGAAAGCTTATATGCGCTATCTTTTCCTAATCTCTCGCGTTTGTCCATTATTGTGTGTTTTTGAAAATCCTTTTTTAAAATTTTTGCTATTTTCTTAATTAATGATTTTATAGAAATAAACTCTTCGCTTGATAAATGATAACAATGTCCTATTTTTCCAAGTTTCATAACTTTGAAGTATCCTTCTGACACGTCTTTGATATGAACAAATGATCTAATAGATTTTCCTCCTCCATGAATATTTATTTTTTTTGATAACATCATTTTCATAATTGTTTTTGGAATGATTCTATATAGCTGTTGATTTGGCCCATATACATTTGCCGCCCTTGTAAAAACTACTGGAAAATTAAAAAATTTATTTATAGCTCTTAAATGATAATCGGCACTCGCTCTCGAGATTGCGTAGGGCGTAGAAGGATTGAAATGAGTTTTTTCATTTAAAAAATTAGAATTTTCTCCATAAACTTCTGGAGTTGTAATATGAACATATTTTTTAAATTTTATTTTTTTCAATTTTTCAAATAAATTAATTTGAGATAAAGTATTTGTTAAATACCAATCTTTAGGATTTAAAAAACTTTCGGAAACCATGCCCTGGCTAGCGAAGTTTACAATATATTTGATATTGTACTTTTTAATAAGTTTTATTATTGCAATCTGATCTCGTTCACTATTTAAATTTCTTTTATAAAATTTAAATAGTTTAAGATTAATATTATTTTTATAAGGTAAATATACTTTTTCATATTCTTTTGATCTACTTATTCCAATCACTTTTATTTTTTTCTCTAATAAAAGATTAATATAATGAGATCCTGAAAATGAATTGCTACCTATAACTAGAACGCTAAACATTTATTTTAATAGATTATCTGCAACTTTGAATAATTTTTCATAGTTTATTTGATTATCATTTCCAATAAAATTACCATGCATGCCAGCACAGATATGAGCGACTATCGATGCTTCTTGAATGGAAAATTTTTTTAAAGTTCTTGAGATGCTATACATTGTTAAAAAAACATCACCACAGCCATTTGTGTCAATTAAGTTATCAAAAAAAGCAGGCACATGATAAACTTTCTTTTTAAAAAGAGTATTACTGCCATTCTTTCCACTAGTAACAATTAATTCTTTAAAATTTTTAAATATATTATTTTTTTCATGAAGAAGTTTATTTAAGGGCAAATTTTTATTCTGCCTGCACAACCTATACTCAATCTCATCCATAGATATTACTTCACCGAACTTAAATTTAGTCGCGATATTAAATCCAAAATTATAAGAGTTACTTTGACAGTTTATTATAAATTTGCTTCGATATTTTTTTATAATTTCAAATAGATTATCATTGAACGCATAATAGCCATAATCAAAAAGATAAATTAAATCATAATTTTTAATAATCTTTTCTAATTTTTTCTTTAATTTTTTTAACTCATTCTTAGTATGATTGCCATCCTCATTTAAGCTATTTTGAAATAATTTGTTACCAGAGTAAGCATCTATATATCTAGTTTTTTTTATAAATTTCACATTACTTAAATATTTAATTTTTTTTACTTTTTTTTCTAAAAATCTATTTAAAATTTTTTCATTATAATTGTTATATGGATACAAAAAATCAACATTTTTAATAAATTTAGAAAGAATGTTGGCCACAAGTATTGTTCCACCTCCATAAGAATTTTCATTTAGATATTGAGTTGAAATTATATTAGCTTTATTAGCTTTCCCTGATAAACTGACTTTTTTATAAATATCAATAATTTGATCACCCATTACTAAAACTTTCTTGTCTATTCCCTCTAATTCTGAAATTTTATACTTCAATTTGTTGATATTAATTTCTTTTAAAATTTTTTTTGTAGTCGGCGAAAGGTAATTAAAAGATTCATTAATAATTTTACTAGAGGAAAATACATCACCATCAGTATAAACTATTTTACCACCAAATTTTTTCAATAAAGAGATTTCATTATTTATATTTCCTGTAACATCAAATTTTTTATATTCTATACCTTTAAAATAAATATCAGGTTTAATGATTTTAATATTTTCTACCGCAGTTTCAAAATCACTTTCAATAACTAAATCTATATTCTTAATGTTTTGTAACATTTTTATTCTTTGATCTAATTTAAAAATAGGTTTACCAGGGGCTTTGTTGACGTATTTATCGCTAGTAACTGATGCAATTAAAAAATCAACTTTTTCTTTTGCTTTTTGAAAATGAATAATGTGTCCTATATGTAAAACATCGAACACACCATGAACTAGACCAATTTTTTTTTTTTTGTTTTTTAATGTATTTATAACCTTATTGAGTTCCATTTATTTTTTTTGATGATAATGTATTTTATCAAATTACTAAATTATAAATGATATCCATTCAACAAGTAATTAAACCAATTAATCCAATTGATGTATCTTTAAATAACAGGCAGCCTCAAAAATCTTTTAATTTTTTTGAAAGATTAAAGATTATTGTAATAGCATTTAAAAAAAAAAATTTTAAAATTAGTACTTTGTATTTTTTAAATTTAATTAAATACATAATATTAAATTTACTTAAAATTTTTTATATACCTATAATTATTTTTTTAAAATTGAAGAATATTAAGATTGTTAAAATAAATTATTGGCAATTTGGTACAATGGCTCAACATGCATTTTTGCTTTACAAAGATACAATTATTAAAGGACATGATCCAAAAAAAATTTATATCTACCTCCCAAAAAATCTATCAGCAAACAAGTGTTTGCACGAGATAATAAAAAAAAATTTTAATGTAATTGAAAATATTTTAATTTGTTTGTTATTATTACCCTTAACCGAGTCACATTATTTGTCTTTGAGTGTATTAGAGTATGATGAGCATTATCCAAAAAGTAAGGCAAGTGAAATAATAAAAAAATTTTATTTACTTGAAACAAAAAATAATAAAATTCAAATTTTTTCTAAAGAAGAATTAATAAATTTAAAAAAAATTTTTATTAATGAATTTGGATTTAGTCCAGAACAGAAATTTGTATCTATAAATTTGAGATTTGGAAACTTTTATAATGATTTCGAATATCCCAATAGAAATACGAAATTAATTAAGTACAATAATTCAATAAATTATTTAATTAATAAAAAAGTAAATATTATTTTTTTCAATAATGAATTTAAAGAAAAATTTTTTAATAAAAAGAATTGTTTTTTTTTAAATTTTAAAAAAAATAATTTCATGCAAATATATGTTATGTTGAAGTCTTCTTTTTTTATTTGTAATAATTTTGGTCCAAAAAATGTTGCACAGATGATGAAAGTCCCATGTTTGATATGCGATTTGTTTCCCTTAATAAATGCATTTGGATATGGTAGTAAAGATATATCTATTCCAAAAAAAATTAAATTTAAAAATAGCAATAAACAGCTATCTTTTAAAGAAATTATCAATAAGAAATTACTCTATTATTTGCCAAAAAATAATTTTGAACTTATAGACAATTCAGTCAATGATATTTTGAATGCAACTAAAGAAATGTATAAAAATTGTATAAGTTTAAGCAAACTAAAGAAAAACAATTATAGTAATTTAATAAAAAAACAATTTTCAGAAACAGGACATGTTGTGAACGATGGAAATATTTCAGAAAATTATTTATTAAATTCAAGGGATTTGTTAGAAATTTAGTTAATGGGTCAATATAAAAATTTTTTAGATCAGTATTCCAAAAATATTGGTAAATTATTTAAAAAAATATCTGTAACACAACTTGAAAAAATTGTTGAAATTTTTGCTATCAAAATTAAATCAAATAAAAAAATTTTTGTATGTGGTAATGGGGGGTCTTTGGCTATTGCAAATCATTTACTTTGCGATTTTACAAAAACGTTGAGATTAAAAACTAATTTTAAGCCAAAAGTAATAAGTTTGGTATCTAATCCTGAACTTATTTCAGCTATTTCAAATGATATTTCTTTTAATGAAGCTTTAATATTTCAAGCCGAAACTCATGTGCAGAATGAGGATATGGTATTATTAATTTCTTCGTCAGGAAATTCTGAAAATATGATTAAATTATTAAAATTTTTAAATAAAAAAAATATTTTAGCAGTTTCAATAACGGGATTTAAAGGTGGATATCTGAAGAAACATTCCAAATTTAATATTCATTTTCCAGTTAATCAGTATGAATTAGTAGAAGATATGTCCCATATTTTAATGCATATGCTAACTATATTATTAATTAAAAAACTAAATGTAAATAATTAATGCATAAAACAGCTGTAATTTTTGGAGGTACAAATGGTTTTGGAAACTATTTGGCAGAGTTTATCTCAAAAAAAAAAATACATACAATTTGCTTTGGTAGAAAAAAAAAAAAATTAATAAATTCTAATATAATTTATCAAAGAATTGATATTTTTGAAAAAGATTGTTTAAAAAAAATTTTTAATATTTTAAAAAAAAATAAAAAAATAGATTATTTATTTTTTTGCATTGGTGACTCATTAAAACAAGAAGAAAAATTAGTAAATCTCAAATTGTTTGAAAAAATTTTGCATATTAACTTATACTTTACAATAAAAATTATTAATTATTTTGTTAATTTTTTTCAAAATTCAAAAACTAGAATTTTTGTTACTGGATCAACATCAATTGATAATTTAAAAGCCAAACCTTCAATGGTCATTAGTAAAGCAGCATTACTTTATTATGTCAAAACTCAAAAGTTTTTTCTTGACAAAATTAAATTCCAAATTTTTTATTTGAAAATTGGACCATTACTTCACAAGAACAGTTACTGGTATAAAATATCTATTAAAAATAAAAAAAAATTTAAAAATAAGTTAAAACACTCAAAGTTTTATCATCCAAAAGATTATTTTAGATTAATTGAAAATTTAATGTTTTCAAAAAAAAATCTATCTGGAAAGATATTTAATATTTAGTAATGATAGAATGCTTTATCATATTTCCCACTCATTGAAATAATATATTAATGAAGTAAATTTAAATTATAATGATAATTTCTTGACAAAGAATTTTAAATTTTTTTTTATTCTATTTATTTAGAATTAAACTTTCGATCATATTCACCAAATCTTTTAAAAATAAAAAAATCGATTATAGCTTTTCCCACTGGTTGGATTTTTATTTTGTGTTTAGGTAAAAAAAATAAAAAACAATAAATTGAAAACTTTAATATTGATACTGTATAACCAAAAAACTTATCTGACAAAGAACCAATTTTTTTTATTAAAAGTAATCGATATTTATACTCAAAATATAATCTTCTAAGCTTATGATGATCTTTAAAGCTTTGTGAAATTTTGTGATATATTCGGACATCTAAATTTACCTTTAAGTCTCCAAATTTTTTTAATCTATGAGACAGCTCAACATCCTCAGGTCCATAAAAGAAATCTGGATCGGATAGTTTGCTTTTTTTTAATACATTCACCCTCATAAATGAAGCACAACCAGCAATCGCATCAGTATTAGCTGTGCCGTTTAAATTAGGACTGTCAATAAGATTATATCCATAATCTCTCATATGAGTTTGAAATTTAAGTGAATTATTAATTTTACAACCTTTCCACCATATTTGTTTAGGTTTTTGAGAATATAAAATCTTTGGGCTTGCAGCTGCAATGTTTTTATTATTATCTAAAAATTCAATCATATTGTGTAGCAAGTCTTTATTAAATGTCATGTCATTATCTATTCTTGCCACATATTCAAAATTATTATTAATCGCATATTCATAGCCAACATTGTGTCCAAGACCGCAACCCAAGTTATTTTTATTCTGGATAAAAATTAACTTAATTTTAGCTGCATTTTTCTTCATGTGTGAACTGTTAAATTTATATTTTTTAATTAATTTCTTATAACTGTTATCTGAAGAATTGTTGTCCACAACTAATATTTCAGTATTTTTTATATCTGAATGTAATGCATTGTTAATACACTTTGTGGTATTATCAAAATCATTCCATGTTAGTATAACTACTAATAATTTTTTTTTCATTTATAACTTTAATATCGTTTAAATATTACTATAATTTATCTTTGAAAAAAAAACTATTTTTTTGGGCACCTCTTCTGAGTCATGTTGGCACAATAGATGCAGTGTTAAATTCATCTAGATCACTAAATAAATTCGGAAAATATGATATTTACGTTCTTGATCACTTCGGGGTATTCAAAAATCATTTAGCTTTGGAGGACGATATAAAAATTTTAAATATATTTAATATATCTAATAAATTACCTTCGACTGGCATATTTTCAAAAATTTTAATTTATTTAATTTCATTTTTATCAATTCCTCATTTATTTTATTATATGAAAAAATATAAACCGGATATTTTTATAATAAATCTTGTAGGCATAATACCTTTGGCATTAAAAAGTCTTTTAAGTAGAAATTGTATATTTATAAATAGTATTCAAGGATATCCAAAATTTAATTTTTTAAGAACTTTTTTGTGGAAAATTTTTTATAAAAAATCTAATCTTATTATTACAATGACAAATTTGTCAAAAGAAAAAATTACTTCTTCAATAAATTTAGATATTAATAAAATAGTTAAAGTAAATAATCCTGTAATTTATAGAAAAATAAAATTATTATCAAAAGAATATATTGAGGAAGAATATCAAGAAATATTTTTAAAGTATTTTTCAATAGTTGCTATTGGTCGATTAACAAGGCAAAAAAATTTTATTGCACTTTTGAGAGTTATAAATCGGATTAATTTAGAAGTAGTAAATAAAAATTTTTTTTTATTTATAATTGGAACGGGTGAATTAAAAAATGAGCTTCAGAATTATATAAAAAAAAATAATATTAAAAATATTAGACTTTTAGGATTTAAAAAAAATCCTTATAAATATTTAGCTAAAGCCAAATTATTTATAAGTTCATCTTTATGGGAGGATCCTGGTCATGCTTTAATAGAAGCGTGTTATTTAAATATACCCGTACTTACAAGTAATTGTCCTTCAGGACCTAAAGAAAATTTTATTCATAATTATAATAGTTATGTTTACAACATGAATGATGAGAATGATTTATTTAAAAAATTAAATAAAATTGTTCAAAACGAAGAGTTGTCCAAAAAAAGCATTTTAATTAATGCAAAAAAACTTTCAAGAGAATATACTTTTTTTAATTATTATAAATCAATGAGGAAATATTTGTGAGAGATATTGTCAAATTGAGTTTTTTATTATTAAAAGGTTATAGCCTTCTTAGGGCTTCGCAAATTTTGCATTTGCAAAAATTAAATTTTAATAAAAAAAATGCTGCAGATTTTGGAAGTCTACCTAGCAAAGATCACAATATCACAAGTTATACTAAAAATATTGATTTAACATTTTTTAATTTAAAAATTGAAAATGATAGCCAAAAAAAAAATACTGTAATTATTGATTTTGAAAATATAAATTTTGATAATTATAATCTTTATAAAAAAAATTATGAAATCGTATTTGCTTTTAATATTCTTGAACATTTAAAAGATCAAACAAAAATAATAGATTTTTCAAATTTTGTATTAAAAGAAAATGGTTTGATAGTAGGTAGTACACCATTTTTATTCAGGAAGCATGGTAGTCCAAACGATTATTATAGATTTACAGATGATATTTTGAGATACAATTTAGAAAAGTCCGGTTTTGTTAAAATTTCAGTCATTCCATTGGGTTTTGGAGTTTTTACAATGATATTTAGCTCCTTAATGACATACAATAGATATTTGCCCTTATTAAATTGTTTTTTCTTTTTAATTTTTTTAATTTTTGACTTAATTTTATCAAAACTTTCTAAAAATAATAAATATTGTTTTTCTATTGGTTATTTTTTTACAGCATTTAAAAATTAAATAATTTAAGATACTTTTCACATTGTTTTTCGTAGCTAAATCTAGAGAGACTTAAATATCCTAATTTACTTTTTTTTAATGCTTTTGCCTGATTTGATAACACAAATATCACTTTTTCTGTTAGTTTTTTATAATCATTTACTGGATACAAGTATCCATACTTTTGATTGTTTAGTATTTCATTTGGACCACTTTGGCAGTCAGAGCTAACAATTGGAATTTGATAATACAATCCCTCTAACAAAACATTAGGCATTCCTTCAAAAAGAGAATTTAAAATTAAAACACTTGAAGATTTATAAAATTTATTTGGATTAATATAGCCTTTCAGGATAACATTTTTTTCTAAATTATTATTTTTTATAAATTCTAAAATTCTTTTTTTTTCTGGACCGTCACCAATTATAATTAATTTATTTCTAATTTTTTTGTCTTTTAAAATTTTCATCATTTTTAATATACCTATTACATTTTTTTGTTTATCCAACCTTCCAACAAAAAGTAATGTACCATTTCTTTTTTTATTTAATTTTGGCATAATTTTTTTTAGTTTAATTGGATTATAAATACATACTGTTTTTTTATTAATTTTTTTGATATAATTTTTACTAGCATTTGAATTACATATTATTTTATATGGAAATTTATAAAAAAATTTTTTTATTAAAAGTTTAAATATAATACTAAGTTTGCCTTCGTAATATTTAAGGGATGAAACAGGATGATTTGCAATTCTTATAATGCATTTTTTTCTGAATAATATTGACACAAAAATTGCTATAGGATGACTTTGAAAAGAAAAAATATATTTAATATTTTTTTTTTTTAACAATAATTTAATTAACGTTTTGAGGCTTGCAAATGATGCAATATATCTATTTTTGAAGTTAAATTTATTTTTACCAAAAATTTCAATTTTATTTAAAATATTTTTAATGCTTTTTTTGTTATAATTATGCGTTACTAGTTTGATATTAATTTTTTTTTTATAAAAAAAATCTGTTAAGTAGTTTAAATTTTTTTCTATACCGCCCCTTTCAATATTGGGCATATAAAAAATTATATCTTTATTCATTCTTCTTTGTTAAAAAAAATACGATGAAAATTAGCATTATAATTCCATATTACAATGATACTGAAAATATTAGTAAAAGCGTATCTTCTGTTTTAAAGCAATCATATAAAAATTACGAAATTTTGATAATAGATAATGAGTTATCCAAACAATCAAAAAAAATATTAAGAGAAATTAAATCAAAATCAAAAAAAATTAAAATATTAACGAATAATTTTCAAAAAGGACCAGGTTTGACTAGAAATATTGGTATTAAAAAAGCTGTTGGAAAATTTTGTGCATTTTTAGATAGTGATGATGCTTGGCATAGAAATAAATTGCAATTTCAATTAAAATTTATGAATCAAAAAAATGCAGACATTTCATTTACATCCTATATTGGAGTAAAAAAAAATAAAAAAATTTATGAAGTTCTTGCTCCTAATTTTTTAGATTATAATAACTTGTTGCAGGCTTGTCCTATTTGTTGTTCATCAATTATGATTAAATCAGAAATTATTAAAAAAAATTTATTTAAAAATTATCTCACAAAAGAAGATTACGAACTTTGGCTTCGATTATCAAAAAAAATAAGATTTTTTGGAATAAAAAATAAACTTACTTATTATAATGTTCGAAACAAAAGCTTATCTTCTATGCATTTAAATAAATTGACAAATGCTTTTAAGATTTATCGAAATTTAAATTTTTCTTATATAATGTCGGTGATTTTTATTATAAGGCTTTATTATGGAGCTTTTAAAAAGAAATATTTATGATTTTAATAACAGGCGTTTGTGGTTTTATTGGTTTTCATTTAGCAAAACAGTCACTTAAAAGTAATAAAGAAATTATAGGAATTGACTGTATTGATAATTACTATTTGAAAAAAAAAAAATATCAAAGATTAGCTATACTAAAAAAATTTAATAATTTTAAATTTTTTAAAATTGATCTTAATGACTTTAGCAAAACAAACAGTTTATTAAAAAAATTTAAAATTACCGTTATTGTTCATTTGGCAGCGCAGCCAGGTGTTCGAGTTTCAATTAAAAATCCACACAATACGTTAAGACAAAATTTAATACCGTTTATAAATATTATTGAAATAGCAAGACTAAAAAGAATAAAAAAGTTTATATATGCATCTTCCAGTTCTGTTTATGGAGACTCAAAAATATATCCATTCAATGAAAAAGATTTTCAAAATGTGCCGGTATCAGTTTATGGAGCTAGTAAACTATCAAACGAAATATTAGCTGAGGCATATGCTAGAAATTTTAAATTAAAATGTATAGGTCTTAGATTTTTTACAGTTTACGGCCCTTATGGAAGACCTGACATGGCATATTACAGTTTTTTGAATAGTTTAAAAAAGAACAAAATTATAAAAGTATTTAATAATGGAAATATGATGAGAGATTTTACTTATATAGACGATGTTATTGATGGAATTACAAATGTTATTAAAGCTAAATTTGTAAATATTCATGAAGTATTGAATATAGGAAAAGGTAATCCAGATAAATTAATGGATTTAATTAATTATCTTGAGGAAAATTATTTAAAAAAATTTAAAATTAATTTTACAAAAAATATTCCATTAGGTGATATTAAAAAAACTTATTCCAACGTAAATAAAGCAAAAAAAATTATTAACTGGCAACCAAAAACTAGTCTTAAAGTAGGAATAGAAAAGTTTGTACAATGGTATAAATCTAATAAGATTTAGCTATAGCGAGAAAGTAAACCATGCTGAAATGTTTTTTTTTTGATAGAGACGGCGTTTTAATTAAAGATTATGGGTATGTTTATAAAATTAATCACTTAAAATGGCTCAAAGGGGCAAGAAAAGCTATTAAATTCCTTAATGAAAAAAAAATAAAAGTTGTTGTCATCACCAATCAATCAGGAGTGGCTAGAGGTTATTATACAGAAAATGATGTAAAGAAATTTCATAAATGGATGAATAAAATATTAATGAAATATAATGCGAAAATTGATAATTTTTTTTATTGTCCATATCACCCTCGAGCATTAATAAAAAAATATAAAAAAAAAAGTAACATGAGAAAACCGGGAAATGGAATGCTACTTAAATCTATGAAAGAATATAAATTTAGTCCTAAAGATTGTTTTATGATTGGCAATGAAATAAATGATTTAATAGCCTCAGTAAAAACAAATATTTTATTTGAATACAAAAAAAATTATTCTTTGGATGTTCAAGTTAAAAAAATAGTTAATAGAATCAATGGAATCTAAATAATTTTTTATAGAAATTAAATGATTGAAAAAAAATATTTATTTGCTGAAAAAATTTTTCTTTTATTTCCACTTGCTTTATTATTTAGCAATTTAGTTGCAGAAATATTATTATTTATAATAATAATAGTATTTTTATCTGATAAAAAAAATAGTGAACTTATTTTCAAGGATAAGATTTTTATTTTTTTGATATTTTTTTTTGTTTATTTATCAATTAATTATTTAATAAACTTTGAAAACAATCCTAGTATTAGCAGAACATTTGGGTTTATAAGGTTTCCAATTTTTATGATTTCTGTTGCTTATATGATCAAATTAAATTTTGTCGATATAAAAAAAATTATTACTTCTTGGTTTTTTATTTTCATGATTATTTTTTTTGATTTATTTTTTCAGAAATTTTTTGGCTATAATATTTTTGGTTATCCTATAATTATGGAAGGAGATACAAAAAGATTGGGTGGTTTTATGAATAAAGAATTAAAAATAGCAAATCTGATTAATCACTTTTTAATGTTAATTATAGGATATTCTTTTTTAATATTTATAAAAAAAAAAAGAAAAAAATATTCTTACATTGGATTATTTTTAATTATTATGACTCTCCTGTCAGTTTTTTTTACAGCAGAAAGATCTAATTTCTTGACTATAGTTTGTGCTAGTTTTATCTTTATTCTATTTAGATATGGTATCCACAAATTTATTGGTTCTTTTTTAATACTATTTTTCATTATTTTTTTATTTAATTTTAAATATCCGGTATTAGTGGATCGAATGATTTTAGGCTTATCTGAAAATTATACAAAAATTTTCAAAACTGATGAAAAATTTTTTTTTAAAAAAGATAATATATATTTTGCACATTATTCAGTGGCCTTTCAAATTTTTAAAGCAAATCCTATATTTGGAAATGGTATGAATAATTTTCGTAAAGAATGTGACAATAATAAAGATATGTACAGCACAAGTGTTCACCCAAATCAACGTGCTAAAATGTGCACCACTCATCCTCATAGTTTCTATTTAGAAATCTTATCCCAGCTAGGGATTGTTGGATTGCTTTTGTTGACTATTTTTTTCTTACTATTTTTATTTCGATGTTTTTCTGTTTTTTTCATAAAAAAAGAAAATTATTTATTGTTATCAGGAACTATTATTATTCTGTGTTATTTTCTTCCAATACCACGAGGAAGTTTTTTTACTAATTGGAATGCAATTATTTTTTGGTTAACTTTTGGAGTTACTTATTCTCAAATTTTATTTATTAATATTAATAAATAGCATTTTGCTTATTTTCACAATGTGGATATAAAATTTATGATAATCTTTAATTTAAAAAATATACTAATTTATATTATTTTTCTCTCTGCTTTTCTTTTTGTAATTAATTTTTTTTTTAAACAATATTTATTTTGTCTTGATTTGCCTTCAGCAAAAAAATTTTGCCATAAAAAACTTTTAATTAATGAACACGCAGTAGTTCCGCTCTCAGGATCATTTTATTTTTTTTGCATGTTTTTTTTTATACTTTTATTTTTTAATTTAGAAATAGATGTCTTTTTAATTTCTTCATTTTTTTTGTTATTAGGTTTTGTTTCCGATATTCGTTTAATCAACTCACCCAAAATTAGAATGATTATTCAAATTTTGATTATTATTGTTTACTTATTATATAACCACCAATTAAATGTTGAAGTACAGATTCCAATAATTGATTTTCTTTTAGGTTATGAATTTTTTAGAGTTATCTTTGCTTCTTTTTTACTGCTAATACTGGTAAATGGAATTAATTTTATTGATGGTACTAATTTACTCGCTTCTTTAAATTTATTAATTATCTCATTTTTTTTGATTCTAATCACTAACGAAAATAGCAATATATCCTTAAGTGAAAATTTAGCTTTTATGTTCTTGTCAATATTTGTTTTTTGTATTTATAATTTTTTTGGAAAAAATTTTTTAGGAGATGGAGGAGCTTATGGTCTAGCAATTTTTTTCGGTTTATTGATTATAATAGAAATTACAAAATATAAATGGATATCTCCATATTTTGTCGTTAATCTTTTATTTTATCCTGCCTTTGAAAATTTTTTCACAATCGTGAGGAGATCATTCAAACAAAATAGAAATTTTTTACCTGATAATGATCATTTACATCATTTATTTTTTAAGTTGTTATCAAAAAAAAATTTTTTTAACAAAAAATATTTAAATAGTTCTTTTACTGGAATTTTTTTAAATTTATATTTCTTTTTATCTACTGCAATTGCTTACAATTATATTTCGTACACTAAAATTCAAATTATAATAATTGTTTCTAATATAGTCATATATCTGATTACTTATTTGTTGATTACAAAGTGTTTTAAAAAAAATATTATTTAATTTTTTTATAATTTATCTATTTTGTCAAAATCAACTAATTATTAATGTAATATCTATTTATGAATTCTTTTATATTTTTAAGTTATTTTTATCTTTTATTGCTCTCGGTGCTCGGTTATGGTTTTTTGTTGAAAAAAATACTTATACGAAAAATTACGTATAATCTTGAAATATCTTATCAGTATATCGGTTTTTATGGACTTGCTTTTATTACTTTTGTTTCAATGTTCACAAATATTTTTTTTGCACATAATATTTTACATAATACAATTTTACATTTATTTGGATTATTTTTTTTCTTTTTTTTTTATAAGAGTAAAAATATTCAATTTTTTAAGTATATTTTTTTTATTTCCTTAATTTTATTACCATCATTATTTATATCTAAAGTAAATGAAGATTTTCCATATTATCATTTACCATACACTACTTATTTAACAGAAAATAAATTGATTTTTGGTATAGGGCACTTAAATCATGGTTTCAATCTTCTCTCATCATTATTTAACTTTAATTCAACAGTCAAATTGCCGTACATAGGATTATATTCTTTTCATTTTATATATGTTTATTTTTTAATTTTTTTTAATTTTTTTATTTTAAAAGAAGTTTTTAACAAAAGTAATAAAGATATTATAATTGTCTCACTTTTTGTTCTTGCTTTTGTTTTTTTTAATCTATCATTTAATAGAATTGCTGAATTTGGAACAGATAAAGCCGGACATTTATTAATAGTATTAATTACAATTAAACTATTGCAATATTTTCAAAATACGAACAAAGGCCAAATGTATTACAATATTTTGCCGATACTGCCACTTCTTGCTTACGCTATATCTTTAAAAGCATATTTTATTGCTTATGTCATATTATTGTTGCCTATCTTTTTTTATAAACAGAATTTCCTAATTTTTTTAAAAAAAATTATAATAACTAGAACTTTTTATTTCAGTCTTTTTTTAATTTTATTAATGTGTGTTCATTATTTTTTTGCGACTGGATGCTTGATCGCACCAATTTCATTTTTATGTTTTGGCGATTCTTTCATATGGGCAAGAAGCATCGATTCCATGAATGGACTGTCTATTTGGCTTGAACAGTGGGCAAAAGCAGGAGCAGGTCCTGGATTTAGAGTTGAAAATGCAGCAGAGTACGTAAAAGGTGTAAATTGGGTACCAAATTGGATTGATAAATATGTCTTTAGAAAAGTTACAGATCAACTTGGTATATTGTTTCTTTCTATTTTGCTAGTTTTTGGTTTTTTATTTAATTTTACAAAACAGAAAAAGTATTTTTTTAATAAAGAAATTTATATTTTTTATGCAGCAATATTATTAGTATTTTTTATTTGGTTTTTTAAGCACCCGGACCTTAGATATGGTGGTTATCCTCTAATATTTTTTATATTTTCTATACCGATGGTATTATTTTTTAAAAAATTTAAAAAAAAAAATAATTTTATTAAAAATAGCGCTGTATTGTTTATTTTAGTTTTTTTAGTTTTTAATATAAAAAATATATCTCGAATTAAAAATGAATTTGATAGAAACGATATGTATAAATTTTCTAACTTTCCATATTATGTAATAAAAAAAATTGAATACTCATCTAATATTAGCGAATCTGGATTAGTTACTTACAGTCCTAAATATAGCAAGAATGAGTGGAATTATTGTTGGGACATTCCATCACCCTGCATTATGAATCCTGAAGCTGTTATATTATCTAAGTATAAAAAAAATTATTTTTTTATTTATGAAGTTAAATAATGTTCCATATTAATTTAATAAGATTGTTAATAAATGTATTTGACAAAATAGAGCAAAGAAAAATAATTTCTTTTTTTAAAAAAAAATTAAATCATCAATTAATAATTTTTGATGTAGGCTCACATCATGGAGAAACTATCAAATTATTCAATAAAAATTTTAACATAAAAGAAATTCACTCGTTTGAAGCTAGCACAATAAATTTTAATATTTTAAAAAAAAAGAAAATGATTAAACATAACCATATTTTTATTAATAATTTTGGACTATCTAATTCTTGTCGGAACGATTATATCAATCAAACAATTGAAAGCTCCTCCTCAACTATTTGTGAAATAAATAAAAAATCTAATTATTATAAAAAAAAAATTAGAATTTTAGGTGTTTTGAATAATAAAAATTTTATAAAAAAAATTTCAATAAAATTAAAAACTTTAGATAATTATATAAAAGAAAAAAAAATAAAACAAATAGATATTTTAAAAATTGACACAGAAGGGCACGAGCATGAGGTACTTTTAGGAGCAAAAAAGAATTTAAATCAAGTAAAGTTTATTTATTTTGAACATCATTACGATTGTATGATTAAAAAAAAATATAAATTTTCAGATATTAATAATTTTTTAATAAATAATAATTTTCGTCAAGTTTTGAAATCAAAAATGATATTTAGAAAAACTTTTGAATATGTTTATCAAAATAATCTACAATAATTTATAATTTTTAAAATAAAGTATTCTAATTTTTTTTTTTCATTATGTATTACTGAGAAATATTCATGCTGTTCAATTCTTCTTTTGATATAGTTTTTTAAATTTTTGATATAATTTAAATCGACTCTATTTTTATCATCTTCATTTTTTATCATTAATATTTCATTTAAAAATTTTATTTTTTTTAAATAAAATATTGCTAATAAAGCGTCGATTGCTAAAAATTGATAATTTATAATTTTATGTTTGTTAAAAAAATTATCTAAATTTCTTTTTGAAATTGCGATTGCGCTAGTAGTAATTTTATCTGGCCAAGAGTTAAAAAACTTTTTAAAAAAATAATTTTTTTTATATAATTTATCTGAAATTGAATAAAATTTATTTTTTTTTTTTATTTTAAAATTGTGAAGTAATATTCCATTAAGATTATTAAAGTTAGTATTAATAATTTTAATTTTATTTTTACAGAAAAAGTCATCCCCATCACAAAACAAAATAATTTCACCTTTGCAATGCTGCGCGGCAATTCTAATTTTATTAAGTTGGTCTTGTAAAGGATTTTTTAATTTTTCGTTTGTTTTAATAAATTTTATTTTTTTTGTAAATTTTTTTTTAAGTAAATTTTCGTTGTTTAAATTATTGTAAATTAGAATAATTTCGTACGGTTTTATTGATTGATTTATGCAACTTTCTATTGTTGTTGGAAGATATCTTTCTTTAAAATCACCAGTAATTATAATTGAATTCTTCAATTGTTCTTTATTCTAAGTTTATAATATGAAATTAATGTAATAATTAGCATTCTAATTGTGTTTTGTATAATTCCAGTCATTTTGGTTACCCCCTCTTTTCTGTCGATGTAAGAAATGGGATTTTCTGTAATCTTGAGATTATTTTTATATGCTCCTAATAGTAGATCAAAATCCCCCCATAGATCTTTTATTCCCCACTTACCAACATAGTTTTTTATTTTGTTCCAATCTTTTTTGTAAAAGATTTTAGTACCACAAAGAGTATCTGTAATTTTTTGTTTAAAAAGAATACTAAATAAAAAAGCAAAAAATAGGTTTCCATAAAAATTGAAAAATTTCATAGCATTTTTTTGTTGTGGCATAATCATCCTTGTGCAATTGATAAAATCTGAATTTGTTTTTAATAATAAGTTAATGGAATTAAGTAAGTCATCAAAATTTACAGTTAGGTCAGCATCCAATATTAAAATAATTTGTCCAGAAGCCAAATCTATTCCCTTGTAAACGTTTTCAGATTTGCATATCCCTGGTCCATTATAAATTTTAATTTCTTTATTTGGTAAAGTTTTTTTTAGTTTTTTAATTTCATTTACTGTGTTATCTGATGAGTTGTCATCTCCAAATAAAAATTCTATGTTAAATGAAAAGTTAGCAATTTTATCATAAAAAAGTTTTATGTTCCCCTCTTCATTTTTGCAGGGAATGATAAAAGAGATTTTTTTATTTTCAATTAGTTCAATTTTTTTTTGTTTTTTTTTTAATACAGTTAGATTTAACATGCAAAAAAAATTTAAGATAGGAAGTCTAAATAATCTATTTATAAATTTAGTCACAAATGGAATTTTAAATGGAAAAAATAATATTTTTTCATTTTTTATTATTTCAAAATTTGTATCTAAAAAAATTTTTTTTAGGTTAGAGAAGGGTAAAAAATTATTTTTTGAAGGTCCTATATTGTTAATTATGTTTTTATACAAATTTATAAGTGAAGACCAAATTATACTTTTTGATAGTACAATCACTCTGCATTCATCATCAATTTTTTCGTTAAGATTAATTAAGTTTCTAGTGATAAATTTTTGGTGCTCTATGTCAGCAATAACTATATGATCAAAATTTAAATTTTGATCAATTGTTTTTTTTTCTGTTATTTCATTTTTTGCTAAGTAATTAATAAAAGTTTCATCAATTTCATTAATATAAATATTTTTAGAAACAATTTTTTCAACTATTGAAGAGTTCCCACAACAAAAAAACTTTATATATTTAGAGTCATTAATTAAATAATTTAATGTTTTAGATATTTCATGAAATATGAAATTCTTTTTTTTGAGAAAAATTTCTCTTTTTTCTTTATTATTTAAATAATAATCTATTGAAGATGTTAAGTAGTATTCTTCTTTTTGCATTTTTTAAAGATTTAATTATTTTAAAAAAATTCTTCATATTTATATCAAAATAAAATATCAATCCTAGTTGAAATGTCTTTAGCTTTAATTACAGGATCTTCAGGATTGGTTGGCTCCGAAACTGCTACCTTTTTATTAAAAAAAGGATTCGAAGTAGTCGGTATTGATAATAATGAAAGAAAAAAATTATTTGGTAATGATGGTGATACTAGTAAAATTAAAAAAAGATTAATACAGTCTTCTAAATCATACAAACATCTAGATATCGATATAACTAATAAATCAAAAATCGAACGTATTTTTAAAAAATATAAAAATAAATTTTCTTTTATTTTGCATGCTGCCGCTCAACCATCTCATGATTGGGCTAAAAATAATGTTTTCAAAGATTTTAATATTAATGCTATCGGAAGCTTAAATATGCTGGAGTTGACAAGATTATATTCTTCAAAAGCAAAATTTATTTTTACATCAACTAACAAAGTGTATGGAGATAATCCAAATAAGTTAAAGTTTATTCAATATGAAAGTCGATGGGATGTTGAAAAAAATAGTGAATTTTACAAAGGAATCACTGAAAATTTATCCATTGATAATTGTACGCATAGTTTTTTTGGCGTATCAAAATCTTATGCAGATTTATTAGCCCAAGAGTATAATAAAAATTTTGGCATGAATGTTGCTTGTTTTAGAGCTGGCTGCATTACTGGACCAAATCACTCAGGAGCAGAGCTTCATGGATTTTTATCTTACCTGGTAAAATCCTGCATCAAAAAAAAATCTTACAAATTAATTGGGTATAAAGGTAAGCAAGTTCGTGACAATATACATAGTAGCGATCTTACCAATGCTTTTTGGCAATATTATAAAAAGCCAGTAAAAGATTCTCTTTTTAATATTGGGGGATCGAGATATTCAAATTGTTCAATATTAGAAGCAATACAATACGTAGAAAAAAAACTTAGTATTTCTGTAAAAAAAATAAACATTAACGCGCCAAGGGTAGGGGATCACCAATGGTATATTTCTGACATCTCGAAATTCAAAAAATGCTATCCAGAGTTTAAATTAAAATATAATGTACCAAGAATTCTCGATGAAATAATCGAAGCAGAAATGGCTTGATAAAGTATCTTTGATTAAATTTTATTGTGTAACGCAGATAGTTAGGCTGTAAGATGAAAGTATTGGTTTTCTGTAAATTCAAAATCTATAGCTAGATTTTTTATAGTTTGAGTATATAGATAATATTATTCAATGAAATTAAATTTTAAAGAAATTTTGTGGTGTTTTTTTTTTAAGATAAAATTAATTCGATCATTATATTTTTATAAAAGACCAAAAACTGCAGCAAAACTTAAATTATTAGATAATTTAGATCTAGATAAAAATAGTATTGTAATAGATTTGGGTGCAAATATTGGCATAGTCTCCAGTTACTTATACGACAAATATAACTGCAATATTCATAGTTTTGAACCCAATCCATATTGTTTTGAAGTATTAAAAAATATTTTTAAAAAAAATTATAAAGTTAAAATTTATAACGAAGCTATTTCTAATAATTCTGGATATCAGAAACTTTATCTAAGTAAGAGAATTGAAAGTATAAAAAATATAAGCATGTCCGAAACATCTTCATTAGAGAAAAAAAAAAGTAACATATCAGTAAATAATTTTGTAGAAGTGAGGTGTATATCAATAGATGAATTGCTTGACAGGTTTGATTATGTTAATTTTTTAAAAATCGATATAGAAGGCCATGAGTATGCAATTATGCCCACGTTAATAAAAAATTTTGATAAAATTAATAAAATATACTGCGAAATGCATGGAAACACTCATAGACCGGAATTTAGAGAAGATTTTAATTACTGGAACCAAAAAATAAAATATTTAGCAAATAATAAAATAACTAATTGGTAAATATAGTTATCTGAAAGTTAAAACTAAAGTTAAAGAAAAAATTAATTTTATTTAAAAAAGATTGGTTGCGGGGCTTGGATTTGAACCAAGGACCTTCAGGTTATGAGCCTGACGAGCTACCAGACTGCTCCACCCCGCGATAAAGTTTTTTTAGTTATAACATTATATTTTAAATTATCTACTTTTG
>JACCDP011051175.1_pt1 | contig 35871 bp, 60 predicted proteins | sample 7445841 | NCBI WGS metagenome assembly JACCDP01 (sample SAMN15323441, study PRJNA562643) | freshwater metagenome | isolation source: river surface water | place: USA:Blue River Watershed | collected 2017-08-17 | reverse complement strand
TTTTCTATAACATCTTCAACTTCCTCATTTTGTTTTGGAGATTCAAGTTGGTGAACTATTTTACCTTTCATTTCTATAGAACCTAAGTAACCACCTGGCTCAGTATGTTTCACACCATTTTGAATGGCATCATCAACGTATTGCCTTTGCTCGTGAGACCAACCGTAGGTGGACCTCACCCCATTTTGAATGGCATCTTCAACCGGGGTAAAGATCGTTAACCTGGATTCTGTGGTGTTTATTACCCCATTTTGAATGGTTTCCTCAACTTCGTGACATTGTTGATGCCATCCACAAACGGTGTTTATTACCCCATTTTGAATGACCTCTTCAACAGTGATACCTTGTTGATTTTCGTTACCTCTTGTGTGTTTCACCCCATTTTGAATGGTTTCCTCAACTGTCAGATCGCTTAAATTCAGTTGGTGTTTGGTGTTTCTCACCCCATTTTGAATGGTATCTTCAACGTTTGGCGTCTGCACTCCTCGGATGACCGCGGTGTGTATTACCCCATTTTGAATGGTATCTTCAACTACATGTTCGTCTTTTTGTACGCCACCCAAGGTGTGTATTACCCCATTTTGAATGATATCTTCAACCCACTCAGTGATATAGCGTTGATTATCAACTACATCTAAAGAAAAAAAGTCAAAAATGTTTTTAAAATAATAATAGTTATACCACAAGGTACCGTCTTCAGTTATTTCAATAACCCATTTTTTTATATCTGTGAAGATTAACCACGTAGATCTATTATTATGGTACACGTCAACCCCTTTTATTTTTTGGTTGATTAGTCTGAGCACAGGACGTTTTAACTTTGGATTCATATGTGAAATATAGTAAACGTTATTCTGTATCTCAAATATGTATTAAAAATAAATCTTGTTTATATTAATAATATGGAAGAGACTAAAGGAAAAGTTAAGATTAGAGAAACTAAACTAGAGTTTACGTTATGGGATGGTACTGAGGAAACTTGGGGTATATCACGTATACCAACATATGAACCAGGAACTCAGTTTATGAGATTCAGGGGTGAAATATTTTTCCCGAAATAAAAAAAAGGGGCTTATCGCCCCTGTCCTCGGTATGCCTTCTTGTAGTGTTTAGATCGTTTATGGTTCGATGTCTTGGTCTTCGAGTGAACACCGGGACGTGAAACCTTAGAACTTTCTTGGAAGGTTGAGGAAGTGGAGGCTTTGATCTTTGCCATTGTTTATTTTGGTTTTTGTTGTTTAACTATACAAATATAAATACAAAAAACGGATCATACAACTTTTTGAAAAATTTTTTTTACTTCTCTAAGATCCATGTTTTAGGTAAATCTTCTTTGATGATGTCTTGATATTGTTTTGCTCCTTGATAGTCATCACCCCAAAAAACAACAACTCTATAATATCCATGTCCATCCGTTTCAGGAAGAATTTTACAGTCGATACCCATTTTAGTTATTTTGTTTTGTTGATCCTCGGCATTTTCCCAAATCATAAAAGAACCGGCAACCAAATAGTATGAGTAACCAATATCCTCATTTTGAATGTCAGGTTCATTAGAGAACGTAGATTCCTCAACTTTGTCGGAGATATTGATGTTTTCCAATGACTCTTGTCTTTGTTTCTTACTCCACCCAATTAAAAGTAGAACTAAGATTGCGGACATAACCAGTATTATTCTTAACTTGTCGTTCATTTTTCAAATTTAAGTAAATAAATTGGTATATCCAAGACTATTTATCTTAAAATATCTCTCATGAAGAAAATTAGATTAAACGAAAGTGATATTGAAAATATAGTTAGAAGAATTGTTTTGGAGCAAGAACAAGAACAAATAAAACTTCAATCAAAAGATATCAAGCCTGTCTTTACACCCCAAAAATTCGCAAGTGTTAAATCACAGGCAGATGTGTTGGCAAAAGACACCGAGTTGATCAAGTCAGTTTTAGATACCTTAAAGAGATTTGATCCTGAGGCTTACTACATGTTAACTCGTGGTAATGACCCCGTAAAAAGAACGGCTCTTGGTGACCTTATCACCGTAGGAAGCGTAATTGGTATGATCTACGGTATTGTACAAGAACTAAGAGGACGTTAAAAGTAACCCCCTTAAATGGGAAGTTAGGACCGTTATCGTTATGGTAACAACGAGAAGGGGAATTCGCTACTCCCCTTCTTTTTTTTCGTATATTTATAGAATAGTTACCATGGACGAAAGGATTGACGAACAAAAACTTATAAACACTCTGAAGGGACTTTTAAAGCAGTTTCTTCCGAGTGAAAATCTCCCTTTGGAAAAAAGTGTAAAAAAGTTTTTGGACATCAAATATAAAAACATGGTACAACTTCCAAACTCTGAAAATACGAATATATTTTTTTTGAAAGGTGGTACTTATAAGTTTTCATATAACAAACAATACGAAAGATTATATTATATGAGTCGAGATTTATTGGAGATAATGAAAATGTTCAAACTTGATGAAGATATTACTGAAGAGATAATGAAAAGATGGTTCGAAGAAAAATACGGGATCAATATAAAAGAGATGTACAATGAATAGTGATGTATTAAAAGAATCAAGCTTTAAGGAAATCCAACCGCTTAGATGGGGTAGTTTTACTCCTGCACAAAGAGATAAAATAGCATCTAAAGGTGCTGAGGTAATCGACAAGTGGAAAAGTAGTGACACTCAAGAATACATGAATCGCCTTCTCAAAATCAAAGGGAGTCCTTTGAGAATACAAATGCCCGGTGAAGAGTATGTCATTAAAAATTTAGATGATATTACTTGGGTCCTTGATGGTCCTGGTGTAGAAGTGAGACAATTTGACAAAAAAAGATCCTTGTTGAGAAAGGAAAGACAAAGTCTTATTGATGGTACACTTATTCTTTTTATGGAAGACGATAAGTGGAGTGAGTTTAATCTATTCAATACAAATATCAAAAATTGGATTCACTTGATAACGGAATACTTGAAAGATGAACCAACTTTTTTACAGAAAGTTTTAGAAAGAGGTAATATCGATGACAAAGATCTTATTATAGATATTTTTTTCGAACCAGGTTCTGTTTCAGGTAAAAGAAGTTTTGCGGTAGATGCTATGTTTTATTCGATCATCAAAAAAATTGAAGAAACTCGTGTACGATTGAAATCTACATGGTCTGCGGGTACTGAAGTCGAGGAACGTTATATAAAATATATAACGGAACTCAAAGGCTCAGAAAATGTTAAGAGTTTTATGGATGAGGGTGGTATTGTCGACCAAAAAACTGGTGTAGATTTGTGTTTATACCACAAAGAAAGATGGATCCCATTTCAAATCAAGAACACAGCATCGGAAGCTCAAAAATCAATACCGATTGATGGTGTTTCTGTATACCCTTCAGGTGATGGTTGGAAGTATTTCAAGAACGAGGGTAGAAAATCATTTTGAATCTATCATTTGATTGATTCTTTCAATAGTTTTTTCCAACTCGGTCTTATATGTACCAGTTTCAATCATTTCTAAAATATATTTTGCCATTTCTTGAGAACTTGAAACAGAATACATAGTCTCTTTTGTTATAACCATCCAAATGAGATTGTAGGGTGGAATTTCTTTCCCATATTCACGTGTTTTTTCCATGATTTTCTCAGTGATTTCCGAAATAGTTTCATCTGGTAACTTACCAACCCTTTTTAAAACTTGATATATAGATTTTTCAACGTTTTCCATATATATAAATAGAGGTATTTATTGTATTATGACTGAAGAAGATTTTATAAATAATTTGGAGTTTAGGGCGTATATTAAGTCACTAAAAAATACCTTTCCTTTTGTGGTTGGATACAGGTTTCCTGAAAATTTTGAGGAAAAACTTCAGAGTTATTCAACAATTGTCCCTATTCATTTAGTAATATCACTAAGCAAAATCTTAGAACAATATCCTCATTGGAAACCAATGTGGTATGTCCCTTCTTATATTGACAGAGAGGGCTATTACGATGGTATTTATCTTTCTACCGCATTCGAAACTGACGAAAATAGAGAACAAAGCAAAATAGAAGATACTATGGGAAAAGTTTTTGATAGAGTTCGTAAATCAACGGTAATACCAAGGAATAAGAAATTAAACAAAACTGTAGTACCAACTATTTTTAAATTTGTTTCATAATGAGAACTTTCTATTTGATTAAAGAGGAAGAAAGTGAAAAACCGGCGTTTTTGCCGATTGAAGCCGCCATTCTTAGAAAAATACATGACAAACACCAAGAACTTGGAACTAAGGAAAAGATGTTGGAGTTTATAAAAAAACTAATGAAATATGTTGGTTTCTCCGCTGATGATGCGTTATACTATTATTACATTTTTTTGGCAAATTTCAGAGATGACAAAAGATATGATTTAATCACCAAACTCGATATAACACCTTTAACAACGCTTAAGTCCCAAAAAACAACAAACTACAAAATGCAGACTTTTATTAAGTCAAAATTACCATTCAAGGGTGCAAATACTGAAGGTTTTTGGGAAACAGATCACAAAGGAGAAAATCAATACATTGTCACATCATACAATTGGTACCCCATTTTAATATTCAAAAATGGAACATGGTATAAGGTAAGTGATAGTTATTCAAGATCTACAGGAAAACACCTGAGTCAAAGTGGCGTTTATCCGACAAGAATAGGGAAAACTCAAATAAAAAAACTTACCCCAAATGAAATGAGTCGGGTTAGAAAGGGTGAAGACTTACTTGATGTTGAAAACTCATCAATAGTGAGAGAAAAAAATAACATTGAGGAAAAATTAAAAGGTAAAAATTTGAGACTAAACTTTGACGTTCCGAATTTAGGTCTTATTGGAAAAACATCATATAACGTAGGTGATTTGACTTTTGATGATAAGACTTTTAGAATACCCATAAAGATAAAGTCTGCAGAACTTTACGGAACAGAGGGTGTTGTGAGTAGAGTTTTTGGTGATAATAGTGATTTCAAAAACACTTTAGAAAAAAGTATTGAAAACAAGATAACGATGATGTTAGGACTTGGGGATAAAACAAAACTTCATAATCGTGAGATAGATTATCAGTTTGATTATTCTAACTTAAAATAAATTCTGATTGACATTTAAACCAAACTCTACCAACAGAGTAAACATTCATAGACTGACAAAAACGTTTTTCAATGTTTTTTGACATTTCAATTAGTTCGGGTTTATTTCTATAATCAATTTCCACAATAAACCCCCCCTTTTTGTGTTTATATTGTACTGTGTGGTACATCCATTTACCTTGATCATCAAGTGTAAGTGCTCTAATCATCTCATCTCTTGTTGGTTTACAAACAATATCTCTTTTCAAACACTCTTTTTTTAGGAGGTCAACTTTAAGTTTTTTGTAATCAGTCATAGTTCGGAAAATATAGAAGTATTTATGTGAAAAACACTATTATGAGTCTAAAAAGTTTACAAACTAAAATCGGGGTAACAGCTGATGGGGCATTTGGTCCCGGAACACTGAAAGCAGCAATGGCACATTATAAAATGACACCTGAGAGAGCGGCACACTTCTTTGCTCAGACTGCTCACGAAACTGGCGGTTTCAAGGCATTCTCAGAGAACCTCAACTACTCGGGTGATGGTTTGAAGAAGATCTTCGGAAAGTATTTCCCTGGAACTTTGAATGAGTCGTACCAAAGAAATCCTGAAAAAATTGCAAACCGTGTTTATGCGTCAAGAATGGGTAATGGAGATGAGGCTTCTGGTGATGGTTTCAAATTCCGTGGAAGAGGTGCACTTCAATTGACAGGTAAGGCAAACTATGAAGCATTTTCAAAGTATTTGAAAAATCCTTTGATCATGGAGCAACCTGATTTAGTTGCAACAGAATTTGCATTTGAATCTGCAATGTTTTTCTTTGACAAAAACAAACTTTGGGACATCTGTGATAAGGGTGTTACAAAAGAAACTATTTTAGCGTTAACTAAGAGAATCAATGGTGGTACTCACGGGTTGGCTGACAGAGAAGAAAAAACATTCAAATACTACGGATACTTGAAATAATGTATTTTGTTGTTTATCTTAGTAGTATGACACTAAAAAGGTTTTACTACAAGTTAACAACAAAAGCACCAACCAAGGAGTTGGAGTATTCCGTTAAAGATTTTTCTAAAGGGATGAGGTGGGCTAAGTCGCTTCCTCATCCCTCTTCTAATTCTATGAGTTTATACGATTATTTCCACAGATGGGATTCTACAGAAGTATTGGCTTACTTAAATGAGATGATAAGAGAAAATAACAAAAAAAATGCTTAACTTCATAAAGTTTTTTATTCGTTGGGTTGCCGGTAACCTATCAATCCCCTTTTGGGTTGTGGGTCATGTGCATCTAACGATGAATGTTTATGAAGATATTATTGAAATTCTAAGTTCCTTTGGAATGAATTTAATAGTAGCGATCGGTTTTTTCTTGGAATGGAAAGAACATAAAAAATAATGAGTATTTTACTACTATTTATTATCAACTAAATAATTTGCCCATGCACATTTTACTTTTTGTAGTTTTAGTTTCATTGGCGTCTTTGAGTGGATGTTATATTGGACAAAAACTATTTGGAAGATTATATAACAAGTGTGAAATACATTCAAAAAAACAAATAAAACAAAACGCATGATAGTTCACACAAACGAAAACAAAGCCCGTATCTATAATGAGTTGATGTTCAAGTTCCAACGTACTCAAGAACAGATCAAGGACATCGAAACTGGTAATGTATTACCTTCAAGAGATAATGGCAAAAAACTGACCATGTTGAAACAACAACTTCAACTAATTCAGAATCAGATCAGAAGTCTATACTAAAATAAACCCACAATAGTGGGTTTTTTTATTTGTTATGACATTTAAAAACTTATATTCTTGATATGAATGTCAACTGGGATAATAAATGTGTTTTTATGTGTCACCCTCAAACCGGTGAAAAAGATATTTCAGAATATTTTGGAAAAATTGGATTTGTAACAAACTATTCACATGGTAAATCGGTTGGTGAAAAAATTAACAGAAAGAGACAATCAACAAATTTTTTGTTACCTTGGATATTCGATGATTTTAAACTTATTGTCTCAATCGACAATCCATACAGACGTATCGTTAATGAATATAAATCATTTTCACGTATTAACTGGAAAATCAAGTCATACACCAAAGAGTTTTTATCTAAGAGTTTCAACAAAAAGTTTGATGAGATGTTATCCGATGACTTATTTGTAGTCAACAAGTTGAATCGGGATAAAGAAGGTCTCTATAACTTTTTGTTACCATATGATTTCAACATCAAATATCCCGACTACTTTATTCGTTTGGAAACACTAGTTGAAGACATATATAAAATTGATATTTTAGACCATCAATATCACAATTTTCATTTGGTTGATCAGATAGATCTTTCTGATAAATACAAAGATGTATTTTCATATGAAAACGCTAGAGTCATCTACAAAGTTCATAGACACATCTTTGATACATTTGATTATGATCCATTTTCATTTACAACTCGTGAATTGTCACGTGAAGAAAAAATAAAATTTATTCACTACTGATGAATATTTATGTTTATGGGAAAAAGATTGGTATTATCAGAAGAGGATTATAAAGATATTAGAAATCTCTATAGTTTGAATGAAGAAGAACACGATTCTCAAGGAGAAAAGATGTTCTGTAACAAAGGAAATACAAAAAGCATTCATGACATCCTTGGTAGTGATGAATTTGAAGATTATATCGAGGGTATCAAACTTCGTAAAAGTGGTGTTAATGGATTGGTCGATAAGTTGGAGGTTCTAAAAACTATGAGATTGTTTCCACAGATTACAGATGGTGGAGTTGATCTTTCACACCAAATTGCCACAACTCTTCAAGAGTTCAAACCTTACAACTACTTCGATGAGACAAATAAGCAATGTAACAAGGTCATGGACAAAATCATCGAACTCTACAAAGAGAACGAACACGGAGAAGATTTAGTGAGTGACATACAAAAAGTTTATGGTTTGTCTTATTTAGACCCCCGAGCTAAAGAGTTTCTCAAACACGGGTTGACGATTATAAAGGGGGGGGAATAGATTCTCCCCTTTTTTTTTGTTATACTTGTGATATGTCTGAGAAACGGTTAGCACTTTACGAATATCCCACGTCTTTATCTTCCCCCAAGATTGAACCCGTAGATATCACAACTTTTAAAAGATATGGGATCACCAAGGCTAATGATTATTTCGGTGGTAAATGGGAGGATTTGGTGGAAGAGGCGGAGATTCTTAAGGAGACCATAGAACTTAATGAAAGGATTTACAACTGTAAGTACAATTTTGAACCCAAAGTAGGAAACACCTATCACATCTACAGAGGACGTGACGGTCGAGAGTTTTTGTCCATTATTTCACCAAATGAGTGGAACATGGAACACGTCATCTCAGTGAGACTCAACTCAGATTCGGTTTGGAAAAAAATCCAAATTAATTCTAAATGAATTTAGATTATAAAATATAAAAATAAAAATATATTATATAATATATTAATTAATACTAGAATTAATACTTAACTAGAATTAATACTTAGTACCATCCGAACGTAAGTTCGGAAAAAGTTCAACGAATTTTCACCGTAAGGTGAAATGTCATATCATGAATATTTATTATGTATCAAAGTGACATTATGACAACTGAATCTATTTGGACGGTATTGATTACCCTTATAACGGTTTTAGGTTCCACCTCGGCGTGGAAATTTTATGAAAAAAGAGCGGATTCAAAAAGAGATGATGACAATTTTATCAAGCAGGACTGTAGAGACCGTATTGCTAAGTTGGAGGTCCTTTTGGCTGAGAGTTCACAAGAAAAAGATAAGATGAGGGAGACCATTTTGAATCTAACGGAAAAGGTTTCCGCACTTACGGTTAAAGTTGAGTTTTTACAAAAAGAAAATTCGGACTTGATGAATCGTCTCACAAAAAACTAAATATCATAGGTCACCATCACGTTTATTGAATAATCGTGTAGGACTTTTTCTGAGATTTTGTAAATAATGTGTCTTACGTATTCGTCATTCATGTAAGACTCATCTATGTCTTCACCTAAGTGTACAACACAATCCACTAAACAAACTTTTTTAACTGGACTGAATACTAAGTCTCGGATTTCTATATTGGAGTTCTCACCAAAAAATTGATCCACGTATTTTTTGTAGGAGTTTTTCAAAAACTTCTCATATACGTTCGCCAACTTTCTTTTTCTTGAAATCATCTCAGCTTTTTGATAATAATAAATATTCTTTGTATCTTTGTCCATATTCTATTCTATGAAACTCACAGATGACGCCAAACGACTTATTGAAGAGAAGTATAGCCAAGATACCTCTGATGATGTTTTAGTCCATCTAAGACGAAATTTCTCATTTTATTCGGTAAAAACTCTTTTTACGGGTACAGTTATTAAATTCATAAACGTTGATGGTAAGTCGTATGTGGTTGAACATAACAAAAAGTTCCTCGTAAATCGAATATCTTATATTATTAAAGATCGTTTTTCTCATATTTCCGAGGGTGTCATGAGAAGAACAGTTAAGAAGTATATAGATCTTATCCTTAGTCTTGATATTTATTAGGAAACACTATCAACACTATGGCTTTTAAAGATATTTTTAAAGACAAAAACGACTACAACGAAAAAACTATCGTTGGATTTATGTCGTTCTCAGTTATGAGTTTAGCTGCTGTTGCAGATATCGTCACAGGTATCATGGGTCAAGAGCTTGTAATCTCAGATACTGTGTTTAATTCATTTGTTATCATAACCTTAGGTGCGTTCGGTATTGCCGAAGCGGGTAAAATCTTCGGTAAAAAAAATAACACTGAAGAGGAGTAAAAAACAAAAGGGGTCGATTTCGACCCCTTTTTTTATTCCACAAACTCAATCTCGTTTGTTTCAGGATTCCAATCCACAGTCATTGGTGGTTGGGTGTAGTAGTAACTCTCATCCAAAACCGCCGCATTAAAGTAGTGTGTAGTACCGTCAAACTTATAACCGTAACCAGTGTGGATGTGTCCACAAACATGGATCTTTGGTTTGAGTGTCTTGAACCTTTCGGTTAGAAGTTCACAACCCAAAGGAACACTTTGACCTTTGATGGTATCCAAGTTTCCCCATGATGGTCCGTGAGTGATGACGATGTCGGTACCTTCAGGGATATCACTCCATTTTTGTCCGAGTTCCCAACCCTGTCTTGGTAGGTTGAATGCCCAGTTGTAGAACTCAGGTTGCCACGGAGATCCGTAAACCTTAACCGCACTTTCATAGTCCTCACCAATCACCTCCAAGTTATCTTGTAGGTAAGTCACGTTCGGGTAAAGTGCCAAGAGTTCTTTGATCTTTTCAGGGTTATCTTGAAACCCCCAATCATGGTTACCGGCAATAAAGATCTTGTGAGTGTAGTTTTCCAATCCACTAAACCAATCCAAAAAATCTTGAATCTCAACAAGACGACCCCTACTTGACAAATCACCAGCATGGATCAACACATCACCACCAGGTAGACTTGATGTTACCTGATAATGTTTTGTGTGAGTGTCGGAAATAAATGTGATTCTCATAACACTACAAATATACTACTTTTTTTCCAAAGTGTAAAAGAAGTCATCATTATCTCCTGAACTCCATTTTAATCCATCTTCACAATGGAACTCTTTGGTTGAAACTTTAAAGTCGGGGATTGTCACACCCTTGGGGGTCAAAGACTGATCGTAAAACAAAACACGGTTGTTGGGTTGAGCACAGAACTGTCCGTTATCAAGTTTGATGATATTAAATGACTTATGTTCATTCGGAGTCTCCGACAAAGAGATATCCAACTCATTGGGTTCAGAGTGACAAGAGTCAACGGTGAACATATACGTACCATCATACAAGTTCTTATCCTTCATCAAGACCTTACACTGCAGACCCTTTAAAGTATTCTTCTCAATGACAGAGATGTTATAAGAAAAAGCATCCCAAATCTCTAAGAAATCAAGTGGATGTTGGTCTTCTTGTGTGATATCAGTCCTCCACACATAAGCCGAAATCGGAAGTTTATCATAAAGAGCTCCGTAGTTAGTTAATAAAGATTCAATATAAAGTGCTTTTCCCTTAATAGATTTTATTGATACCCAATAGCAGGGTTCAAACTCACCAAATCCACTTTGGAAATCATAAAGATATTCCTTTTTGATGTAACACTGGATGGGGGGTAAGTTGGCGACTAAATAACTCATACTATTCCCACCATTTATCTACGTTACGTTCCATCAAGGAAAATAACAAACGTTTAGCCTTCTCGTGACGAATATCACCCATAATCATTGGTATTATTTTTGGATCCATGTCTTCTTTGTACAATGAATGGGTTATAACCTGTTTATAAGTTCGAGGATATTTTTTGATGTACTCTTGAGTGTCATCTCTAATAATCTCTTCTTCCATTGTATAATAGTCTTCTCTCTTGGGGTCATTGTCTGTTCTGTCAACTTTTACAAACTTAAATGTTGAATCGAAGTAATCGTAATACTCATGTCGATAAGTTTCTTCTTGAACTTTGTCGATCAATTTAACCACCGTATTCATAATCTCCACATTCCGTTGAGTACTTACATGAGAATTTGTTGAACCCTGAAGTTTGGACATCTTTTGGATTTTGAACTTAATAAGATCCATCAAATATTGTGAATCATAGTCTCGATCTTCCCAAATGATTGGAAACCACTCAATAAGATTTTTTACTCCTCGTAGGATTCTTGATGGATAATACTTTAGATCGTACTTCAAAAATAATTGGATCTTATACCAAAGAGATAGTTTTTCATTTTCCATACCACAAATATAAGAAGTCATTTTGAAATCTACAAGATTTATTCTGAGTATTTATTATTAAAAGATATTATGAGAGACATCAAAGATATTTTATTGGAGTACTTGGAAAACAAAGAAAACCCAACGTTGGTTTTGAAAGAAAATGTTGAGGTTTCTGATGCCTTAAGATATCATATTGAAAATAATATGAGTCTAACTAATAACATATTCCGAGCTTATTCGGAATCATATTTTAACTTAGTGAATGAAGTTAGATCCTTGTATGAGAAAGGTCTCATTTCCTTAAATGAAGAAGATACGTTAATGGTGGAATCTAACTTGGGTGAGTTTATTATATTAGAAGGTGAAAAAATTTATTTGGACGCACCTTTTGAGATTAATGAAATGGAAACCTTGGATGAGGCAAAACACAGAGGAAAAAACGTTAAGTTGAACAAACCTTTCAGAACACCTGGTGGTCCCAAAAAGTTTGCGGTTTATGTTAAAACACCTAAAGGTACAATCAAAAAAGTTACGTTCGGGGATCCTAACTTACGTATCAGAAACAAAAATAAAGGTGCCGCCAAATCATTTAGAGCTCGTCATAAGTGTGATCAGAAAAAAGATAGAACAACTGCGGGTTATTGGAGTTGTAATGTTGGTAGATATGCAAAACAGTTAGGTTTATCATCATCCAACTCATGGTAGAAAACTTCCCATTCGAACAGATTGTTGATGAAGGTAAAATCATTAGGACATTCCATAAAAACGTGGATGACCACGAGCTTCAATGGCACCAGGATTTGAAAGATCGCACTGTAACGATTTTAAAATCCGATGGTTGGGAGTTTCAGATGGATAATGAGTTGCCAAACAAAATGAATGTTGGTGATAAGATTTTTATTCCTAACTTTGCTTGGCATCGAGTGATCAAAGGAAATGGTGATTTGGTGGTTAGTATTGAAGAACATTAGTATTTATCTTTTATGAAGAGTCCATACAAGACAAACTTAGAAAAACTAGAGATCATAAGTGATGCTTTAGTTTCTGACGTTGTCAATTTGATGAAAAAGAATGTATCGGGATATTATTATCTACCTGAAGAAACCACAGAGGAGGCTCTTTATATTTTTGGTGATGATATTAACGGATTGACTTTAGAGGTACACATACATAAGAGTGTAGATCAACCACAAACAGAAGTCGATGGTGAATATTACAATAAAGAAAATACCATCAAAGTTGAAATTCTGTACAATGAAAATGAAGATATCATAAAAGTTTTGGATGATGTCATACCAGAGCTTCACGAACTTATTACACATGAGGTGGTACATTTTTTACAAGAAGAGAGTGGTTATAAATTCCCTAAAAAAGTACCAAAAAAACCTTTCAATTATTACAGTCAACCTCATGAACTCGAAGCTCAGATCAAAGGATTCGAAAAACGAAGTAAAGTTTCATCAACCGAGATAAAAAAGGTTATGAAGGCTTGGTTCAAAAAATACCCTCAAAAACACAATCTCACAACAAAAGAAGTTAATAAACTTATCTCAAAACTTTTGGAAAACTATGGCAAAGAATAGAACGGAAGTTTTTAGAAAACTTTTAGAGGGTAAATCTTTTGTGAGTAAAGGATTTACATTAAAATTTGAAAAGGTTGATGTCAATGATGACTTTCGATTCGTTATATACGCTGAGGTCACATCAGAAAAAATTGATCCTACAGTTTCCGCTCATGATTTTTATTTGTGGATAGGAAATATTGTGGAAAAGTACTCCGAAATGATTTTTCAAAACAAATCTAATGTTTTTTATGAGCCTAAGATTTTGTTTTTTGATGGTAATGAATATCGAAAATTATCACTTCATGAGGTTTTACTTTCTAAAGACGATTTGATTAGGACTAAAAGGAAGTTTGAGGACACTCTTTTTAGATTCTATAATGAGAAAATAGAAATAAACGATTTGATTTTATATACCGTCGGAAGTGACGATATTGTTATAAATATTTTTCTCAAAAATTATAAACTATTCCGTGATCCCGACTTAAATGAGGATCTCGATAAAATTGTTGAAGATATTATTTTATTAGATTTGGATAGGAACTCACCGGTGGATAATGAGTTTTATATAGAAGATATTAGATTCATAGATCCTTCTTCCTCAAGATCCTTTCGATAAAGGAAGTCAAGGTATATCCAACAATTAAAACAACCCCTGAAGCCGCAATTCTTTGTGATATTACTTTGGCGGATTCTACAACGTCGCCACCATCCACCATTTGATATAAATCCCCCAAAACAGGTAATATGAATGAGTAAGACATTATACTTGTCATGGTGTTTGAGAAAATTTTCAAACTATTCAAAAACTCCACGAGAGCATTTTTTAAATCTTCTGCTTTATTGTAAAGTTTTTTGAAAACATCTAAAAGACCTTCATCACTTATTTTTTTCACAACTTTCGAAATAAAATCTGAGTTGTCGTAATAATAGTTACATGCAATACCTAATAATAATAGATATTTTTGTTCCTCAGTCATTTCAAAGTTTTGGGTTTCCAACCAATTCTTCAATGGTAAGATCATACCACCTAAAGCCGCTCCCCATGTAATTAAAAACTTCGCATTCAACCCCCACATTTTGATCGATTTGTCAATTAAATCGGTCGTAAAATCATACAACTTTTTTAAATTGTCCGTAATATCATTAGAAGAGTTTTCTTCTATGATAAGATTGAGTTGTTCCTCTGAAATTATGAAGTCCATATCTTAATAAATACTCTATATATATTTATAATGATATGAACGAACCAGTTAAAAGTGGAGATAGGATAGTTTTACTTCATATGGAAGGTGAACAACAAATGCCACCTGGAAGAAAAGGAACTGTAATTTCCGTTTCTCGAGACCCTTTTGAGCCTGATGGTAATATAATATCTATAAAATGGGATAACGGTGGAACTTTATCTATTTTAGATACTGTTGACTACTACAAAAAACTTCCCGAAAGAGTTGAGGAACAATTATCGAGAAATAATATGGGTAGTTTTGTTGTAAAAAACAAAGATTTATTTGATAATTTCGATTGGAAAATGATCAAAGAATTTTTAACTAACCTTAAAGATAGTGGTGTTACTAATATGTTAGGAGCGGTTCCATTTATGACAAGTGGTAGAAACTGGATCGAAAGATATTACGGTGAAAATGTACCAAATCCCGATGCTTTTGAAAAAGTTTTGGAAATGGCGGATAAGGTTAAAAATGAGTTAATAACAGGATCGCTAAAAAAGATTCAAACTGAAAAATCGGGTAGAGAATTGGAACTTACTCAGGTCGAGAGATATGTGAAAGAATATGCTCGTAAATTCATGTCACTATTCATGGTTTTTGGTTAATCCAAATAATCATTCCATTTAATACCATTTAAATCCTTGTCGGATATCACAGGAATTTCAGTAAATCCTTGAACCATTTGATTGATCTGAGGTATACTACCGTAAAAAATTGATCTTTCGTTTTCCGGTGAATAAGAGTTATCAACAAGATATTGAATAACTGTATTTGGTTCTAATGTTAGTAATCCATTTGCGTAGCCTCTTGGTACCATAACAGCATGATCCTTATCTACATCAAAAATATTGATACTCCCAAAATCGGGACGTGATTTATCAATACAAACCACAAAGTTTATGATCCTACCATAAACAACCTTTAGGTATTTGGATTGTTCAAACCCATTAACTTGAAAGTGTAGACCTCTAAGGGTGAAGGGATCTACACTTATACTCGTATTAACTTGTATCCAGTTTTTGTCTAAATTAGGACTATGGATCATGTTTGTTTGGACAGAACAAAAGTTACCTCTATTATCTCCAAATGTTTTGTGTTCAACTAAAAAAGGTGTTTCCATTATTTTAAGGGGTCTGTACTAAAAATTATGTCTCTTGAGAAATCTTCCAAATCAATACCGACTAAGTTACCACCCATAAAAACGACCTCGTGCTCTACTTCAGGTTTTTCATCGCAAAAATAATATAATGCTAAAGAATATCTTGATACACCTTCAGGTGATGTCATTGGTTCAGGATGTCCATGAAACGATGTTGGAGATATTGTGAAAATGACACACCTATTGAACAATGGTTCAATTGAAGTTGCTGGATGACTATCATTAGATGTCCAAAATTCTAAATTACCCCCCCACTCAGGTTTCCAATTTGGGTTCAAATAAAGTAAAAGATTAAGTTTTCTATATTTTTTTGTAACCGGGTGAATATTATAATCCAAGTGAACCGCCAACTTGCCACCTGTATTTATTTTATGAACACCACCACCATGAAAAGTAGGGTCTGGTATGAGATTAGGAATACCTGTCAACTCAGATAAAAAGTCTAAGACTTCCTGTGAGTTCATATAATCTAAAATCAAACTTGTATTTGGTAACTTATTTTTCATGATATCTAATGATTCTGAAAAATCTTGACTTGGTATAAAAAACTTATTTACTTGATAGTCATGTGTCCAAGTCATACTATCATAAAACCAAGTTTCGTTGTTTTGTAATTCATCTAAAATTTTACTCGAAATGTGTTCGGGTAGAAAATTATCAATCACTATGTGTGGAAAAGGATACCCTTTACTATAGGATGTCTTTAAATGTTTGGAAATGGACTTTTCAATCATAATACTAGTTACTCAAAGGTGCTTTTATGCTCGGGTGCGATTGGTAATTTAACAGTTCAAAATTATGAATACTATAATAATCCAAATCTAACTTATTTTGATCAGGTTTTCCGAATTCAAATAATGTACGGTTGATTTCCAATGAAGGTAACACATATGGTTCTCTGTTGATTTGTTCTTTAGCTTGATCAATATGGTTTGAATATAAGTGTACGTCACCAAGGTTACCAATCAATTCGTCAGGGACCATGTTTACTTCTTTAGCAATTATCTCGAGTAACAAACCGTAACTCGCAATGTTGAACGGCAATCCCAAGAATGTATCCACTGAACGTTGATTCCACATTAATGAGATTGCTCTTCTTTGTGGGACAACATTAGGACCTAACGAATCTAACCATTCGTGTTGTTCTATTAATTTTAATTCGGGTGTTTGATTAGGGTTTGAAACTTTAGTTAAACAATCTTCTCTGATTAGCGGATTGAATTTATCAGCAATACATAATCTTTCTCCCAAACTCAACTCTCTTGTATAAACTTGAAATCCATAATGACAAGGTGGAAGAACCATTTGGTCTAATGCACCTACATTCCAAGCATTAACCATCAATCTTCTACTATCTGGATTCGTTTTTAAATCGTTGATTAAATTTTGAATTTGGTCAATTGGTTCTGGGTTTAAATCCCAATCCCAACTTCTCCATTGTTCGCCGTAAATTGGACCTAACTTACCCCACTTTTTAGCAAACTCATCGTCGGTTTTGATTCTTTCAATAAATTGCTCCATAGTTAGATCTTCGAGCATATGGATATCCGCAAGAGTGTTGGAGTAATAAGGTGATGTATTTTCACGCCTTTCAATCTCATAAACCTTACGATAGTTCTTATAAACATCACCATCCCAAATATGACAACCATTATCAACCAAATATTTGATATTGGTATCTCCTCTTAGAAACCATAGAAGCTCAGTTACCATAGTTTTGAATGCCATTTTCTTGGTAGTAAGTAAAGGATAACCTTCGGACATTTTATGTCGGATTTGACGACCAAATACCGAAATGGTTCCAGTACCGGTTCTATCTTGTTTTTCAACTCCGTTATCAATGATGTCCTGCAGGAGTGTTTGGTATGTTTTATCTAAATTGTTCATTTTACCAAGAATCACTTTCTGTTAAATCGAGCCACGCGTTAGCCGAGTGACTGAATACTTTTATCTCAATACCAACACCATTTGGAGTGAATGTATAATCAAATTGTCCATAAGTGCCGTAAATGGTTTTGATTGCTTCTTTCCAAACTTTTAGTTTTTCTTCTTGGCTCGGGGTAATATCAAATTTCATTGGTAATAAACATTAAGGTTTGTGAGATAGGTACTCGACAGACAGGTACTTTAGTGTCTATGTTTGTGTTTTGTAAGGTCTGCATTATTTCATAATAACCATCTCGAACTTGTACGGTTGGAATATGGTCAAAAGTATGTTGCATGTTTTTTTCGTCTGTAATTCTTACAGTTCTATTAGAGGTGTTAAACGTAAGTGTAATCATTGTTGTGTCAAATTAATATCTAAAAATATAGGATTTTGTTCACCAGCATAAAGTCCTAAAACGTTGAAGTTATAAAAATCTATAGACTCTTCGAAAGACATACCGTCACGGTTCATAAAAATTTCTAAGATTTTATCTTTCGAATAGAGAACCCTAGGTCCATTACCAAATTCTTCTGTTACGCCAATAATTGCATCATCTAAACCATCGAGTAGTATTGCACCTTCAGCAACTTCGTGAATGTCTATAATCATATCACAAATATAGTATTAACTTCATTTAAAAACAAATAAGTTTATCTTGGTATTTATATTAAAAACTATTCTTATGAATTACTTTGCCGTATGGAATCCAAGTGAGAATGAAAAAAATGACATTCTCTCTAAACATAGAGAAATATACAATGGTTATCAAACCTTGAATCCCGCCGCTATGGAAAAGATTCAACCTCTTTATGTACAAGACTTTGCTAATGATAAAGGAGGTATTACCGTTAATAATAAAGGAGAAGTTAAACGATATACAAACGTTGGTATTAACGAATCCATTGAAGAAAACATGTGTGAACAATGTGGTGGTACAATGAAAGAGGATGTGTGTGAACAATGTGGTTCGGTTAATGAACAAATGTACGGACAAGACATAGACAAAACCGCAGATCTTAACCCAAAGGCAGGATTTGATTACATTCAAGGATCTTCCAATGATATTGATACTTTTGAAGGATCTCACAAAAAGTTATACAAGGAAGAGGAAGATGAGTTCAATTCGGTTGATGTTTTGGGTGACTCATTAATGCAAACACAGGAGTTTCAAGAAATATTTAGTTCTATGGACCCATCACAATTTGGTGATGAGTTTGAATATGCTGATAATGTTATATACGCATTGGTTGAGCCTTTCGCCGATGAGGATTTTTACGAGGATCTATATGATTACATCAAAGAAACTTATTCTGAAGATCTCTTCGATGCTTACTACGTAACCGTGGGTGATGGTATGGATGATGATGATGATGAGGATACTTTAGATATCGATTATGAGGAGTTGGGAGAACAGTACGATGCGGTTGAGCCAGCTTACGATTTCGAATCAGATGGACCTGAAGATGTTTACGGTACTTTAAAAGATTATGACAAAGAGCACCCACATCACGATTATGATTCAATGGAGGATGTGGAAAAATTTGATCCAAGTGATGATTTATTAAGTATGTTTGGATTTGCAACAGATCCTGACAACCCCTCAGACACATTCCAACACGATGCTGGTGATGTTAACCGTAGAGGTGATGCTGGTTTAGGTATGGATACAGAAAACGATATGGACTTGGGTTCTGTACAAAAGAAAAATAACTTTGTATCGGGTGGACCTTTCGGAGGTTCCTCTTTTGCCAATCAGGCGGATGTTGATACAGATTATCCTTTAGATGAGTCAGTAAATAACGAAACAAAACTCATCAAAGAAATGATGGAAAGAATGAAAAAGTTTATATAATATCCGAAGGGATACTATTTTTTAAAACTTTATACTCAAAAACCGAAGGTTCATCTTCGGTTTTTGTTTTTATATAGACTAAGTCTTCATCTTTCAAAAACAGTTCTTTTAGTACGACTAAAATTTGATTTTTTTTGTAATCAAACAAAAAATCTTCAGAGTCGTAATATTTTTTGACTGGGTAAATTATTGGATATTCGTCAACTATATCGGTATTACCATAGGTTATGGTAAATGTATAATCATAGTTATGATTTTCAACATCGAAGGAATTCAGTTTTATTAAAATCTTTTTTACCTTTTGTTCTTGAATGTTTTTAGTGATTTGTATTGGACAATCATTACTTTGAAATAGTTTGTGTTTTTTTTGATCCGAGAATGGATTAATCCTTTCAGATTCGTATGATATTAAGTCATCGATACTTAAGTTTCCAAGTTTTTTACCAAACCAAAACTTCAATGATTCAAAGTTTCTTTGTGGATTATCAAAACAAAACATAGAAAATCCACAATCCAAATAACCTTCGCTATTAAAATCATATTTTTCTGCCGACAGCACAGAAATGTGTGCGGTGTCTGAATCAAACAATTTGTGCATTTTTGTGAAGACACTTCCTTGATGACGGTATAGTGACTTTAGATTTTCAGAAAAGACATATGACTTTTGTTTCGTGTATTGAATGTCTTGACTAAAATCTTGTTTGAGGTTTTTCAAACATTCTATTGAAGGGACTTCAAAAGATTTAGAAAAAATAAAAACATCTTCGTATGTTATGTTCTTGGGACCGATGTATTCCAAAATCTCTCTACAGAAATTTTTCTTTTTAAAATTTTCCCAACTAAGGTCCACTTCGATCACATCCTTTTTCAAAAAACTAAGATCCTCATCTCCGAAGTTATATATTATAGTTCTATCAGTGTGCTCACTGAGGTACTCTAATCGTTTGACTAAAATTTCAGTTTCGTTAAAAAAGAATATCACATCATATATTTTCATTTTACTATTACTATTGAAACTTATCAATAAGTAATATATACTTAAATAAAAAAAACTACATGCCACAGATTAATAGAATGGTGTCCCACCACAGAACTCAACTTGACCACATGAACTATTACTATTTCGAAAATGGTTTCTGTGAAGAAGATGTAAATAATGTTATTGAACTTGGTAACCTTCACCCAAAACAGACTGCTCTAACAGGTGCAAACTCCAAAGCATCGGACTATCGTACAAGTGAAATTGCTTGGATTAATGATGAAGTTACTTACTCTTGGTTGTTTGATAAAATTTCTGATTTGGCGATGATTGCCAATAACGACATGTGGAATTACGATTTGTGGGGATACCAAGATGGTCTTCAATACACAATTTACTACGATAACGGTGGACACTACGATTGGCATGTTGATTTGGGACCCGGTATGTCCAATAGAAAGTTATCTTGTGTAATTCAACTTTCGGATCCTGAAGATTACGAAGGTGGAGAACTTCAAATGAATACGGGTTCACAAATTGTTTCGATCCCAAAGAAAAAAGGTCAAGTTACCTTTTTCTCCTCGTTCGTGTTGCACAGAGTTACTCCTGTTACTCGTGGCGTTAGAAAATCTTTAGTAGCATGGATTTCAGGTCCGAATTTAAGATAACCCCCATAGAGGAGTTTCGTAGAGTGTCAAAAGAAAATGAATATTTCTTTTGGCATTTTATTGCTCCAAATCATAATGATTTACCTTATTCCGTACAAGCACTATCAACGAACAGATTTCAAAGTAAAGTTATTGGAGATGTTCTTGTTGAAATTCTCAACACGTTCGATATTAAGATATTTGAATCAGAAATGTCAACTGCCGTGGATTTTTTGATTGATAACGGTATCAAGTCTGCATCAATTTATCGTAAAGGTTTTATACCACAATTTTATGGTTTTCATTGGGGAAAATTAGTTGCAGGAACAAACTATACCTCACCTTGTTATTGCACGGAGGGGATAACTGAAGTCATACTTCAAACTTATCCCCCCGACAAAATACCTTTTAGAGAAAATTTAGAACTCGGTATTGAAAAAGAAAACTTGGAATAATCTTCCGTTTTCTTTGTTACTTCCGAAATAGTCCAAAGACATGTGGTAGTTATCTGCTCGGTACATAACAAGTCTGTTAAAGATGTTACCGAAACGATCTACCATTTCCCATTTTGTCATATCTTGATAGTCAGGACCTGGAGGTTGACTATTGTGGTAGTTTGGATCTGAATTTTTGTAATCGTAGTTCATCCAACCAGTTTCTTTATGTTTGAAGATACCAGTACCGGCACTTAGTGGTGCATCAGGTGTAAGGTAACAAAGTGCCGCCCAATCGGTTGTTGAATCCGAATGGATCCAAGACCTATCCGCTGCGACGGTATATTGGAAAGATCCGGTATATTCTCCACCCCAATCGGTAATGTTACCTGCGTAGGGATATAATATTTCTTGTAATCTCTTTTTAATTGGGTCACTTAAGAATGATTCAGTTCTTTGACCTGGGTAGTTACCTCTTACTTTGAACTCTTGTCTCAAGGCAAATTCTCTAACTTTCATAGGGTCACTATAGAAGTCATCTATAACTAAAGCGTTAACTCTCATATATGATTTTTTTATAAAAATACTTCTAAAGTTGAAATAAGAAAAGGATTTTTATGGATTTTGGAATATTTGTTTATAAAGTTTCAATATGGAAATAATAGAGATTATATCATACTCAGTTAATGTAAAAAAGAACATCCTTGAAGTAGTATTTCGTACTATGGATGATAGTGAAGAAATGGTTCGAGAGGATAGAATGGACTACTCTCTTGCTGAAGATTATGGTTATCAACTCGAAGAAGAAGACTTTGATCTTTTTTTTGATGATGATGAAGACTTCGAAGATGATTACGATGAGGATGAAGTTTTTTTGGATGAAGATCAACTCATTTCATTTTTGAACGAATATTATACTGTAAACCCCAAATCACTACCAAAACCAGAGATTTATTGATCACAGGGTATTTATAGGTTATGGAACTTGATGTTGATAGAATAACAGATCTTCTGAGAGGTGTTTCAAAAATATCCAAATCGGAGTTTAATGAACAAGAAGAAACACCTCCAGCATCTGACGGTGCGGGAGCAGGATCTACATCATCAACACCATCGTCAGTGAAAAAATGGGAGGATCAATATCAAACCTCTCGTGGAAAAGCTAACCCAATAGATTCTAAATCTGTGTGGTCAAGTGGAAGAACCATGGGTAAAACACATGGAGGACCGGGTTATAAGTGGTTTACAGGTTTAAAAAGGGGAGTTGCCAACCCCGCTCAAGAGTCATGAATGTAAAATTATCACATAATGGTAGATATTTGATGGTGGGTGAAACCCTCCATGATCTATCCATAATGGAATCTTTCAATGTCAAAGATTTATCATTTGATTTTTGGATTTCTTTTTTGAAAGAAAATACCCTCGGAACTTATCAAAATGGGGTTAAGGATCTAATAAGTTTGAATAACTTTTTAAGAGAATTCGTTTACAATCTATCACCCATATTCGAGGGTAAAAATCGTGATCGTTTCATTTTTGAATATGAGTTAAAACATTCAAGTAATCTGATTAAGGAAAACGTAGAAAACCAAGTTCAAACACTTGAAAACTTTTGGGGTTTTATTGAAACGAACCTGAAAAGTAACGGTATTTTCGAACAAGAAAAAAGTTTGTTGGACAAAACCAAGGAAGCGGCATCAGGTGCTATTTCATGGGTAAAACAAAAAGGTATTTCATGGGTAATGGAAAACCTAAGAGCAGCTCTTTATAGTTGGGGTGGTGCCGCGGTACAAACATTTCTCGGTACGGTAGGTGCACCATATGGTGGTAATATTGTCTTATGGGTCGTATGGGGTGCTATGTTAGCTTATGACGTTTATGAGGCAATTTCAGGTAGACCGAACTATTTTAATATTTTGATCGATATTATTTCTATTGCAACTTTGGGTGTTGGCGGTAAAGTCTTTGTTGAAGGATTCAAAAAACTTGGTATTGCCGCAGGTCCTATAACAAAAAACTTACCCCAAATGTTACAAAAAATATCGACATCTCCTCTCGGTAAAAAGTTTGCCACTACTATGGCTACAGTTGGTAAAGGTACTGGTAATGTTTTGTCTTATTTAGGTAAAGGTATAACTTATGCTGGTGATAAACTTGGTGCTACTGCAGTTAAGTCATCAGGATCTAGAATAACTTCTTGGGCAAGAAATTTTATATCACAAATAGTTAATAATCCTATGGTGAAAAAAGTAGCTTCAAGTAAGTTAACACCTACTTTAACCACAGGAGCTTTAGTTGCGGGAATAAACCAAGCCACAAACCAAGATAATAAAGTTTTTGCCGGGTCATTTGGTAAAAGAGGTGACGAAATATTGGCTCAATCACAAGGTCTACCAACTCAAAAAGATTTTGAAGAACAAATGAAATTGACTCAGGATGTTGATGCTGATTATTCGGGTCTTTTCAGCACGAATTAACAAGTTAAACTTATATTTATAAATAAAACTTTTATGTCAAAAGAAATAGTACAAAGAGTTAGATTGTTGATGAATTACGATACAGAAAAAACATTGACTGAAAATTTTTCTGTTATCAAAAGAAATAATTTAACAGAGTCAAAAATTCTACAAACAATCATCGCTGGAACAGGTAAAGGAACGGTTGACGACATCCTAAGAAGAACCTCGATTCTTGATGATGCTGGTAGAATGATTACAAGCCGAAAAGATTTAGCGAAATTTATTAGCACGGGTTCAAAACCTTTGGTTAGTAAGGCTGTTGCTAAGTTAAACGTTGAATTTTTAAAGAGTCCAGGTGTTGCAAGAGCATCCAAAAGTTTGATCATTGATGATATGGTCAAGAATAAAACATTTATCAATCAGTTTGCAGGTAAATCGTCTTCTCAAATTAGCACTCAACTTAAATCCTTGGGTTATAGTGACGATATTGCCCAAGAAATTGGAAAAAAGGTTTCCGCTGCTAATCGTGCGGCGGGTAAAGCTCCTAAACCAAAACCAAAAAGAAAACCACCAAGAAAACCTCAAGGTGGTGTAAGTGATTCTATTTGGAGACTTGCGTATGATAAGATTATACTCGGTTTTAGTTGGGCGAATTTTTTGAAATGGGGTTTGGGTCTCGGTTTATCCGCGGCTATTTTATATTATATTTGGACTTGGTTTACAGGTGAAGAACCAACTGATGATGACGGAAAAAAAGTTACACCTCCATCACCAACGCCCAAACCAAGTTCATATAGGAATTGTGATAATGTTGAGTTTCTGTCTTTTGGTTGTAAAGCATCGGTTATAAAAAGACTACAAGAATGTATTGGTTTCAGTGGTAAAGATGTAGATGGTGCATGGGGTAGAAAAACTCAAGCAAGAATGGTACAACTTGGGTTAGGTCAAGGTATTTTAGTTAGTGATATTGATCAAATATGTAAAACCTCTGACCAAGCTGAACAGGATGCTGAGAAAAAGAGTATCGAAAATAGAGACCCAAAGGTTAGAGGATCCGAGGATATCATAGATTATACTTCGAATCAACAAAATCCAAATATAAACGTATCAACAGATACCTCAGTAGATGATTTAAGTTAAAATGAAAAGGATTACATTATCAAACGAAGAAAAAAGTAGAATAATCGAAAGTCATAACTCTTACAGAGAGATTTTGATGGGTCATTTATTCGATAAAAGTCTTATTGAAGAGCAATCACAAAATCCAAAAACACCAAATGAGGTTTTAGACTTGGCAATACAAGTTTGTACAAAAATGCCAACGAAACAAAAGGCGACTTTGGATGGAAAACCAGCATTGATTTATAAACCAACAGAAAAGTCTGTTGACAGTGTTTCAGGTGCGGTCAAATGGGATTCAGGTGATAATGTTTATTATTTGGGTGACATGACTTGGATTTCAACATACAAAGATGAAAACGGTGATGAAAGACAAAGATATGTTGGTAAATGGGGTTGTAAAAACTTGAATGTTGAAGCGAAAAATCTCGAGATGATGAAAAATCAGTACATCAATAGTTTTGGTTGGAAAGAATTCCAAACACTTTCTGATGAAGAAAAGGCTCTAGTTCAAAAAAACCCTGCGGCATATGAGATTATGTGGTTAAGTACAGAACCAAGAACACAACTCGTAAGAAACAAACTAAAACAACAAAGAGCTGCTGTTGGAGATGACCAAACTTCTAAAATTAACTCATACCTCCAACAACAAGGTTTAACAGGTGTTGAATGGAAGTTCGAGAAAGATCTTACAATACCTCAAAGAGAAGAATGGGCTTCAGGTAGAATTGTTTTGGGTCCACCAATATTTGATGAAAATATTGTAATCTATATGAACCCAACTCAAAGGGGTGCTAAACAACTTGCAGCAACAACTAAACAACAAAGACAAGCTCAATCCTTATCTGAAGGTGAGTGTGCAAATAACATTAGAGAATATTATTTGACTTGGAAAGAAGGTGCTGATATTGCATTTTCACAACTTGACTCTCTTAAGAAAAACGTTAAAAAATGTATGAGATTGGGTTACAATTACAGAACTGCAGGTCTTGGTGGTGGTAACGTTCGTAAAATGGTTTCTGCAATGTATGGAAGACCAACGAACGATACTCAGGTACCAACCTTCGATTTTTATGGTGGTGAAGATTCGATGTACACAACAAAAAGAAATATCACCGACCCACAAAATAATAAACTTTACAGTTTTGACTTCAACTTGGCAAAATAATGGACAAGTCTATCAAGAGAAATCTTCAAATAATCAAAGAGGAAAGAGAAAGAAAACAAATTTCCATTTCCATCGTTGAGGCACGCCTTTCAACTATTATGGGTGGTGAAGATTTTTTTGTCAGATATAACTCATTAAGTGAAAATAAAAAGGTTAAACTTTCCTTTTATATTCTTAAAGAACTTAATACTATAGTAGAATACGATTTAATTTCTGAACAAGATTTATCCTCAACATTTAAAAGTTTATTTGGAACTTTATTTACAAGTGGATTCGAAACTATATTGGAACCTCTAGTCCGTTTTGTACTTGAAAAGGTTGGAATGGAACCTAAAAGTTTCATGACTAATACTGTGGTCTCCTTACTAACAACAAATCCTATGAGAGTCATCGAAGCAATGACAAGTTGTCAAAAGTTTTCAAAACTAATGTCTGAGGTGTTATCGGAAGCGTTTGTTATGGAAATACAACAATCTGTAGGAGGTGAGGGTCAAGTTATGAATTTCTTGAGAAATTCTATAGGTGGTGCAGTAAAAGATACAAAGTTTGTTGAGGCTCTAACAAATCAGATATCATCTAAAGTTTGTACTATATTCTCAACATTGTTCAAAAATGCCAAAAACCTGATGGGTCAAACGATACCATCAGGTTCTTAAAAGCATCTTCCGAGGAGACTCGTGTTGATATAAACACAAAAAGAAAGGGGTGTGTTTTGATATCTCGGGAAGAGGGGTTTATCCCCTCTTCTTCGTTGTAACCACCTCATCAATGATACCATACTCTACAGCCTCTGTAGCTGTTAACCAAAAGTCGCGAGTGGCATCCTGTTCAACTTGTTCAGCCGGTTTTCCACAGTATGAACCCAAAAGTTCAAAGAGGATCTTGTTTACTTTTTCCCATTCAACAAAGTTGATACGAGCATCTTGGATGTTACCACCAGCGCCACCTGAAGTTTGGTGAAGCATAGTTTTAGAAAATCGTAGGGAGGAACGTTTACCTTTAGTTCCTGCACCCAAAAGTACGGACCCCATTGAAGCTGCCATACCTGTGTTTACAGTGCGAATATCACACTTGATGTAATCCATAACATCCACAATAGATAGTCCTGATTTTACACTACCACCAGGTGAATCAATATGCATTGTGATGTCTGTTGAGTCAACTGAATCCAAAAACATAAGTTGTGCTTGAACAACTGTAGACATACGGTCATCAACACCACCAGCAACCCAAAGAAGTCGATCTCTCATCAAACGAGAAAAAATGTCAATCTGTGTTGCTCGTAACTCCCTTTCCTCTAAGATGTAAGGGGTCAGTGAAGACTCAATGTGTGATGTGTAGTTATGAATGTCCAAGGATCCTTTACCCAAGTGACCAACATAGTATTTTTCGAATTCTTTTCCGAAGTTCATAGTAATGATTTTTTTGTTTACAGTACAAAGATACTACAAACCAAGTATATCATCAACTACCTCTTGTGAATTTAAAAAATTCCAAGATCTCGGATGTTGGTACGACCAAAATATTTTCCAACCTCCGAACCATAAAAATCCCTCGTGTTTAAGTTCGGTAGTTTTGAAATCAGTAGAGCTTTTGGGATAACGACCTATACGGTACGTTTTATAACGTTCGATGCCGGTCACATTATAATAAGTGTGATATTTTTTATTAATATCCTTAAACTTCGATTTGACTATGGGTCGACATCCATGAAGTCTTGTGTATAAATCAATTCTTTGGGACCAAAGTTCTGCCTCCATTAAGTCATCTGTATCAATGTTGAATTCCACTATTTTATCTCGATCATCAAATCTATGAGAAAAAATTTTAGTTAGTCCATATTCGTAATCGGTCTTATAAACTAATATTTCATAATCACCATAGAATTCTCCGTCAAATTTAAAAGTATCGTAGTATCCCCTAACTGTGTTTGATATAGTATAACACTCGACATACTTAGGTTTATCATCACCTTTAGGATATTCTCTTAGTTCAACAAGATAAAGTGAATCTGGTCCATAAACTCGGACTTTGATTCCTTGGTTAAAAGAATAATAAATTTTTATATCATTTATTTTCGTAAACATAATCTCCTACAACTAATTTATCGACGACATTATTTTTTAAATGATGAAATGCGTGATGAGGATGCTCAATAATGGGTTCCCCATGTATATTGAATGAAGTATTCAAAATTACAGGAATTTCCGATAATTTATAATACTCACTCATTAGTTCAAAAACCTTGGTGTTGTTACTTGAATTGACAACTTGTGGTCGAGCAGTTTTATCAGATTTTTGAATAACTGCAGGAATTCTGTCAACCCATTCATCTTTAGTCGTGTAACATATGGTCATGAACTGAGATGAATATTTAGATTTAGAACAAGTAAAAATATCCTTAAAATAATCTTCCATCACCATTGGTGCAAATGGCATAGTGTCATACCTACCCAATCTTTCATTTAACTTTTGGTGTGTGGAATATTCTGTTGGTCGTACTAAAATACTCCTATATCCTAAAGCTCTTGGTCCGTATTCCATACCATCTTGAAACCATCCGATTATTTTACCGTTATGTATATCTTCAGAAATGATTTTCGGATCGTATTTTGTGATTTTAAAATCATACTCTTTTGAAATGTGGTCGATTCGATCTTGTGTATATTTTGTACCTAATGCAAAGTTTTCGAGTCTTAATGGTTTTGTTAATTCACCAAGTTGATTTGCTTTCCACAAACATGCACCGAGTGACAATCCTTCGTCACCCATGGGTGGATAAACATATAGTTCTTCAACCCAAGGCAGTTCATTAATTTTTTGATTAAGTTTCACGTTAGCAAAAAGACCACCTGATACACAAATCTTATTATAATCTGGAAAATCTTGGTGTAAGTCTTGGAAAAATTGAATCATAATCTCCTCAGTTACTAGTTGGAGATTGTGACTGAGGTCTTCCCTATTTTTTTGAGTTTTGAAATACCCTTTCAGGAAAAGAGAGTCCATTACGAATTTGGTCTTTGCATCCGTTCGTGCGGGGTAAAAGTTATAATTTTCATACTTAATGATTGACTTAAAAATCCTGTAAAACCTTTCATTAAATTCACCCTCAGGTGCCATACCCATAAGCTTACCTTCATCCTTACACATTTTCCAAATACCCTCCATGTGTTCATCATAACCCAAAATAGAAGATGTGGTGAAACCCCAAAGATGTGAAAGACTGGCAGTTGTTGAGAAATCCATTTTTTTGATTTCATACATCTTTCCATCTTCACACAAGAATATTCTCATTACTGCGGATTCACCACCACCATCATATGATACGGAAATGACTTTACCTTCCATTCCACTCGTGAAATAGGCACCGTAATTATGTGCAACATGATGTGAAACGGTTTCATAACCTTTTCGTGATATATATCGACTGAAAGCCTCGGTAATTGGTTCAACAAAAACACAATGGTCAGTATTAGAGACATCAAATCCTGTTTGTTCGGTTATTTTTTGGTAAGAAAGTTCGGAAAAGGATTCGTGTTCGTCACCAGCCTTTATTCTTGTCATACGTTCTTCTTCTAAACACATTTCAATCTTACCATCAATTACAAGAGATGATGAGGCACTGTGTGAGCCCGCATAAAATCCAAAAATTTTACTCATAATTTTACTCTGCCAATGAAATAGTTTTCGAGGACTAAAAAGTCCAAGTTTCTATTTAAGAAACAGTTTATTGCGTCGGTTGGACTTTCAACCATCGGTTCGTGGGGTCCATTAAAACTTGTGTTCAACAACACAGGTACACCAGTTTGATTGTAGAATGATTCAATAAGTTTATGAAACATTTGATTATTTTCTTCAGTAACTGATTGGTATCTTGCCGACCCATCAACGTGAGTTACTGCAGGTATTTTTTCTCTCCATTCTTCTTTCACCATGGAAGTTACTAACATGTGAGGTGAATAGACATCTAAATCAAATATTTCTGATTGGTGATCATACATTACTGCCGGTGCGAAAGGTCTATACCATTCTCTACCTTTGATGTCGTGATTTATATGATCTTTCATCCACTTCGGTTTTGGAGATGCTAGTATAGATCTGTTACCCAAAGCCCTTGGACCAATTTCAGCACCACCTTGGAACCATCCTATTACCCTATTGTTAACTAGTTTCTCTGTAACAACAGATATTAGATCTTCAATGTTTTCGTATCTGTCAACAACTAAATTATCGTGTTTACTCAAAGCACTTTCGATATCCTCGTCATTATATGATCTACCTAAATATGGTTTGATCATATCAACTTTTTCTACATCACCAACTTGTGTGTATGCATACCACGCACAACCAAGAGGAATACCACTATCATCAGCAGGTGGAATAAAGAAACTTTTTTCGAATAAACCTGATTTAATGATTTGTTCATTTGAGTTACAGTTCAAAAAAGATCCACCCGCAGTACAAACCTTATTGGTATTTGTTAGTTTTTTCGCTAATTGAGCCAACATTAGAGAAATCCTTTCTTGTTCTCTTTGGTATATACCCGCAACACAAGCTTTAGAAAAGAAATCACTTTCCCAAGTTACTTTAGGGTAAATTCGATTGTTCGGGATACAAATATCTGTTTCACTTTCATCCGTCCAATTTGCGTATAAAGGCGCTTCATCAACAATGTTTTGATCCGCATAAGACGCCAACCCCATCAATTTACCCGCAGGCCATGTACCTGTCTTTGGTTCATAAATTAACTGAATCGAACCATCAGAATACATTGTACCTACAGAAGTACATTCACCAGTATTGAGTTCAGGTGGATACTTTATCCATTTTTTATAAACCTCTTTGTGTCCTTTAGTTGAAAAATGATAGATACTGATACCTTCACAAACGTCAATACCATCCTTGAGTATTTCTTCATACTTTTCAGGATACCACTCTTTAGTTCTATTAACATGGTTAAGAATACTTCCTGATGCATCTGCAACAATAACCGCGGATTCATCTGAAACATCTTCTATACCGGAAGAAAAATAACTAGAGTAAGCGTGTGCAAGATGATGTGGAATGTGAATTAGTTTCTTTTGAGGGACTCGAAAGACTTTATTAAGTTGATCATAAACGTCGTCGTGAATTTCAGTTGTTGAATAAACAATTAAATCCAAATCGTCCATGGTAACATTCGCTTCACTAAGACAATAAACAAGAGATTCAAGGGGTAATGTACCCCCCTGATATGCACCATCATTTTTGATTCTTGTCAGTCTCTCTTGTGTAATCGCAACTACAACTTTACCATCACGGATAATTGCAGCCCCCTTGTCGTGACCTACAGAAAATCCTAATACTATCATTATTCAGATACTTGATCTTCGTTATCGGGTTCTGAAAGATTTACGACAGTACCTTCGGGAATATCACCTTCGTATTTTTGAACGTGAATGGAATTCTCCAACTTGAAGATAACAACCTTTTCGGTTCCATCTTGTAGATCAACACCTGTTTCAGGTTTGATATATACGATGATACCTTGTTTATCAGTTAGAATCAAGTTTAGTGCTTGAGAAAACAAAATAGATGCGTTGAGTAGGTCTTGGCTAGACAACTCTTGTGACTTTTCAGACATAATATTACTTTTTTTAGAAACTTAACAAAAAAAACTAAATAAAAAAGGTTTCTTTTACTTTATCCCACACACCTGTAAGTGTTTCATTCTCATAGACAAAACTAGGTTCGTATGGTTTCCTTTTGAGTTTCATATTTGCCTCGTCAGGAGTCTTGTTACCTTTTTTATGATTACATTTTGAACAACAAGTTACTAAGTTGGTCCAAGTATTTTTTCCACCTCTTGATCTTGGTAATACGTGGTCTATAGTAAGTTCTTTCTGACTTCCACAATATACGCATTGATGATCATCTCTTTTGAAAACTCTTTGTCGGTTCACACGGATCCCGTTACCACGATAAGTGATGTACCGAAGCAATCTTATAATAAGTGGACGCACGTATTCTTTATATGCCGTAACAATTGGACTCGAGTCGGCTTCGATGATTTCTGCCTTACCCTTATTAACCAAGATAAAACCTCTCTGAAGTGTGGTCACGTTCAAAGGGGTGAAGTCGAAGTTTAGTACTAATACCTGTTGCATGGTGCAAATATAGTCAAACAATATTAAAATAAAAAAGGGGTCACGTGACCCCTACATAAATTTTATTTTGAGTGAAGGTCCGGCGCACACGTCGTTGTACTGTCAAAGAGAATGGGTGTGTGATAAACAACTTCATTTCTCTGATAAATATTTGTTAAAAATAGTTTGAAGTGAACGGAAGATATCTTATATTTGTCATAAATCTTCTGTTTTATGCCCGACTTGACAACAATACACAAACCCACGCCTCAGGAGTATTTGGATTCTCTAACTCCTTATGAATTATATGAACTGTCTTGTGATATTCACCAAAAAGAGTATTTTTGTGAATGTCTTATTGATGTAGAAACTCTATCAGACGACGAAATTAGAGAAAACCTCAAAACTTTGTCGGAAAGATTAAATCTTGTTAATGACAAAGATAAGAAATTGTTAACTTTTTTATTTTACGAGTATATATAATATATCATGACAAACGAACAACTTTGTGAACATTACGGGTTCAAAGCACACCAGTATGGTTTCTTCAAGGAATGGAGAGAAGAAACTGGTGTTGTCATGAAACAAGATCCAACACTCGACAGGGCTGAGGTTTATAGAAAAATTTTTTACAAACTTATGTCACCCGAACAGGTCGGGGTTTAATTTTCGAAAAAAGAATATTATATTTGTTGTTGTAAAGGGATGTAGCGCAGATGGTAGCGCACCTGGTTTGGGACCAGGGGGTCGCAGGTTCGAGCCCTGTCATCCCTACAATTTTTAAAATTCACATTATGGCTTACGTAATTCTTAAGGAAACTCAAATGATTAATCAAAAAGTAACTGTCCTTGTAAATGATAGTGAAGGTATCCCTATGGAATTCGATACTTTGGAGGGTGCAGAAAAAATCGCCAAGTTGTTCGAAACCAACTCGCTGACCGGAAACAAGTACACTGTTAAACAGTTGATGTAATGGCACATCCGAAGGAACACTCCAAGTCATCGGCTAAAAAGTTTGGTGGAAAGCCTGAAGACTATGATCATCTTCACCAGTGGTTAGATGAAACTAAAAGTTGGTTCGGAGATTCACTTCACAGGATGTTTAGACACCACTCGGAGGGTATTTTTGAGATGGAAAAAAAGTTCGGTGTTAGTTTCGTAAACTCAGATGGTAAAACGGTATACACTCGTTATGTTGGTGAACAACATGTCAAAGAAGATTGTAACAACTACATTCCATCAGCTAAAGAATGGATTTTGGGCATGAAAGAAGATCGCAGACCAGTGTGGATGGTAAAAACTTTGAAAATAGAAACTGATTAGTATTTATAACTATGTTAACACCTGAAGAAAAAAAATCGTTTAAACAACTGAGAGCAATTTCCAAAACGTCACAATTAGGTAACTTTGAATGGGAGTTTGAGGATTTGGATTGGAATGGAGATGCGTATTTATCACCGTCAGTTGAAATTTTCAAAGATGATGATGTTTATCGTTCAGGTAAAAATTTAAACCTACCCGATTCAATTGCTAAGTCAATCCACAGTTATTATATGAGAGAGATTGCACCGAAGATTGAATCTACTCTTGATAAAGTCATAGATAGTATTCCCGATGATCCTTCGATGCAGAAATTATGGTTTGTAATTGACATCAAGAATCAAGATATTAAATCATGGGTTGAAGTTGGTTATTATGAAACTCAAGATTGGGAAGGTGGCGATTGGTCTGAGGATGAAGATCCTGAAGCTGCTCCCATATTTGAAACATTAAGACAACTCAATCCTGAAGCGGACAGTTTTATGTTAAGTTTTCAGGGTGGTGGTGATTCAGGATCTTTGGAGGATGAGATCTACGCAAAGAAAGATGGGATTAATATTGGTTCATATAATATCCCACAATCTATTGAATCTTGGTGCTACGACGCTCTTCCTGGTGGTTGGGAAATCGATGAGGGTAGTTGGGGTACTTTCACATTTGATTGTGAAAATAGAAATATTAATTTGGAAACTCAATACAGTCGTCACGAAGAAGTGACTGGAGATATTATTGAAGAATCTTTCCAATAATATTTGACATTATAGGTTTCATTCAACTATATTTTAACTGTCATCAGCCTCGGTGGCGAAACAGGTAGACGCAAGGGACTTAAAATCCCTCGGACAGTAATGTCCGTGCGGGTTCGATTCCCGCCCGAGGTACTAAACTTAATCAAATACAATGTCAAACTTAAAAAAATTCTTTTCATTTTCTGAAACTATTTCAGGAACTACGTACTTTCTTCGTAATGTACTATCCTCTTTTTTAGCCTACCTCGTTGGTTTTGGACTTGGATTTGCTATGGTTAAGGAAGATATCAAACTTCTTGTATTCTTAGTGATTCTATTTGTACCTGTATATTGGTTCAGTATGACAACAATTTACAAAAGATTCAATGCATTATTTCCTCTACAAGCTGGTGTGTTTACTGTAAGTCTACTATCGGTTCAGTTATTATCAGTTGTAATATCAGAACCTTATGATACCATCGTGATTATTCCTATGGCAATTGTTGGATTGATAATGATTTTTAAAAACTCAAAAATCGAATCACATAAAGGTTAATGTGTGGTAGCTCAGGGGTGAGAGCAGAATGCTTATACCATTCAGGTCGTGGGTTCGATTCCCACCCACACAACTATGAAAAATAAATATTCTCATGCGGTTGCGTTGAGCACGATTGGTGTCTTCATTCTTATGATGAATGTCCCACATCCTGAACTCTTATATAGGTTTATAGGTGGGTGTCTAATTGGGTGGGCATTGGTCTTGGCGAGACAACAAGGAAGAGATGAAAAATAAATTTTGACAAATCAAAAAAACTTTTTACATTTGTAACATAATTATAAAGACATGAAAACACAACTACATAACCAAGTCAACTTTATGTTTGATATCATTTGCGAAAAATGGTACCAGATTAATTTTGCTGGTTCGGGTGTGTGATTGTGAGTTTTTGTAAGGAATGAAACACAAGCCCGAACCCAAAAGGTTCGGGTTTTTTATTTCTTACAAGTTCTTTGACATATTGGTAGCCTTTGGGGCAGTGGCAGATGAGGTCATTGCGGCGGACTGAAAATCCGTAGGAACAGGTTCGATACCTGTCTGCCCCACTTTACATTGGAATGTAGCTCAGATGGTTAGAGCACCACACTGATACCGTGGGGGTCGTAGGTTCGAATCCTACCTTTCCAACTTAATACCCCATCGTCTAACGGCAGGACAAGTGGTTTTGGTCCACTTAATGGTAGTTCGAATCTATCTGGGGTAACAATGGTTCTTTGGTGTAACGGATAACATTCTTCACT
>JACCDP010010869.1_pt1 | contig 35871 bp, 32 predicted proteins | sample 7445841 | NCBI WGS metagenome assembly JACCDP01 (sample SAMN15323441, study PRJNA562643) | freshwater metagenome | isolation source: river surface water | place: USA:Blue River Watershed | collected 2017-08-17 | reverse complement strand
TAAATTGATTTTTTCATAAGCATAAAGATCTAATACTTCACGTATCTTGTCTTCAACAAAATGCCAGAGTGGCGTCTTATCAGGTAAGACGTCATAGAAACCTTTAATGCTTTGACATTTTTTAGACATAGCCGTTATTTTAACTTTGAATAGTGCGATTCCACATAGTTCATCACAATCGCTTTAAATTCTTGCGCAATGGTGTCACCTTTTAAAGTGACCGTCTTTTCACCATCGACAAACACAGGGGCGACTGGAATTTCTCCTGTACCGGGAAGACTAATGCCGATATTCGCGAGCTTCGATTCTCCAGGACCATTGACCACACAACCCATCACAGCGACTGACATATTCTCAACGCCTGGATACTCATTCTTCCATTGCGGCATGGATTCTCGCAAAAAAGTTTGAATCTCTAAAGCCAATTCTTGAAAATAAGTCGAGGTAGTTCGGCCACAGCCAGGGCATGCGGTGACTAGAGGTGTGAAAGATCGAATACCCATAGTTTGTAAAATTTCTTGAGCAACTACCACTTCTTTAGTGCGAGGTTCATTCGATGTGGGGGTGAGTGATACGCGAATCGTATCGCCGATACCCTGTTGCAAAAGAATCGCGAGCGCTGCAGTGGATGCCACAATACCCTTAGATTCCATGCCGGCTTCGGTCAAGCCAAGGTGGAGCGGATATGAAGTTCTTTGAGCTAGCTCTTGATAAATAAGGATTAAATCTTGAACCACACTCACTTTACAAGAGATCACAATTTTATTTTTAGGCAATCCCCAAGAGACGGCTTGCTCTGCACTTTCTAATGCAGATTGAATTAAAGCTTCTCGCATTAATGCATTAGATGACAATGGATTTTTGAGTTTCGCATTCTCGTCCATCATGGAGGCCAATTTAGCTTGATCTAAACTTCCCCAGTTGACCCCAATGCGCACCGGTTTATCGTAAGCTTTAGCAATAGCGATCATCGCTTCAAACTGTTCATCGCGTCGACTTCCTTTACCTACATTGCCTGGATTGATGCGATATTTGGCGAGGAGCTTTGCACACTCGGGATAATTTTCTAATAACTTATGTCCGTTGAAATGGAAGTCACCCACGATAGGCACAAAACAATTTCTTTGTTTAAGCTTTTCGACAATCTTTGGAATGGCGTCCGCAGAGGCTTCATTATTCACTGTGACTCTTACGATTTCGGAACCGGCTTTCCATAATTCAAAAATCTGTTGAGCAGTTTTATCGGCATCTGCTGTATCAGTATTTGTCATGGATTGCACTACAATAGGGGAGCCACCTCCCACTGGGATATGGCCAACAAACACTTTATTAGTTAAATATTCTTTAAGTTTAATAGGCATTGTGCTTAGTAAGAAAGTAACTAGAATAAATATAATGAAGTCCAAAAAAGAATAATGCCAAAATACCCGGTTCATGAATTAAAGTTGTATGAAATAAACCCGCTAAAAATATAGATAAAAAAGCTGAAAGAGACGCACCCCATAAAAAGAAGTATTCATTTTTATATTTAGGAATTTTAAATAGAATTTGGAGCCAAAAAATCATTAAAGCAATCAATGCAAAAAAGCCAAACAAACCTCGCTCAATCAAAAATGATAGATAAACATTATGTGTAAGGGTGCTATATTTATAATGGGTCGAATCATACAGCTCACCACGGCCCTCAACATTTTTTTTGACAAAATTTGAATCAATCAAGTAGTAATTATTAGGCCCTATTCCAAAAAATGTACTTTTTGACTTTATTGCTTCCAAAGCAACGTTCCATATCTTATCTCGCTCTGCCAAAACATCACCTTGCTTATGTTGCAGCATTTGTTTTTCAAAAACAGGTGCGTGAGCTAAAAAAGATATAAATATTAAACTTACGAAACCAAACAAATATAATTTTTTTTGATTATTAATAATCAAAATAATAATCAGACTGGCAATTAAAAATTCTAAAAAAGCACTCCTTGATTGCACAAAAAGCAACGCAATATAAAAAAATAAAGAAGTTACGAGAAAAAAATATTTCTTTGTTCTCTCATGGCTGACTAAGCTGATTGCTAACACTCCACCGCAAACGGTAGCAAGATAAATACCAGATGCATTTACATGACCAACTGAATGTAGCTTTAAAAAATAAAATTTCTTTAGCCAAAAAAGCTCATAAAATCCAAATAAGATTGTCGGGATAACACTTAAAATTGAAATTACAAACAAAGTATTGAGTGTTTTTTTTGAGTATTCAGACCGAGCCAGAAGCCAACCAAAGAGAATCATTGTTATGCCAGATCTAAGCCCATGCCACTCGTCACCAGTATACGCAGAAAAAATAGTACTCAAAAGAAGTGAAATTAATAAAATTAAAAATATATAATCTATTTTTTTGATTTTTAAAAAATTTGGGTTTTTAAGGTGTCTTATTAAACCAAAAATTAAATAGCTAAGTAAAAATAAATTTTTAGGTGCTTCAAAATTAGGCAGAAAAAATAGTAATAAGCCTAAAGAAATAATTTCAAATTTAATAAGGGTCCATTTTTTAAAATCAAATATATTTTTTATCATAAAAATTCTACTTTTTTAATGGAACATTAAAGAGTTGCTATTCTTTTTAATGATCTTGTAGTCTTATCTTTAACTTTTCCTGCTAATTGACCACAAGCAGCGCTGATATCGTCACCTCTTGTTTTTCTGATTGTGACAACATAATCTTGCTCCATAAGAATTTCTTTAAATTTGCGAATCTGTTGAAAAGACGAGCATTTATACCCGCTATTTGTAAATGGATTGAATGGAATTAAATTAAATTTACATGGCACATCTTTCACAATTTGCAGTAAAGCTTTTGCATCCTCAGTCGAATCATTGATGCCATCTAACATAACATATTCAAAAGTTACAAAATCCCGAGGTGCCTTTTCTAAATAACGCTGACATCCTGCCATAAGTTCAGATATAGGAAATTTTTTATTAATAGGTACAATCTCGTCTCTCAATTTATCATTCGATGCATGAAGAGACACCGCCAAAGCCACAGGGCAATCTTCTTTTAAACGATCCATCATATTAACTAAACCACTGGTAGAGAGTGTGACACGACGGCGACTTAAGCCATATGCTCTATCATCTAACATCAATTTCATGGCACTCACTACATTGTCATAATTAGCTAAAGGTTCTCCCATGCCCATCATAACGACATTACTAATAATACGATCCGAATTAGGGAGCGCGTTATAACCTTCTTCTTGTCTGATATAAAAATTAGCCAACCATAATTGGCCGACAATTTCAGCAGTGGTTAAATTACGATTAAACCCTTGTCGGCCTGTAGAACAAAATGTACATTCAAGTGCACATCCAACTTGAGACGAAACACATAAAGTACCCCTATCGTCTTCTGGAATAAAAACAGTTTCAATCCCATTATTACCTCCCACATCGAATAACCATTTACGTGTCCCATCATCCGAGATTGCATCACTAATGACGGATGGAAATTCAATGGTAGTTTTGTCTTTTAATACATCACGAAATACTTTAGAAATATCTGTCATCTCATTGAAATCAATAAGATTTTCTTGATAAATCCAATGCATCAATTGCTTGGCTCGATAAGGTTTTTCACCGAACGTTTCAATATATGAAACGAGGTGCTCGTAGTCCAAATCGAGCAAATTAGTCATTTAAAAAATTACCCGAAAAAGTATTTAATTTCGATTTTAGCGTTATCTAATGAATCAGATCCATGGACTGCATTCGCATCAATACTCTCTGCAAAATCAGCACGGATGGTTCCAGGCGCTGCCTCTTTAGGGTTAGTCGCGCCCATGAGATCGCGATGTTTTATCACAGCATTCTCACCCTCTAAAGCCTGGATCATGACAGGACCTGAAATCATAAAACTTACCAAATCTTTAAAGAAAGGACGGTCTTTATGCACCGCATAAAAGCCCTCTGCTTCAGCTTGAGATAAATGCGTCATTTTAGCTTTGATAATTTTTAAGCCTGCGTTTTCAAAACGTGAATAGATTTGACCAATCACATTTTTTTTAACAGCATCAGGTTTAATAATCGATAAGGTTTGTTCAATTGCCATTGTTTAGACTCCGTAAGATTTAATACCGTTGAAAAGACTGATAAAATAACATTTTTAGAGGGTTTAATAAAGAACAAAGCTCATGCAACACATCTATTTAATCACTGCCATGTACCATTTTGTGAGTCTGCCTCATTTTAAAGATTTGCGTGAGCCACTTCTCAATTTCTGCGTATCTCAAAGCATCAAAGGCACGCTTCTTTTGGCTGATGAAGGCATTAACGGTACCGTCGCAGGTTCTGAAAAAGCGATTCATGCATTTCTCGATTTCATAAAAAATGATCCACTCTTTGAAGATCACTTTAAAAACTTAAGTCATAAAGAATCATGGTCAGATAAACATCCCTTCTATCGCATGAAAGTCAAACTTAAAAAAGAAATCGTGACTTTAGGGGTGCCTGGTGTATCGCCCACAAAAATGGTGGGTAAGTATGTGAAACCTCAAGACTGGAATAAGATTATTTCAGATCCTGAAGTGGTGCTCATTGATACACGGAATGATTATGAATATGCCATTGGCACTTTTAAAAATGCGATTAACCCTAAAACCAATACCTTCCGTGAATTTCCAGATTACGTAAAGACACACTTCGACCCTAAGAAACATAAAAAGGTCGCAATGTTCTGCACAGGCGGCATTCGTTGTGAAAAAGCCTCGTCTTATATGATGTCAGAAGGTTTCGATGAGGTGTATCACCTAGAAGGTGGCATTTTAAAATACTTAGAAGAAGTGAAGCTTGAGGAGAGCTTATGGCAAGGCGAATGCTTTGTCTTCGATCAGCGAGTTGCGATTAAACATGGTCTTGAAGTAGGAAATTTTGATCAATGTTATGCATGCCGTTATCCCTTATCAGCCGATGACATGAAAAGCGATAAATACACACCGGGTATTTCATGCCCGCATTGCTTTAATTCACATAGCCAAGAAAAATTAAAATCATTAACTGAGCGTCAAAAGCAAATTATATTAGCTAAAGAACGCGGACTTCATCACATTGGGGTAAAAGCTCAATCATAAAATAATGAAGCTTATCTGGAGCCAAATCCTGTAAATACAGTTCTTATAGTTTTAAACCATATCAGCAAATCAAGCCAAAGAGAATAATGCTTAATGTAGTAAAGATCGTAAGCTAATTTCTCTTTTTTTTGATCCACCCCAACTGTATAACCCAACATGACTTGTGCCCATCCTGAAATTCCTGGGCGGACTATATGTCGGTACATAAAAAAAGGTATTTTTTTATCGTACTTCTCGACCAATTCTATAAGTTCCGGTCGAGGTCCAATCAAGCTCATATCACCTTTAATCACATTCAAAAATTGAGGAATTTCATCAAGGCGATATTTTCTTATAAAATTTCCTACCTTTGTAATTCTGTCTGTCTCAGATTTAATATTGCTTTTTGTGTGCAGCAAAGTCATGCTTCTAAATTTAATCATGGTGAAAATATCGCCATTTAAACCAATACGCTTTTGTTTAAAAAAAACATTGCCTGGAGTTTCAAGATAAATGCAAAGCGCAATGATTATTCCCAATACAGTGACAAAAGGGAAGATTAATAAAATGAAAGAGAGATCAATAATTCGCTTTGTTAGAAAGACAATCTTTGATGGCTCTAGTCGCCCTAAATCATTCTCTCCTAACGAAGTCAAATCTACACATCCAGTTAACGACTCTTTAATTTTTATGTAGCTATAGATGGGTACCTTATTAAGAGCGCAATTCACAAGAAAACGGCCCCATTTTTTAAGCAAATCTTCATCTCTGAAATCAACTATTAATCCATCTAATTTTAAATCATAAATTCGTGGGGAACGAAGTTTGATAAAGGAGAAATTCGATTTTCTTGGAAAAGATTGGGCTTTTTTAGATGGAAGAAAATATAATTTTTGTAGTATATTTTTTTTAATAGTATATTCAAAGACCAAAAATAAAATAGGCAATAACAAATTACCTATCAAAGTAATTTTAATTGAATATTGTATGCGGCTAATCAATATAAATAACCAAATCATTCCACTAGAAAGAACCGAAATAGGTATGACGTAAGTTGCTAATTGCACTTGCGGAAATGACTTAAATCTTGAAATGATAAGCATTCCGAAAATAAGTGAAAAAATATTCAAAGCTGAACTATTCACAACGGTACTGTCATAAAGAAAATTCTGAATAACCAAAATAGGTATAAAGGCGATTGATGCGATAAACAAAAAGTATTTAATAAAAGAATTAAGCATTTTTAGTGATTATTTAAAACATTAATTTATGATAACTATAGTTGAAGAGTGGCATATTATAAAGATTGATTACTGGTCCTTAAGATATATTTATATATATGAGCCCTCAGCCAATTTGGCAGAAGAAAAACGGTTGATCTTATTAATCCCATTAGGAATGCCATAAGGATACTTTGCAAACCTGATTTACACAAAAAAAACTGTAATTGGAATTCAGATCTAGCGTAGCGAAGCCCACCTCTTCTTGCATATAAATCATCACCAGCCTCCACTTTAACCAAAACATCTGAAATATTTTTTATATTCATGCCCTCTCTAATCATCAAAGCCCAGAGACCGTAATCTTCTTTAAGATAAATATTTGGATAGCCCCCGACTTTTTTAACTTTATCTAATTTGAATGCAACCGACATATGATTAAAAGGATTGCGGTATTTAATATAAGTTTTAATTTCTCTATGGCTAAGCGGTACTATTTTATATCTAATTGAAGATGTTAATTGATCAATCTCGACTATTGCACTTCCTAATAGATCTAAATTGGGATTATGGCTAATCTCACGAGCTAATACAGAAAATCTATTTTTAAAATTAAAGTCATCTGCATCGGCTCTCACAACCCAAGGATAATTTATTTTTTTAAGGCCTTCATTAAGAGCTAATGCAAGACCAACATTTTTTGAAAGAAACAATAATTCAACAAATGAATTGTTTTTTTTAGCATCGAGCAATATGTTTTTAGATTTTTTCCCCAAAGGACCATCAATAACAATTAAAAATTGATTTGGAAGTAGTGTATTTGCTAAAACAGATTCTATGGCTCTAGATAAAAAGAGCGGGTTATCTTTTTTATAGACAGACATTAAAACAGAGAATCCGCCTGGAAATTTAGTTGTAGTTGATTTTGATTTTGATTTTATTTTCATATCTTAAATATCGTTATTAATGAAAACCTTAAACCGAAAAATAAATAACACAAAACTGCATGAAGAGGATGTTGAAAGAAAAATGTTTTAATTGCTAACTTTTGAAAATGCCATCTAGCTTCAATAGCGTCAATATATCCTATACGAGATAATGATTTATTATTCACCAAATAGTGAATTGTAGGAGACTCAATAAAAGCAAGTTTTCCTATGAAAAGTAAGCGAATCCATAAATCATAATCTTCCCATTTAACGCTCCTATATCCCCCAACTTTAAAATAAGCAGATTTTTTAAATGCAGTGCAGCTATGCACCAATGGGTTATCCCACATTAATAGACTACGTATATTTTTATTAGAGCATGGAATGGAAATTCCGATTCTCATTCCACGCATATTTAATAAGTGTGCTTGCGAACTCAAAAGGACAATACTCTGATCTTGTTTAATTCTATTTACTAAGAGCCATACATGATTTGATCTCCAAACATCATCAGCATCTATTCTAAATACCCAGTCCGAAGTAACAAACTTCATCCCGTAAGAGAGTGATTTTGCTAGTCCAATATTTTTTTTGTTGGTTATATGCTTTATCGGTAGTTTTTTTGTCCAAGTTCTTATAATAGAACCAGTCTTATCAGTGCTTGCGTCATCAACAATCACCACTTCACTTACATTTATAGTTTGCATTTTAATGGAATTAAGAGTGTTGTTAAGAGTCTTGGCTCCATTAAAAACGCTAATTAGTACACCTAGCTTCATTTTAAAAAGGCACAAAACTTTGTTATGTTAATTTTATTGAGTAGACACTTAATCAATAAAATAGCAGCAATAAGCCAAAAAATTCTTATGGCATTTAAAGTTAATGAGCCGCGAAATGGAAGATAAAAAACTGAGAGCAAATAAAAATAGATTACCCCATCAATTTGCCTAGTCTTAACAGAAGCTCTATAAAAAAAATAGCTATAAGAAAATAAACCGATCAAAGACCACCATCCAAAAAGATATATATCAGCCAATGACGAATGAGCTGGATGTGGGCCATATTTATGTTTTATTATTTCAACAATCCTATCAAGTGGAAAAGTTTGGTGAGTAACGTTGGAAAATAAAGTTAAAAAACCAGGTGGGATAAATATTTGTGAACATAATAATGTGAAAATTTCATTCAAATTGAATCTTGCTTGTTCTATTGGATAAATCATTAAGAGCGTACTGTAAGTATTGAAAAATTCACCCAAAAATTCAACGCCTTTGATATCTGGTGCAAACTGAAATTCAAAATAAGTATGATAATTTGTATCGGAAAAAAGAACAAAAAGAAAGGGTCTTAGAAAGTAAAGAAAAATAAGTCCAACAAAAAAAATAAGATAGGGTTTTACATTTTTAAAATTTTTTTCTATGCAGCAAAAAAGAACGATAAGAAAAGAAGCTAAAAGGTGTCTTTCAAGTAAAAAAACCCCAAAAAAAAGTATAGGCAAAATTCCGATAAACAATAACCATCTTCTTTTAATGTCATCAACAACCCATAAATAACCAAAAATAGCAATCTGAAGCGAACCGATAACGTAACCAAGCGGCTTATTTAATCTAAGAAACGATTGATATGCTAATTCTCTTATCAATGAGGCTTCAGAGTTTAAAAGATAATAGTGAGCTTTATGAAAATCAAAAGAATAGATAATTTTAATCAAATAATAAGAATTAAATAATGCAAGAATAAAAAATAAAATAATAAGCCAATTAATATCTGTAGATTTAAAAAGAAAATTTCTCATTGGCATTAAATATATTAGAGCAACAAAAAGCAAACCTGCAAAAGAGGAAAAGAAAAGAGGTTCTATATGAACAGGGACATAAGTATCATTAACTATAATGTCACCATAAAACAAGCATATCAAAGTCGGGATCGTAATATAGAAAACATTTGAAAAATTAAGTACGGAATTCAATGAAAAAAATTGTCTTTTTATCAAAAAAAAGAAGATTAATTTAAAAAAACAACTAATTTGAAGAAGTAAAAATATTGAAGTTAATATAAATAAGTAAGGATTCTCATGGTAATTATCTAACATAACTACCTACCCAATTTTTTTAAATAAGCCAAATAAAACATCCAAACAAAATATACAATCGAAAAAAAGAGAATTGATACAGCAACACCGTCAATTCCATATAATTTAGCTAAAAATATATTTAAAGTTATACACAATAATGAAGAAAAAATTTTTCCTGAAACAAGTATATTTGTTTTCAGGTCTGTTAAAATTTTGACTGTGACTAATTGTCCAGCTGAAAAAAATCCCCCGGCCAAAACAAAAATAGGCATGAGATATGAATATTTTGTATAAATAGCACTAGATAAAGTTAAAACCAAAGCATCATGAGTAAAAAATGCAAAAATTGCTAATATAACTGTTAGTATTAAAGTCAAAATAATTAAACTATAAGTAATATTTTTTATATTTTCATTTCTTTCAAAGTTCTTACCTTTACCCACAAATTCGAAAAAAATTGGTTCAAGAAACTCCATCAAGAGACTAGTTAAAACAACCATAGGTAGATAAGAAATTTGAAATAAAATACTATAAATTCCTACAATTTCGGATGATTGGTTGTATCCCAAAGCCCATTTATCAGATGCTTGCTGAATCCAAGTTATAGCCCCCCAAAAAAAGAATGGGTAAGAGTAGTGTTTAATCTTAGCCTTCCAATAATTTACTTTATATTTATTAACTTTTTTAAATTTAATAATAGTTCTTATATATAAAAATTGAGCAAAAAGAACTATCAGAGCCACTATAAAAAAAATAGATAAAATTACTGTATTTTCAATTCCATTGAAAAAGTGTATATATGCAGTAACTAACCCAAGCTTTCCAAGCGAATTTCCCATAGAATAGATTGCTACCATATGCCTGAGTCTAGCAGCACTTAGTATTGACCCTAGAGCCGCAGTTATCCCTGTAATTAATGCTATCAAAAAGGATAGTGCAATAGGTAAAATCCAGTTGTATTGGTGAAATCCAATTAATGTGATTACTACGAAAGAAAAAATCAAGGCAACAACAAGGATATATTTTTTAATTAAATTTTGAGTCGCTATATAATAATTGTACAAATCATTTTCCGAGCCAGCAATGATAAAAAACCTTCTAATGCCGTTCGATAACGGTCCACTTAGCACTTGAGAAATTATCAAAGAATAACTAATAATCAGCGCGAAATTACCATATTCATCAGGCGAAATATTTCTACTTAGTACCTTAATTAAAAGCAAAGAACCAAGCATTGAGAAGCCTTGCCCAGCAAAAATCCAAAAAAGTTCAAATATATGTCTCTTATTGAATGCCTTAAAATATTTAAACATAAATTAGACCAATATCCAGTCATCTGGAAATAAATCAGGGCCAATATCTAATGAGGGAATCCAATTTTTTGGCGCAATTATTTTTTTTTCTTTATGAGAGCTTAGCCAGGCAGCCCACCAACTAAATGAACTATTTGCAATCAGAAATTTCTGGCATGCTGCCATAAGCCACAAATCTTGCTCAGGATTATTAGGGGTATTTATGTCCACAATTGTAAAGTCAACAGGAGGCTTAAAATTATCTTTTACCCAATCTGGATCATCTGAAAAAATATAGGCATGAGGATTTTTAAGTCCCCGAATAAGAATCGCAACTCCATTATTATAATAATTCAACCCTTTTGACGTATGATCAAAAATTGAATCACCAAGCTTTACGTAATCACCACGTCTAATATGAATACAAATAGAGTCTGTTTTAAGAATATTATTATAAAAAATTTTGCTCTTAGGATTAAGCTTTTCAGGTATGTTAATTTCTCTTTTAATCACATCCCCAATAGATTCAAAATATTTGTAAGATTGCCAATAGCCATCTAACCAGATGGGGCAATTGTGATCAAAGATGGCTTTATCGAAATGTAGATTTCTTTCTTTGTAAATATTTACTCCATAAGCAGAAGCAGGGCTAAAGAAAGAAAATTTTCTTTTGAACCTATTATACAAAGAAGGGTTGCTATGCCATGGTAAACCTTTATATGAAATGTTTGCAACGATATTAAATTTGGATAATTCAAATTTTCTAGGTGTTGTGCCATTTAAATTATCGCAAATATTAAACCAGGTTAAATCAATAACTAATTGCGCTTGATTTCTTAATGCTAATGATCTGCCTATAGAGTATTGAAAAAGCTGATTTCCTAGCCCTCCATAAAGTGAAACATAGACTTTATTCATAACTGTTGTTCAATGGTAATGAAATTACTGAGCATTAAGGTTAGTAAAAATTTTCTCATAAGCTTTATAAATGTAATCCCAGTTGAATATTTTAAGATGGGCTTTACGGCCATTTTTACCTAGTAAATTCAATTTACTTTTATTATCCAAAAGGTAATCAATTTTATCTGCAAGGTCAACAATATCAACATTAGAATTGAGAATATTACTAAATCTTGTATTACAAACAACCCCACAATCTGCCCATTGCACTATCTCACGTGCATTTCCAACATCAGATGTCAAAAAAGGAAGTCTTGCCGCCATAGCTTCAAATAAAACCAATGGGGAATATTCAATATACGAAGCAAAAACAAAGAGGTCTGAATCTACATAACATCTAATTAAATCTTTTCTGGGTAAATCAAGGATTAATACTTTTTTATTTTGACCAAATTTTCCTCGATTAATTTCATTGACAAAAGGTAATATATTTTGTTTTTTTACTTTTTTAAAAAAATTAATAATAAAATAAGAGGATAAAATATGCTTCCACATAATTTTATTTGAAAAATATAAAAAAATATTTTTTGTAAGACTAGAAGGTTGCTCTGGAATGTTGCCATTCAAAATTAATACCATATCACTTTTATGTTTGCTAAGAGCAAATGCTTTTGCAACTTCGAAATGCCCTTTGAGTCCGTTTAAGGTGCCGACTGTTAACAACACTTTACTTGACTTTCTGATATTAAATGATTTTCTAAAATTGCTCTTCAAATGTTTAAATTCATCTTTATCTGCTCCATTAGGAACTAAAAACAAATTTTTTAACTTTAAATTTTGAGCATATTTAAAATCACGATAAGTTTTAGAATGAAAGATTAGTGCATCGAAATGCTTCAATGCGAATGGAATAACTTTTGAATAGTATTTACTAAATAGAGGGTTATATAATCCAGAAAAGCCACAAGGAACAAAAATTTTCTTAAATCGAATCTCAGGTAATATATCAATCAGTGCATCAAAAGTCCATTGTTGAGCAGCATAAATAAATACCAAATCAAATTTACCACTCAAAACAAAAGAACGATAATAATGTATGTTTCCAGAGAAACCTAAAACATAATTACCAGAAATATCAAATCTCTTAATTTTTATATTTTTAATGTGATTATTACTTTTAAGATTTATTTTTGAGGTTGCTATAGTTACGTTATAACCGGATTCAGCAAATCTAATTGCTAATTGTCTTGTTACTTCTTGAGCTCCGCCTAGAGATGGAAAGAAAAATTCAGAGCAAATTAGAATTTTCATTTAGAAAGATAATCAAAAACAGTAATAGTCCCATTCGAATGAAGATGATGCGTCCCCGCAGCATTGAAAAAATTTGGTTTAACTTCAGCTACCAAACTTTCTTCAAAAGATTGAGTATCTAACTTATCTATTCTGAATATTCTTGATTGAACACCATACTTATTAAATCCATGCTTCTGGACAACCCTGAAGAATTGATCACCATCCAATAGAATTCCACCATTTCTCGCTCTAGAAGGGTCAACGTAAACCGGATTTAAAGGATGAGCCATCCAGTTTTTGCTTAGAGGATTATTTGAGAAATAGATAAACAACTCTGAGCAATGATCGCCGTCTTGAAGAGGATCTATATTTGTAAAAAGCCACCATAATCCATCCTTTAAAAAAATCATATTATCTGCTGCGGATACCCCCTCTATAATCACTTCCCGTAATTTCCAATTTAATGGGAAATCAACACATTCATAAACGCGAATATCCTTATTTTCACTTGTCTCAGGAACCATAAAAATCTTACTCTCATACTCAAATAAATATGGAAAAGACATATGAAAAGTCTCGCTGATAACAGTTTTCATACTTTCAACTCCAGCTTGCCCAAGCTGGAGAACAGATATGCATCCTCGCTTTAAAGAAAAATTATAATCCTCAACAAAACAATATTCAATTCCATTTTTTGAAATGACGAAAGGATCCGCAAAAAATCTTCCTGGAGGATTATCAATCTTTACTGCCTTCCACATTACTAGATCACGCCAATTTCTTCTTTGAAATGCAATAGACCACCTATTATGGTTTTTAGTAATTTTTGAATTAATTTTCAACTTCATAAAATTCCATATAAGCTTAAGAAAATACTTTGCTTGTATTAAAAATGGTGGGTGCTTAGATAATTGATAACAATAAGGAAAGCGCGGTTCAATTTTTGGAAGTTTTTTGTTAATAGCTATAAATTTAAGTACTTTTATAAGATATTGATTGGCTCGATAATATAAATTTGCCTGATTGAGAAGATAATAACTTAATGTAGGAAAAGCTCCTCTAAAAATAACATCACCCCCATCCAACTCCTCGGTTAGTTTTTGAATAACAAACCCTGTTTGTGCCTCATTATTATAAACTTCCCAGAAACCAGCAGGGCCTCCGCGATTAAATCTGTTGTCAGCATGATGAAAAGAAATAACTCCTAAGCGACTAACGTCTAAAATATCACCTAAAAGAATTCCTGAACCAAAGCGAATCAGAATATCAAATTTTTGTGCTCTAATTTTTTTTATATCATTATCATCATAACGGTACACTAATCGATTTTTAGATAATATCGGCTTAACTCGAATCTGATCAGCGAGACTACGAATATCTCTATTCGAAAAATGGTTCGAATGTTTATGAGAAGCTTGAAGTTTTATTTTTTCTAAAGAAGTAATAAGGTCCCATGTAATTTTTTGAAAAATGCTTTTTAAACGTTTATCTATAATATGCTTCAAGAATTTTTTAACAAAAAGACTTATACTTAAATTTTCTTCAGGAATGTTCTGAATTATTAGATGGCTGAACTCTATATCTTCCTGAGTTTTTAACCAATAAGCTATTTCATAAACATATTTAGAGACAATATTCGAATCAACAATCAATCCAACTTTAAGCTTTTCTTGTTTCATTAGAAACTCTTTTATATTGATGAAATTTATTTATAAGCAGTCAATTACTTAGTAATCAGTCAAAGTGCTCGAAGCCCTCGCCAAATTATATCGTCCCAGTAATTTTTATATTTGATATTGTATTGAAGTCTACAACTCAATTAGCCTTTTTATTTCTCGTAAATATTTCTAGGTAATTAACTTATTAAAAAAAACTTTTAATTTAGGACGATAGAGACTAAAGTTGTATCTCTTATTATACAATTTATGGCAATTTTCTCTGAAAAGAGTATGTCTATCATTGACTTTTTCTAAGGCAAAAATCAATTGACTTTCTTCTGAGATACATACCCCACATTTATTTTTTTCGATAACGCGTTTAGTGCTAGGGTATTTTTTAGAAATAATAGGAAGCCCATAGCGAAGATATGCGGAAATTTTTCCAGATGATTCTCCAGCAGTACTGAAGTTTTTGGAGTTATCATTATACCATGCAAGCCCTGCATCTGATGAAGCTAAAATCTTATCCATCAGATCTGTGGAAGGCCCATAAAAATTAGAAATATAGACATTTGTAATTTTATTTACACGAATATATTCATCTATTTTTTTTTTGTACTTAGAATCATACTCACCGTGAAAAACTAGAGCCCATCCTTGAACTTTAGAAAAAATATCCACAAACTTCAGAGAGGAAAACCACTCCCCAATACCTCCAAGATGTAATAATATTTTTTTATCTCTTGGAATAAAAAACGCCTCATGAAGAAATTCATCTCTTTTTGTAACAGCCTTACCTTCGTAAGTAACAGGCAATAAAAAAGAGTTAAGCTTATGATCAAGCCCATAATCTGATATAAAAATTCTTTTTCTTTCTTCAGACTGTATTAATAGTCCCGATATTTGATTAATTTTTTTTCTTTCTTTTTTTCTAATCGAATAAGGATAAGTAAGCGCGGCATGATCATTATTTAAATGAAGTTCCAGACAATAATATAGCTTAGGAATTTCTTTCTTGAACATATCAAGAGCAAGGCAATATCCAGAAGGATCAACTGCTACAATCAAATGCTGCTGATCATATTTTTTTTTGAAAAGAAAATTAAAGATTTTTAACTTTGACATTCTCACTGAGTTATATCTATTTTTGCAAAAATAGAAATCAATATCAGCAACTTTATCCAAAATTAGAGTCAAATCATAGGTCTTATGTAAAAAATTAATCAAATTCAATAGAGATGGGCTATTAACTATTCCATAACTGCTTATGCAAACAGCAACTTTTTTCTTCAACTTGTCATCTTCCTATTAGAAATTTACTAATAATGATTTAAATTCACTAACGACTTTATCCATCTGCAAATTTGTTAAAGCAAGACCGCTAGGTAGGTATAAACCAAACTTATACATAGCTTCAGCCACAGGATAAGTCTCGTATTCAAAAAAAGCCATTTTTTTAAAAACTGGTTGAATATTCATCGGACAGAAAAAAGGTCTCGCACCAATACCTTGGCTTGCCAATTTTTTTATTACCTCATCAGCGGTAGGGCCTGATATTTTATCTAACAATAAACCATATACCCAGTAAATGTTTTCTGCGTATTTAGTATTGGGCAAAGGAAGTTGAACGCCTTTTTGATCTTGCAATAGTTCGCTATAACGTCGTCCCATATTACGCTTTCGTTCAACAAACTCATCTAACCTTTCAAGTTGAGCCAATCCCAAAGCCGCTTGCATATTTGTCATACGCAAATTCCAACCTAGTCGATCATGTACAAATCTCTTTTCTGGTTTAAAACATAAATTTCTTAGATTACGACAAATTTCAGCCAATTCATCATTATCAGTAAGAATCATGCCCCCCTCACCAGTGGTTATATGTTTGTTGGTATAAAAGCTAAATGTACTAATATCGCCAAAACTTCCACAAGGCTTTTCCTTGTAGGTTTGTCCATGCATCTCAGCTGCATCTTCAATTATTTTAAGATTATGCTTTTTTGCGATTTCTAAAACTGGATCAATATCGACAGGAAGTCCATAAACGTGGACTATCACTATGGCTTTAGTTCGTGGAGTTATTTTATTTTCAATTTGAGTAACATCCATATTCCAAGTAACGGGGTCGCTATCAACCAACACTGGTTTAGCTCCATTACGAACTATCTGTGCAATACAAGAAATTATAGTAAACGCAGGCATGATAACCTCATCACCCGGGCCTATATCTAGAGCCTCTACTGCGGCATCTATTGCTGCAGTCCCATTGCAAACAGCTATACCATGTTTACGACCCATTCTTGCAGCAAACTTTTTCTCAAACTCAGCTATGAAGGGGCCTTCTGAAGAGATCCAACCTGTGTCTATACATTCTGCAAGATACTTTTTTTCATTACCATCAAGTAAAGGGGTATTAACTGGAATAAATTCAGTCATTGTTAAATCTTTTTCAGGATCACGCATACACCCCAGGTATTTTCATCAGGAGAATTTCCAGTCAAAAATTCCTCAGCACCCACACGTTCAAACCCATTAATAGAAGATAATAAATCTATTTCTGGTAAAGAAAAATGACGCATAGAATGATTTTCTAATATAGTCTGAACGATATTTGTATAAATATCTTTTACATAAATTGTATAGTTAACATCAACACAATTTTCATTAATACGACTAATAGGCTCAGCAATTCGAGTGACCTCAATATAATCATCAACAATTTTTTTTATACGTACTTGTGGCTTTTGTGTATTAACTGCAGGGCTATACCAAAAATCAAATATAAAAAATCCGCTAGATTTTATATGTCTTGCAGCATTTGCAAAAACAGCTTGAATCTGTTGATTGGTGGTTTGATAGCTAATTACATGAAATAAAGAGAAAACAGCATCATATTGGTATCCCATGGAAATATTCGTAATGTCGCCTTGCTGACAGGTGAAGTCACGCGAAGTCTTAGCTCTGTTAAGCATTTGTTTACTAAATTCGATACCATGAACCTTATAACCAGACTCGGAAAGTTTAGCTCCGTGTTTACCAGTTCCCGAGCCGAACTCAAGCAAAGAACCAGATTCTACACCATAAAACGTGAGTAACTTTTTAAGGTAATTAACCTCGGAATTGTAATCTTTGTCGCGATATAATAGATCGTAATAATGACTATATGCATTAAATACTGATAATGACATCAACTATCTTTCAAAAAAATTTGATCAATTTGAATGGGATTAAACCTTGTCTTATCTTGATCTCCAACATAAGGACCCTGCTTAACTTCTATGATTTCACTAGCCTCTAGCATTTGAAATCCATGGCCACCATAAGCAAGAAGTATCACATCACCAGTAGTAAGTACACGGCTTTCTAAATAAATCTTATTATTATCATAAAAATCAACCCTAACTTTACCTAATTTTATGAATAAAACTTCTTTAGTAAAATGCACTGAACGAAATACAGGATTGTGAATATGAGGCTGAATAATGTGACCTCGCGGATGATTTATATAAGCTAATTGTTGTGAGTAATCATTAGGTGTAAAAAAATGAACTCCCTCAGCTTGATAATTGTTGCGAATTAAAATAGCGAGTAGCAGATTTTGGTGTTTGATTTCTTCTATCATGTTGAAAATAATTTTTTAAAGATATGTTTTTTTATGAACCCATTCTTGAAGACGCTTGCTCTTCTTATAAGAACTTTGATGGTAAATATAGCCTTTTTTGTAACCTTTATGAAACTGAAGCATGGCATATTTTACATCACTACTATCATATATTTTAAAAAGCAAATTCTTTAGAAAATCAAAAAATTTCTTTGAAATATTGGGCGATAACTTATTAGAGTTATTGTATTGACTGCGCAAATGAGTATAAGAGTCCGAAATTCCCTGGTTAAAACCACGTTCATAAAAATACCTGAACGTCATACGCTCAGGTGTAATCTTATGAAAAACAGAAGCTCCGCGATGAAATACACATTTCATCGACAATTCTTCAACATATCTGGAGATATGCGATTCACCGTCTCCGCGAAATTGAATCAACTCTCTTGGCATGCCGTCAGGATGGAATCCACCTGCATCCAAGACAATACTCTTTCGAATCGCAAAATTACATCCCCATATTTGAAATGGTGAAATCATCTTTAAATCTTTGGTAAATTCAATCACGCTCAAACATGAAATAGATTTGAAACTCCCAAAAAATTGACGGTTCCATAACTCCGTTAGCCAAATTGGGGGGTCTCCTATAAACATTGGATAATTATTCCCTCCAACCATAGCAACTGCTTGATCTTGAAAACTCTGCTCAATACTCTCCAGCCATGTTGGCAAGGCTTCAATATCATCATCCGCAAATACAAGAAGGTCTCCTTTTGAATTTTTAAGTCCCATATGACGACCGTTGTGCAATCCCAATTTAGGCTCAAAAAAATAATGAAGGTTATCTAACTTATTTGCAGCTAACTTAATTACAGACGTTGTATGATCGCTAGAATTATTATCGACAACAAGAACTTCAAATCTTTTTTTTGGTAACGTTTGAAAATAAATAGAATCTAGAGTAGCGGAGAGTAATTCGGCCCGATTTCTTGTTGGAATAATAACGCTAATCATACTTAAGCTAATATGCCCCACCACATATTTGGTAATTGGCCCTGACTTGAAACCAGTTGTAAAACATCTTCTTTAATCACCCTTCTGACCCCTTCCGCCCAGGCATAGTCGTGAAATACCACTATCGATCCTGATTTAAGAAAAGTTTTATAGATCTGCCAGTCTGATCTCACAGAATCATATGAATGATCCCCGTCGATAAAAAGCAAATCAATACTGGAGGATATTCTCCTTACATCCTGAACTACATCTGAACTTAATCCACGGATTGGAACTATAAATTCTGAGAAATTAGATGTATTAGCTAAAAACTCTTTCCAAGTATCACGATTACCTTCTGTCATTGCATCATTATTCCATGTGTCAATACAAAGAATTTGTGTGCATTTCGTTTTTTTAGCAGCAGCCCCTAAACAGCAAGCTGAGGCTCCAATATATGAACCAATTTCAACTATATTTATACAACCTTTTGAAAGGTTGTATAAGACTACTCTCTCATCAAAAGTCAGGTGAGATTTTATATTAAAGGCATGTCTCAAATTAGGATATCTAATTCGCAAAAATAAACTTCTCAAAAAATCTGAAGGAACATTAACTAACTTCATAAAAATTCATATCCAGGACAAGAAACAAGCTTAAAAGATGATGGATACTTTAAATATGAAACCATATAAGCCAAGGATAAAGTTCTGAACCAAGTTGGCATCATAGCCCCTTCATTCTTATAACTTGAGGTTTCACTATTACCATATATAAATGGCTCCTCAAGTCTAAAAACAAAACCACCGTCATCAACTTGATTCTGCATCACCCATTTAAATGCCTGAGTTATAACATTGTTAATTTCTGCTTGGGTTTTTGGAGAGCAATATTTCTCTAGCCTAATAAGCAAATCTATAGAATCGATGTCCTCGCATGCGCTGGAATTAAACTTAACACCAAATCCCCCTAGTTTATTTTTTGTACGCAATACATTATGCACTATCCTCTCACAATCAAAGTCATAGTCACCATCGTAAAAAAAAATTGGGAATAAGTGATAAGCAAACTGGACCATTCTTGAGCGCTCCTCTGGATTATCAGCATCAAAGCCACCCCACATACCTGTTTTTGGATTAATGATTCTTTTTAGATAACTTTTTAATTCTTTTAATGCTTTTGCAGATAATTCATCACCCCAAGTATCTCTCTGATATTGGAGCAAACATCCAATATTCATTATTTTATTATCAAGATCATCCCTTCCTATTAAAACTGATTTCCAATCATGGCAATCTAACCATTCTGAAATACCGCCTTCTTTATGATAGGGTTTTAGGAATTTAAATTTATACTTTGGCTTGAATCCAAGATGACTATATGCACTAATCATATGGAGTGATATATGTCTTGCACCCCACCAATCTGCATCAGAATAAATTTCATTCATTACCACCGGATCATAGAAAAGGCCATCCTCTTTATTCTGAAAGGAGTCAAAATAATTTCGCCAAATAATCTTTTCTTTATCTGTTAATTTTTTTATTTCATCTAACATACCTAGTATCATGCAAGCATATACAGAGCCATAAAGAGTTGCTTTTGAACTTTTTGATGCGTATTTATACTTGAATAAACTGCCCGGAATTTTTAATAAATTGATAAATCCTAACACTCTATGTCTAGTGAGCTCAAAATCAAACGACACATTAGATCCCTGACTTATAAGTCGCTTTCTTATTATAAAATCTACATAAACCTTCCCAGTTAAATCTCGAATCGACTGCAGAAAACTTTTGCTCGTGTTAATTGGGCTGAATGTCATTTTCTCAATACATTTTTAATATATAAGAAGGTTTGATTTTTTTCCGTGAAATAAATAAAGAGTATCAATGCTAGGACTGATAAACTTCCCATCAAAAATAATTGCACCCAAGCATTTCCAATAAATATCACTCCCAACTCCTTAATTGTGAAGATAATTGAAAATGAAAAAAAAGTCGTAAATATCAACTTTCGTATCACTTTAAAAAAGTCAATATCAAAGACTTTCTTGAGTAAAAGTAAATGTAATATCAGAGCGACAATCGCAAGAAGCATTCTAGTCCAGACAAAAATTTCAAGTCCTTGCTGGATAACTAACAAATACACTAACAAGTAAATTCCAAAAGTACTGGCTTGTATTATTGTCTCATAAGATGATTTACCGATAGCACGATAAAACTCACCATTGAAGCCAACTATCCATGAAAAACCTTGCATGAGTGACATCAATCCAAGCACATACCCTATTCCATGCCATGCTGATCCAAATATAAAACGCTCTATATACAAGGCATATATATATAAAAGCAAAGAGATTGGAATTGCAATAATAGTAAGGCTAGCAATCGAGATTTCGACGGCATCCCTCATTTGATTTTTATTAAAGTCAATTTGAATAAGGTAGCTGTAAAAAACAGGTATTATCGGCCCAAATAGTAATGTAAAAATAATTGCTGGTAACTGCCCCCCGGTCTTGAACAACCCCAAATCATGGTTGCCAAGATAATGGCCTACCAATAGAGCGTCCGCCCAAGTATAAAACCAACTTAATAAGCCAGTTAACACAACCCAACTTCCAAACTTCAACATTTCTTTGGTTACAGTATTTTTAAAAAAAAGCCCTGGACGCCAATCACTAACAATCCATAAAACAACTAACTGAGCAAACTGTCCAATCAGCGTCCCCACCACTAAAGCCCAATACCCCCAGCCAATCAAAGCAAGCGGAATAGACGCCAATCCTGGCAAACCAATAGTGGCAAAACGTACCCAAAATAACTTCTTAAAATTCATTTCTTTTTGCAATAATGAATTTTGAACGGAACATAATGCTCCTAATACTATATGTAAAGTCATTATTTGTATAACAGAAGCTACACGACTATCTTGAAAAAAAAAATGGGCAATAGGTTTTGCAAAGACGTAAAGCAAACTGGCGATTAAAATACTCAAGCTAACATTTATTATAAAAGCTGCATTTGAGGCAGCTTTAATGTCCGTATGACGCTGAATAAGCGCTTTTCCCAAACCAGCTTCCCAAAAGACTTGAGAAAAGATAATCACCATCATGGCAGCAGTCATTACACCAAAGTCTTCCGGGGTGAGCATCCGAGCAAGCACGAGAAAAACTATGGGTTGAATACTTTTTGCCAGTAACTCGGAAAAAAAAGACCATTTAAGTGCATTGGAAAAGCTCATATCTAAAATCCTCAAAAAAATCTAAATCAAAAAGAAGATTTTGATTAATTATTCTGCGCTCACTGCCACATCGAAACCACTATCTCTTAAAAGAGCATGCTTCTTGGCAATCAAGAGATCTTCAGCGACCATCTCTTGACACATTTTTTGAACTGTGATTTCAGGTGCCCAGCCTAATTTTTCTTTAGCTTTTGTTGGGTCACCTAATAAAGTTTCGACTTCTGTTGGACGAAAATAATGTGGATCAATCTGCATTACAATATCACCAATCTTTAATGCAGGCGCTTTATCGCCTTCAATTTTAGTGACAATTGCTTTTTCTCTTTCACCTTCGCCTTCAAAATGCAATGTCAGGCCAAGCTCAGCAGCAGACCATTCAATAAATTGGCGTACTGTGTATTGCATACCTGTCGCAATCACAAAATCTTCAGGCTCCTCTTGCTGAAGCATCATCCACTGCATTCGGACGAAGTCTTTTGCATGCCCCCAATCTCGAAGTGCATTTATGTTACCCATATACAAACACTTCTCTAATCCCTGCGCGATATTAGCTAACCCACGGGTAATTTTACGAGTCACAAAAGTTTCGCCTCTACGCGGACTTTCATGGTTAAACAAAATACCGTTACATGCGTATATGCCATATGCCTCTCGATAATTAACTGTAATCCAATAGGCGTACAATTTTGCAACTGCATAAGGACTTCTCGGATAAAAGGGAGTAGTCTCTCTTTGAGGAATTTCTTGCACTAAGCCATAAAGTTCAGAAGTTGATGCCTGATAAAATCGTGTTTTCTTCTCCAATCTGAGTATACGAATCGCTTCAAGTATCCTGAGAGTTCCGATAGCGTCAACATCTGCCGTATACTCTGGGCTCTCAAAACTGACTGCAACATGACTCTGTGCGCCCAAATTATAAATCTCGTCTGGCTGCGTCTCTTGGATAATTCTAACTATATTACTTGTGTCAGTAAGATCGCCATAGTGCAATTTAAAATTAACATTTTCAGTATGGAGATCCTGATATAGATGATCTATACGTTGAGTATTGAAAGAACTCGCACGGCGTTTAATCCCATGAACAACATATCCTTTTCCCAACAAAAATTCCGCAAGATAAGAACCATCTTGTCCTGTGACACCAGTAATTAATGCTACTTTCTTTGTCATATTTGATATTCCTATTTCATTCTTAAACTATCAGCATGCGCTAAGAAATCCGCATAAGCTTTTTTAAGGCCATTTTTTAAATCAACCTTAGGCTTCCAACCTAATGAGTTAAGTCTGGCGCTATCTATTAATTTACGGGGTGTACCGTCAGGTTTGCTAGGATCAAATTTAATTTTTCCAGAATACCCTACAGCCTCACCTACAGCCTGTGCTAAATCACCGATCGTAATATCGTCACCATAACCAACATTAATATGACTCTGCATGGGGGACGTATATTGATCATAAACATCCTTATCTAGATTCATCACATGAACGCTAGCAGCAGCCATATCATCCACGTACAAAAATTCTCGCCTAGGTGTGCCGGTGCCCCAAATAATCACGTCCGCTTTATTTAAAACCTTAGCCTCATGAAATCTCCTAATTAGTGCTGGGATGACATGAGAATTTTCAGGATGATAATTATCACCAGGACCATATAAATTTGTTGGCATTACACTTCGGTAGTCTAAACTATATTGTCTGTTATAACTTTCACAGAGTTTTATTCCAGCGATTTTTGCAATCGCATATGGTTCATTTGATGGTTCCAATTTGCCTGTTAATAAAACATCTTCAGACATTGGCTGTGAGGCTAATTTTGGATATATACAGCTGGAGCCCAAAAATAAAAGCTTTCGCACACCGGCTTTATATGCTGAATCAATAACATTAGCTTGCACCATTAAATTTTCATAAATAAATTCGGCTGGATATGAGCTATTGGCATGAATACCTCCAACTTTTGCTGCCGCTAAATATACTTGGTCTGGGCGAGCTATTTGAAAAAACTCATCTACAGATGATTGTTTAGTCAAATCAAGTTCGTCATGTGTCCGAACAATAATATTTTTAAATTCTTGTTTATTAAGCTCTTTAACAATGGCAGCACCAACCATCCCACGATGTCCAGCCACATATATTTTTTGATTTTTAGACATTCTCAATTTCGTCCATAACCATCTTCCAAACGAACTATATCATCTTCACCTAAATACTTTCCGGACTGAACTTCAATAATTTCAAGTATCTCACTTGACGGATTAGATAAACGATGTTTTTCACCTAAAGGAATAAACGTGGATTCATTTTCTTTCAGGATGATTACCTTATCACCACAGGTCACCTCGGCAGTTCCATTCACCACCACCCAATGCTCAGCCCTTTTTGCATGCCTTTGAAGACTTAAACTTGCTCCAGGATTTACCTGAATACGCTTAACCTTAAATCGATCGCCAACATCAATCGTGTCATACCAACCCCACGGGCGAGATACTTTGCGGTGAAGCATATACTCTTCTCGAGCTTGACGGTGCAACTGGCTTACAATTTTTTTAACAAACTGGCTTTGACTTCGATCTGCCACCATCACAGCATCAGCTGTTTCTATAATTACTAGGTGATTAACACCAACAACACTGACAAGGCGATGGCTAGAGTGAATTAAATTATTTTCAGAATCTGCTATAAGTGCATCGCCTTGAATCAAGTTACCGTTCTGATCTTTTTCACCAGCTTGCCAGACAGCATCCCATGAACCTAAGTCATTCCATCCAGCATCGAGCGGTATTACTTTAATTTCAAATTCAGAACCGGGACACTTCTCTATCACCGCGAAATCAACAGACTCGCTTGGGATCTCAACAAATAACTTACTATTCGGTCTGATGAAATGCTGATCAACAGTTGATTGGTTAAAAGCATTTTTTGTTGCAGCCAAAATGTCTTTCCTGAAAGTATTAAGCGCTTTAATCCAAACACTCGCTCTAACGACAAACATACCGCCGTTCCAACTATAGTCGCCACTATCAAGATAGATTCGCGCAGTCTCAAGGCCAGGCTTCTCGACAAATTTAGCAACATTAAAGTCACCTAAGTTCGAAGCAGCGCCAGATTGCTTAATATATCCAAAACCAGTTTCTGGGCTTGTTGCTTTAATCCCTAAGGTCGCAATTGCCCCAGAATCAGCCACCTTAACAGCCCTCTGAATAGCATCAATAAAGGCTTGTGTATTCTGCACAGTTTGATCGGCAGGTGTTACAACTAGAATGGGATCAGCACCATTTGTTAATGCCTGCAAGGCAGCAAGCGTAAGCGCTGGTGCAGTATTCTTACCTTCAGGCTCTAGTAGTAACTTTGCTGAAACTGATGGTATTTCTCTTAATTGCTCCAGTGCAATAAATCGGTGTTCTTCGCCTGTTACTACAAGCGTTTCGCCGACCAAAATATCGTTAGAAGCAATATTATTTACACGTTCAACGGCCTGCTGAAACAGGCTAGTTTTGCCAGACAAAACAAGAAATTGCTTAGGGAATCCTGAACGTGAAAGGGGCCAGAGTCTAGTACCCGAACCACCACATAAGATTACAGGCGTTACATCTAGCTGACTCATTTGAGGGACTTCTGCCATTTCCATGCACTATTGCACATCAAATCTAAACCTCTTTTGGCTTTCCATTTCAGCAAATCTGCCGCTTTTGTAGCAGAAGCATAACAAGAAGCTACATCTCCGGAGCGACGTTCAATAATTTCATACGCGATGAATCTTCCGCTAGACAAACTAAATTGATGGATCATTTGTAATACGCTGCTTCCAAAACCTGTTCCTAAATTAATTGCGTGCCAACCTTTTTCAGAAGCCAAAAAATTTATGGCTGCTAGATGTCCTTCTGCAAGATCTTGTATATGAATATAATCACGGATCCCAGTACCATCAATTGTTGGATAATCTCCACCAAAGACATAAACTTTAGGGCGAAGACCTGCAGCTACTTGAGATACAAATGGCATTAAATTGTTAGGAGTTGCATTAGGATTTTCTCCGATTAAAACTGAATCGTGAGCGCCTACTGGATTAAAGTATCGCAAGCACAAAGCCCCAAAATTTGAATCAGAGTTTACAAGATCTTGAAGTATTTCCTCAATATGAAGCTTGGAACGGCCGTAAGGATTCTTGGCATTTGTTGGATGGTTTTCATCAATAGGCAAATACTCTGGCTCACCATAAACAGTTGCACTAGAGCTAAAAACAATCGATCTTACTTTATTCTGTTGCATTGCTTTTAAAAGAGAGATTGTTCCAACAACATTATTATCAAAATAATCAAGTGGATTTAATACTGATTCACCAACTGCCTTTAGGCCAGCAAAGTGAATAACTGAACTTATTCTGTATTTTTTCAGAGTATCTGATACCAGTTTAGTATCCCTAACATCCCCCTCGATAAAAGGAATACTAGCTCCAGTAATTAACTCAATTCGAGAAACAATATTCTGGCAACTATTCGATAGATTATCAAAAAGTATGACCTTAAACCCTGCTTCAACTAAAGTAATAGCAGTATGACTACCAATATAACCAACTCCACCCGTCAGAAGAACATTCATTTTATGATTAAACTTTGGTATAAAATATCTTTGAATAAATTTTCCATATCCTTAGCATCTTGTACCATTTTAACAAAGGCAATGAGATTAAGAAGTAAATGAAAAAACTATTTTGCCCAGAATATTTTTTTACCATATTCATTCTGCATTATTTAAAATAACGCTATCAAGCAACTCAGATCCTTCACGTTTTACAAGGTACAGCTGAAACCCATCAATTCTTGGAAGTACAATAGTAAATTTGAAATCAAATGTCTGAGACATACCCTTAAAATTTTCAGGGACAGCTATAGGTATAATAAATGGTTCTGAGTCATTACTGTTTAAATAAGTTGCGGGCTCGAGTTTTGAATTGCCAGCTAAAATTGAGGGAATTACTGCAAGAATTTCCCCATCATTTAATTTAATATTCGGTACATTAAGTATATATCGATCCCCTATTTGTCTTGCTTTAATACTTTTAGTATTGGTTGCAATGAAATAATTTTCATTTACCTGATAAAAGTTATCAGACTTAAAAAAGTTTCCTAGCCTATCAACCCTATAAAAAATTCTAGAGCCCTCAATCTTTTCAAACAAAACCGGTAAAGCCTCTGACTTATCTATATAAGAAAGTGCTAATGCACCCCAACGATAAGGCTCTGTATTTATAAAATATCCGTTTTTTGATGGGATGGGATGTAATGATATTGAATTTACAGAGATGCCTCCTTTAGTAATTATAGATAAGGCCGGCGACTGCTCACCAGTTAAAAAGGCTAGCTGAGGGGATCCTAAAATTGGATTACTTGGAAATTTTACTAATAGTAGATTCTGATTCTTCACTTCACCTTCCTCTTTTAGAAGCGACTCGTAAAACGTTTCTCTTAATTTATAAGAATTTATCCAACCATTTTTTTCTTGAATATTAGCTGCCATATATCCTGCAATCAGGAATGAAATGTAACAAGAGAGAAATACAGCATTTTTCCTTTTATGCTTCGTGGGTGAAGGCAGGTAAGTAAAAAGGCCTGACACAAAAAAAGTAACTCCCACTGAAGGCAAATATAAATGTCTAGGGCTAATTGACCAAATGTAGGAAGGAAAAGATGCAGCCAAGAAAATAGCTATTCCAGAGAGAATTAGTAATAATCCAAGCGACCGATCGTTTATATTTTTTTTCTTATCACAAATATAGTTTTCCAAGCTCTGATTTTTTTTCTTAACGGACTCAATCTGGAGAAGTAAACTAATAATGGCAAAAATTATAGTTACGAAAAATACAGTCATTTTCTCTGATAATGATAATGGCCCAAAAGACTTATAATGAACAACTGCCATTTTTAGCCATATTTTCAGACTAAGAAGAAAGTTATCCGAAACCCATTGAAACGTTAAGTGAGAAAAAGTTGGGCCTCCAGCAGGATTAATAATTTTCAGAGTTAACAAAGTAAAAAAAATAATTAATGCTAACAACCACAGCATTAAGATTTTTCTACGAAAAATTGGTTTTTGAAATGAAACATAACCTGCAGAAATAGTAGCTATCAGCATAACAACTGGAACAGCTTGGTCATAAGTAAACATTGCACATAAAAATATGAGGAATAGGGTTATGTATTTCATAAAATCAGCCACAGCGAAAGGGCTATCTTTTTCTATCTTATTTATAACTAGCAAGGTAAATAAAACAAATAAGAGTACTAGCAACGTACTTAATATATTCATCGGAATAGAGGATATCCAATAATGAGTTTCACCATGATTTGGATAAAGGACAAAAAGGACTATTGAAACAAAGGATGCGTAAACGTTGACATTAAGGATTCTAAGAATAGAATAGAATAGTCCAGCTGTTACCACTTCTAATATCACAGTTATGAAGTGCATTTTGGCGATACTACCACCTGAAAGAAGTGTTATTAGATAGTGCCATAAAATGTGCAGATTGCGACCTGTTACATAGGATTTGAAACATTGGAACAAATCTTTAAAAGAACTGTCAGGTTTTATGGCATTTAAAAAATATGCATCATCAGCATAAAAACCTAAATTACTGCTATTAATTCCAAAAACAAATCCTAACAAACATGCAATAAATAATAATGCAAGAAAATCATACTTAAGAAAGAACCCGGGTCTACGTGTGAACAAAATTAATAGCCCTCTTCCTATTAGTTAACCAAATAATCGCGCCTGGTATAGCAGATGCAATAATAGTCAAACCGAAAATAATTGATATCAAAAAAGATTCATGTGAAGGTACCCCAAGATAACCAAGCAAATAGATCACAATACTTTCACGAATCCCCCAGCCTGCTAGTGTTATAGGTATCATAGTAGTAAGCAAAACTATCGGCACTAAGATTATACAAGTCAGGATATCTACCTTATCCGTAAATTGACTGGCAATAATCCAAAAAACAATACTTATTCCTATATGAATAATCATGGACAATGCAAATATTAATTTAGCGTCTTTGGTCGTAAAAATTTTTACAAAGCTCTTTCCTAGAAAAAATAGTGCTCTGATAAAAATTAGACTCTTATATTTGCTAAAAAACACAATTTTTTCTATGTAAAAAAGAAAGAACGCTGCTGTAAAAATGATTGAATTCATAGCAATCAAATAAATAAATAACCTTTGATCGATAAGCTCATTGAAAAAGATAAGAAGGAGCATTGTAATAAAATTCATCATAAGCAATGAACTTAATCTATCAAGAAAAACCGATGTAATAATAGGTTTAAATAATTTCTTTGATTTTGTGAGCGTCCAAACTCTATAGACATCACCGCCGATTGAAGAAGGAAGACCTTGATTAAAAAAAGTACCAATTAAAACAGACTCGATGATTAATCTTAAATGCAAGCCACGTATACCAAATGTCTTGATTATAAGCGACCATCGTAACGCCTGAAGGAAGGATAATCCTAGCAATAACATTATCGAACTAGCGACAAGGAAAATATTAATCTTCTGCCAATAACCTTCTAAACTAACCCAATCAATTTTTCTATTCAAATACCATATGCAAAATATAGATATTGATAATTTGAATAGGAATTTAAAAAATGAACGATTAACCATATTAGTTCATTATTTTTTTTCGCGTTCGTTAGCATTGTGGATAGATTTTTTTAATAAATTTTCTAGTGTTGGTAATGGTTTTGCCGATAATAAAATTTGATAAGAAAATAAACCTTTTGAAATAAAAATTGCTATTTTATTAATCACTAAAAACAATTTACTCCATAAATTCAATCCTATTGCTAGAGGAAACGGCGCTGGAATTCCCACAATTTGCTGACACAAATATCCATTCTGCAAAAAAAGTTTTTTGAAACTTGAGGAAGTAAATAATCGTGTGTGAGTAATATCAAGAATTCCTCGCTTTCCATAATTGAACTGGCCAAATAAAAGCATTATTCGCTGAATAAAAAAAGCTATATTTCCAGTGCTTGCAATCAAAACTATCTCTGGATTATCTTGCAAAGAATGTCTTAAATCTTGAATAAATTTTTCTGGTTTATTTAAATGTTCAAGAATATCCAACATGAGAATGTAGTCATATTCTTTAAAGTCCAAAGATTCGGGCAAGCCCTGATTCAAATCAAACCGAATAAATTTATCAAGATCATTACCTGCTGCTAAATCGAAATAGTCAACCCCTGTAACCTCACAATGCAATTTTTCTTTTAACATAATACCTACATAACCACCAGCGCAACCTAAATCTAAAACTTTTGAATGGGGCTTGATTCGTCTTAAAACTTCTGAGTGAGTACTAGGGTAATTAAATTTTGACTGATAAAAATTATTATATATTTTATTACAATCAAAATTAGGAGAGTAAAATAATCCTAACCTTTGAATTCTAGCGACTATAACTGCAATCACTACATTAAGCGCATATTTAATTCCATTAACACGGCATATTTCATCACCATAGTAAGTCGGAATAGCTTCCTCAACTATTTTAAAACCACTTAAAATAAATTGAATAATTATCTCTGTATCAAAATGAAAATCATTAGTATTTAAATCAAAAGGTACTTTAGATAACGCTTTAACTGAATAAACTCTATAGCCTGAATGAAATTCACTAAGACTAGTTTTTAGTAACAAATTTTGAACCCAAGTTAATATTTTATTGCCTATCCATTTATATAAAGGCATACCTCCCTTTAGGGCATCTCCAGGATTTAACATACGTGAACCAAATACTGCTTCAGCTTGATTATTTCTCAAAGGAAGCAATAAATATTTAAGGCACTCAGGGTCATACTGACCATCTCCATGCACAAGAGCTACATAATCAAAACCATTTTCTATGGCATAGTGATATCCAATTTTTTGATTGCCTCCGTAACCTTGATTTATTGGATTGCATAATATGCGTACTTTAAAGGGAAAGATATTTGACTTTGAGAGAGCCAGTCCTTTTTCAAAAGTTTTATCATGGGAGGCATCATCAATAACAAGCACCTCTATTTCATAATCATCATCTAAAGTTTGAGGAATTCTAGAAAAGACTTTAGAAATTGTAGTTTCTGCGCAATAAGCAACGATAAAAATAAGTAACTTCGGTTTAATCAATTTCAATCCAAAAAAGTGAATAAATTCAAATTCATTAAATTTTGCTAAATTCTATTCCTGCCATGTCTTTATAAGACAGTTTAGGCAAGTCATTTATTGGCCATTTTATATTTAAGTGTTTATCATTCCAAATGATGCTTTGCTCAAATTCGGGTGCATAATATTCAGTCGTTTTATACAAGAACTCGGCAATTTCTGATAAAACCAAAAATCCGTGCGCAAATCCCTCGGGAATCCAAAGTTGTTTCTTATTTTCTTTAGAAAGAATCTGACTCACCCATCTACCATATGTCTTAGAGTCTTTTCGAATATCTACAGCAACGTCAAATATTTCGCCTTCTATTACACGCACCAATTTACCTTGCGCATGCGGAGGTAATTGATAATGAAGGCCTCTAAGAACACCTTGAGATGACTTGGAGTGATTGTCTTGCACAAATGAAACATTTAATGATGTTTCTTTTTTAAAAACATCTTCTCTAAAGCTTTCAAAAAAAAAGCCGCGCGTATCTTCAAACACACGAGGCTCAATTAAAAGCACATCAGGAATACTTAAAGGAGTGATCTTCATACTCAAATAATCTTTTCTTGTAAGATGCGTTTTAAATATTGGCCGTAACCATTTTTAAGCAATGGCGCTGCAAGGGCTTCAAGGTCATTAGCTGTAATCCAGTTTTGGCGATAAGCAATCTCTTCAGGACATGCCACTTTTAAGCCTTGACGATTTTCTAATGTTGCAATAAATTGACTCGCTTCAAGAAGGGATTCGTGGGTGCCCGTATCTAACCACGCATACCCTCGCCCCATTGCTTCGACATGCAATTGATTTTGATCTAAGTAAAGTTGATTGAGATCCGTGATTTCAAGTTCACCCCTATTGGAAGGCTTTAGACTTTTTGCCATTTTCACCACATTTTTATCGTAAAAATAAAGGCCCGTGACTGCGTAATTTGATTTTGGTGTAATAGGCTTTTCTTCCAAAGAAACAACTTTATTTTGTCCATCAAATTCAGCAACACCATAACGCTCGGGATCGTTAACATGATAAGTAAATATGGTGGCGCCCTCTTCCCTATTTTTTGCATTTAAAAGAAGTTGGTGAAAGTCATGGCCATAAAAAATATTGTCGCCTAAAACTAATGTCGAATGATGATTGCCAATGAAAGATTCGCCTAAGATAAACGCTTGCGCTAAACCATCGGGAGAATTTTGCACACAATATTGAATATGAATACCCCACTGATTTCCATCTTTTAATAAAGCTTCAAAACGAGGAATATCTTGAGGTGTTGATATCAATAAAATATCTCTGATGCCTGCTAACATTAAAGTACTTAATGAATAGTAAATCATGGGCTTATCATAGATGGGAAGTAACTGCTTCGAGATCGATTGCGTCACAGGGTAAAGCCTTGTACCTGAACCACCGGCTAGTATCAAACCTTTTCTATTGTTTTTCATGTCTGTCATTTAATGAATCAGTTCTTTTAATATGCGTTTTACTTCTGCTTCCCAGTGAGGCAATTCTAGCATAAAGGTCTTTTTAATTTTTGTGGTATCAAGCCTTGAATTCATAGGACGTCTCGCTAAGGTGGGATATGCATCAGTTGAAACTGCCTTGATATCTTTAGATGTCATCAAATTTTGAAGTCCTAAACGAGACGCTTCATCCGTTATAAAACACGCGTAGCGATACCAATTCGTTTCATTATCCAAAGTCATATGATAGGTGCCAAAATCTGTAAAGTATGGATCATTAAAAATAGCTTTGATAACGTGGTAAGTCACATCCGCTATTGCTTCACTTGAAGTGGGTGTGCCTATTTGATCACTCACCACATTCAACGAAGTTTTTTCTTGAATGAGTTTTAGAATCGTTTTTAAAAAATTTTGTCCATGAGAGCTAAATACCCAACTTGTTCTTAAGATAATATGTTTCTTGTGATTGCGAACTCCCTCTTCCCCCTGCCATTTTGTTTGACCGTAAACCGATTGAGGATTGACTTCGTCAGCTTCTAGATAAGGTTCATCTTTTAAACCATCAAATACATAGTCTGTTGAAAAATGCATCATAGGAATATCAAGTTCTGATGCTTTGTCAGCAAACACTTGAGGGGCTACCGCATTAATTTGGAAAGCGAGTTCTGATTCGTTTTGGGCTTGATCAACTTTCGTATAAGCCGCAGGATTGACAATGATGTCAGGCTTCGTTTGATCAATAAAAGCTCTAATCGCTTCAGGATCACTCAAATCAAGCATGTCGCGGTTGGTCGCAATGACTTCACCTAAAGATGCTAATTTTTTATGTAATGCAAAACCTACCTGACCATCTTTACCCGTGAGTAAGATTTTCATGAATATTGCTTTTCTACCCAATGTTGGTATTCACCTGATACCACATGATTGACCCACGTTTCATGCTCCAAATACCAAATGACTGTTTTACGAAGTCCTGTCTCAAAAGTTTCTTGTGGTCTCCAACCTAAATCACGTTCTAATTTCGAAGCGTCAATCGCATAGCGTCTATCGTGACCCGGCCGATCTTTCACAAAGGTGATTTGATCAGCATAGCTTTTGCCATCCGATTTTGGTTTTAACTCATCTAAAATCGCGCATAAAGTTTCAACGACTTCTAAATTTGTTTTTTCATTCCAACCACCGACGTTATAAGTTTCACCAATTTTTCCTTTACTTAAAACTTCGCGGATAGCACTGCAATGATCTTTGACATAAAGCCAATCACGAATTTGTTTACCGTCACCATAAATAGGTAAAGGTTTACCCTTTAGCGCATTCAAGATGCATAAAGGAATGAGTTTTTCTGGAAAATGATACGGTCCATAGTTGTTTGAACAATTGGTGGTCAATACAGGAAGTTTATAGGTATGAAACCAAGCACGCACTAAATGATCACTTGCAGCCTTACTCGCACTATAAGGGCTATTAGGTTCATAAGGATGATTTTCAGTAAACGCCGGGGCTTTGTCATTCAGCGATCCATAAACTTCATCGGTGGATACATGTAAGAACCTAAATACTTTTTTAGGGGCTTCATCAAGATCATTCCAATAATTTCTTACCGATTCCAATAAATGATAAGTGCCGACGATATTAGTCTCGATAAAGTCTTTTGATTCATGAATCGAACGATCCACATGACTCTCTGCAGCAAAATGAATGACGGCTCTGATGCTATGTTTCTTTAAGAGACTTGAAATTAAATCACGGTCGCCAATATTGCCTTTTACAAAATAATGGTGAGGATTTTGATTTAATGAAGACAGATTCTCTAAATTGCCAGCGTAGGTTAATAAATCTAAAGAAACTGCCTCTTCAGTCGATTGGCTCAACCAATCTAATACGAAATTAGAGCCAATAAAACCTGCCGCGCCTGTCACAAGGATTGTCATGTTGTGAATTTTATCATCAGGATTAAGATTTAAGTTGTTAAGGATTTTTAGTGGATAAATTTTAAAATGGGTAAATAAAGAATAGTTAAATAAAACTTGATCAATTTATATGTTTCTTCAATAAAAAAGCGAATTAATTATAGTGTGCCTAAATAATTAAATTGTAAGCTTTATTCCTTTTTTGTATTGAACATATGTCAAGTTATAACTTGACATATGTGATTGATTTACTTGAAATTTTTAACATCATCTCCATATTAAGAATACGATTAATTTTAAATAAGAGGCATTAGAAATGGCAACAGAAGCACAAATAAAAGCAAATCAAGAAAACGCTAAAAAATCCACAGGCCCTATAACTGAGAATGGCAAACAAAGATCAAGTATGAATGCCATGATCCATGGCATATTTTCCAAGATCCCTCTTCTTCCGGGTGAAAATCAAGAGCAATTCAAATTGCTGGAAGATGAAATTATCAAAGCGTATCAACCAACAGATGCAATGGAATATCATTTAGTCCAGCGTATTTATCTCACCTGCATCCGTCAAATTAGACTTCGCGAAGCTGAAGCTGCAAAATTAGAAATTTCGATGATACCTGAAGTGATGTGTAAAAGCGTCACACAACTTTTTGAGCACAATAGCGATAAAAAATTTACCGCAGAAGATATATCAGAACTTACTGAAGCGCACTATATGTTCGCACAAGCTTTGGATAAGGAAATTAAAGAAAGTGGTTATGCATCTTTAGCGTTAACGATCGAAATGATAAAAGAAAAAATGCCGCTCACATCTCGCCATATGAAAGACATACATGAAGAGGAGTATAAATTAAGTTGGGAGGAATTTATTCAAAAGCCAGGCATGCTTAGAGCAGCGATTTCTATGCTTGCTAAGAGAGTTAAAATTCAATTAGCTTCTACCAAAAACAATCATATTGCTTACACTTTAAAACATAAATTAAAAATTGTGCATCGAAT
>JACCDP010013176.1_pt1 | contig 35885 bp, 38 predicted proteins | sample 7445841 | NCBI WGS metagenome assembly JACCDP01 (sample SAMN15323441, study PRJNA562643) | freshwater metagenome | isolation source: river surface water | place: USA:Blue River Watershed | collected 2017-08-17 | reverse complement strand
TATTTCTTCGCTAAGTTTTCTGCTGTTTGAATCATGTTGATACCAGCAGCTGGGTCAATCAGGGCTTCCCACATGTAATCTTTGAAGCCGACAGGCGTACCTAGTTTGAAGCCAGTACGATGATCGAAAGCAGCTATGGGATTACGCGTCATATTTTCGCTGCCCACTACTAATGCTGCTTGCGCAGCACCGGATTGAATGTGTTCTCCGGCTTGGCGGAATAACTCAAATCCTGTGCCGCAAATACGTTGCGCCATAAGTGCAGGTACTTCAACAGGCACTCCAGCATATAAGCCAATGTGACGAGGTAAGAAGAATTGATCAAAATCACCAGGCGCCATATTGCCCGCAATTACAGAGCCAATATCTGATGCGGGAATGTCAGCGCGTTTTAAAGCTTCGCGGGCGACTTTGATTCCTAGGTCAGTTGGAGAGATGTGACCCAAAGCACCACAGTAATCCACCATCGGTGTGCGCACACCTTCATGCATCCACACGTCATCAAAGGCATTAAAAAATCCAGAGAAGCTCATAGCGATTCTTTCAAAAAGTTTAGACAGATGGCTTCAAGATGAAGTGCAACCTATCTTCATGTAAAGCTGCAACGGTATCTGCACGATGAGATAAAACTGCACGCTGATTTATAGAACCCTTGTCTGTAATTTCACCTTTATCAATAGTGGGTGGTTCAGACAGCAAGCACATGCGTGCAATGCGATTAGAGCTGCCAGTAGCAGCGTGTGCCAATTGATCAATCAGACTTTGGAATTTTGCTAATACTGGTTCACTACATAAAACATCAGCTAATGGAGTTTCAGCTGGAAGGTGACTTAAATTTCGAATCGCTGGTGTTGGAAACACCATAGCGCCTACTTCTTTCAAATTAATGCCAGTTATTACAACATCTTGAATATAGGGAGCACCAGCCGCAATTATTTTTGTACGTAAAGGTCCCACGCTTACAAACGTTCCTGTTGCAAGTTTGAAGTCCTCTGCAATGCGGCCATCAAACTTGAGACCTAAATGTACATCTGTTTCATCAATCCATTTGACTGCATCACCGGTACAAAAGAAACCTTCATCGTCAAAGGCTTCAGCTGTTTCTTTAGGATTGCGCCAGTAACCAGGTGTGATATTAGGACCGCGATAACGAATCTCTGTTTTGCCCCCCATATCTACTAGTTTCAATTCCATACCTGGTGTTGGTAATCCCAAATCGCCAGAACGAACGTTAGGGTTGGTGACAAAAATACTAAAGGGGCCTGACTCTGTCATACCAAGACCAGTTGTCATAGCAATTCGTTCGCCAATTTCACTTTCTTGAGATTCATACAGGCTGTCCCAAATTGGTTGCGCTAATGAGGCACCTGCATAAAAAAACATTTGTACACGAGATAGCAAAGTTTTACGTAGTAAAGCATCGCTCTTCATTGCATTGGCAATAGCTTCAAATCCAGTTGGTACATTGAAGTAAACCGTTGGTGCAATTTCTCTTAGATTTCTTAGTGTTTCATGCATAAGAGCGGGAGTAGGTTTTCCATCGTCTATATACATCGTGCCACCGTTGAACACCACCATACCAAAGTTATGATTGCCGCCAAAGGTGTGGTTCCACGGCAGCCAGTCCACTAAAACTAAAGCTTCATTTTTCAGAAAAGGTATGGACTGAGTCATTTGCTGCTGATTAGCACACCATAAACGTTGAGTATTGATCACTGCTTTTGGTAAATTAGTGGAGCCGCTAGTGAACAAAAATTTAACAATAGTGTCAGGTCCTGTAGCTGCAATTGCTGAGTCCACTTGAGATGTTGGGACTGTTTTATATAGCTCTTCAAATGTAGTGACATCACGTCCTTCGACATAACCTTCACTCATTACAATTTCTATGTCTTTATCAACGGTCGCTGTAATCGCTTTTATATAGCGCGAATCACTCGCGAACACCATGCCGGGTGTGACAGTTCGGAGTACATGCTTTAATTTTTCAAAGTCTTGGCTGATCAAAGAGTAGGGTGGAGAAGTCGGAACGAACGGTACTCCGGCTACCATGCAACCCAAAGCAAGCAAAGCATGCTCTATGCTGTTCTCACTCAAGATGACTACTGGACGATCAACGCTTAAATCACGGTTGATTAAACTTTGCGCTATGTTGCGAGCTGAGTACCAAGCTTCTGAGTAAGACACATGTCGCCAGTTACCTAACGTACCGTCGGCTAATTTTTCTCGCCGCGCAAAAAGGGTTTGCTCAGGCTTGATTTGTGCCCATTGTTGAAGACGATCTGTCAAACGAACTGGAAATTCTTGAAGCTCTTGATCCGCTTTTAGATAATGTATGCCAGCATCGCCATCTTTCAATGTGACGCGTGTCACGCCAAAATGTAGAGGTCGAAATTTTGGGTTTGGCATAGCTATCAACGAGTAAGTAAATTAATTAGTTTATTAGTATGTACATTCAGTTCTTTTGTACCTTTGCTGCTTTACCTTCCAAGAAAGCTTTTACTCGTGACTTAGCTTCTGGAGCAGCTTGTGCAATTGAAGAAATGAGTGCCTCTGTAAGAAAGCCGTGGTCTGCAGGTTGCTCCGCTATTCGCGGCAGTGTATGAATTAAGGCGTAGTTGGTAAGAGGAGCATTGGTTGCAATTCGTTTAGCTAATTCCATAGCTTTTTCTAGTGCAGTGCCGGTCGGTACATGATATTGAGCTAATCCAATGCGCTCGCCATCAATAGCGTTATAAACGCGACCAGTTAGCATCATGTCAGTCATACGCGCAACGCCGATAAGTTTGGGGATTCTTACCGAGCCACCGCCACCTACAAAAATACCTCGGGTGCCTTCTGGTAATGCATAAAAAGTACTGTCATCGGCAACACGAATATGGCACGCGCTTGCAAGTTCTAATCCACCACCAACTACTGCGCCATGTAACGCGGCTACAACTGGTACGCTGCCAAGTTGAACAGCATCCAAAGCTACATGCCAACTACGCGAGTGATGCATACCTTCACCGGCATCACGTTCTTTTAATTCAGATAAATCTAGACCCGCACAAAAATGATCGCCTTGGCCATAGATAACTGCTGACTTGGCTTCTTTAGGTAAGTTTTGAAAGACATCGCGTAGGGCTTCCACCAAGCTGTCGCTTAGTGCGTTGCGCTTCTCTGGACGGCTTAAACGCACTACAGCAACAGCGTCTTGCATCTCGAAATGAATACCGTTAGTTTGAGCGCGTAGCAGTAAAGGGTGAAGATTTATAGTCATGATGGCAATGCCTAAAAAGACCTAGGCTAAGAGCAAAGGCCGATAAAAAATGGTTATTATACATAACCAAATTGCAAAGTGGATTTGATGTTAATTCAATGAACGTATAAATACAATAAAGGTATTTATGCGTTAAAGAGAGGACTATTCAAAATAGAAGATGAGCTAATCGAGCTAAAAAAAATTCTTATGAAAAAAATTGAGCTGCAGTCGATTTGAGCCCATAAGGTGAGAGGAGCCTACTATGACTAGCATGGGCTTGGGTCGTGTCATTGACAGTTATGACATCGATTTGGCAAAGAAGAGTGAAGATTTGTACTAGTTTAAGATACTAACTAAGTTGGATTAATACTAAATTTTTAGCTAATTACTTATTTTCCTCTTTATTCTCTTCTTTATTAGGTAACGCTATCGATGCAATTAGATCAACTGGTCTAGTTGAGCGTTTGCGCATACGTAAATTAAGCATCTCCACGATTACTGAAAAAGTCATCGCGCTGTAGATATAGCCTTTAGGTATGTGATGTCCCAGACCTTCAGCGATCAACACTACACCAATGACAACCAAAAATGCCAGCGCTAGTATTTTGATAGTGGGATGCGCTGTGACGAATTCACCAATCGCTTTGGCAAATAACATCATTAACCCGATTGATATGACAACGGCAGCAACCATCACGCTGATTTGCTCAACCATACCTATTGCAGTAATGATGGAGTCGATTGAAAAAACAAGGTCAATCAACATTATCTGAAGAATCACAACACCAAAGCTATGCGCTGTTGAACGATTAGCACGGTCGTGTGAGCCTTCCATTGCTTCATGAATTTCACCCACGCTTTTCCAGAGCAAAAATAGGCCACCCAGTAACATCAGTAGATCGCGCCCAGAAAAATTCTGATTCATTACTGAAAAGATGGGCTCAGTCAAGCCGACAAGCCAAGAGAGCATCATCAACAAAGCTATTCGCATGAACATAGCAGCAAATAGACCGATACGACGAGCGAGTTCTCGCTTTTCAATCGGTAGTTTGTCGACTAGGATGGAAATAAAAATCACATTGTCTATGCCTAACACGAGCTCTAAAGCAGTCAGTGTTAGAAATGCAGCCCAAACCTGAGGATCCAACAGTAATTCAACCAAGATTAGTTAGCTCCCTAGACAAAATCGGTATGGTGATTTTTATAAAATGAAATTCAATGTCACGTCAGCTCAAGATTAGCTGAAAAATTTTCTATTATCTTTCATCATTTTCTTGAGATCAGAGATTGAAATTTGGGAAACGTCATGAATCCTCAGTAAGAAATGAGGTGAGATGATCGTTTTTTTATGTCGTAATTTACTTATGTGTGCAGGAGAAAATCCAAATGTCTTGCTAAATGAAAGATCATTTTTTAATTTGAATATGGTCTTTAAATTATCAATTAAATCAGAAGGTGAGTAAGCTGGGTAATTTTTAGTAGGTTTCATTTTTATCTCCACTAATTAATCAAAAAAATAAAATTCAATTGAATTGAATTTGACTAACATGCGTATTTTTAAAGCCTTATTCGTTGTTTCCGCCTAGTCCAAACAATGACAACAAGCTCGTGAATAAATTGAAGACAGATACATACAAACTCACTGTTGCTAATACATAGTTATGCTCACCACCATTCACAATCCGACTAGTTTCAAACAGGATTAATCCAGCGGATAACAATGCCACCATCCCTGAGACGACTAAACCTAGACCGGGGATCTCAAACACGATGCCTGCGATACCAGCGATCAGTGCAATGACCATGCCGCAGAAAAGAAACCCACCCATAAAGTTGAAGTCTCTTCGCGTAATAAGCACATAAGCCGATAGGGTCATAAAAGTGATGCCCGTTGCAGCTAAGGCTAGCGAAACAGTTTGTGCACCCCCTGGCAGCGCGAGGGTGTGGGTCAATAGAGGTCCTAGGGTGTATCCCATGAATCCTGTTAGCGCAAAAACAGCGGGCAAGGCCCAAGCGCTGTTTTGCAATTTATGAATGGCGAAGAGAAGTCCGAAATATCCAACGAGCGTAAAAATGATGCCTGGCGAGGGCCATTGAAATACCACAGCGGTCGAGGCAACTGCTGCACTAAACAGCAATGTCATTGAAAGCAGCGCATACGTATTCCGTAAAACCCGCTTTACCGGATCGGCGAATGCATAGTCTAAAGATGCCGCTGGTCTTCTAATCGCATTTGCGCTTTGTTCTGACGTTGTCCTGCTTGAATAATCCATGATGAATCGTCCCTAAATTGAAGAATGATTGCTAATGTCATTAACTGCTTGCAGTTGATGCGAACTCCCTTTTTAGGGCTTTCCCACTCTGAATTTCATGGGGCCAACTATGGGGCTTGATCTAATTTAGAAAAAGTAGATAATTACTCATTAATATTCCTAAAAAAACTGAATATGACTGACTCTTTTAACTACAAGCACCTCTACTATTTTTGGGTTGTTGCCAAAGAGGGCGGTGTCTCTCGAGCTGCGAATAAGCTAGGTATGGCAGTTCAAACTGTGAGCGCGCAGGTACGTGAACTCGAGCGTTCTTTGGGTTGTGAGTTACTCAAACCGTCGGGACGCGGTCTTGCGTTGACTGAGGCTGGCGTAATTGCGATGGGGCAGGCCGAGCAGATTTTTCAATTAGGCGAGGATTTACCATCGCGTATTCGAGAAGCAGTGAGCTCACCCTCAATACGTCTTAGGGTAGGGGTTAGTGATGGCTTGCCAAAACTTGTAGTGCACCGTCTATTACAGCCAGTGATTAAAGAACCTAGCCTTCGTTTACTGTGCCTTGAAGGCCAATTCAATGATTTACTTGGGGACCTAGCTTTACATAAGCTAGATATCGTCATTTCAGATAAGCCTGCACAAACCAGTGCAAATATCAAACTTTACAGTCATGCTTTAGGCTCTTCGAGTATTGCTTGGTACGGCAAGCCCTCATTGCTGGAAACTGCACAGCATGAATTTCCGCAATGTTTAGCGACGTTGCCGGTGCTGCTAACGACGACACATACTGCAAGTAGAGACAGATTAGAACAATGGTTGAGCCAACTAGGTATACAACCTCGGATTGTCGGTGAATTTGAAGATAGCGCTTTACTTAAGACATTTGGCTCCGATGGTTTTGGGGTGTTTCCAGCAGCTGAATGGGTACATGAAGAATTGCTATCGCATTATGGTGTGGAGCGGCTGGGTGCCTGTGATGGCGTGATAGAGCAATTTTATGCAATTTGTTCTGAAAAACGAGTTCAGCATCCCCTAGTTCAACGACTACTAAAGCTGCCGATTTAAAAACGGCTTCAATCGATAATAATTTTTTTAGTAGGTTTGAATAATTCAATGCTTTACTTTTGAATGCATGACAGTACTTGAATATTTAAAAATAACTTTGTTGGGGTCATATGCGAGAACCCCTAACTTAATTCTTGCTGAGCAGATCAGCGCATATAACATCGTTAAAACGAATAATTGAATTAGGGATTACAGTAATCGCACTTCATTGGATCTGCTTTAGTTTGATTAGGGATCGGTATTTCTTTTTTACATTCGCATTTCACGCATGACCAGATATAAGCAATTGGTAAATTTGTCGGTGCTTCACAAGAAGAACATGGCAATCCCTTTTTCCGCTCTGTTACCCAAAAACCAGGTAACTCACATTCTGGACATAAAGAATTCATCTTTCTTGAAAGATCTTCCGTAGCCTTAAGGATGTTCGCCATACGAGTCGGATTGGTATGTGCTCTTAAATCATTTTCTATAAATACATTCCCATTTTTTGAAATACGCTTCGCCCACTCATAAGTCATTTTCAAAGTTTCAAGATCTTTAACCCCTTTACGCGATTCTGGATGATTCTCATCATCAGGTCGTATTACTAATTGATGTGTATTAAATCTCGCTACTGAAAGAAAAGCATTTACTTCATCCCAGTTAGATACTTGCCTACTAGCGCTTTGAGCAAGACCGCCAAAAAATCCAACAATCTCTATATCGCGATGGTCATCTATCAAAATAACTAATTCGTAATTCCAAGAAAACATACCTGTATGAGGATCATTATCAAATGCACCCTCACTAGCGATACCAAGCTTTAAGCCTGATAATTCCATTCCAACTCTTGCTTTCTTTCTTGCGGCATCTAGTTGAGAGCCGTACCTTGGAATATCTCGAGTAAATGTTCCTAGATTGTCAGTGTCATAGCCTGAAACATGAACCACCTCTAAGCCATTTGAATCAAATAGTTGTGGGCAAATTACAGACTCTTTGCCATGTTGAGTTAATAAACTCGCCTTGAGTCCAGCATAGGGTTTCGGAGAATTTGGCATATTACTTAGATATATATTTTTAAACGAAGTATTTTGCAATTGCTATATAGATGGGAATACCAACAATAATATTTAAAGGGAAGGTGATACCCAGTGAGGTTCCCATATACATAGCTGGGCTTACTTCAGGCATGGCATGGCGCAATACAGCAGGAACTGCAATATAAGAAGCACTTGCTGCCAAAATCATTAAGAGTATCGTGTCACCTAAAGGAATGTTTAATAGATGGCATAAGCTAAGTGCAATCATTGCATGACAGGGTGGTGCGATGAAAGCATAAGCTAAAGTAATAGTAGGCTTTCCTTTAAGTTCACCTAAGCTTTTAGCTGCAAGCAATCCCATATCTAATAAGAAGAATGCTAAGAGACCTTTAAACAAATCAATTGAAAAAGGTGCCATGACTTTTTGACCTGCTTCGCCAGATATCAGTCCAACTACTAAAGCACCTAATAAGAGTAGTTGTCCACCATCTGTAAAAGATTCATGAAGTACTTTGCCCAATGGAGTGTGACCACTTTTATTGCTTGAGCGTTGTTGACGATTTCTGTTTGCCAGAATGATAGCGATGATGATGGCGGGCGACTCCATTAAAGCCATAGCGGCAGCCATGTGGCCGCCATAACTAATTCCAACTTGATCGAGTACCTGTACAGTTGTAATAAAAGTGACTGCGCTAATAGACCCATAAGTAGCGGCAATTGCAGCTGCATCCAGTTTATCGAGTCTTTGTTTGAGTAGGTTATAGCTTACCAACGGAATAGCGATTGCTAAGGTGATAGCTAAGCCAAGGCTAATCGCAATTTCTGGTGCAAAACCTGATTTGTTTAAGGCAAAGCCTCCTTTTAGTCCCAGCGCCATTAATAAATAGAGCGAAAGAAATCGAGAAATAGGCTGTGGAATTTCTAAATTAGATTTCACCAAGCCTGCGAAGATTCCGAAGATAAAAAAGAGGATGGTAGGGTCTAGCAAGATAGTCATGAATTTTCCTTTGATGCGATCTTAAGGATATTTATATATAAAGTAAAATCGGTATTATTATGTTTATATATAGATAAAAACCTATGAATATCACTTTTAGACAATTGCGACTATTTCTCGCACTCGCCGAGACTGGTAGTGTGAGTGCGGCTGCGCGTATGCTGCATGTTACGCAACCGACAGCTTCTATCGGCTTAAAAGAAATAACGGATTCTGTAGGAGCGCCACTTTATGAAGTAGTAGCTAGAAAAGTTTATTTAACTCAGTTAGGTCATGAGTTGGCTAAAACTGCTAGAGCTATTTCTGATGAGTGGGAAGCCTTTGAACAACAAGTGCATGGAATCAAGGGGCTAACGCAAGGTAAATTAAAGGTTGCTGTTGTGAGTACTGCTAAGTACTTTATTCCAAGAATATTAGGGACTTTTTGTGCGAAGTATCCTCAAATTGATATCTCTTTAGAGGTACTGAATCGGGATGGTGTGGTTAAGCGACTTGAAGAAAATCTTGATGATTTATACATCATGTCTCAACCACCATTAAATATAGAAATTGATGATGAAATCTTCATGCCTAACCCCTTACTTTTGGTGGCTTCAAAGAACCATATATTTGCGAAGAAAAAAATTATTGACCTTACTTTACTAAAAAATGAAAAATTTATTTTTAGAGAAAAGGGATCTGGAACGCGAATGACGACAGATGCTCACTTTAAAAAATTAAAGTTCAAAGCAGATGTACGTTTAGAACTTGGGAATAACGAAGCAATTAAACAAGCAGTTATTGGTGGATTGGGACTAGCAGTTCTTTCAAAATATTCTTTGGCTGATCAGACTGATAAAGATGATGTCGCTATTTTAAAATGTAAAGAATTTCCAATAAAATCTAGCTGGCATATTGTTAGCCCTAAAGGTAAAAAATTATCCCCAATAGCTACAATATTCAAAAAGCATTTATCTGAACAGGCCAAGCAATGGAGATAAGAGCGTCGATTAAAAAATATCTTTATAGCTAATGTTGAAATTGATTCACACTGCAATGTGAATACCATCTAAAGCAGTGATTTTTAAAAATTATATTAATAAGAACTATATCGTAGAGTTTTAGATTGTTCTATTCAGCGAAGTAGGGTGGCGATTAATCTGGTTTAAGAAGTTGATCGTTGCGCATAGTACAGACTACTTTCTAAGATAGATTCAATCGATCTCTCTTAGAAAGTAGTTCCATTTATAAAGATAGTTCAATCGATTCAAAATAACTGTTCAGTTACGCGTTCAGAATGTCCCTGGATAAGCACCGCCATCAAGCAGAATGTTCTGTCCGGTCATATAGCTGGCATGTGCGCTACATAGAAAAGCACAGAAAGCGCCGAACTCCGCTGGTTTGCCGAAGCGCTTAGCTGGATTGGAATCACGTCTAGCCGATACCAGTGAATCAAGATCCTTGCCGGTGGATTTAGCTGCTCCTTCAAAGGTCGCCCACAGTCGATCTGTTTCAAAAGGGCCAGGAAGCAAATTATTAATGGTGACATTTTTATGCACCGTGGTACGAGAGAAACCAGCGATGAAACCAGTCAGTCCTGCTCGAGCTCCATTCGATAGACCCAGAATATCGATCGGTGCTTTCACTGCACTAGAAGTGATATTGATGATGCGTCCAAAACCACGTGACATCATGCCATCGACAGTTGCTCGTATGAGCTCGATAGGAGTAAGCATATTCGCATCGATTGCTGCGATCCATTGATCGCGCTCCCAATTGCGAAAATCACCGGTCGGTGGACCGCCAGCATTGGTGACCAGAATGTCGGGCTGAGGACAAGCCGCGAGTGCTTGCTTGCGTCCCTCAGGCGTGGTGATATCGGCTGCTACGATGTTGATTTTTACCTGATCGCCTGCGAGTTGACGTAACTCATTCGCTGTCGTCTCCAAAGTAGTCGCATTACGTGCTACCAAGGTGACGTTCACACCTTCTCTAGCCAGCGCCTCTGCGCAAGCACGTCCAAGTCCTTTGCTTGCTCCGCATACTAATGCATTCTTTCCGCTGATTCCTAGATCCATTGCGTTATCTCCTCGTGTGACTAATGTGAATGTTGTGATGTGTGTTTTTGAGTTCGGCTAGTTGTATATGGCAAGTATGAAGGTTATCTCTCTGGCTCCTTGCCGAGAGCCTTATAAACTGAGGCCAGCATGTCCTTACCTATACGATCTTCCATTTTTTTATGCACGGGCAGCAGTGCTTGTCGCCACTGAGCCAATTCCTGTGACGTTGGTTTATAAATCGCTGTTTTACCAGTCTTGGCGATGGCCTGCATCGCCTCGGCACTTTCGCGCTCAGTGAGAGCGTTATTCATTTGAGTTGCCTCAACGATTGCCGCTTCAAGTCCTGATCGAATGTCGGGCGGCAAGCCATCCCAGAAACGCTTATTCACAATGACAGCAAAGCCAAGATAACCGTGCTCTGTCACTGCGAGATGCTTCTGCACCTCGTAAACCTTCTGTGAATAAAAATTGAGCGGTGGGTTTTCGGCACCATCCACCACGCCAGATTGCAATGCCTGCGTCATCTCTGAAAAAGACATTACCTGCGGATTGGCGCCTAACGTGCGCATTTGCTCGTCAATCACTTTAGATCCTTGTATGCGTACTTTTAGACCGCGCATATCGGCGGGTACGCGAATCGGCCGATTAGCCGACATCATCTTGAAACCATTATCCCAATAAGCCAGACCTCGAATACCCTTGGTTTCTAGAATGTTGAAAAGTCGCTGTCCGATTGGCCCTTCAACCACACGCCGCAGCGCCGCTCTATCGTCAAACAAAAAAGGTAAATCGAAAACTTCGAATTCGCGTATGCCCAGAGGACCAAATTTGGACAGCGTTGGCGCGAGCATCTGCACAGCTCCCATTTGCAGTGCCTCTAGTTCTTCCTTGTCTTTGTAGAGCGTACTGTTTGGATACACATCCACACGTACTTTGCCAGCGGTCTTGCGCTCGGCGACTTGCTTGAAATGCTCGATGGATTTGCTCTTAGGTGTGTCCATCGCCGCCACATGGCTGAACTTGATGACGATCTGCTTATCAACAGCGAGTGCAGGTGTGTTCAGTGCCAGTGAGGTCAGCATCATCGCTAAAACTAGATTTACGATTTTTTTTATCATTTGATTGAAGGTATCAGAGAAGGATGACAGATTCATCATTCATATTTTTGAAATCACAACACTCACTTTATTTCATCCTTTTCAGCTTGTTCTCGTTCGGCTCGCTTACGCTGTTCCTTACGGACGTCTCTGATTTGGTGGATAGCAAATATCAGCACCAGAATAAATATCCCTAATTCGATCCACATAGTACCTCCCAAACTATTATCCTAAGTTTTTATTCACGCTCAAAGATTAATGATGTTTTACTCAACCTATTTAGAAATCAGTATTTCATAACGAAGTAATGTTTTGAATAATCCTATTCTTTATGACAGATCGAACTTCATGGTGAGCGATGATTCAAACCCTCGATTAGTACACGATGAAATCTTTCCGGATCTTGCATCTGCGGCGCATGACCCAACTCAGGAAACAATCTTAGCGATGCACCTGGAATCGCAGCGGCAGTGCGACGAGCTAGAACGGGATAATTACCTAAACGAGATTTGACTTCGGGCGCTGCAAGATCTTTACCAATCGCCGTGTTGTCTTTCTCGCCTATCAAGAGCAGTGTTGGTACGCGAAGATTCGGAAATTCATACAGCACAGGCTGTGTAAAAATCATGTCGTATAACAGCGCCGAGTGCCATGCGACGGTAAGTCCACCCGGACCGCGATACATCCCCGCGAGCATTTGTACCCAAGTTTCATATTCAGGGCGCCATTCATTCACGTAGTAAGTGCTGCGCTCGTAATTGCGAATCATCGTTGCAGTCACATTACGTTCACGCGCATACCATTCATCGACTGATAGAGCTGGTACGCCTTCGGCCTTCCAGTCTTCAAGTCCTATTGGATTAACCATCACCAGCTGTTCAACTCTATCTGCAAACAATAATGCAAAACGCGTGGCCAGCATCCCGCCAGTAGAATGACCGATCACGGTGACTTTGTTGATACTCAGTGAATCTAGCAGTGCTTTGGTGTTGTGCGCGAGTTGATGAAAACTGTACTGATAAGCAGAAGGTCGACTAGATTTACAAAAGCCGATTTGATCGGGTGCAATCACGCGATAACCCTGCTGCTGCAGAAAACGCATCGTGCCTTCCCACGTCGCGCTGCAAAAATTTTTACCATGCAAAAGCACTGCGGTTCGGCCATTCGGTTTTTCTGGCTTCAAGTCAAGATAAGCCATCTGAACTGACTGGCGCTGCGAAGTGAAATGAAACCGCAACTCGGGCCATGGATATTTGAATCCCTCAAGCTCGGACCCATAGACTTCTTCAGCCTTCGCAAGAGGAAGGGCAAGAAGAAGCAAGAGCAGTATCAAAAAATTTCGCATTATGTTTTTTCTCCGACTAAATACATCTATTAGTGTGTAATTTTTTTATTTGTTATTGATCTTAATCCTAAGTTTATAGAATCGTAGTCTCAAAGCGAGATAGGATTTCATTATAAAATTTAGGCCATTTTCGTAAATCATCTGCATCATCATTCAAGACTCTACGTGAAAATGCAGAGGTTAGTTGGCTGGTGGCGACTTTGACTTTTGGGTTTAAAGTGAGGCCGCCTGTTCCAATACGATCTGTGAAGATGCTATGAGATCCACCAGAAAATACAGCGAGTATCTTTTCTTTACTTCCCATATCTTCGAAAATCTTGATGCGGTCTATCGCATCACTAAAGTAGCCTGGAATTTCGATTACATCATTAGTTGCAGTAATGTGTAAGCTTGGAATTTGAATTGGCTCTAGTATTTGTTTAGAAGACATTTCACCATAAAAGGGTGGAGCGGAAATAATGATGGCGGCACGAATACGTGCATCTCGTAGATCAACAAGTTTGCCATGACGTTCGAGCTTAGCTCCTGCAGCAAGCAAAGTTGTATTTGCTCCATAGGAGTGTCCCGCTGCAATGACTCGGTCACCATCAAGGAAATTTCCTAATTCTCCACTTAATGCTTGATCTAATGCAAAGCGGAGATCCTCAGCGCGAGCAATTGCTTCAGATTCTCTTGCGGCCTTTTGTAAGCGATTAACTATTTCGAAAGGGCTACCTGAAAACCATAGTTTCCGATCACTACCAACGTGTTGAAGATGAAGGCTTGCAAAACCATCTCTTGCCCAAGCTTTTCCAAGATAACTGTAGCCAAATCGTGAACCTCCAATACCGTGAGAAAAAATGATCAACGGTATTTTTGCTGCTGAGAGATCTTTGTTAGGTATGTAAAGACGAACAGGTACAGAACGATTCCTGTTTACATCAAACCAGTCAAAATCCTTTAATCGATAAGGCTGGGTTTTCTGTGAAATTGATCTTGGGTCGGATGCACAACCCATCGTTAGCATCATTGGTCCAGCGATAGCGAATTTGATTATTTGACGACGCGTAGTCATTTTTGTTTTTTGTAGAGATTTTCAAGACAATAATAGTAGCCAACTTAGAAATGATCAGTGTTGTGTCAGTTTTATTCCTGAAAATAAAGCTGTAAATGCCGCTTTAAGTGTAAACCCCAGTGCCATCCGCCATGATAAGTAATTCATAATTCAAACAAAGCTAAAGTTAACCGATCTGTGCGCAAAGAGTTTGAATCGCCATTCTTAGCTTATCCGCAGCCGAGAGAAACTTCCCTTTTTGGCAATAAATCAAAAATGATAGGGCTGTTCGTAGTTAAAAAAATCATTCAAATTCAGTTTTTTTAGGAATTTTAGTGAGTAATTATCTACTTTTTATTAACTTGCTAAAGCCCCATAGTTGACTACAAGCAATTAATTAGAGTCACGCAGAATTAAAAGTATTTTCATAAGCTGTCGGCAATTAATTTGCACTGTATTTCATATGCGCAGTTAATGATTAAGTGAGCTAGCTAGTTAATTAGCTCTTCCCAAAAACCTATTATCAAAGCCTAACTGAACTGTGGGCATTGATTTTATTAGACACTAAACGGTTAAATTTATGCGGTATTTTTCTGCTTCAATTTTTGTGACGGTAGTTTGCCTTTTGTTGGCTACTTGGTGGGGTTATACAAAAGGTGGTGTGGCGGGAGCTGCAGCATGCTTTAGCATTGCGCTTATATTAGGAATAATGGAAGTATCGCTATCTTTTGATAACGCTGTTGTAAACGCTTCTGTATTAAAAACATGGAGCGAATTCTGGCAAAAGATGTTCTTAACCATTGGCATCCTAGTCGCAGTTTTCGGTATGCGTTTAATTTTTCCCCTAGTGATCGTTGCGCAGACTGCAGACTTGAGCGCTGCAGAAGTTTGGAATCTTGCGCTAAGTAACCCTAATGAGTTTTCGGTTTACCTAACCAATCATCACGACGAAGTAGCGGCTTTCGGTGGTGTTTTTCTACTGCTAGTATTTCTTAACTTTATCTTTGACTCAGATAAAGAACTTCATTGGCTCGGTAAATTCGAAAAACAACTGGCTTCATACGGCAAGGTAGCCGCAGTACCCGTTTTTATTGCACTAATCGTAGTCCTTTCAAGCCTTACGTTTGTTGAGTCAGGCCGCGAGTTGGTTGTGTTAAAAGCTGGGATCTGGGGCATCTTGATCTATGTCGGGGTAGACATATTGAGCAATATATTAGAAGAAAAGCAGGTCACTGATGTCAATGTTGGCTCGGTAGTTAAAGGCGGTAGTATCGGTGGATTTTTATACTTAGAAATTCTAGATGCATCCTTCTCATTTGACGGAGTAATAGGTGCATTTGCGATTACCAGTGATGTAGTGATCATTATGCTTGGTCTTGCGATAGGTGCTATGTTTGTTAGATCGATTACTGTCTACTTAGTAAAACAGGGAACTTTAGAAGAATATATTTTTCTAGAGCATGGTGCACACTATGCGATAGGTATTCTTGCAGTCATTATGTTCTTAAGTATGGGTTATCACATCCCTGAAGTCATCACCGGTTTGATCGGAGTAGCGTTCATACTGGCATCGATTTGGTCGTCACTAAATCATAGACGCAAAAATATAGTGAGTGAAAGTGAGTGAGATAGATAGATTTCATTGCCTATGACTTTTATTCGATTAATGTATTCAACAAGAAGATTTTTATTTGATAAATTACGCAATAAATGAAAGTAAAAAATTGACTTTAAATGAATTTCTAAAACTTTTATAATTGCTCTGTTCACGATTGAATTAGCTACTTGCTGAGCATTATTCAAATTTGCTGCATATAAAACTAATAAGTCCGAGCTATTCAAGTCTTTGAGGTTTTTCGAGAGTTTGAATTTTTCTTTTCAGCTAAAGCGTTGGTGTTTAATCTATTATTTTTTTATAAACCGCAAAGCTACCTGTATTCTGTAATACTTTTTTTAAACTAGGTAGTGATTGAGTTTTTTGTTTAGTAATTTAAAATAAACACAGCTCCCTATTAATGACTTGAAATGAAAAAAATGAACTTTTTAAGAAAATACTTTTTCTTTGCATTGGTAGTTAGCACTTTGCTTTCAACATCATTGGCTAAAGCTCAGACTCTGAATGAAAAACAAGTTCAGCAGCCGATTCCTTCCGCCAGTAATTTCTTAGGAATTGGCGGTGGTGCATTTCCAAAAACTTCTGGCAGTAGTGAGCTACGCACGATGCTGCTGCCAGTCGTGCAATACAACTGGGGCGATATTGCTTATGTTTCAGGTTTGAAGGCGGGTCTATGGGGATTCACAACTGAAGACCGTTCACTGCGTATCGGTCTTTACGCAGAGCCACGTTTCGGATATGACGCTAGCGACAGTAGACGTACTGCAGGGATGGCTGACCGTGAATTCGCAATCGATGCTGGGCCTAGCCTACGTTGGACATCGCCTTTAGGTGCACTTAATCTCGATTATGGCTTTGATGTAAGCGGTCGTAGTAACGGACAGGTTGCACAGGCACAGTTAATCCGTCCGCTAATTAGTGAACAAGGCTTTCGTTTAAATGGTCTGGTTGGTGCTACCTGGCAAAACGCTGCAATGAACACTTATTACTGGGGCAAGCGCGCTTCTGAAAACGCGACTGGATCTGCTATCAATATTGGTTCTGGAACCGTACTCTCAGTTGGATTGACGGGCTTTTACGCAATTGGGTCTGGCTCCGCGTTGTTCTTTGGCACCACTATCAATCGTTTGTCCGACGCTCAAGCACAAAGCCCGATCGCCGAGCGTCGTTACACTCCACTCATTTATTTAGGATATGGCTGGCGACTCTAACTTCGAAGATGAGAGTTGAAAGGCGACTTCAATAAATCAATGTAATGAAAAGGTCTACTTTCGAATTAATTGTAAAGTCGAATTAGGTCTGTCTTATAGTTGAACAGAGTATTTTAAGTTTGCTAGCTTTTGTTACTTTTTTGTTTAAGCAAAACAAAACTCATTTGTTCATAGCTACTTTTGAAATAACAGAGGTTATTGAATCTTATTGCTTCATTGGTAGCTATTCTTCACATTAACAGACTGCGGATAGTTATTTGACTTCAATCACCGCACGCATTCCTGTTTCACTTTTTCGTGATGCCACGTCATCAAACACACCAGTCCGAACTGGTACGAACCACCATTCCACCGTCGCACTTGCTTTGACCTCAGCACGTCGTATAGGTCCATATAATTCAGCAACATCTTTTGCTGCGCCATCTTTAACGACCACTTTGCGGGTATAAACGGCATCTGCCAGCTTGTTAGAAGAAAAATAGCAACTGCGCTCTGTCTGGTTAATAAGGCGAAGCTTATAGAGCCGACCAGCCTCTAATGTTAGGGATTCGGGCACAAATCGTTGGCACTCGGACCCGCCTTCCATCCTTAAATCGACCTCGATCGGAGCTTGATCTCCTAAATCTGCAGCCATTATTGGGGCGCTGATACAAATGGACAAAAGTACAGCTACTGAAGTGCTGACTAACGCAATCATATGTAAAGGACGGAACGTCATGATTTCTCCGAGTATTGGGTGCAAAGATCAAAGGGATTCAATTAGTATTTGGCATCGCCATATCGAAAACACAGTGTGACATATAAATATTACATAACGATGTAGTGGAAAAGGGCGAATGTTAAGTTTGGATTAAGAAATTGAAATATTCAGATCTCTTTTCATGGATAAGTCTTATATAGTCTGATTTACTAAGTTTAATTATTGGTGAACAGTTCAAATACAACAAACAAAAAAATCCATAAAGTTTTCTAGGATATAAGCCACTATAGTCACAAATGCTCGAGTCTCTATTCAATCTGAAGTGCTAGAGGATCTAAATTTATTCATGGTCAATGAATCTACTGAGAGTCTTACTCCAAGAGATCCTGATTCTGCATGTACAGGGAATTTTCGAAGACCAATATCCATTGCCTTAATCTCAGAATATTCTGCACATGCTTCAACAATGCGAGTAATTAGTCGTTCCTGTGTTTCATAATGACTATCGCCTGCTAGTCTTACTATTTCAATTACTAGAGGATCGTAATCAAAAACATTCTTCATAAGGTCTTTGGATATCAGAACGAGTTTTGCATCAATCCAAAGCGTTAAATCTAAAAGGTGTTGGTTTGGAATAATCGCGCCGGGTCCATAGGTTCCAATTTGGGTTTGGAGTTTGAGGTCTCGCAATTCAATGGATGCTAAAGACATTTATATTCCTTATCGATTAAATGAGATTGTTCAATTCTAATTTATTTTGCTAACTTATAGCCGCTTAACCAAGCACCTTCTACTCTACAAAATTTTTGAGTAGGGCTACACATGAAAAAGATGCTAGCAAGATTAGATCTTCACATTACTTTATTGCTGTAAGAGTTCTATGTAGACTTTAGTCTTTTACTCTTACGGGTTCGTTCAAAAAAATCATCAGGCTTTAAACGAACCCACTTTATAAAATCCACTAAGTCCCCTTGTGCTTTTAATTTTTCTACGGTGTTATATTGGCGTGCCAGCTCTGTTTCTGTAAAAAGAGCATGTATTTGTCGATGGCAAATGCGATGCAATATCACCGTTTCTCGACCCTTATGGGATTTAGGAATGAGGTGGTGCTCATCTCGCTGAGATTTTGGAATGACTCTATCGCAAAGTGGGCAAATAAATAAATCAGATTGTCGATCTGGTAAATTACTAAGCTCAGCTTGAATATATTTTTTCTTGATGCGCCCAGTCATTGCTCGGATGGACCTGAAAAATAAGTACGTTTATTAAACTGCTAAATCAACAATCACCAATGCAACTGCGATGATGTGTACTAGGGTAATGACCACCGATAGACCATGTTGAAAACAACAACATACCTCCAAAAAGTAAGGAGGAAGTTAATAAAGCAGATATACGGGTAACGATTTCAAACAAAGAGTAACCTCAAGTTAGTTAATACATTTAATAAAATAATAAAGCATTTAGACAAAACGAGTTCGGTTCAGATTCACACAATGATTTAAGCAGAGAAGTGAAGTGCAGTGCAGGGCAAGGCAGGGAGCTTCAACTATACGCAAGATCCGCATCATAAAAAGGTAAGCTAAACATGAGAATTTATTTATTTATAGTTTTAATGACTCTGACCAAAGTGAGTTGGGGTTTTACTGACTGCTCAGTTTGTCCAGAAATGGTGAAGTTAGAATCTGCGAATTTTTATATGGGTAGTTCCAATTTGGTTGAATCTACTACTTCAAAAAATTCAGATCTACATGATGATGAAAAACCTCGACATTTAGTAAACATCGCAGCATTCGCGTTGGGCAAATTTGAAGTTACACAATTTGAGTGGCATGCAGTCATGGGCTCTGATCCGAGTTTAAGCAAGGGTTCAGCACAACCAGTAGAAAATATCTCATGGAATGATGCACAGACTTACATCAAAAAGCTTAGCCAAAAAACCGGTAAAAAATACAGATTACCATCCGAAGCAGAATGGGAATATGCCGCCCGTGCTGGCAGCACTACCAGATACCCATGGGGCGATAGTGATACCCAAATAGATCAATACGCATGGTCAAACAAGAATGCTACCAACCCCAACGTTGTCGGCTTAAAAAAACCAAATCAATTTGGTCTTCACGACATGATTGGAAATGTAGCTGAATGGACAGAAGATTGCTGGCAAAGTAATTATCAGAATGCGCCAGTCGATGGCAGTGCTTGGCTGAGTGGAAACTGTTCTTTGCGTGTTTTACGCGGTGGTTCTTGGGGTGATGATCCCCAGAATTTAAGAACCACTGTTAGAGATGGAAGCCATCCAACGTATTACCGATTTAGTGCTAGCGGCTTTCGTGTTGCCAGGGATCTTGACTGACTTGATCATGATTATTGGCTGGAGTAGAAGCGCCAAGTTGTATACAAGGCATCGTCTAGGTATGCAATCCGTGCCGCTGCCGCAGAATGCTGCTTGCGGCGGAAATTACTTTTAGCTTTTGTTCAGCGATCTGTTCGGAAGCCAGTGGATTATCCGCAAAGGTCGCAAACCCACAATCAGGCGTGAACAGCACACGCTCTTTTCCAAACAACTGAATTGCCTGTTCGCCCTTGCTGAGTACTTCATCCAGCGTTTCAATGTGCGCATGTTTTTGATTACAGATACCAACACCGATGCGTACATCGTCAGGAATAGCGCGCAGTATTTCCATCTCACCAGCACGAGGCGTGCACAACTCCAACAACAGGCTACCCACCTGCAAACCGGAAAGCGTTTCAATCAGCGGTGTGTAATTACCGGACAAAGCGGCGCCTTCATCAGGCGTCCAATTACCACGGCACATATGTACGGCAATACGTTCTTTTGGAAAACCGGCAACTACTGCGTTAATCAGTTCACGCGCAAACCCCAGTTCTGCAGGTATCTCGTTTTTTTCAGACAAGGCACCGCACATGAAACTGCGCTTCGATACTGATCCGGAGTACACCACTTCAGAGAGCACCGGCTCATCAAACTGAACTAGCGCGACACCTGCAGCTAGGAGGCTAGCTAACTCTTCACGCAGCACACGAACGATGTCAGTTGCCAGCGCTTCACGATTTGCATAAGCGCGATCGGAAACACACTCCAGCCACATGGTTCGCGTTAGCAGATAAGGACCGGGCAGTGCGATCTTGACGGGTTTATTGGATAGCGTTTTGACGAAATCCATTTCATGCACTGCCAGCGGCTTACTGCGGCCTAGGGGACCAAAAACTGCTGGATGACGAACTTCAGAGGCAGGTACATCTAGCGCACGCAGTTCTCGGGCAAATTCTTCTGGATCATCAACCAATGGAAGTAAATCGGTGAGTGGAATCAGTTGACAGTTGTCGAGGATACCGCCCACAAAGCTGGCATAGCTGTCACGACGCTGCTCACCATCGGTCACCACATCAACACCAGCACGTAATTGTGCGGCTACGGAAAGCCGAACCGCATCATTAGCGGTTAATTGAAATGACTCTGCATCTAGTCGACCCTCCATATGATCATGCATCGCCTGCAGCATCCAGCGCGGCCGAGGCCAACTGCCAATACCCATTACTGATAAGGGTGAAATTGATAGTGCAGCGATAGGCGCAGGTAGCTCGGCTGGTATCACTATGTTTACAGGCGCGTTGACCAGTGCAGTGGTCGCTGCGGTCGCTGCGGTCGCATTGTTAGTTAGGCCTTCAGCAACTGGCAGACTGATGCGCTCAGAAAACTTGCCCTTAGCAACCAGAAAACTACGTTGCTTATCTTGTTTGGTCCATGAAACCAGTTCATTTCCAGTCAGCCTACACCAAGCAGGTAGATCCTCCTCGACCGAAATCTCGGAGGAACGTATCTCCAATAAGCCGCCTCTCGGCAGAGGATCGATATGCTTACGAATCAGCAGTAGCAAGCCATTGCCGCAATCCAAATCGCCACCGTCAAAACTGACATCAGACTGGTGACTATGAGATGGACTAGCTTGCATTGTTTGATCTGGTGTTATGAAAGTTTAATAACTCAGACTAGGACAGCCATCGCTCATGAATTCCACCAACTTGGCGCCGCCAACAATCAATGTGCCTTCCACCAAATTGTTTTCATCCAGCTTGCGCTTTTTAAAGCAAGGCGAGCAGATGAAGATTTTTCCACCAGCTTCAAGGAAGCTGTTCATCAGGTCTTTAAGTGGCGCAAAACCTTCTTCATGAATGCTTTCAGCGACACCCTTTTGTGAAAGACGCACTGCCTCGATGGAAAGAAACACCAGAGTGTCCTTGTCAGAAGCTACCGCTGCATTGGCAACTACGAATGCGACAGTGGCACGATCGGTGTTATCAGTGCTGCAAGTGAGATTGATACAGAATTTGCCGGACATTGTGAACTCCTCTAGAAACAATTAACGAATAAAAAAATTAAGCCGTTCGACCACGCAACCAGTAAGTTCTTGTTGCAGCGTCAACGGCCAGCATCTCATGTCCTGTCATATTGCAAAACGCTTGCAAGTCGACCACAGCGCCGGTATCAAGTGCGATCAGCTTCAACACTTGCCCTGGATGCGCGCGTAAGCGTTTGCGCACACCCAACACCAACTCTCCACAGCCTAAATCGCCCGCATTCCATTCGAGATTGTGTTCGACCATATGTATTTATAAATTACAAGCGAAGTTGAAGTCGGAGGTTTCCGACCGATTGTAATGCTTTGTTTCTAATGCTAGCACTGTAATGTTCATCTATTCTACTAAACAAAAAAACTTAACTAGATGGATTGAGCTAAGTGATTGATTCCACTGCGCATTCTGTGACTCTTGACTTGAATACAAACCAGTGACCTGAGTATGAATAGAAAATCGAGACGGCTCAAAATTATTTTAAATTCAATTTGAGTAAAACTTTGGTCCTTAGTAGTAGCACGTATTTTTCATTCAACATAACTAACTTAAAAAATCTACTTTAAATCTAGAGTAGTTGCAGAGCTACTATTCTAAATAACACGAAAAAAATTGTTCAACATAAAAATCATTCATCAAAATTCATCCCTGAGCTTACTAACTACATAAGCAGAACCTCGGTGACTTAAATGATCATCATCAATATAAAACAGTACGCCATCCTTTGAGCCATAGCATAGATTTTCATCACACAAGGCTTTGGCTAAATCAATAACTTTAACTTCTGGTCGTTGCGCTAGAATTTTATCCACCATTGTTTTGAAAGCGCTGGTTCGCTTTTCAAAATCTGTCCTGCTTAGAGAGCAGCCGTGTGCTTCATTCGATGAAATGGATAACGGACGAAACGAAAAGCATCGCCTGATATCAAAACCGAGCTCAGGTACATCATGCAAAAAAGTGACTTTTTTTCTAGCTGCCAGTAGTGCGTCTAAAGTTTTAATCAGCCCTATAGAAAAAACAGTGCTGTTATCTAACTCGTCTTGCTTTACACCTTCGAAGTGAAGAACCCATTTACCAAACTGTGTTGATTCGATATCACCATAACCTAAACCTGTCGTATACATCGGGCCTCTACTGGTTAATATCACTTCCCGGATACTTGGGTCAGCAATAATTCGCTGTATGGCCTGCGTGCCCTTTTTTAAGCAGTTTCTAAAGTCACCACCTTGATCTTGTATCACTACGTTGAGGAGAGGAGGGCAACCGTCACTGGCGCCATAAAGACCGATATCCTGACCTTTGGCTTTGAATAGATCGCGCAATCCAGAATAGATAGTAAGAGCGTGACTATCTCCAATCACGACAACAGAAGGATTAGGGCCAGTTGAATGACAGCGGGGGCTATCAAATTGAAGGTCGTTGCAATACCAACCAGTACTATCTGGAATATCAAAGTTTAGATCAGCAAGTTGTGCCTTGACCTCTTGATTCGAAATGCGTCCTTCGAATCCGCTCTTCAAGAATGTGGCTAAGCCCACTCCACCCATGATGATCATTGCAATAACAAGCAGTGTGACTTTAGTTTTTGTTTTGCGACCGAATCGAATTGGTCGTTCAAGAAAATGCGTGCTAAGAAAGGCCAACACAAACGAGGAAATGACAAGAGCAAGGCGAAGAGGCCAGTCTGGTGTAGTACCGCTAATGATGCGTGCGAAAGATAGCAGTGGCCAATGCCAAAGATATAAAGAGAAGCTGATTAAGCCAACACCGACCACAATCTTATTTGATAAGACCGAATTATTCAGCCAAGCTTTTTCGCCTGCAAGAATGATCAATACCGATCCAGTTACAGGTATGAGTGCCCAGCCACCTGGAAAAGCGATATCTTGATCAAATAAAAAAAGACCACATAAAATCAACAACAGTCCCAGAGTAGTGAGACCGTGATTCATGTAATTGTGTTCTAAAAATTTATGCTGTGTAGTTTCGAATACACTCGTTTTACTTTGCATAAAAAGTGCTAACAGACAGCCTGCTAACAACTCCCATATTCTGCTGAATGGCGAAAAAAAAGTAGCTGAAGCTGCTACCTCTATCATCAATAAATTAATGAGTAGCGAAGTGAGAAAAATTACCCCACTCACTTTCACTAAGTTGATTTTGTATCTAAAGCAAAGTCCGGCAAGCAGAGGCCACAGTAAATAAAACTGCTCTTCAATACCCAGACTCCAAAGATGCAATAGCGGCTTCGTAGCAGCTGCATAGTCGAAGTATCCGCTTTCACTCCAAAAAATAAAATTCGGAATGAAAACTGCGCTTGCTGCTATGTGCTTGCCCAACATTTTGTACTCATCTGCAAGCAACGCAATCCAACCAAATGCGAGAGAGGCTGACATAACAAGTATGAGCGCAGGAAAAATCCGTCTGATTCGACTTGCATAAAACTCAGTGAGACTAAAAATTTTGTTGTGCTGTTTTTGAAGAATCAGTGAGGTAATCAAAAAACCTGAAATGACAAAAAAAATATCCACACCAACGAAGCCACCCGGTATCAAAGAAGGGAATGCATGAAAAGCGACGATAGCGATAACGGCGATTGCACGCAGGCCGTCAATATCCTGCCTGTAACCTAGCTTGATCGAATTATGCGCTGTCGTTTGGACAGACTGTGATTGTTTTTCCATTGATGGTTAGAGCATCGATTTTGCGAAGAAGCGTGACGATTTGTTCTGGTTTAATGCTTTGACCTTTGTGCGCACTAAGTACTCCTTTACAAGACAGATTAAGAAATTTCTCTCTTATTAAGTAGCACTAAAAATCAAGTCAGATTAGTTTTAGAGCTCAAATGGAAAAGAATAAATTTCAAACCCAACTTGCTACTTTTGTAAGTTGATTGTGTATTAATGTTTGTAGATTCATCTGGTATCTTACTTTATGATCAAATTTGTTTAGATTGGGAGTATGTCTCTATTCGTTTTTTTCAAATTGTATGAAGTAACTTGGTCAAAATTTTTTTGTAGCCTAATTGAACTTATAAAGAGGTGAGTAATGTCTATTGAAGTTTTTGGTAATGATCACAAACCTTCCTTGATGGCTCAATTAATCAAAGCTCAGATTCGATGGTTGCTGCGTCCGTTTCTTGCTCCTTGGAGTTCTTTGGGATTACAGCGTGGATTGGCAGGTAGTTTGCAATGGCTTGTGCCAGGGCCTGGCGGTGTGTTCACACAGCAGATAAATCAGCATGGATTCAGCGGAGAGTGCCATCAGCCTCAAAGTGATGCTCTTAAAAATATCACCATTTTGTATTTGCATGGAGGTGGTTATTCGGTTTGCTCGCCAAAATCTCATCGTGGTTTGACAAAACGGCTCGCGATTGCTGCACGTTGCAAGGTGTTTGTTCCAAAGTATCGTTTGGCACCTGAGCATCCTTACCCAGCACAACTTTCAGATGCACAAGCGGCCTTTACAGCACTTGAAGATTTGGGTATTTCGGCAGATAACATCATCGTTATTGGTGATTCTGCTGGTGCCCATTTATCACTCACGCTTGCATTGTCACGAAGAGATGCTGGTTTGCCTTTACCACGCGCCTTGGTTTTGATCTCACCTTGGGTTGATGTATCACTGCAAAATATGCCCTCTGATGCAGACGATGCACTTTTATCTATCCCTTGGATGACTCAAGTTCGCGATGCATTTGTTAAGAAAGATCAGTGGCTAGATCCTATGGTTTCTCCCATACAAGCTAATCTGAAAGGGCTGCCGCCTGTACTCATTCAGTTTTCAAGTGTTGAACAACTATCGAATGATGCAAAGCATCTTCACAGCGTACTTCAAGAGGCGAATGTCAAAGTAACTTCACAACAATGGACAGGGTTGTGGCACGATTTTCAACTGCATGCCGGTATGGTTCCAGAGGCCACAAACGCGCTTGAAAAAATAGCTTCGTTTATTCAAGGTCTGAAGAAGACAACTTAAAACAAGTTGTACACATCAATTGATAAATTACCCAGCGCAGTTGGTGCATATGCAAGCTTTGCCCTTAGCTAAGTCGGGTACTTGATCCATTACAGCAGGCGTAAAAACAGCATCCATACACCAGCATCTTTCGGGTTTACTGCCTGTGGCTTTAGCCTTTTCCATGGCACAAACATTGGGTTCGTTACAGATGGGGCAGCGAGTTGGATCAATGGTATTCATTTATATCTTTGTGATGTATGTGAATCATAAAAATTATCCCACTCAATGGTGGGTTTTCTTCTGAGTTAACATTACACAAGCTACTCAAAAACGCATTAAATTCAATGAGTTTTAACAAAAATATTAAATTGTGTATTTAACTGTGTAATTGAGATGAAAGTCGCATCATGCAACTTTTCGGTGGTTGGGACTAAATTTGGCTTTGTCTGAATTGAGGCACTATTTTTATATCAAAGAAAATTAGGATCAGTAAGTTGATGATTTGATCTGGTTTTAAACCTTGCCCTTTGGTATAAAAATTAATCACTTCTAGAGAAAGATTAATAAATATCCTCTCTAAAAGTGATGTTAAAAATCAAGTCAGATAAATCTGTGTAGCTTTTTTGTTTTTGCAGATGTCTCTATAGACGATGGTGTTTAGGCATCACCCATTTGCGATTGCAGGTAGTTTTGCAGACCCACCCGATCGACTAGTTCGATTTGCGTCTCCAACCAGTCGATATGCTCCTCGGTGTCATCTAGGATATCTTGAAGCAGTTCACGTGACACAAAATCGCGCGCCTGTTCACAAGCTGCGATGCCTTCTTTCACTGTTTTCTGAGAGATCAACTCAAGTTGTAGGTCACAATTGAGAATCTCAGGAACGGTTTCGCCAACCATCAACTTGTGCAAAGCCTGCAAGTTGGGCAGTCCATCTAGCATCAGAACGCGTTCGATCAATCGATCGGCATGTTTCATTTCCCCGATAGATTCTTCGTACTCTTTCTTCCCGAGCTTCTCGAATCCCCAGTGGCGATATATGCGTGAATGCAGAAAGTATTGATTAATCGCTGTCAGTTCGTTGGTGAGCTGATCGTTAAGCAGCTTGATGACGTTTGGTTCGCCTTTCATGGATGCCTCTTGCAAAGAAAATAAGGTGCGTAATGTTAACTCAGCGTGCGTATTTTGTAATCAAGACAGATTCATTTTGTTAATGGGAATCATCTTCATTCGCACATACGTGCTTCAGCTCGAGAGAATTTTTTAGCTGTTGATCAAGTCGACTGACATGAACTGCTGAAAGGTGAGGGAAGCGATTCAACCTAGGGAATGACTGACTGTTGAGCGCCTTGTTAGTTGGCGTGAACTTAAGCAGGGATGACCAAGCGTACTTCAGTAAACTTACTATCTTCTACATGCGCCCGCACTAAGGTCGTTGCAAACTCGTTGCACTTGCCACAGCAACTGCCCACGTTGAGTTGCTGTCGAATGTCTTCCATAGATTTGGCGCCTTCATCAAGCGCACGGCGAATTGCTTTGTCGGAGACGTTATGGCATACGCAAACGATCATAGTGACACCCCTCCAGTGTGGGCTAGCCGCTTTGCTGAAGAGTACCTGCAAGCGAAAAGCCGTTAATTTGAATGAGAACAATTCGTATTTAGATTATTCGCGAATTATCACTGGAGTGCAAGCTTTTTTTAATGGTGGGTGAAAGCCAGCGAAAACCCATGAAAACCCACAAAAACTCGCAAAAACCCCAAAGAAAAGTTTCTCCCTTAAAGTGGTGTACTAAAAAACTTAACATTAGGCATGAAGGATAAGGATGAATTATTGTGGGTATTTATTACCTAAAACACCAAAACTTTAATTCTTGAGTAGCTCGCAAAACATTTAAATTTATTTCCTAGTTGTTACAATTAAGAAATAATCTTATTGTCGTACTGCTGTTTAGGCGCCACTTTATTTTTCTAATCAAATTGAAGGAGACACCATGACCAGATACATAGCATCTTTGAAGGCGGCTACTACCCTAGTTTTGCTTAGCTTGATTACTCTTCCGTCAATCGCTGAAAACGTGAAGCCGCTACTTGCTAAGGACTTGATCGGACTAGCGGGCAAGCAAGGAATGATGCTTACAGTCGAATATGAGCCTGGTGCCTCATCTACTAAACATAGGCACGATGCGCACGTTTTTGTCTATGTACTTGAAGGCTCGGTGATCATGCAGGTTGAAGGTGGTAAGGCTGTTACTCTGGGGCCAGGGGAGACATTTTATGAATCACCTAAAGATGTTCATAGTGTTTCAAAGAACGCAAGCGCAACTAAGCCTGCAAAGTTCCTTGTATTTATCGTCAAAGATAAAGATAAACCGCCAGTACTTCCGGCTAAATAAAACTAAGTTTGATGTTGGATTTGTTTAGTCGTCAGATTGTAGACTGGTCAAACAATCGCCCATGACGCAGCAGTTAGTAGTGGATATGCTACGCATGGCGCGGTTTAGGCGAGGTCAAGATACAGGATTAATTGTTCATTGAGATCGCGTCAGCCAATACTGCTGCAGTAACTTGTTTCAATCGACGTTGAATGCTAACGGCATGATTACTTCTTTCCGCATGCGATATCCCATTCAGTTTTAACTAGCGAATTTGGAACAATTCGGTCCCATATCCATTCACTCTCTTTATATGTGTCAGATAAAACAAGATCGCCAGTGCCCGTTGAACCAGAATACTGAAGCACTGAAATCATTGTCAATGTCTCATACTTGCAGTTAAAAGCTAAGAGTGATTTTGCTGATTTGTACTTACCGCCATCTGTATTAGTTCGCACCTCAGGGAAATCGTACATCACCCACATCTGTGCAGTTAGGTCATTTATTTTTATCGTAGATTTATCGTGATAGTGAGTGACATCATATTCTTTACCCGTCATCTCCCACTTTGCCCAAGACATTGAGCAGATCATCATCAGTACAACAAAGAGTAGTCGTTTCATTGCAAACTTAATCCTTTAATTTGGTATTCAACTGGTCGGCCATCAGCTAGCACTCAAGTCGCTGATGGCATTGTTTTTTATCCTAGCCAATTAGCAAGACCAGATCACTGGATATTTGGTGGACCCTTGAAGCGTTTTGACTCGCCCAAAAGAAACCAGAACACAATCATCCCGGCAATCATTGCAATAGTCAGGTACAAAACCTTTTCGTTTGGCGGCTGCATGCCTACGAACACCAGAAGCGCTCCACCGAGCACCGCAAGCACCGCAATTGGTTTGGATAGACGTCCCAAGTTGAAAGGACCTTTTTGTGTCCATGTTTTGCCCTCTGCGAGGATGCCTGCTGCCGTCGGCATGACATAGGAGATGTAAAGGAAAACAGCGCAGCCAGTGGACAGAACGACAAAGCCGTCTCCATATAAAGTCACGACAACGGCAAGTACAGCGCATACCCAGGTAGCTGCCACAGGCGTGTTGAGTGTCGGATGAACTTTACGCAGCGTATCTGAGGCGGGTAGTCCACCGTCGCGTGCGAAGGCATACATCATTCTCGAGCAAGAGGTTAGGCAAGCAAGTCCGCAAAGGAAATTCGCCAAGAAAATACCGATTGATAATCCTGACCGCAAACCGACTGGTAAAGAGGAAAGCAAAGCCTCGAAATATCCCAAGCCCATTTTTACGCCGGCTTCCAGATCGGGCATCACGAGCACGAATGTACAAATTACGATAAAGCCAAAAAGACCCGAGTACACCACCGAGGTGATGATACCTTTTGGTACCACGGCGGCAGCGTTGCGTGTCTCCTCTGACGTATGTGCTGAAGCATCAAAGCCTGTGATGGTGTAAATCGTCAGCAGCAAGCCGGATAAGAATGGCATCAGGAAACCACCATACTCAGGCCATGGACTGCCTTCTTTTCCGGTGAAATTGGTAAAGGTGAACAGTTTGTTGAAGTCTAGCGGAACCGGAGAATAAATTAGCAAGGATACCGTCAGAATAATGGAGAGAACCAGAATCAGATACCCAGAGAAATCAGTCAGTAGTGTGGTTAGCTTGGGGAATCTGACGATGAGCACGGCCTGTATTGCGGTCATTATTGTCAGAAAGCCTACCTGCTCAGCGTAGCCAAGTGATGCCGGATCAATTCCAAGCATTGGTGCAATCGACGTTTTAAAAAAAACATCATAAACGCCCATATTCACAGAGGCGACGACAAAAACCAGACCCAGAAGATTGAACCATGCGGTTATCCAGCCATAGGCACGGCCACCCAGAATCGAGCTCCAGTGATAAAGACCACCAGCTGTAGGGAAAGAGGAAGAGATCTGTGCCATGGAGAGCGCGACAATGCCCGCGAACAGCGCGCCGAGCGGCCATCCAATACCAATCGAGATACCACCACCAGCGCCGAGCGCTTGCGGGAAAGCGGTAATACCGCCGGCGAGTATGCAAATAATTGAAAACGAAATCGCGAAGTTCGAAAACGCGCTCATATGTCGATGTAGCTCTTGTTCGTAGCCCATCTTTTTTAACATAGCGGCATCGTCTATTTCTTGTGAATTTGGGCGCTGTTCCATGAGGGGTTCCTGATTAAATATTAAGACTAAAGACTGTAAAATCGAAAAATATTAGAACAAAGAGTAGATTACTTTATAGCAAATAACAAGCCAGTAAATCGAGGATAATCAGCGCGTAATATTCGCAACAAAAGTGCACGCCGCACTAAGTTGGAGCTGATTATTTCAATTGCATTTCATAGTGTCCATCAGATGCATCGCTTTGAATCGAATATTCTTACTGACGCTGCCGCTATCTGGATAATATCCAGGATCATTTTTTGCTGGAGCTACACATCATGAATCACTTTTCTCACACCATCGGGACTCGAACCTATGGCTTTCGAGATCTGAAAGACCTGATGGCGAAAGCCACGCCGGCACGCTCCGGCGACTACCTTGCAGGTGTAGCGGCTAGCAGCGCAGAGGAACGAGTAGCAGCTCAAATGACGCTCGCTGCATTACCACTGGGCATATTTTTGCAGGAAGTCGTCATCCCCTATGAAAGTGATGAAGTTACGCGATTGATTATCGATAGTCATGATGCGCAGGCGTTCGAGCCGGTACGTCATATGACCGTCGGCGATTTTCGCGATTGGTTATTGTCGGACCAAGCAGATGAGGCCTCACTTACAGCACTAGCGCCTGGAATTACACCAGAGATGGCTGCTGCAGTATCAAAAATCATGCGTGTGCAAGACCTGATTCTCGTGGCAAAGAAATGCCGCGTCGTTACCCGCTTCCGCAATACCATTGGCTTGCCCAATCGGCTAGCAACCCGCCTGCAACCAAACCACCCAACCGATGACGCAATCGGTATCGCTGCCAGTATGGTGGATGGTTTGTTATATGGGGCAGGTGACGCAGTCATCGGTATCAACCCGGCGACTGATAACGTACAACAAGTGATGCGAATCGTTCATATGCTGGATGAAGTGATTCGACACTACGAAATTCCTACTCAATCTTGTGTGCTGACTCATGTCACCAATACGATCGAAGCCATTGAGCGCGGAGCACCGGTCGATCTTGTATTTCAGTCGATTGCCGGTAGCGAAGCTGCCAATCGAAGCTTTGGTATTGATCTCAAATTGTTGGGCGAAGCGCACCAGGCTGCACTCTCACTTGGTCGCGGTACCGTAGGCAATAATGTGATGTATTTCGAGACTGGGCAGGGCAGTGCGCTGTCTGCAAACTCTCACCATGGCGTCGACCAACAGACTTGCGAAGCGCGGGCATATGCTGTGGCTAGAAAATACAAGCCTTTACTCATTAATACGGTGGTTGGCTTTATTGGGCCCGAGTATCTCTATGATGGTAAGCAAATTGTGCGTGCCGGGCTAGAAGACCACTTCTGCGGTAAGTTACTTGGCTTGCCGATGGGCTGTGATGTTTGCTACACCAATCATGCAGAGGCCGATCAAAACGATATGGATGTACTCCTGACCTTATTGGCCACTGCCGGATGTAACTTCATCATGGGTGTGCCTGGATCAGACGATATTATGCTCAACTACCAGACCACTTCATTTCATGATGCGTTATACGCTCGCCGCTTACTTGGACTCAAGCATGCCCCCGAGTTTGAGGATTGGCTTCAGAAGATGAAGATATTCCGTGATACTGAAAAAGTCGAACTCTCAGATAGCCTGCCACCGCCATTTGCCAACGCACTGCTAAGAATGACCTAAAAAATCTCTGTATATAAACTTCATCATGAACAAGCGCAGCAATACCGTTGTTACTAACCCTTGGGGCATGCTTAAGCAGTTCACCTCAGGGCGCATTGCGCTCGGGCGCACTGGCATTAGCTTACCAACCACACCTCAGCTAGAGTTTCAGCTCGCTCATGCGCGAGCGCGAGATGCTGTCCACCACGAATTAAACGTAGACATAGTTAAGCAAGCGGTAATGGGATTGCAATTTGTCGAACAGTGTATTGTCGTCGAAAGTTCAGCGGGTAATCGCGCTACTTACTTGCAGCGGCCCGATCTAGGCCGAAAGCTTTCATCTGCGTCGCGACAGCAATTGCAATTATTTGCCTCCCAAAATAAACAAGCTAGTTCGTATGATCTGGCTTTCGTGATTGTTGATGGATTGTCTGCACTTGCTGTAGAGACTAATGCCATACCCTTTTTGCAAGCAGTAACGGAGCGACTAGGAAGCGAGAGGCTCAGTTTGGCACCCGTCACCATTGTGCGTCAGGGACGTGTGGCGGTCGGGGATGAAATTGGTGAACTACTTGGCGCGAAACTGGTAGTCGTTATGATTGGTGAGCGACCCGGACTAAGCTCACCCGACAGCATGGGGCTGTACATGACATGGGGACCGCGTGTAGGTCTCACCGACGAAAGCCGTAATTGTATTTCCAACGTTCGACCCGCAGGACTCTCCTACGAAGAAGCCTCCTACAAGCTGCACTACCTTATTAGCGAAGCCTTGCGTCGTGAATTAACTGGGGTGAAGTTAAAAGATGAAACGCCTGCCTCACAATTGGAGGGGCGGCTGTCGAATTTTTTGATAGGTAATTGAAGCGAATACTCTCATCAAAAAATCCATAACCGAGAAAAACTTAATCAGGCAAATGTTTTAGAAAATAGAAGTATTTAGCTTCGATATCATCAGGAGAAAGTCTACAGTCATCGAACAGCCATTTGCTCATCATGTAATCGATCTTATGCTGAGCCACTAACTTCACGCCAAGAGATTTACAGATACGCGAAAAGGTATTGAAACGCGGCTACGAATGAGCACGCAGAGCTTTATATAGTGCCTCAGAACCAATACCAGTTTCTTCAGCAATTTGTGCCATACCACGAACTCTTGCGACGATTCCGAGTGCGTGAGCTAGTTCTACTGGATCGTCTTCATCAATGACTAAGGAAAGATAAGCAGCGATTTCGGCATCATTTTTTAGATTTTCGGCAGGATCAAAGGTAGGTAGGTCTGCAACCTTAATTTTTTTATTCATTACTTACTCCTAAATCGTTCTAGGTTAGTGAGTTAAGCAGTATTTTAATAGACGTGTAATTTGGCACGGCTCTGGCTTAGCGATCAATTCTCATCATTAAAGAATGTCGTTCGCACACTTGCTAGGAATGCCGCTGCTTGTTCGACAGCCCATGCAGCATCTCCCAGTGAAATCGCGTCGCCTTTGTAGTCTGCAATCATTCGCAAATCTTCGACTTTGTTCAGTGCTTTCCCAAGCTCGATATCGATGAGGCCAGGCTTTACCAGTTGAAGGCTGAAGTTGGATATCAATCCACTATGCGTTTTGATCGTGAGTACTTCATCGGATTCTTGAAATACCATTAAGGCAGCACGTGCAGCATCAAACATTGCATAGTAGGCTCGGTTGCACGATCCATCGCATCGCCAGACTGAAGCAGCAGCCGTGACGATGAAAGTGCTGTGGCAGCTTTATTAAGTAGACCTTCTGCGTTCAAAGGCGAATCCCCTCGCGAGCAATGTTCTGCAGAAGGTGTGGATTTGAGTAGCTCTCAGGGTGCTCCCATTCAGTCTGCCAGATCGGCAAGGGCTGTATGCGAATTCCAGTCTCAAGCAGTACCTCGTAGGCAAGGTCGTTCATCTCAAATTTAGTTAAGATAAATTTTTCTGGAAACCCATTGAGTAATACAGCGACATCTGCATCGCTCTCAGCATTATTAGAGTGCCGCGCACGACTGCCAAAAAGTATGGCACTAGAGAAATCACTACGCTGAGATATTTTTTGGACAAAAGCCTGCAGCGCAGCCATAGTGGCTGCGTCATTTATTGGAGCTTGTTTTAGTGTGTCCATGGCTTGCTCAGGTAGTACTCGAAAAAATTTACTTAATAAAGAATATTGTGAGGCAAAGCGAAAAAGCCCGCAAACTTTCATTTGCGGGCTTTCGTATTCTTTGGATTAGCGACTTGGACTCGAACCAGTGACCTGCGTATTAACAAATACCTTTCAGATTCACTAATACGCCAAGTTACTCGAGATTACACACATATTCAAGATCAATAAAAGCAAATGCACTTGACGGGTCATGTTGAGTCGGACTTGATCAGATTTCAGATGTAATTTCATAAACTCATATGAAGCGGGTCAGTCGTTTTACGATCGATCATCAAGCGTTCAGCAAGCGCTTAACAAATTTATAGAGTATGTAACTGGTTAAAGATCGGACTTCACACTAAAGGTCGATAGAAAAATCTGCAGATCGCAAAGTTTGCTCAAGAGATTAGTGCGGGAAGAGATAATTAGCGATGAGGCTAGATCCAGTTTTCTGTTTGAAGCGCTGGTACGCGTTCAAATTCCCTGAGATTGTTCGTTACAAGCACAAGTCCTTCACTGCGGGCATGGGCTGCAATATGCAGATCATTGACGCCGATAGTCTGCCCTTGTGATTCAAGCGCGGCACGTATAGATCCATAATGCTGTGCAGCCTTAAAGGTGTAGGGCAGCACCTCAAGACGGCTAGTGAAGTCGTCGATGACGCGAAGGTTGTCTGCCATGTGTTTGCTCTTCTCCGCTCCGTGGCAGAGTTCAGCAAGTGTGATGCTGGAGATGGCCATCCTACCGGTGTGCTGATTGAAGATACGCAACACTTCTGGTGGGCGGCGCTTGATTACGTAGATGACGATGTTCGTATCTAGCAGATAGCGAATCATTCGAAGGATTCCCGTTCGGATTGCTCCTGACTAGCACGCTCCTGCAGGAAATCCTCGCTGACTTTGGGGCCGCCTAGAAAGAAGCTGTCCCAACTGCTATCAACCGGCGAAATGATGCGATCGTTACCGACAGCACGTACCTGCACCCGCTTGACGTTCTCGGGTAGTCGCAATTCGGAGGGGATGCGAACAGCTTGGGTACGGTTGTTAATGAAGACTGTGGAAATGGTCATTCTTACCTCCGGATGATTGGTGTATATTGCGACAGTATATGGCACTTTTGCGGACGGTTCAAGTCTTCCACTCCAAGCATAATCATTGCGATTCTCTTCCTAATCCGGTTTACCTTGCCTCGACTCGTTCTATCTCAGGATGGTAATGCTGCGTGTCGCGATGCTGATAAAGCTTGAATAAATGGCTTTTGTCTATAAATCAAATATGGATCAGCACGAGATGATTTTCACCAACCGAAGTGGATGAATATTTGGAATAAAGTTGATTGAAAAGCTGAAATTTACTGCTGTAACTGCAGTAAAAGATATGGCGTAACCAAGAAATAAAATGCAAAAAGCCCGCAAAATTTCATTTGCGGGCTTTCGTATTCTTTGGCTCCCCGACCTGGACTCGAACCAGGGACCTGCGGATTAACAGTTCGCGTATTACAGTGTTGATTTATGTTGATCTGTGTTGATAATTACGTTATATATCAAT
>JACCDP010430432.1_pt1 | contig 35905 bp, 37 predicted proteins | sample 7445841 | NCBI WGS metagenome assembly JACCDP01 (sample SAMN15323441, study PRJNA562643) | freshwater metagenome | isolation source: river surface water | place: USA:Blue River Watershed | collected 2017-08-17 | reverse complement strand
GTTGCAAAAATGGCACCAATTGTTCGTTCTGGATCATCTTTAAGTGCTGCTTCTTATAAGCCATTGATTGACAATTTATATGATGCTTCTCCTATTTAATAACTCAATAGTAAATATACCTTTTAGTGTTTTGAAAGTTATATTTAATTCATGTTTTTTAGAATATTTATATATTTGGTAATTTTACTGCGTCTAAAGATAAATAACTATAAAAAGCACTTAAACCATAAAAGACTACTATAAATAATAAGCATCCAATGATTATTGCAAGTATATATTTAAATACAGGACTATTAAATACATTCGACCAATCAACACTTGTTGAATTTTTATCATAAGTGACAGCTGTTTCATCATCTGAAGACCCAGTTGGCTGACACGAAATATAAAGACCATTACCAATTTGTAAACCGGACACTGGTCCTTTTGAATTGTAAAACAAATTTGCGCTCGGCATTTCAAGTGGAAATGGTTTTATGATTTGTTGTAATGTTGATACGGTATTTGAACTTAATGGTATAGCGTCTAAAGCCCCAAATACTATGTAATCATTGCTATCCGTTGAATATGCGAAAAAAGGTTTTCGTGGAACTATATGTTGAATATTAAAATTTGGAATATTTAAGTTTGTTGAATCACCTTCACTTGGAGCATTTGTCGAAACTTTTTGAATAATTTCGGTTATTATGTTTGATGCGGTAGAAGATTCAGAAGAAGATATGAATGGAACACATACATTGAGATTATTTCCTCCTTTTATTGGAACATGTTCTATTATTATTTCACCTGGCATAACCTTATCATTAAATAAATGTAACGATGGTGAAGTTATCATTATAGACGATACATTATATTTTTCATTATTATATGAAACAGGTGGAACACTTCTTGAGTCATATGATAATTTTATAAGAACTCCGTTGTTTTTAGCAGTTGAACTACTTTCAGTGTATTTAAAAGCATATGAACATTTTAAATCACATTTGCCAGCAACATTTTTTTGTGATATATTCATAGGTTGATTACTCATTAATATAAGTATATAAATAAAAATATTAATTTATTTATATAGAATGAAATTAACTAAAGGTAAAATATCAAAAATATATAACAAAAAGAGACAAAGTGTTAAGAAACCTAAAAATAGAAAATTGTCAAATAAAAGGAGAACATTTAGAAATAAAAAGCATTTTAATTTGGCTAGAAAAACATTAAAAGAACATCGTTATAGAAAACGTAGAGGTGGTGCCGAAGATGATAATGAACAGACAAACATAGAAGATACATCTATGACAAATGTTCAAGCACCTGTTGAAGAACAATCTTTACAAGATAATGTTACACCAGTGGAACAATCTACAGAAGAACCTATTATGCCAATGGAACAACCTACAGAAGAACCTATTGAAGAACTACCTTTACATGACAGTGTTACACCAATGGAACAACCTCTAGAAGAATCTGCTACACCAATGAAACCACTTTCAGAAGAACCTATTGAAGAACTACCTTTACAAGACAGTGTTACACCAGTGGAACAACCTACAGAAGAACCTATTGAAGAACTACCTTTACAAGACAGTGTTACACCAGTGGAACAACCTCTAGAAGAACCTATTGAAGAACTACCTTTACAAGACAGTGTTACACCAGTGGAACAACCTCTAGAAGAATCTGCTACACCAATGAAACCACTTTCAGAAGAACATATTGAAGAACAATCACTAGAAGAACCTATTATGCCAATGGAACAACCTCTAGAAGAAAAACCTATTGAAGAACAACCTTTACAAGAAATTGTTACACCAGTGGAACATGAAGAAAAACCTGTTGAAGAACCTTTACAAGATAATGTTAGACAAATGGAACAATCCACAGAAGACAATGTTACACCAATGGAACAACCGCTAGAAGAATCACCGAATCAAGAACTTGTTAAATCACTATCACAAGTAATGGATTATGTAGCTGAAACTGTTGCTGAAAAGGTTTCTGAAAAGATGTTGGCTGGACAATTAGGAGAGAAGCCTCAAAATGCATTTAATGCGTTAAATACAGCAGCTAGAAATATGGCAACTAGAGCTGGTTCAAAATTTAATCACACACGAAGATTTAGATTAACTAATAAAAATAAAACACGCAAACAATAATTTTATTTGTATAATATAATGGCAAACAAAATTATTCACTATAGATTTTTTTTTCATGCGTTAAGAACTGCTTTAATGTTTATAGCAGGTTTTTTAAGTTATGAATTATTAAAGGCATTGGAAACGGAATGGAACAAAACGCATCCACATAATAAGACTGTCCATTTCGCGAAGAGAAAAGTGTATCATTTTATTACCATATTATTAACTGATTTACTCATACTTTATTTAATAGCAATAATGTTTGGCGTTCATTTATAACATGGTTATATAAATGGTAAATATTTGATAGTATCATTGTCATATAAGGTTACTCTGTATGGCTCATTCAGACCTTCAACATACACCGTATCTCCTGTAAACAATTTATCGCAACCATATTCATTTGTGCAACTTTTTCCACTTCTAGAGACAGGCAAACGCATACTATTTTGTTGATCACTGTTCGTATAATATTGCCATTTATCACGGTTCACAAATAATGGACGTCCCATCAATGGAATTATTTTTCCATTTGAATTTGTAGCAGTCAATAATCCAAGTTGTCTATACTGTGTATCCACCGCACCAACATTCGTAGATATATTAATTGGAATCATACCAGCCGGCGGTACAACTCTTGAAGGAATACCTGGAACAAAATATCGTTCATCGCGAAGAGGAGGCGCATATGGATTTAATAATGGATCACTAGGCAAATTCGTATAAGGCCAACTTGGAATCAACCCACCGAACCAATTTCCATATCCAGTATTCTCTCTAGATGTCTCCTTAATGACTATTTTTTCTGATGGAGAATTGTTTACAACGATATTTTGTTTGACCATAGTTGTATAGATCACATATGCTAATATAATAACACATGTCACTATAAAAAACATTGAATAATTTTCAATACAAATGACTCCTGGTGGACACTTTTTCATATTATATATTAATAATATTAAAATGAAAATACTTATTTATTTGCTTGAGCAGAAGAATCAGAGAATTTTTTAGCTAAATCCATGATTCCACCAAGTCCTTCTTTTCCATCACCCATCATACCCTTTAAATTTTCTACCATAGGAGCTAAAGACTGCATCATTGGCCCCATACTCTCCATTGCCTTGGCCAATTGCATTTGTTGTTTCATCAAATTTTGAGTATCCGATGTTAATCGTTGAATACCATCACTTCCTAGAATATTATTAAGTTCATCATAAGCGTCTTCAACCGTAGTAGCATAATCTATATCATAACCTCTATTTTTACGACGTCCTGATTCAAAACCCTGTTGCTCACCACTAGTGCTTTGGGCTGCGTTATCACTTGCTTCTTCAACTTTTTCTAGAGGCTGCATAGGAAGACCTTGGCTTGATTTCTGATCTGGCCTATTTTTATTTTTTTGAACAAGTTTATTAATCATGTTTTGATTGTCACTACTTGTATTGTCTTTTGTATTTTGTGATGTTTTATCGGATGATTTGTTTTCCATACCTTCTAACATTCTTGTCTTCATGGACAATAAGTTTACTATAATTAATGGAATACCTAAAACAATAGTCATATTTTTACTAAAGTATCTCACTAAAACCGCAATTACTATGAAATAAAGTGCTGAATTAATGTGTCCCATTACAGCATATCCGATTACGTTAAATAAAGCCAAAAATGCCACGATTTTTAAAACCCATTTATTGGTTAAAAATTTAGCTACTGTTGATTTCAGATTCATTCTATATATATAATATTTAAAAAAAATTGATTGAATATTCTATTCTTAAATTAACGAAAACATAATAATGAGCATTTATGAAAATGATACAGATGATGAGTCATATAGTTCACTTGATGAAACGGATGATGATTCAGAATATAGCTTGACATATGATTCAGAAGAACCTAGCAATAGTCTATACAATATTGTAATATGTGAAAAATACAACCAACATAGACATGGTATATCAGATGACGGAATACAAAATCATTATTTAACACATTTTCGGTTAAAATTTTTGGACATGGAACTAATTCATTATATTATAACACGAACTGGGTTTAGGCTTGAAATTGCTCAATGTATTTATTTACCTTCAAGTTGTTGCGTCTCTATTATAAAAACAATGTGGATAAAATTTATTCAAAGAGCTTGGAGAAGAATATTGAAAGAGAGAAAAAGTTTCATGACAAACATGACTACTTTAAAGACCTTACGATCAAGAGAAATATATGGAAATTGGGCAAATCAGCGTTTAAAGTATCCTGGATTGAAAGGAATGCTATCCAATTTATCTAGAACTTCTTCTAGATGAACGTCTTGGAGATTTTGATGATAAGGAGATACTTCTGCGTTTAGAAGTTATTTTATAGGTAAATCCACCTTTTTGTTTTATTTGTCTTATTTTATTTGTTTGTTTGTTTTGTTTTCCATGCTTTTTTGTTTTTCTTCCTCCTTGAATACTATCAGCTGTAAAATTGATACTATATTTTTTTATAATATCATTAATTTCCATTGAATTCGTTGCGTTCCTAATTTCATTATAAGCTAATTTATATTTTGGACTCACACTTTGATTGTTTCGTCCTTGATCTACTTTATTTTTTAATCGATTGAGAATTTCGCCATACGATAAATTCATGGTTTTACCATTATTTTGGGAAATATTTATATTGGTATCAAATGCGATTTTAGGCTGTTGTTCACCACTTCCGGACAAAGCATTACTAATTCTTTGAATGGAGTCATTCACTTGTTTTAAAATTCCATTTACTTCAGTTTGTGTTGTTGCGTTTGGAGCAGCATTAAATAAGGTAACTAAATCGTCCGCAGCCTCACTAATTGCTCTGGTAGCACTTTTAATTTTTTCAATAAGTTCGTTGTTGAAATTTGTTAATTCCTGTTTTTCTTGATTTACTTTAGCCAATTGTTCATTTAATTGTTGAATTGATCCTTGAGTATTTTGCTGTGCAGATGCTATAGCTGCGTCTTTTTCCTGAATTTGTTGTTCGTAATTTTGTATCTTGGCATCACACTCAGCTATATGTTTTGTTAATTCTTCTTGTTTCGCAGTAAGTTTTGCTTCATTTTCGTCTGTCATTTTTTTAAGTTCTGCCGCATGTTGATTTTCTCTTTCGCCTTTACCAGTTAATTCATTTCTGAGCGAGTCACGTTCTGATGTAATTGTTGCCAACTGATCATTGACACCCCTTAATTTATTCTCTGATTCATTGATGGTTTGTTGTTGCTCATTAATTTTTGCTGTCATTTCTTGTTTTTCCTTATTCGCATTTGCTACGGCTGCGTCTCGTTGTTGTGTAAGTACAGCGATTTGTTGTTGTATTGCTTGCATTTGAGCATCTTTTTCACCAATATTTGTGCTATTTGTGTCCACCTGTTTTTGCAAATCATCCGCAGTTTTTTTTAATAGTGATATTTTGTCTGCCAAATCCTTCAATTTATTATTTATTTCAGAAAGACTCGATTTTAATGATGATGTAAACTGTTCTTTCGATTGAATACTAGATTGAACATTTCTTCGAATATTTGCTAATTTTTTCATACTCTCTTCAAATTGAGTTATAAATTCATTTGATGATGCCATTATATATAACATTAATATAAATTTTGTTGAGTCTTATGTTTTTTTATTTATTGTATTTTGTATATCTTGAGTATCATTGATTAACTTATCTAAACTTTTCTTAATCGAATTTACTTCTCTTAATATTTTATTCTGTTCTTCTTTTGCGTCTTCAATATTATGTTTTGTTAATTTTCCAGAGAGAGTTAAATCCTTAATATATTCATCTAAAAGTTGTAGAGCCTTAATTTGATCTCTTTTTTGTTCAGTAATATAACTATGATATTTTGTATAATCATCTTTTACTGCTTCTAAAAAGCGGTTTTGTTTGGATATAAATCGCAGCTTTTTTTGTTTATCTACTAATAATTGTTGTTTTGCCTCAATTATATCCTGAATTTGCATAAATTTATCATCCATCTCTCTAATGGGCAGCATAACCTTTACTTTACAAGGCATAATTTCCATATTTAAAATAAACAATTATTATATTATTTATGAAAAAAATTTAAAATCTTTGATACATATATATTATTTAGGATGTCCAAAAATACAACTGAACCTTTGCTAATGCCTGACGATAATCGTTTTGTAATGTTTCCAATTAAACACAAAGACATATGGGAAATGTATAAAAAACAAGTGGATTGTTTTTGGAGACCAGAAGAAATCGATTTATCAAAGGATTATAATGATTGGAACAGGTTAAATGCTGACGAACAATACTTTATTTCAATGATTTTGGCGTTTTTTGCTGCGAGTGATGGTATTGTCTTAGAGAACTTAGCATCGCGTTTTATGAACGATGTTCAAGTGTCTGAGGCAAGAGCATTTTATGGTTTTCAGATTGCTATGGAAAACATTCATAGTCATACATATTCTTTATTAATCGAATCATACATAAAAGACAATGAACAAAAAAATAAGTTGTTTAATGCTATTGAACATTTTCCATGTATTAAAAAAAAGTCTGATTGGGCTCAAAAATGGATTCACGACAATAGAAGTAGTTTTGCTACCAGATTAGTTGCGTTTGCTTGCATAGAAGGTATTTTCTTTAGTGGTGCATTCTGTAGTATTTATTGGCTCAAGAAACGCGGTTTAATGCCTGGACTCACCTTTTCGAACGAACTCATTTCACGTGACGAAGCACTACATTGTGAGTTTGCGGTACTTTTGTATAACAAATTACAGAAAAAGATTGATAAGGTACGCATTCATGAAATTATAAAGGAGGCAGTCGACATTGAAAGTGAATTTATTTGTGAGGCACTGCCTTGTAAATTAATCGGTATGAACTCTGAACTAATGACTCAATATATTAAATTTGTGGCAGACCGTTTATCCGTTCAATTGGGTTACAAAAAAATTTATAATGTAACAAATCCTTTCGAATTTATGGAATTGATTGGATTAGAGGGTAAGACCAATTTCTTTGAGCGTAAAGTAGCAGAATATAGTTTAGCAAATAAGAACCCTGAAGACGCTTTTAATTTTTCCGACAACTTTTAGTTTTTACATCTAATTATCAATTATTTAAGATTTTTTAAGATAATTGATATAAAACAATATAAAGATTACTTATATATACATAAATGCCTAAAACTCAAACGGATTACTCTAATACTATTATTTATAAACTTTGTTGTAAAGACTCGTCTATTTTAGATATATATGTTGGCCATACGACTAATTTTACTAACAGAAAAAATCAACATAAAACATCTTGTTGCAATAACAACAATAAAAAATATAATCAGTATGTATACGAGTTTATACGAGATAATGGCGGTTGGGATAACTGGTCTATGATACAAATTGAACAACATAATTGTAAAGATAAAAGGGAGGCCGAATCTACTGAGCATTATTGGATTGAACAATTAGGTGCGAAACTTAATACTAATAAACCTTATGCTAAATGTAAAGAAGAACCAAAAATTTATAAAGAAAATTGGTATGAAGAAAAAAAAGATTATATTCTTGAAAAAGCAAAACAAAATTATGAAGAAAATAAGGAACATAAATTAGAATATCAAAAACAATATGCCGAAGAACATAAAGAACATATAGCAGAAAAACAAAAAGAATATAGAGAGAAAAATAAAGAAAAGATAGCCGAACAAAAAAAGATTTATAGAGAGCAACATAAAGAGGAAGCAAAAGAAAAACATAAAGCTTGGAGAGAACAAAATAAGGAAAAATTAAAATTACAAAAATCGACGATTGTTAATTGTGAATGTGGGAGTCAATATACATTTGGTAATAAACATAGACACTTGCAATCTAAAATTCATATCGATTACCAAAATAAACTTTGTGGAATAATTTCTGAACCAGAACAGAAAATAAGCGAAGAAGAAAAGAATGAAATATTGCATCAAAAACAAAAAGAGTATAGAGAGAAAAATTCAGAGAAAATAAAAGAATATAAGAAAACATATAATGAAAATCATAAGGAAGAAATTAAAGAACAAACACATAAATATTATGAAGAGCATAAACAAGAAATAAAGGCAAAAGTAAAACAGTATAAAGAAAATAACGAGGAAAAAATAAAAAATTATAAGGAAGAATGGTATCAAAAAAATAAAGAAAAAATATTACAAAAACAAAAAGAAACATTTACATGTGAATGTGGCTCAGAAGTTAGATGTGCTGGTAAAGCAGAACATTATAGAAGTAATAAACACAAACAATTTATTGAGCTTAATAAATAATAATGTATTGAATATAAGTTATTATTTATCTATTAGTATGTTTTTCGATATATTTTTGATTATTTTATCTTCTTTTTCGTCCTCATTACCGACTCCACCCATTGCTTCAACAACCATTTTATTATACCTATCTGAATACTTTGAATCCGCATATTGACAACCAGGATATTTCTCTCTATATTCAGGAAGAAGCTTATAATTTTTAGAAGCAATCTTTTTAATGACCCTTCTAAGTTTGCTGTTGTTCTCATCTTCTTTTTCCCATTTATTATCGTCTTTGATGTAAATAGTTTCTCTCTTTTTGTCGGTGCAATGAACTGGACGTTCTGTTACATCTAATGCCTTCAGGTTTGTAGTAATAATGTTAGAGAGATTTTCTACATATCCTATTTCACCAAATCTCTCTAGGTCGCATAATTGAACTTTGATTGATTCCACAAAATCATTGATATTCATGGCATCTTTACAGGTTTCATTCAAGAAAAAATTTAAATTAAATGCTTTGTTATTAGAATTTGTATAGGTAGTATTGTTACTATTATTGGTTATGCCGTTTTTAACAAGATTATTTATAGTATTATGTTGTTCTAAAATAATCTGTTTCATCTCCTTATTGTCTTTGATCAATTCCATCACTAATTCGGTAGTGATTTGAGCACCTGGTTGGATAGCATTTATCGATTGATTATCTTTACCAGAATTACATTTTTTCTTATGCTTCCAGAGTCCAGACCTATGCGCAAATTCCTTGTCACAAAATTCACACGCAAATATCGTATTATCGCAACTTTTCGCAACTATTTGCAACTTTTCAGAGCCATTTTGCAACTTTTTTGTGTTCTCGTTTGCAACTTTTAAATGCTTCAGTGTGAATATGTGTTTGTCAAAACTACTTTTTCTACTCGTATAATAGTCACAACTTATACAACAAAATTTAACATCCTCATTTTTTCGCAACTTTTCGTTTCCTACAGTATCCATATTATTTCCATAGAAAAAAATCTTTAAGTATTTACAAAAAAATTTATCGTAACAAATTGATAATTATTTTTTTTGTGACCACACGATAATTTTTCATTATCGTCACAATTTCACCCTTTTTTCATAAAGTATTTGGATTTTCCAAAAATGGACAAAAATAAATGTCCAAAATGGCAAAATCAAAAATACTTTTAAAATTTTTATTTCAATGTTTTTGTAATATTGTTAAATTCTATGTCTTCGTTTTTATAATAGTTGCTTTTGATATATTTCGGATTATTTTATCTTTACTATCATCTTTACAATCCATTGCTTCAATCATTATTTTACTGTATTGGTCTGACCTTTTTGAATCTGGATTATTATAATCTGGATATGTTTCCTTATACACTTTCATCAGTTTTTCATTTTTATAGGATATATTTTTAATCATCTGTTTCATTTTTTTCTTTTCATTATCATCCTTTTCCCATATATTTTTGTCTTTCACATAAAATGTTTCTCTTTTTTGGTCAGTGCAATGAATTGGCCTAACTGTTTCATCGAGAGAATTCAAATTTTTTACAATAATATTAGATATACCCTCTACAAATCCAACCTCCCCCATGTTCATAAAATCAGATAACTGTATTTTGATAGAGTCAACAAAGTCCGTAATATTCATAGCATTTTTACATGTTTCATTTAAAAATAAATTCAGATTGAATGCTTTATTATGCGAATTAGTATTAGTAGTATTATTATTTGTGGTATTGTTAATACCATTTTTAGCTAATTCCATAGTGACATCACTTAATTTGTTAGTATGATCAACTAAAAGTGTTTTTAATTCACTATTTTCTTTCATTAAGTACTTAACAAGGTCATAAATGTCCATTTTAGGTTCATTTTCAGACAAAGTATTGTTGTTTACAATACTCTTGCAATTCTTCTTATGTTTTCCTAGATTTGATTTAGTGGAATATGACTTTCCACAAAGACAATAAAATAACTCGTTTTTATCGTCGGTTTTCGGATTTTCGGTTCCATTTTTATTCCATTTTATATTATGTTTATGTTTAGATGTTCGCGTGTGTCTATCCCAATCACACTTATAACAACATTTAAAGTCACACTTTTTACATACATATTTTTTCTCGTTTTTCTCGTTTTTCTCGGTTCCATTAAATTCCATATATATTCCTAAAGAAAATATTCTTAAGTTTTTTATAAAAAATATCATAATAAAAAATAAAATGAAAGGTTTAAACCTTACCATAAAAATTCTTTATCGAGTCATTTTTTTTTTATCGTAAGAGTGTTTTTGCAATTTTTTTTTGGACATTTTTTTTGTCCATTTTAAAATTTTTATTTCAATGTTTTTATAATATTGTTAAATTCTATGTGTTATTTTATTATATTGTTTCTTTAAGTCGTTTTTTGTTTAGGTTCCTTTTTAGGCTTATTAGTCTTTGGAACAGGTGTCTTCTTTGGCTTTGATTCAGTTACTATCTTCTTCGGTTTCTCAAAAAACGAGACATTTTCATAATTTAACTTCTCTCTTCGATTTTTATACATACTTGAAATTCTTCCTAAAAACTGTGGAAATTTTACTAGACCCTTTTTGTTACACTTTGACGCAGCTTTAATAGTTTGTAACGCAACTTGTGGTTCAAATTCCCAATGTGTCATACCTACATAAGTATCAAATATATCCATATCTGATAATGAATCTGCGGAATAAGCTATATTTTCGAGTTTTCGAACATCATCCCTTACAGATAATGTGTTATTTATATAATTTTCTTGAATCATTAACGGATGCAAATCATTTGATAACCAATACGTTTCATATTTGCTATCAATTGTCTCATCCATTGATAACAATGTTGAAGTAGTATCAAATATATTCGTGCTCTGAATATTTTTAGAACCTTTTCTTGAACCAAATTGTAATGTATTCAATACAAATCGAATGTCACCATTCGATTGTTCATACATTTCTTTAATTTCCGATTCTTTTATACGGATTTTTTCATTGGATACAATGGTGTATACTAGACGATACACATCCGGATATGCTGGTTTTGTCATTTTAAAATCAACACAATAATTAAGTATTGGTTTGATAGACTGGTCATAACGATTGTCACATACGCAAATAATCGGAATACTGGTTTGTTTGATACAATCTGTTAAACTTGATATAAACCCATAATCACCACCACAATCTATATTATTTACCACCAATGCGTTTTCTCGTCCATCAAATGTCTTTTTTGTTTTTATCAAAGGCTTTATTACCGTATTCATATACTCTTTATCTCTTTCATCGTCTATATCTAAATACACAATATTGTAATTAAATTTTGTAAGTAGTAAATCTACAAATAGACTCTTGCCAATGCCACATACACCAGAAATTAATGCGCATTTTGTCTTCTTATTTGTGGGATCCCATTCTAGTAACCATTGTGTAAAGGGTTGAACTAGTTGCTTATTGCCAATTAAATCTTCAATCTTTTTTGGTCGATAGATTGTTGTAAACATTTTGTAATATTGTAGTATTGTAATATTTTTGTGTGTAAACTTTATTTAATTCAATTTTTTAAATTAAATAAAATAGATTGCCGTATTGAACTACTTAAATATATGGTAGTTATATTCTGTATATGATTACCTGTAATTTAATGGGTGGGTTGGGGAACCAGATTTTCCAAATATTTGCTACCATATCTTATGCTATTAAGAGCCGTAATTGGTTTAAATTCACCAATGCGAAAAGTCTTGGAAGTGGAAACGTAACCATTAGAACTACTTATTGGGACACCTTTTTCACAAAGCTGAAACATTTTACCACAAATGAATTTCCACCTTTTCATGTTATTCGAGAGAAAGATTTCACATTTAATGAATTACCTGTTTATGAGATGATGGATAAAAATAATGCGGTGATTATTGTTGGATATTTCCAGAGTTACAAATATTTTGAAGAAAACTATAATATTATTTGTAGGATGATTGGTCTAGACCAAATGAAAGGTGCATTGCTTGATAAACTGAAGTATGATACAGATTACTTTAAAAATGTAATAAGTATGCATTTTCGTATTGGTGATTATAAGGCGATTCAACATGTTCATCCTGTTATGAATGTAGACTATTATCATCGTTCACTTGTACATATTCATTCTGAAAAGCCAGATACACAATTTACAGTGATGTATTTTTGTGAAGACGTAGATATAATCGATGTTACCTCAAAAGTGGACTATTTATCACAACAATTTCCAACTTATACGTTTGTTCGTGGAAATAACACATTAGAAGACTGGGAGCAAATGTTGTTAATGAGTTGTTGCCATCACAATATTATTGCGAATAGTTCGTTTAGTTGGTGGGGAGCCTATTTTAACAGCTGGGAAGACAAAATCGTATGCTATCCTTCTGTATGGTTTGGTTCAACCGTTGAACATAATACAAAGGATTTATGTCCACCACAATGGAAAAAAATAACAGCCTAAATTAAAATTCTTTGAAACATAAACCAATTATCATACGGAGGCTTGTATTCTCTAAATAGAGTGAATTTCTCTAAATTACTAAAAACGCAATCGGCAATTATAATTTGGTCATCCTTAACTAAGTATGTATGTTTAAAATATAAATCTAATGTTTTGTCAAATGTTATAAACCACCAATTAATCATATCTTTATGTAAAATAAAAAAACCACCTGCTAATGAATTTTGAGAAGAAGGTATAGGATTTATTGGCAACCCGTTCACATTTTTATTTTGCACAATTCTTATTAATTCATTCATGTAAACGTTATCATTATTCACGCAAGCATAAACAATTTTATTTTTATCTAAAGCATTAATTTTTTCAGAGTTTGGCCAGTTCATGAGTTTAGATATATTCGTATCTAAATAATCACCTGATCTGTTTCTAAAATATCCTATATCACACCAGCCATAAAATTTTGTGTCGAAATATTTGCTTTCTATAGTTTCTTTGACAAAGCTTATTTTCTCTGCCCATAACATATTTAATTCCCAACATGATATATCATTTAATAAAATATTTTTTTTGTGATTTTGAATCCAATAATCTTTGTATTTATAATTATAAAATTGTTCAATCGGTTTGATTATAACTTTTATGTTTGGATTATTTTTTATATCAATATATTTTACAGTATTTTCATCTGTATAAATAACAAGATTAAAATTATTCGCAATAGAAATAATATTATTCATCCATTCAATATATTTGGAAGGTTCGTATTTTGATTCAATAATGTAAAAACAACTGGAAAAAGTAATTGACATATAATAAATATATAACTATTTAAATATTTATTTAATCGTAATTTGTATTATTAAATTCTAATGTAAAACGCATCACCCCATTTAAATTCGGTCCATCGTGTCTCAACTCTTACTAATCCAAATTGTTTTAAATATTCATCTAATTCGGTAACAATAGTGCAGTCTTTATAAACTTGGTCACTATTGACTTCAGTATAAATATAATCAACATTGTTTAAATACTGTTCCATACCTTTTAAAGCCTTTAGTTCAGATCCTTGAATATCTAGATTTAAAAAATTAAATTGAATATCATAATTGGGTAGTAAATCTTTTAATAATTTTGTTTCACATTCAAAAGTGTTTACATAGTGAACATGTGGATGATATTGTAAATGTAATCCAAACTCAAGAATAGAGGATGATTGACCATTATTTGCGACATTAAAAGTAACTTTTTCTATTTTATCTGAAACAATAGCATTTTCAATATGTAAATTTTCAAATCTACTTTTACATAGATTTACTTTTTCAGGAAGTGCTTCAATCCAAAGAATCTTATCTCTTCCAATATATCGCTCATAATCATATATTTCTTCACATTCGTGAGCCCCAACATGTAAGATACCTTTTAACACAATATTATATCTATTAATTAGTTCGTCTAATGATATTAGCATTATACATTTGTATTTATATGTGTCTTTAATATATAATATTTAAATATTATTAACAATTTCAATAAATTTATCTTCACACTTTTTAATAGATAAATTATCCATTATGAATTCTCTAGGTCTATAATTATTTAATTGAGACTTAAATAAATTAAATTTATCTATAAATTCATTTTGATTATAAAAATATTCTCCGCAAATATTGTTCCAATATGAAATAGTAGTAGCTGGTAAATTTGGATAATTATAACCAAATTCTTGATTTAAAGATGTTACATTCCATACGAGTAAAGGAACATTACATGATAGTGCTTCTTGTAAAGCAAACCCTTGGCTTTCATGTGCGTCTAACCATATTCCATATTTAGCATTTTGTAAAAAACTTATATATTCTTGTTCTGAATATCTGTTTATATAATCAAATAATTTATAATCTATGTTGTTGTCATTCATATAATTTATAATAAATTTCAATTCATCTGGACTCCTTCTTTTAAAATAAATAAATACTTCATTTCTTTCTGTTATTGGTTTAATTTCACAAAATCTGTCAGTATCAACACCAAAAGGTAATGCTTTAATATTTATATTACAAAACGGGAAACTTTTCCATAATTCTACAACCCATTCACTTGGTTGAACATAAATAACGTTTTTACTGTTTTTTATAATATCAATTTGAGTTTTATTTGGAAAAACACTAAAATGTGGACCAAATATGAATTTTGTATTAGGATATTTAGAAACATCGATTGGACGAGAAGGACTATAAACAACATCAAAGTTATTTAAATCTATATTGGTTAAATTTTCATTATATATTGTTGTAATCTGAAGATTGTATTTAGTTAAAGCGTTTAAGTTTTTGTGATGCATTCCAATTTGTATAAATAAGACTTTCATTATATATAAATATATATTTATATATTTAAATTTAAATATTTAAATATAACTTTCATTATATAATAATGGAAATTACTGATTATATTACAAAATGTGTAAATGAAAACATACCTGTTAGTTTTTTAAAGTTTGGAGACGGAGAATATAATTGTGCATTTAATGGTTTTGGTAGAAATTGTGATAACGATTTGTATACAAATAAGCTATCTAATAGCTTAAAAGAATCATTTAAAAATATGGTAGAAAATTACGACAATACATATATAGGTATGTGGCATAATGTTGAGAATACAAAAAGATGGGAATTATTGGTTAATAAAAAGGTAAACTGGGTAAATTATCATACATTGATAATAGATAAACAATATACCGAAAATAAGGTTGCTTTATATAAAGCAATTAAAATAAGTAAAAGTAAAAAAATTATAGTTTGTAATAGCTTGCTAATAAAGAGTAAATATTTATTTGATGCTGATTTTATTATCAATGTGCCTTTAAATAGTTGGTTTGATACCCATTTTGAAAATATTTTGGAACAAGTTACAAAAATAATAGACAATGATGAAAATCATATAGTAATAACTTGCTGTGGAATGTCCGCAAAAGTTTTGATTTCAGAGTTAAAAAAAAAATTTTCTAATGGTATATATTTAGATTTCGGTTCAGCGCTTGATTTAATATGCACTAAAAAAGACAGTCGTGGAAGGGAATATGATTATACTTATATTCAAAATTTATTCGCTGATATTTTACCAAATAATTGGAATGATCCCAAGTTTGATTATATATATAATGAAGCAAATAATAAATTAGGTATTCATTTACCTAAATAATGTTTACATATGCTGGAATAAAAATAATTTAATTATCAACAAAATCGTGTGAAACAGATATAAATCCATTAACACCAATTTTATCTTTATGTATTACAACGCTATCAATTTGTTTTAAAAATGAGGCAAACAGATTTTCATATCCTATACATTGTTTCATAAGATGAATATTACTTGATAAAAAATTATAAAATAAATATAATGTTGGATTATTTAATTTGTAAAGTGATGTAGCCACATTATTTATATCTTTATTGATATAATGGACGATTACTTGATCATTTTCAAAATGGCTGTAAACAAAATTTTTAGATAGCCAATATCTACCAGTTAATTTAAAAAAATTATCGAATTTAATGTTATTACTTAATATGAACTCAATTGCTCGTATTGTCATAGTACCTTCCCCTAATGATTTTGATCGACTATAAATATTATTTACATCATCTGAATTTCCAATCAAATTGATAAAATAATCAACATTATTTTTTAAATATAAACAATGATCATCATCTAAATCAGAACATTCGACTAAAAGTATTTTGCAATTAGGAATTTTGTCTTTAACGGTTTGAATTGTTTTTTTTGTTTGTTCAAATCGTTCACTATGTGAATAAACAGACCTTGTATTTGTATATGAAAGAGGCTTATTTGGTGTCTTAATAATAGACGTGATCAATACAATATTATTCATTTTATATATATATATATATATAATGTATACATTTAAATATATATTTATTTAATTATAATATGTTGAATCAAGACTATATTCTTCTCATAATGAATTGCCGAAAATATAAATATAAAGCTACCATACAGAAACAATCGTGGCTTATAAAATTGCCATCTTATATACAATATTATCATGTGATTGGCGACGAAACATTAGATGGTGATTTTTCGTTTGATTCTGAAACAAATGTTTTGCGTGTCAAAGTTGCTGATGACTATAATTCCCTTCCAAAAAAAGTAATCGCAGCATACAAAGCAGTTCTACAAACATTTAATGTTAAGTATATTCTTAAGACAGATGACGACCAAATTTTGTTAAAAGACAGTTTTTTTGATATTTTGAAAGGATTAATCTCTCACGAATATAATATTCATTATGGAGGATTTATAGTAGATGTAAAACAAAATCATTTATCACAGTACCATAAAATTCATCCTGAATTGCCCGAATATTTACCCATTCTAAAAACACGTTATTGTAGTGGTCGTTTTTATTTTCTCTCAAAACTTGCCGTAGTGAATCTAGTTAGTAAATGTTCTTTGATTGAAAAAGAATATTTTGAAGATTATGCGATTGGATATCATTTAGACAACGTGTATAAAACAAATATGTTACATATATTGACAAACAATTTTTTTATTGATATTGAGAAGAGTGAATATGCTAATTGTTGTAATTAATTTCATCATGTATATATAATGAATATATATACATCAAAAATGGATAGAACTGCCAAACAAGTTGGACTATTTTGTAATGCGAGAGACGAGAAAAATATCAAAGAATGGGCAGCACATCATTTGTTAATTGGTTTTGATAGAATAATCATATTTGATCATAAATCAATCGTCCCATTAAAAGAAGTATTTACGAAGTTTGATAAACGTGTTCAAACAATAAGGGTAGAATTAAATGATGGAAATATAAAACAAGTATTAATGAATTATGCTTCAAAACTCGCGAAAAGATGGAATTTCGATTGGTTTATTTATTTAGATGCGGACGAATTTTTAGTCTTAAATAAAAGATTTAAAGGTGTCAAACATTTTTTGAATACATATTCATATGGAGACTCTATTGGTATAAATTGGTTGATGTTTGGTACCAATTATTTTGTTCAAGACCCGTCTGGATTAATACTTGAAAACTTTACTAGATCAACCAATAACCTAGACAGACATGTTAAATCATTTGTAAGACCTCAAGAAATTATTTATTCAGACAATCCTCATTTTTATCATATGCGAAATAAATCGAAAATGATTGGTTTAGGGTTTAACGTATTGAAAAGTCCACAATGTTATAATGAATTATCAATTCCATTCTATAATTCACCTGCTTACATTGCACACTATGTATTTCAATCGGAAGAAACTTATGTAAAGCGAAAAATAGACTTAATGGCTGATGACGGCACAAGACGATCGAATATGGGAAAAGATGTACATAATCATTATAACGATGTTGTAAATATACAACCACAAAAATACATTACTCAAATAAAAGAATTTTTACAATATTATTCATAAATTCATAATTGATGTTTATATTTATTTTTTGTGAGGAATCATTTGTGATTTATCTAGTATTAACATAAAATGGTTATAATTAGTCACTCTTTTTTCAATATCACTATAATCAGGTTTCTGTGTAACAGTTAAAGGAGTCAATAAAAACCATTTATCTTTTTCTTGCAATTTTCCCCAATATTGATCAATAGAGTATTCCAGCAAATTTCTATGTTGAACAAGTCCTATTATGCTTTGTTTCATGTTTTCAATAAGAGTATCAAAATAAGCATGTTTTACTAGATATCCAGTAGTAGTTTGACAATGTGTTACTTGAGCGCAGTAATCGTTTACGATGGTAAAGGAACCCATATTATTTCCCGCAATAAGCAATACATCAAACTCTATATTACTAGACAAAAATTTGTTCAAATTTTGAAGAAAGGTATCAGGTTTTAAAAAGGTAATATCGTCTTCCATTATTAAAATATGTTCAAAATTCATAAACTTAGCATATTCTAATAACTTTAAATGACTTAAACTGCAACCCAAAGCACCATTTGTATGTTCGATAGCTGGAAAACGGGTAGCATTCCATTTTAACGTTCTCATTTGGTTTTCAAAGTATGTTCGTCTGTCGATTCGTCTATCAAGATTAATATAATAGATATGTTTAATCTGGTTAAAATGATTCATTTATATAAACATATAAAGTAATCATTTTGAAAGTAACGAAATACAACTAATGCGCGACTAAATCTTCAATCAATTGATTTCGATTTTTCATCCAATATTCTCTTCCTTCTAGTCCTCCGTTGTGGGTGACTTGGTTGTCGTGAGACCTATAATACAAAAGTACATCTGGAGAATTATATAAAAAGGCGCACTGCTTCAATAATCGTAATGTCAAGTCAAAATCCTCTGTCATTCTTAATTTATTAGCATCATAGTTGCCAGCTTCTAAAACAGCACTTTTACGATAACATAATGTTGGATGATTTGAAATCCAGTGTGATTTGATGTTTTTATATTGGTCCCAAGATATGCTAGGATGATTCGTCTTTCCGTGTGTATTTTGAATGTCATGTTTAAAAAAGGCAACTTGTCCACCGCAAACAGAAATAGTAGGATTATTTTCCATAAAAGTGAGTTGTTTAGAAATTCTATCGGTAACCATAATATCATCACTATCCATTTTTACAATGATCTCATTGCTACACATATTTACTCCTAAATTTAATGAATAACCGATTCCCATATTGGTTTCATTTTCATGATAAATTACATTTGTAAATCGAGTAGTTTCCTTAAAATGTTCTAAACATTTTTTTAGAAGGAGCGTGCTTAATTTATCAGATCCGTCATTTATCCAAACCAATTCAATATGATAATGTCCGGTTTGATGTTTGATTGAATCCAAACATTCTTTTACATATACAAATTTAGTGTTGTAACTAGATATTAATACACTAACTGATTTCGTAGGAGTTAAATATTTATCTGGCAAAACCAATTCATTCATAGTATCGTAACTTTGTTTAGTTGATCCCCACGCTTGAAACGCATAAATTTTGCCGTGTCCACTATATTCTAATTTAGTAAGATGAATCGGTAAAAAGGTGTAACTAGGAAATATATGTAAATCTTTGAATTTGTCAGTATTATACATACGTGTTAATAATCCTGGACCAACCGTTTGCCACGCCATTTGTCGACTCTTTAATTGACTAACTTCGTTTTTTAATATCCAGTTAATCGCTGCTTTAACAAGTGGATGTTTTGGTGGAAATCCCATAGTTCCAGTCGCAATAAGACCTGGACGTGCTTCTTCGTGTTCCCAGCCAGCAAAGCATTTTTTAGTCATCAATTCATTATCGATAGGTTCTACACATATGGAATCAGCGTCAAGAAATACGCCACCATATTTATATAATATTTCCCATCGTAATATATCTGCTTTACCATTAATTTCTTCTATTTCGTCAATTTTACTCTGGCATTTAAATGTCATGTTTTGTTTGATAAACTCTTCTTCGTTCCAACGAATATATTCAAACTCAGGATGTTTGTCTCTCCATGTGTCCATCAATGTAGTAGGAGCAGGTTTAGGTCCTATCCAAATTTGGTGTATGATTTTAGGAATACTCATTTATATAAATTCAAATAAAAACTTTCTAAATCAATTTTTCCAATTATTCAATTCATATAAATGAATTAAATATACAATATTACATTACCAATAACACCCATTTTCGACTAATTTATAATTTTTAGGTTTGTATTCTTCTGGAATATTTGTTATCCAATACTCATTATACTTTATTTTGCCGTGATTTTTTTCTCTCGAACTCAATATTCCAAACATTGTTTGAATCGACCCACCTACATATATAGCATCATTATTTAGTTCAGAATGAATTTTATGGCATAACATATGTCCATACGCACCGCAACCTAAAATGGCAATGTCAAAGTCACATTGTTTAATTAACTCAAAAATATTATCCAATGTTTCAAAATAGGAATTATCGGGACCATTATTATTAAAACAATACGGAAATTTGATAGTTTCCAAACTCTCTATTTGTGGAAAATTACTATATATTTTGTATAAATTGCCATTTTCGTATTGTTGTTTAATTAAACCATCAAACGAAGATATTACTAGCACTTTTTTATTTTCCATTAATGTAAATATATCGTTTATTCTATCTTGAAACTCTGTTCCATTTAATATAGTAAAATTACATATATTAAACGTTTGTATAAATTCTTGTTGATATGTTTTTACTAAGTCCATGACAAATCCTTCATGGAAAAAAAACTGTGTGATGTCGCAATTATCAATAGCTATTTGTAGATGGTTTATATAATTAAAGAAATTTTTATTAATCGCTGTAATATCAAAATCAAAATAACTTCCTTTTACATTTTTATCATAATAGCCAGATGTGCTGTATAACCAATTCGCCAGTTGGATAATTAAGTTTGAAATACGTTTTTTTACATCACTGTGCAGTTTAATGTGTCTTTGAATAAATGTTAAAAACAATAAGGATGATTCGGTTTGTCCTAATCTAACAATTTTCATTAATATATTTATATATAATTGTTTAAATATAAAAACATATAAAAGGTTTTTATAATAAATTAATATGATTTTGCAAGATATTCCAACTATTTACATTAATTTGGAAAAAAGACAAGATCGAAATATAAATGTCTTAACCGAGCTGAATAAACTAAACATAAAAAATATTACTCGTTTTAATGCCATTCAAAATAAGAATGGAGCCATCGGTTGCACATTAAGTCACATAAAATGTTTGGAACTAGCGATACAAAATAACTATGATTATGTTTTCATTTGTGAAGATGATATACAAATAGTAGATACAAATTTGTTTACAATCAATATACAAAAGTTTTTAAATTCAGACATAGAATGGGATGTTGTTATAGTAGCAGGCAATAATATGTTGCCATATAAACCAATCAATGAATATTGTATTCAAGTCATGAACTGTATTACAACTACTGGTTATATTGTAAAAAAACATTATTATCATAAACTAATGGCTAATTTTAAAGAAGGTGTTTTAACATTTATGAAAAATCCAGACCAAAAAAACAAATATGCGATTGATAAGTATTGGTTACATCTTCAAATGAATGATCATTGGTTTATGATAATTCCTCCTTGCATAATTCAAAAAGAAGATTACAGTGATGTTGAACATCGAATAACTAATTTTAAAAATTATATGTTAAACTATAATAAAGTTGTAATAAAATAATCTAATTTGAATCAGGTAAAATAGTAAATTCATAATCACGACCATCATCATATATATCCATTGTTGCCGCAACTTTCCATGATGCATATTTTTTCGCATTTTTTAATGGATTAAATACTGACATAATTTCTTCTAAAGCACCTCTTAAATCAAAAATATTTTTAATATTCCATTCATCACCAGTCATGTCTTCGGGTGTGCCATATTTTGTCTGATATGTAAATGTCTGAATATATGGATCGTTTAAGAATAATCTTTTAATGTAATTCGCAAACCTTAAATCATGTGATAAGTTTGGTTGAGTAGGATCGATCCAATAGAAATCAAAATTTGGATCATTTGCCGACCCTTTTATTATGGAATACCCTACATTATCTCCGCAATTTGGTTTACATTCTGGTATTCTACAAATATTTTGTATAATTTGTTTTGTTGAAACTTTGCCATTGTAAAAATAATTTCGACCATAATCAATAATTTTAACAATATATTCACTTTTAAATTCAAATACTGTATTATTTCGATGATATCTAATTAGCACACACGTATTGCCGTCAAATGGTTTATATAAAAATACATTACCATGGTGTAAGTCATAATGTGTGTAATTAACTCCTAATACACACAGTCCATAATAAACTTGATATAATATATTATATATATCATATTTAATATTGTCATAATTCAGATTGATTTCATCCTCAAATGAATAAAATTTATCAAAATGTTGAATCAATACACAAAGCAGTTTGTTTTTTTTACATGAATAATTAAATAAGTTGTATTGTTTTTCGTGTGTATCAATTCTATGTATATTGGAACTGAAATTTACACCTGATAATGTATTATTATTTGCTCGATATTTTATATCAATATAGGAAGTATTTGAATTAAATTCATATAAATCATATGTTTCTACAAAACAAGGTAATTTTTTTAGATAATTATTAATAAAATATTTTCCAACGTAATATTCGTAAAACAAATTATCAGAACGCGCATTGGCCGAGCATTTTAAAATAGTATATGCTGTATAATTTAGTTTTTTGAAAGGTAATTCTATAATGAAACCATTTGCCGATGTATTACCAATTCGTTTTACATTTGAGTTATCAATATCATTCCAATTTGTAAAATTCTCAAAAAATCGCTTGATACTGTCACCATATTTTCCTAATGCTAGACAGTTATCAGGATTTTTACAAGAAACTTGCAACATTTTGCTAAAATTAACATCTCTGTTTTCAATATTTTGAGAGACAATTTGTTTGACAGAACTATCTAACACACCACCTTTGATTTTCTTTCCTCTAAATTTATAACTTTTATGTTTATTATGTGTTTTTTTAATTAGCATATGTTTCTTAGTTTTCATATGTTTATACTTTTGAATAAATTTACTTGAAGGCCTGTTTTTGTTAGATTTTAATTTCATTATATATAATAACAATATATTCTCTCAATACATAATAAATGATCAAGGAATCTTTTTCAAAAGAAGAAAAGAGAGAAATTGCACAAAAAATAAAAGACATATCGATTATAGAGGTTGACAAAGAATTTAACCAGTTAATTCAAATAGGCAAAATAGCAAATACAGTATCAGAACGTTCTAAAATAGGGAATAATGTAGTAGATTATTTTACATTTGTAGAACGTTTAGAAACAAAAGGCAAGTATGATATAACTTTTTTTGAATTTTTGGCAAATATAGATACATTTAGAGAGAAGAAATTTATTCAGACAATGTTAACTTATTATAAGGATGTGAAGAATAAAAACAACACGAAACATGAGTATAAAGTATTAAAGGAAGTGTATAATATTTGTATCAGTGCTATCAATATAATGAGACCATTGAATTGTATGGAAATATATACACGATATAACGCAAAGAAGGTTTTAAATTTTTGTGCTGGTTGGGGAGGTTCAACTGTAGCGGCTTCTGCGTTAAATTTGGAAGCATGGTATGGTGTTGAAATAAATAGCGATTTACAAGAGCCTTATAAAGAAATGATTACCTACTTAAAAACCAAATCAAACACTTCGTTAAATATATGGTTTACAAACGCAGTGGATTTTGACTATTCTACTATTCAATATGACATTGTTTTCTCGTCCCCACCGTATTATTTTTTGGAGAAATATGCTAACAATATTCCATATAAATCAAAAAAAGAAATGGATGAGACATTTTATAAGCCTGTATTTACAAAAACCTTTGCGCATTTGAAACCAGGTGGTCATTATATTATTAACATTTGTAAGGAGATTTATGATAACATCCTTACAAAATTATTTGGTGAAGCGCATGAAGTATTTCCACTTAAAAAATCCAAACGACAAAACAATCATACTGAAATGGTATATGTTTGGCATAAATAATAGTTTTAATTTGACACATTTTCTAATAAATAAAACATTTTAGTTATAAAATTATATGGGAATTCTTTATCAATAAGTTCATCTTGTGGTATAGTGCCAAACCATATGCTTGTAAAAAATGGAATATAACAAATAGCATTGTATATATCTGTTTCATAATCTTCTACAGAATAATTTATAATATTGTATTCAAGTAATTTTGTATAGTAATAGTTTTTAGTTAATAAAAAAGTTTGCCTTATATTTTTAATATCAAAACTTTCTATAATAAAAAAAACCAAGTCTTGTACTCCTTTTCCTATAGCACAATGTTGCCAATCTATAAAACAAGGCTCATAATCATTATTTATATCATAAAATATATTTGGAGATTTTATATCACCATGTATAAATGTTAAGTTATGCCCTTGTGATAAATGTTGTTGAATATTTTTAAAGCTAGTAAAGATTTCATTACATTTTTCTATTTGTTTTTTATTTAAAACATTAAACCATATTTTTTTAAAATGGTCGTATTTTTCATTAATAAAATCTTGAAAAAATGGACAAAATGTTTTATCTAAGTTATCTTTTAATTCAGGATAAATGCCTTTAAGATTTTTATTCCAAAATTTACTATGCATAAATGCCATTTTATCAACAATTTTTAATGTGATGTCAAAAGGTTCCTTATTAAGATTTAAGTTTAATTTATAGTTTTTATCTAATAAATTTTCTAATACTATCCCAATAATATTATTATTATCATCATATACTAAATTATAAAATTTTGGAATGTTTACATTTATGTCGCTTGATATATTTGTATAGAAATAATACTCTCTTTTATATAATTCTAATTTTTTTGCCATATAAGATAAATTGTTGTTATTAAAACTTTCATATTTAAAAATTTGATTATATATTTTTAAATCGTCTGTTGTAATTTTAAAACTAATTACATCTGAAATAAACCCACCTTTTAATTTATTATTGTGAATTTTTATAGATTGAATATTTGTAATATTACTGCTATTTTTTATTAAATTTATAATATTACTTTGCGAATCTTGATTATTCAATAAATTTGTAATGCTTAAATTGTCAAAATTTTTAATAGTTAAATCAGCACCATAATTAATTAATTCTTCTTCTGTATAATTTGTCTCAATTCCAACTAAAATTTTCGGATGTATACCTTTTCCACTTAATATTCCTGTTTTTGAATCCTCAAAAACAATACATTTTTTGTTTTCAATATTATAATTACATATAGCCTTTTTGTATGGTTCAATATCTGGCTTGCCTTTTACACAGTCATTTGCTGTTATAATAAAATCAAATATTTTTTCTAAGTTTATATATTTTAATATTTCAATTGCGGCATTTTTATTACAATTAGTTACTACACAACATTTATGACCAAACATTTTAACTTGTTCAATAAATTTATACACACCACTGATAATTTGAATACTTTCAATCTTTTCTATAAATAATTTATCCTTCAAATTTGAAAATTCTATTTTGTTTATATGAAAATTTGAAAGAAATGTATTTAAAATAAATTCATCATTATTACCTTGTATATATTTTTCATAAATTTCATGTGTTAGTATTATTTTATAATAGATTAATAATTCACGCCAAACTTCAAAATAAATATTATCAGTTTTTACTAATGTTCCATCTAAGTCAAATAAAAAAGCATAAGTATTAACAATATATTTATCTAAATCATTTGGTGTTCCCAATGAAAATACATATTTGTCTTCTAATTCATAACCTTCAAATTTTATATTTGAAAGTATCATTGATTCAATAATACAAGATGTGTAAGGTTCATTATTAATTGTAATATTATTCTCTACTATATAACAACTATATTCGAATAAATTATTAATATCATTAAATCCATATGCTCCTGTATTAGCATTATTTGAAATTTTAAATTTTTCTTTTATATCTGTTATGATATTTTGGGAATCTAGTTTTATATAAGAATATAAAGGAGCTTCATTATATTTTTTTGTATAGAATACAATATTTTTTTGTGAGTTTTTAAATATATTTACAATATCTTGGGTATAAAAAGTGTCACAATCTAAAACCAAAGTTTGTTTATTATAAGAAAAATTACTTAAAATATATTTAATTCCTAAAAATAAAGTTTCAGCTGCTCCTTTTGTATTATCTATTTTAATTAAATTAACGTATGGATATTTTTGTAAAATATATGTAGAAAAATCATAAAAATCAAGATTTTTATTATATATTATAAAAAACTTATCACTAGTTGAAATTGTTAAATTATCTAACACATATTCAATCATACATTTGTCTAAAATTTTTATCAATGGTTTAGGCTTGGAATAACCATTTTTAGAAAATCTTTCTCCTTTACCACCCAATGGAATAATAATATTCATTATAACATTCTTCAATATAATTATTTAAATTATATTTTAAATATTTATTATATTAATATACTATTATGAATATAGCAGTTCTTGTTTTTGGTAGATTAGATAATTTTGAGAAACATTATGAAAACATATTATTAATGTTAGGAGAAAATAACAAAATAGACTTTTTTTTATCATCCGATAATTCAAACCATGTATTATTAAATCGTTTTATAGAAATATATAAACCAAAATCATACATAAATGATGAAATATTATATGATTGTGATTTGTCTAAATACACAAAAAAACCTGAGACAAACGTATATAACATGATACGTCATTTTATTAATAAAAAACGAGTATTTAATTTGCTAGAAAATTATATAAATCAAGAAAAAATTAATTATGATATTATAATATCGTTAAGAATAGATTTACATTTTAATAGTAAATTTGAATTTAATAAAATTGAAGAAAATACAATATATATACCTAAGTGTTATGATTATGGAGGGATTAATGACCAATTAGCATATGGAGATTTTGACGCAATGAAAAAATATATGAATATATTTGATAACATTATAGAATTGTTAAATACAAATAAAAGCATAGTGCATCCCGAAACTTTAACACTCGCAAATATTAATTACATGTCTCTTAAAGTTAGTAGATTTTGTTGTAACTATTTTATAGATAAAGAATGTTAACAAATTCAAACGACAAAATAAAACATAGTATGAATATCATAATATTAAATATTTGTGTATATTTAATTATATTTTGCTAAAATAGTTAATCCATTATTATTTACAAATCTTTCTTTCATATACCATTCGGGATTATTCTGTAAAAATTCTACTATAGCAGGCCGCAATCCTTTTGTAATTTCTTCAATTGGAAAACCACTTTCTTTACTTTGTGTAATAAAGTCGAATCCCATTCTAATAGTTTCACCATGTATTTCATCTATAGTAGTATCATGCATAATAATGTATTTATTAGTTATTTTTGAAAATTTTTCTAATTCCCTCTTAAGATGTCCATATACATGCCATGTATCAATAAATGTAATATCATAATTATTGTTCATTTCTAATAAAAGATTGTTTTTCAATTCATACGTTACATCAATATCTAAATGTTTACTTTCCTCGATTAACGAATTTATATCGCATATTGTTATATCATTAAGAAATAATCTTTTAGGATTGGTTGTTTCAGATTGTAATAAACCATATAAAAAAGCCCATGGCGAAACACATCCTCTAACGCTAGTTGCAAATACACTATCACACTCTTTAGCATATTCACATAATGTATTTAAATGTTCGTTAATATCAGAACGAGTATTTACTAGTCTTTCAAAATTGCGCTTAATATTTTCCATTATTTAAATATTAAAATACAAAAAAAAACAAATTTTTAAACTTAAAATACGCCACCTAATCCAACTCTTGCACTAATTTGTGCTCTTGGTTTAGCACCTATATAATTCGCATATTGTGGAGAGAATTTGTTTGGTGGTTGTCTTTGTGATTGATTTGGCATCTTGGATATATGATTGTTTTGGAGATTTTGATAAATAGGCGCATTCATTGGATAATGTTGTATATGCCTTTCTAATTTATGAGATTCATTTTCTTCATTATTTGAACATGTATTAAAAACATCCTCATCGATTTCTTTCATTTTATCTTCTCGAATTTGCTTTATTAATTCAGGTGGAATTGGTCTGCCCATTTTGGCTAAATATTTCGCGACATTTTCTCTTTTCTCTCTTGTAGTGGGATAATAAGGTATATTTGTCCAGTCTGTAGTAGTAACAACCGATTTTTTTGTTTCTTTTACCTTGTCTGGATTGATGATTTTACGCTTGGGTTCTCTCAAATCATAATTGTAATATTCTTCCGCACCAAATGGAATATGAGTTAAAAACGTTTTAACATTGATTATTTTAATTCGTTCATTGTGAACAACAAACAAATTATCATTTGGATTGTCTGACTTTTCATCAATTGTGTATTTTAATTGACTTATGGTTCTTAAACCATCGATACCATTATCGTGTTCACCTCTCCACGGGTCTTTTTTTGATATAATTCTGGATATTCCATCGAATAACTGTAGAATTTCTGGACTACCTATGTTATAAAATACACTTCTATCAATTTTCATTCCTAAATGTTCGCATCTTTTTTGTAACACATTATCTTCCATACCCCAACCCCAAAAACAAGGAAACCCATTCGTTTTCTCAAAATCAGCTCCTTTCATTACAACGATGCCACCCAAAGCATATTTAAAACCATAATAGTGCTTTACAACGCCTTGTGTCGTTTCATAATCAAATATTTTATTGAAAGGTATTGTATCAACATCATTGAATATAAATGTGATGTCTTTGTAATGTTCTGGATACTTGTTTCTTGCTGCGATAAATCCTATATTTTTGATAGCACCTCTATTAAAAGTTCTTGCGTCGCATTGATGAGAGAAAAATATTTCATAGTCATTTTTATCCTCTAAAATAAAACTCATGTATTTACAGAAAAAAAATTTATGTTGTATGCGATTTCTATAAGGAACAATAAAAATACGTTTTGGAACGTTTATCTCTTCGTTCATTTTATAGTTATTCTATTTTTTATTTTTATATTTAGAACCAACTAAATATAAACTTTTGTATTTTGCTAATGTGCGCTATATTTTTTTAAAATAGCAGCTGGAACTATATTTGTTTCATTCGCAATTTTTTCAATTTTTTTATAACATTTATTAATCGTTACTTCACTGGTTTCACTAACATTTTTAACATCTTTTTTACTTATATTTAATTTACATAATTGTGCGACGAAATAAACTACACCTGCGGCAATAGATGGTGGAGTATTTTCTGGCATTACGTCCATTTTCTCAATCTTCATCGAAATAAATTGACACAACTTTGTTAACTCATTGTTTACATTCAATTTACTACAGTATCTCTCTATAAATGCCTCTGGTTTTGTCTTTCCAAAATTCGTTTTTTCTTTATTGTCCATATCTTTTTCTAAATCATTGATAATAGACACAGCATTTTTGCAACCTTTGGTAGCACTTGTTGTGTCTAAATGAAACATACATGCGATTTCTTTGGCAGTTCTAGGATAATTGTGAATTCTACAAGCAATGTAAATAGAAGCAGCAATAATACCATCTCTATTGTCACCTCTAAATGTCGTATCCGACTCGGATATTTTTTTATGGTATATAATAGCATCATCAATTATTATTTTTGGAATCCCAGCATTCTGTGCCATAGTTGTAATAATTTGAAACTCATCATATTGTGATTTCTCTTTATATGGCATAGATTGCCATTCTGTATATCGTCTAATTTTTCGCATTTCATATGACATAGAACCAACACATAATACCTTACAACCATATGAAGACTCTTTCAAAAGCGGGTTGATTGGCATACCACATCTTGTCGGATCAGAATTTTGATTATCGTCTGCTCCATAATATCTCCATTCAGCACCTTGGTCCACTAAATCTTTGTAAATGATTCCACATTTGCTATTGGTACAAGTTAAGAATCCTTCATCCGAAAAAGCTAATATGGTCTCGCAACGCTCACAAAAATCACGACTCCCAGATCCATAAATACACTCTAAAGGAACATTTTTTTTTTCAGGATTTTCAATTTCGGCATCAAATATTTTCCAAAGTTCTGCTTTATTAACATTTGTGGTTTTACGTTTCTGACTCTTGTCTTTGCTCATCATTCTTTTTTATGTTTCATTAGATAAAATATATTCAATTCAATTTTATTTATTTTTTTACCTATATTTTTTTAAGATTCTATATTATATGGGAAATTCTACATCATCAAATAACAATCAAGCTCAAAAAAACTTTGATAACTTTTATGATATAATTGACTACATTGCTACATATTACATATTAACAATGGATTTTAAGAGCTTAAGCAAACTCTCTGAAAAAGCTTATTGTGATAAACTTGTTATTTTAACATCTGATATCATTGACAGATATTTTACTGATATGGATGTTACTTTTTTGGCTCAAAGAATTAAAGATGGCGCCGAAGTGAATCAACTGAAATCTGAAAAAGTCATTTTTATGAACAAAGACAATCTGGAAGGTTTAGATGTTTCGAATGATGCACAAAAAAGTATTCGAAAAAAGCGTGTATGTATTGGAATAGCAAAATTTTATGTTAAAATAGCACACATATTTTCAGCCATTGTGATGACTATAAACCCTGTATATACTTACAAAGACGCTACTGGTGCAACTGTTAAAACAACTCTTCTTGAAAAAGACAAAATTCCTAAAGGAGTCAATCGAAAATTATATAAATTAAACATTTGTGACAATCGAATCCGTGCGTTAAAGAAAGGTGAACAACTCGACAAAACGAGTGGCGATGTCACTATTCAACCAAGAGTATGCGATATGAATTCAAGTAAAACGGGGCTTGATAAAACATTGGCCGATGAGCCTGGAATTCCTGAATTGATGCGACTTTATTTAGATGATAATTATGATTATTCAAATGGTTCATTTACTGGAATGAGTAAGGAGACGGAGAAACAATTTCGCAAAGATTTAAAACTATTTTACACGACTTTTACAGGCAATAGTGAAATGCCAGATACGATTCAAAAATTTAGCGACATCAAATTGCGTGATTATAGTAAAAAAACGGGCTGTCAAAAACCTGACGCGGTGTTAAACAATAAATATACTGTCAATAAAAAAGATGAATTATTTGTGAAATATGCTGACAATATACAAAAAATGATTCAAAGTGCGGCTGATAACCAATATAAATTACTAGACATTATCAACGATTTGTTTACTTATGTAACTGACCCCTATTCTGGTAAACGTGTTATACGAATTAATCCAACACTAACCGATGAGTCGTTGCAGAAAGCCGTCGAAAAAACTAGAAAATATATTGTAAACCTTTATATTAAATGTGAAAATGATTATGTTACAGGAGTCCAGATATTTGAAGCAATTGTAGAGTCAAAAATTATCGAAACAACTGAGAAACAAATCGAGAATCTTAAAAAAGAAGCGTCCAAAATAATTAATCAAACAAAAAACACATCTCAGCCAACAAAGGAAAAAGTAGTTCCTGAAGTGATAGCTCCAGTCACGGTTGTTGGCCCAAATACAAATGATGCTAATTTAGCTTCTAATACTACATTATCAAATTCTATAATAGATAATTCTACTATGAATATTAATGCTTTAGATTCACAAGAAATAAAAAATAATATAATTTAGGCAATTATTTCATCAGTAAATTATAAAACAACTTTAATAAATCTTTAATAAATTTGTGAAACATTTTTTTTATATATTCAATGAATTCTACTATTCCCATGAACGCAAATATAAAAAATAAATATACATGGGGTAAGAAAGCAATAAATAACAACACATTTAAAACATAAAAAACATTATCTATTGATGTATTAACCATTTTAAACTATATAAAATCAGAATATGACTTTAAATAGTTACAATATAATTTATAGACTTCCTATAGAACCAAATAACCTTCTTGCGTTTGTTAAAGCCTGTTTTTTTAAACTTTTTCTGGCAGCCTGAATAGAACCTGTTTTTGAGAGTGTCTTTTGAGCAGCTTCAATCGCAGTAGTCCATCTTTTTCCAGTTTTATTACGACGTGCTCTTTTGGTTTTTTGTTTTCTTGAATGATGACGTCTAGTGTACATTATATATTACTTAAATATTTAATTTGTTATGTAAATATTTAAATATTTAAATGAATGGTTTAGTTAGATGCTTAAGCGCGAGCACGGGCAGCAGAGGCAGCACGGGCAGCAGCAGCAGAGGCAGCACGGGCAGCAGCAGAAGCGGCAGCAGCTTGACGGGCAGCACTACGAGAAGCAGAGGCAGCACGAGAAGCAGAAGCACTACGAGCAGCAGAGGCAGCACGGGAAGCAGCAGCTGAAGCAGAACGAGCAGCAGAAGCAGTGCGAGAAGCAGCAGCTGAAGCGGAACGAGCAGCCATGCGAGCACGGCCGCGAGCCATTGATCTTGAACGATGAGCGTGACGACGACGATGAGTTCTTGCCATTATATAAACTGCCAAGAAAAAATTTCTCACTATCGCTTAATTTTTTCTAAATTAATTAATCCAAACAGAATTTGTTGTGTGCCACCACATTTTATCTCCCTTTTTTACTTTAAAAATGGCCCTAAATACATTTGATCTGGATAATGGAATATTACAACGATATTTGTCTAAAGGATGAGGATTGGTTTTCAATTGTGCCAAAATAGCTTTTTTGCTAATTTTTTGTCTAGACTGCAGAGCAAAATAAATAAAAAATGCGTGGAATGATAAAGTTTGGATTGGCAAAATATCTTCATTCTTAAGTTGGAAATCTCTTAAATATTCTAAACATATGAAAAGTCCTGAAATATCTGCTAAATCTTCACCTATACTTGGCCATGCGTCAAATTCAATCCCATCCCTCTTTTCAAAAATCTCATATTGCTTAACTATGTCTGTTTGTATTTTCTTAAAGTATTCTGCATCCTTTTTTGTCCACCAATTATTTAATTTTCCATCTTTATCATATCTGCTTCCTAAATCATCCAATGCGTGAGACATTTCGTGTGCGATAGTGAAACCAATGTGTGCTAAATTATATTCTAATCCCCTCTCATCTAAATCCACAAATGGCTTTTGAATATATCCTAAAGGAATGTAAATAGAATTTTCAGTTGGAGTATACATTGCATTTACTACATAAGCTTGTGTGCTTACCATTTTAGGTGGTATTTGATTCCAATCAATCACTGGAATATCAATAACATCTTTTCCAACTAATTGAATCGCTTGCTTATGTCTCCAATCAGCCATTCTAATAAGATTACCCCAAGGGTCATTTGCTTCATAATCAAGCAGTGGATCCTCCCTCAATAATATTGGTGAACCTACTACTAATTTAATCGTTTCTAATTTTTCAATTGCTATGCGTTTTGTTTTAGGTTGTAACCAAGTGTTTCTTTGAATGATGCGGACAAATACACGTCTTAAATCTTCCACCATTTCTTTTACATAATTAACCGCTTGTTCATTTTTATACCGTAAAATGTATTCATTTGTTAAGAATGTATTAAATGTAAAACTCATTCCAAAAACAGGAATTATATAATCATCTACATGACTTTTTTGACCTCGCAAAAATTTACCATTAAACTCATAAAAATTTTGCCATCCTTTTTCGTCAAACCGACATTGTTGTCGAATGTAGATATAAATCCAATAAGTTCTCCACTTTTCTGAATCCCATTTCTCATGTAATAATTTTGTGCCACACAATAAATAGTTTACATTTGATGTTACAAAATCCGAAGGCACCTCTTTAAAACCAAGCGCTTTACAAAACTGTTCCCAATCAAAACCGAATTCTCGAATGGCTTCTTCTTTGGTGACTAAATTGTATCCATCCTCGTCTTCTTGCTTAATAAGTTCACACGACATTGCGTTCAATAATTCAATTTCTGTATCATAAATATCTTTTACATTAAAACCATGTTTCTCTCCAAATGCTATTGTGAAGAGTGTATCTAAATAAGAAAAATACGTTTGTCTATATTTTTTTTTGTATTTTTTATCGTCTTCTGTATCATCATCATAGTCATAATAAATATCCAAGTCCATTAATGTCACTTCAGGTGGTTCTAAATAACATTTATACTTTGATGGATTTTTTTCATCTGGATTAATAGACCAAACAAACGGTGCTCCATAAGATATGATTTCATTCAAATTCGGATTCGCAAGTGTTTTCCATATATATGTTTTATCACTTCGTAATTTATCCAAATAATCAACACTGACTTTTGCTAAAGAACGCGTTTGTTCGGATGTATTATGTCGCTTAAATGATTCATATGCGTTTTTTATACATTGACCTTTTTTTGTGTTTTTTGTATCCGGATCTTTCAAATAATCATTAATAATTTCAATCAATTCACGATAAACCTTATCTTGGATTACTCTAAAATCGTCTAGTTGAGTAATATAATCTTGATATGCTTCTACGTCTAAATCTTGAAGCCATCGTTCATTTATATACGAATAAAAATCATTGTTTGGTGTTATATTTGATGGATTAACAGCTTTTTTGATTTCTTTTATGATTTGTTTCTCTAAATTAAAAGTAGTAGATGTAACATCCATTTTATTTTTTTTAAAAATTTCATCAATTTTCTCCTCGAAACTTTTAAATGTAGTTGGGGCTCTATCGCAAATCAATTCTAATTGTTTATCTGTTAAATTCGATGTTATTTTTAACATATTTTCTCTATTCTTCTTTGTTTTTCTTCTAATATTTTCTATTTTTTTTAATGTTTTTGTGCTCATATAAAGTATTATAAGATATTATATTTAGAAATCTTTATAATAAGTTAATTCAGCTTATTCTCAATTCGATTTAAAATGTCATCATCATACACCAAATTGCCAGATGGTTTATATGATTTAATAGGCGTGTATTCTTTCTTTTGTTGTTGTTTACCTTTTTGTGTAGATTCGTTTTGTTTGAGTAAATAATTATTTGGATTATCTTCAATCATTCGATTCGATTCATCTTGTTCTGGGTCTGGATCTTCCATTTTTACACCATATTCGTTGAGAGTGATTCCTGTTTTTTTCTTGATTTCAGTTCTAATATAACCAGGCACCCAATGTGTCCATGATATGAATAACAAATTGGGATGAATATATCTAACGACAAATCCATTCGTCTTTAATTTATCCATTAAAAATGCGATACAAGCTCCTTGGTCATATTTCGGAACACCTAAAATGGTTTCTGGAACCAAATACCAACAAGTTTGGTTATCTATTTTTTGACGTGATGTTAACTTAATTCGTTTATGTACACTGTTCAACATTTTATTGAATAGT
>JACCDP010496744.1_pt1 | contig 35981 bp, 31 predicted proteins | sample 7445841 | NCBI WGS metagenome assembly JACCDP01 (sample SAMN15323441, study PRJNA562643) | freshwater metagenome | isolation source: river surface water | place: USA:Blue River Watershed | collected 2017-08-17 | reverse complement strand
GGGTTGATCAGCAGGTACTTCGATGAGGCCGAAGCGCCGAACACGTAGTCCTTCTCGGTGCGCAAGATTGGCTGATTCCAGGAGATCACAAGCTTCAGCTCTGGGTACGCCGCGCGCAACACCTTGAACATGCCCTTCATGGTGCGCGCCTGCTGTGGCTCAATCGTCTTGAAGTAGTCCGTCGGTGTTGCGTGTCGATGTGCCGTGGTCGAGCCGCGGGTGAACATCACCAGCGCATTGGCATGCGCTTGTGAGAATCCGTAGTTCTCTCGCAGGTGTGCGATCTGCTCTGGGTAGCGCTTCCCTGCAACACTCTTCATTACCGCAAACCAATGCTTCATCGGTTCGCCGTAACGCTTCTCAATTGCAGGGAAGTGCGCTTCCCGTTTTGGATCTCTTGTCGGCATGAGGCCGTTCGCTCCTTACGCCGGGATCACGACCACGCGGCGCTCTGGCTCTTCACCAGCCGACTCGGTTGCAATCCCCGGTGCGCCCTGTAGCTCCATGTGCACCCAGCGGCGCTCAAGCGCGGTCATTGGCTCAAGCTGCACCGCACGACCGGTCTCACGGACACGCTCGCCTGCCTTGCGTGCAAGTGCGCGAAGCTGCGCTTCACGTCGACCGCGATACTCTTCAATATCAACGGTGACGCGCGCCCACTCGCCGAGCTTGCGGCTCAACATCAAGTTGACAAGGTGCTGAATCGCCTGCAGTCGCTCACCGCGTCGACCGATCAGGCTGCCAAGCTCTTCCACCGCTTCTGGCGATGTGCCAGCAACGTTCAGTACGGTTTCGGATCCTTCGCCGCTAAGGCGAATCTCTGCTTCAAAATCAAGGTGCTTAATCAGCGTCTCAAGGATCTCCTTGCCGCCCGCGATCATCTCTGGTGTCGTCTCGCTGCGCTCGCGTCGCTCTCGTGGCTCACGCTCTTCGCGTGGTGCACGCTCTGGTCGAGGCGCTCGTGCCGGTCGCTCGGCTCGTGGCGCGGCGCTGCGCTCTGGGCGTGCCGCGCGCGGTGCGGCCTCGCGTGGCGCAGCTTCTCGTGGTTCAGCATCTCGTGGTGCTGCGGCGCGTGGTGCCGCTGCACGAGGAGCGGGTTCAGTGGATCGCTTCGGTGCGCTGCCAGCAATAGCACTCGCGGGTGCGGCAACAATGCGCGCAGGTTCTGCACCCATGCCGAGCACGCCCTTTGAGCCTGGGGCGATGATCTCAAAGTCGAGATCGGCGAGTCCAACCTTGAAGGTCTCGCAGGCGATCTTCAGCGCCTCTTCAACGCTCTTCCCGGTGAACTCCTGGTATGCGCTCTCGCTCGCCATTACTTACCCCCTCGACGACCGTGACGGTCGTGCTTCTTGGCCGAACGGATCGTTGCGGCTGCTGATGCAGCGCGATCAAGATCCGTGCGGGTTTGTGGTGCCCCATCAACCGCATCACCAGCCGGAGCGACCTCCGGCATGACAACAGGGAAGCGTGGTGCATGGTTCGCGGCAAAGGCGGGATTCCAGCCGAAGAGCGGGAAGAGTCCACCGAAACCGAGGATCAAATACTGCTGCGCCAACGAGAAGATCGTGGACGCAATCCAGTAGATAAAGAGCCCCGCCGGCAGGATGCCGCCGTACAGGACGGAGATGAGCGGCAGGATCACCAGCATCTGGCTCTGTGCCGCCGCAGACGGATCGCCCTTCGCCGCCTTCCCTTGCGGGAGTGTCATGCGTGTCTGCAGCACCTGCAGCAGCGCGCTGACGAGAGCGAGTGGCGAGATGCCAATGCCGACAAGGCTGATCGGCGCCCACGGGATTGACGCCTGCAGGTTGCCGAGCCACGGGATAACTGACTCAATGCACGGCTTCATGTTGTCGTATGCGGCGGTGCCGAGGCCGTTCGCGCAAACAAGGCCCACCTGCTCGCCAATATTGACGCCGAAGACGTTCAGCATTGCCGTTGGGTCTGGGTTGGTTAGGCCGTTTGAGATCACCGTGTACATCGGAATGAGGACAACAAACTGAAGCAGCGTTGGGAGGCAGCCGCTCAGCGGGTTAATGCCGCGCGTCTTATAGAGCTCCGCCTGCGCCTGTTGAATCTTCATACGGTCGCCCTTGTAGCGGCGCTGAATCTCTGCAACCTCTGGCTGCAGCATCTGCGTGCGTCGCTGCGAGACGAGCTGCTTTCGGTACGGCGAAATCAAGATGATGCGGATCACAACGGTGAGAAGCAGGATTGCAATGCCGATATCGCCAGTGAATCGGTCGAGCAGCACCAGCCCGATGAAGAGCGCCTGGAAGACTGGCGTGAAGAGCCAGGCGATCAGGCTGAGCGGGTCGGCGCCGGGTGACGATGGTACGAGTGGTGGGTGCGGTGTAATGGATGGGCTTGCCGTAACACCCGTGCCGTCACCACCGCCGCAGGCGACGGCGATCAGTGCGACGAGAGAAAGCAGCGTGATAAGGCCAGCGTTGCGACGGATAAGGTTCATTGCAGCACTCATCGAACTGGATCCCATCCGCCAGCGCTAAGTGGCGAGCAGCGCGCAATGCGGCGCGCCCCCATCCAGCTCCCCTTAAGTACGCCGTACTTCATGATCGCCGCTTCGGTGTAGCGCGAGCAGCTCGGCTCAAAGCGGCAGCTCGACGGTAACCATGCGAAGAGGAATCGGTAGAGATGAATGAGCGCAACGGCGACGCGCTTGGTGAGATTCATCATGACGCGCTCACCTTCAGGAGCTTTGCGCGACGGAGGCAGTCGGCAAGCGCGGCGCGAAGCTGTTCACTTGACGCGGTGGTGGCTGCGGCGCGCACGCCGATCAGCGCGTCAGTGCCCGGTCGTACCTGCGGTGCAAGATCGCGCGCGATCACCTTGAGTCGACGGCGAATGCGGTTGCGCACCACGGCGCCACCGATCTTCTTGCTTGCGGCAATGCCGATACGGAACGCGGGGCTCTCTTCTGCGCGCACTACATAGCGAACGCCGAGAAGTGGCGTGTTGACGCCGGGCGCGGCGGCAAGGGCCGTAAAGTCAGCTGCGGTTCGAATCATGTCGAAACCTGCGGGGCGCGAGTGCGCCGACCCGCTCAGACGGTGAGGCGCTTGCGGCCGCGTGCGCGGCGACGAGCCAAGACCTTGCGGCCTGCGGTCGTCGACATGCGCTTACGGAAGCCGTGTTCGCGGAATCGCTGTCGCTTCTTTGGCTGGTGCGTTCGCTTCATGTAGATCGCTCCCGTCAATATGGCCTTGGCTTCGCTCCGCCGTGCGGACCGGGTACCAAGAGGGCTGCCTGGCCTAGCGCCGCGAGGCTGGCGGATCTAGGAAGGGAAGTATCGTCGCAGGGCGTAGGGGGTGTCAATCCACGCACAAAGAGGGGGGCAAGGGCTCCTCTCCGCCCCTAGTGTTACGAGGGGCCTGGGGTTGAAATAGGCCCCGCGCGACGCGCCGTACGGGTTGCGAGGTTGCTGCTATTCTCCCCCTCCCCCAACAGGGTCTAGGTGGCCAAACCGCCACCCCGCCGACCTGTTGACGCGGGGTAGAGAGAGGGAGGGCGCAGCGGAATGGATCAACGACAGGTCTGGCGCGCGACTCTCGGAGAGCTGGAGATCAGCCTCTCTCAGGCGACCTTTGAGACCTGGTTCCGTCGCACCGCTCTCATTCGAGTTGATGAGGCGAGCAGCACGTTTGTCCTTGGTGTCGTCTCCGGTTTTGCAAAGGACTGGATTGAGGAACGATATCGCTCGCTGATCGCGCAAACAATTGCAAAGATTGTTGGCTACAGCGTCACGCTCACCGTTGAGGTTATCAGCGAAGCGGAGCTTGACGCGCACGGCGCGCTCGGTTCGCGCAGCAAGAGCGTTACGACCACGTCCGCTCTCACCGCCGAGCCTGATGTTTTGGCGCGCACGTCCAATTCGCGGAGCGGCGACGCTGTCCGCATCGTTGATGCGAGTGAGCCAACGCGGCCAACAAACCTCAACGCGCGCTACACGTTTGCAACATACGTTGTTGGTTCTGGAACGCGGCTCGCGCACGCTGCGTCGCAGTCTGTCTCTGAGCGACCAGGTGGCGCGTACAATCCGCTCTTTTTGTATGGCGGCACAGGCCTAGGGAAGACGCACTTGTTGCACGCGATTGGCAACGCAGTGATGGAGCGCTCACCAAAGCGCCGTGTTCTGTACATCACCGGTGAAGCCTTCACCAACGAGTTCATCCTTGGTATTCAGCAGGGCGCTGCAGACGCGTTCCGTTCGCGCTTCAGGAAGATTGATGTTCTCTTGATCGATGACATTCAGTTCATCGCCGACAAGGAGCGCACGCAGGAGGAGTTCTTCCACACTTTCAACGCGCTGCACTCGGCCGGCAAGCAGATCGTTATCACCTCTGACCGCACACCAAAAGAGATCTCGCTCCTTGAGGAACGCCTCCGCTCGCGCTTTGAGTGGGGCCTGATCGCAGACATCTCTTCGCCAGACCTTGAGACGCGCATCGCTATCTTGCGCAGCAAGGCAGAGGAGAGCGGCGTGATTGTTGCCGATGATGTAGTTGAGCAGGTTGCTCGCCGTGTACAGAGCAACGTTCGTGAACTCGAGGGGGCGTTGACCCGCCTTGTCGCCGTCGGGCGCCTCAGCGGTATGCCGGTAACCATGGAGCTCGCCGCGCGCGTCCTGAGTGAAGCGGTCTATCCAAACCCGAAGCGCATCCTTGAGCCTGAGCAGGTGGTCGCCGTAGTAGCGGAGCACTTCGGCTTGACTGTGGAGCAGCTACGCGGACCGAAGCGTGACCGAGAGATTGTGGTCCCGCGGCAGATCGCCGCCTACCTCTCCCGCGAAGAGACGGACGCCTCCCTGGTCCGCATCGGCGGGGCCCTCGGTGGCCGCGACCACTCCACCATCATCCACGGCTGCGCCAAGATCGAGCGAGAGATGAGCTATGACGCGGAGCTCCGCCGAGAGGTGGCCTTGCTTCGGGAGGCCCTCCTTCGCCTCGGCCGAGGGGTTGCCTCCACGAACTAGCTTGTGGAGAAGTGGTGGAGAAGTGCCCCCGCTCACCTGTTTTACGCACAGCTAGGTTGTTTCTTGGGGGAAAGGTGTGGGTAAGCGGCAAGGGTTCTCCTCTTGCCCCCCACAAAGCTGACGGTGGGTTCCGTTGCAGCAAGGCGGTCTTCCTCTTAAACGAGGGGGTTTTCCACCGGTGGGGCGTGCGGGGTTGATCTTGACCCTCCACAGGTTCCACACTACGAAGAGGACTACTACGGGATAGAGAGAGATAAGAGACTATTAGCCAGACGCTCTGGTCTAGATGTGGAGGAAGCAATGAAGTTTTCGGTTGTCCAGGAGCACCTCGCGCGAGGCCTCTCTGTGGTCGGTCACGGGGTGGCCTCCCGCAACACCCTCCCGATCCTTTCTAACGTCTACATCGGGACGGAAGACGGCGGGCTCCGTCTTGTTGCCACCAACCTTGAGATTGCTGTCACCCACTGGGTTCCGGCAAAGATCGAAGAGAAAGGGGCGACAACCATCCCAGCGCGCCTCTTCAGCGACGTTGTCAACGGCCTACCAAACGAAAAGATTGACATCGAGTTGTTGGCTGACGGCCGAGCCCACCTCAAGTGCGGGCGCAGCGCATCACACCTCCGCACCACACCAGCTGACGACTTCCCGCAAGTTGGCGCCGCAGGTGAGCGCGTAACAGCGCGCATCACCCAGAAAGCGCTACGCGCCGCACTTGACTCCACCGTCTTCGCCGCCGCCGGCGACGAAGCGCGCCCAATTCTTACCGGCGTCCTTACAACGTTCACGGGGGAGAAGGCAACGTTTGCCGCGGCGGACAACTACCGCATTGCGGTCGCCGGCGCAGCGCTTGCCGAGGCGGCGCCAGAGACAAACGTCATTGTTCCAGCGCGCGCTTACGCTGAGCTCCTCCGCCTCCTCACCGACGTTGATGAACTAGTAGAGATCACCCTAACGCCAGCAAAGAACCAGTTGCAGTTCAAGCTCGGCGACACGATGCTCGTAAGCCGGCTGATTGACGGGCAGTTCCCGCCATTCCAACAGGTCATCCCAACGTCGCACACAACGAAGGCGATCATCGTTCGCGACGACTTCCTTCGTGCCGTAAAACTTGCGCAAGTTGTTGCCGACGCTTCGGCGCACATCGTTCGCTTTGCGATCACCACAGAGGGGGGCGGCGCAATTGACATCACCGCCGCCGCAGACGTTGGAGATCACGCTGCGCACGTTGAGGCAAAAGTTGAGGGTGAAGGCACAACGATCGCGTTCAACGCGAAGTACCTTGTTGACGTGCTCTCGCGCGTTGAGGCAGACCAGTTCTCGCTAGAGCTCACCGGCCCAATCGCGCCAGGGCTACTCCGCCCACTCGACGGGCGTGACTATCTCCACGTTGTTATGCCGGTGCGCACCCCTTCCTGAGCAAGGTGGCCAACCGGGGCAACCGGATGGCGAAGGGTGAGTCAGGTGCGCGCCGCCGAGAGGAGAGCGATGATTGAGCGCGTGCGCCTGCAGCAGGTTCGCAGTTGGACCTCGGGCGACATCAGCTTCACCGGTGGGCCTCAAATCCTTTGGGGGGCGAACGGCGCCGGCAAGACCACTGTGATCGAAGCGCTCTTGGTCGCCGCCACCGGACGCTCGCACCGCGCCTCTCCACTCCGCGAGCTCGTGCAAGAGGGGGCCGAGAACGGCCTGATTGGCGTGGGTGTGCGTGATGACGGCGAGCACGCTGACGACCCACTCGCGCACTCCGTTCTCACTGTGGAGATCGGCCGAACGGAGCGAACCAGGTACAGCTTGAACGGCACCGCCCGTCGCAGCGAGGCGCTCGGCGAGCGCCTCAAGGTCGCAACGTTTGTTCCAGAAGAGACAGGCCTCGTTGTTGGCGCCCCCTCAATTCGCCGCACGGCGCTTGACCGCATCGCGATCCAGTGGCACCCGGGTTACCGCGCAGCGCTCGCGAGATACGAGCGTTCACTGAAGCAGCGCAACAGGCTCCTAAAAGATGCACTCGAGAGCGACGGGGCGGCACGCCGAGCGGCCGCGGCCGAGATGGCGCCATGGACCACACTCTTGATTGAGAGCGGTGCCGAACTCGTCACGGCGCGCCTCGCGCTACTCGACGCACTCGCCCAACCACTCAGCTCAGCACACCGTGAGGTTGCGCCGGAAGAGGAGCCGCTCTCCGTGCACTACCTCTCACGTGAAAAACACCAACTTGGTGAAAACACAACAGCTGCTGCAGCGCGGCTACGCCAATCGTTTGATGAAACGGCGGAGAGCGAGGGCTATCAAGGCCACACGCTTGTTGGGCCGCATCGAGACGATCTTGCCTTTCACGCTGGCGGACGCAACCTTGCCACCATCGCTTCGCGCGGTCAGCAACGCAGTCTCCTAATAGCACTCCTTTTCGCCGAGATCGAACTACTCACAGACAGCGCTGGGCGCCCCCCGCTCCTCCTCCTTGATGACGCCTTTTCCGAGCTCGACCCTGAGCGGAGAGATCACCTTGTGGAACGCCTCAGTGCACTTCCACAAGCGATCATCACGACAACGGCACTCAAGGATCTTGTGCCACGCTTGGTGAAACGAAGCACCTGCAGCGAGATCGCGCGAGGCGCGAACGGAAGTGAGGTGCGAGGTGCCTAATGAAAAACCTCGCAAAGGGCGACCGCAGCAAATCGGTTCACTGATTCCAGAGGCGGCACGAGCGCTCGGGTTTGAGGCCGAACTAGCGCTTGCGCAACAGGCAACCCTTCTGACCAGCGTGCTGAACGAGATCGCCCCCCACCTGTCGAAACGATGCCGGATGGTTGGTAGCGAGCGCGGGCGCCTGATTATTGAAGCAGACGACCGAGCCGCTGCGCAAGAGCTTCATCTCCGCGGCACTGAAGTGGCGCACGTGTACACGCAGCGCGGCGGCGACCTACGCGCACTTGGCATCTCTGTCCGCCTCACAAACCTCAGCACCGAACACACTGAAAACGAGTAGGCGTATCCTCCCCTAATGACAGCGCAAACTCCTCGCCCAGCCATCGTTTCCGCCCCAGTAAGTGTGGTGGTTAAAAACAACCGCGCGCTTCTTCTCCGCATGCCAACAACCCCAACGGAGGAGCGAACGATTGGCGCGCGCGCGATCATCATCTTTGCGCCGAACCTAACCGACCGGTCTGGACGAGCGGCGGTAGAAGAGGCACTAAACACATTTGATAACAGCACAGGCGCGAGTGCGTCGGAACGCGCGCGCAACATCATCACAAAACTACGCACCACCCTTGGCGAAAAAAGTGAGATCTGCATGGCCGGCATGCTTCCGCGCGAAGCATGGGCTGCAACAACGAGCGGCATCAGCGCCGCGGCACTCGTGCTGCGAGAGACGCGTCGCGTCACAATCGCTCTTCCGGGCGGCGCACCCGGCGCCAAAGCGCCCTCAGCAACACGACAAGGTGTGACAGTAGGCAGGCTGCCACTCAGTGAAGGCGATCGGATCGCGCTAGCGGAAACGGCGGAGGGGGCCACCGCACTACTAAAGGTTGCTACCGGCGCGGAGGGAGATGGAGGCTCGCTCGGCATCGTCCTTGAACTACGGGCACCCACAGCCGTCACCCACCGAAGGGGAGAACAGCGAGAGGAGACACTTTTCGCAATTCCCGCAGACAACATTGCACAGGCAAAGGCGAGAGCCCGCGCTCGGTGGGAGGAAGGAAACGACGAGCGGAGCGAACAGATCGCCGCCGCAGTTCCACCAAAACCAGCAGGGGACCCACGCCGACCAGAGGGGGCGACAACTCCATACACGCCGATTGATCGAGCGGCACAAGAGGTGATTGCGGCGCGGCGAGGGGGCGGAGTCCGCGCAAGCGCCACCCCGCGCGGAGCTGAACCACGCCCCGAGCGACCAAGCCGCGAAAGGCGCGCCCGTGACGCCGCGAGACGAGCGGCCAAAGCGCGCGCCGAGCGCAGTCCCGGAGCTGAACCACGAGCTGAACGATCCTGGGCTGAGAAGGCTCTGACTGCGCCATCACCAATCCAGCGCGCCGCCGCTCGGTTCGTTGCCAGCCTAGAGGCGCGCTTTCCAAGACTCGCCGCCAAGGAGGCGCCACCAACGCTCAGCCCTGAACACGTAGCGAAGCGGCAATCCGCCGAAGAGCGTGCGACTCGAAGCCGCCGCTTCGCCGCCTCAGCCCTCCTCGCAACGGTGCTTATCGCAGCGTTCGGTGGCGGGGCGGCAATCTACCTCAACCAGGCGAACCCGAACCTTGATGACGCAGCGTCCGCGCGCATCGCAATGGGCGAAGCGCGCCGCGCAGTGGAAGAGGCGCTCAACCCAACAGCAAACCTCTTAGTTAATGACCCAGAACGTGTAAAGCAACTGCTGATCGCCGCTACGGAGAGCCTGAACACTGCAGAGGCTGGTGGGGCATCAGCGGCAGAGATCGCAGCGCTGAGAGACCAGATGACCCCTGCGCTCAACCAGATTTTCTTTCTGACAGAGGCAACAGTGATGGAGGTGTTTGACTTCTCGTCGGCAAGCGTGCCGATCGCCATCACCGCAATCGCGCAAGGACCAGACGGCTACTCGTACATCATTGATGACTACTCAGGTGCGGTGTATCGCGTTGACCCTGCGGCACAACCAAACCCGCGAGCCACCGTGGTCTTCCAGCCAGGCTACGACTTGTACGGAAGCAGGACAGGGCGCGCACAGGCGATCATGTCGTCAGGCCCAGACCTTGTGATCTTTGACGCATCATCCAACCTCTGGCGCTGGCGACCAGCAGACAACAGCGGCAAAGGAACACTCGTGAAACTTCGCGTTCGTGACGGAGAGCTCTGGGGGAGCGACGTGAAGATTATCTCTGGATTCGCCGCAGATGAAGGGACAGGCCTCTACCGCCTCTACGCGGTTGACCCATCAGCGCGACAGATCCTTCGCTACACCCCAGCGCCAGATGGCACCGGGTATCCTGCACCGCCAACCGGGTATCTCATTAATCCAACGTCGCTTGCAAGCGTTGAAGCGCTCGCGATCGACGGCGACCTCTACCTTTCACAGAACGGCGCAATTCGCCGGTATGTTGGCGGCGCGGTAGACGAGTGGACACCCGCAGATCCTGGCGATGGCGCGCTTCGCAGCGCTCCACAGATCAGCTTCATCTTCTCTGCTGGTGCGAGCAGGACCGGCGTGATCTACGGATGGGATAGTGAGAGCCAGCGCATGCTCGCCTATAGCAAAGGGAGCTCCGGCAGCGTGCTCGCGCAGTACAGACTCATCTCAACAGACGCCGCCGCGTTAAACATCATTGGCGGATACGTCTCCCTTGCAGTAGACGGCGGCGCGCCAACCTTTGTCTGGGCGGAGGGAGCCCGGATCCGGAGTGCCGTACTTGGCATGGGAATCACCCCAGGCGTCGACCCATCCGCTGCGCCCACCGCCGCGCCGGTGATTGAACTGCCGAGCACACAACCGTAAAAGGCCACCCCCGTGCCATCTGCGCACGGAGAGGGGAAGGGTGAGATCATCAATCCATGGATCTACGACGCGCGGTTGTTGAAGGGGTTCGCATCCAGATGCTCTCGGGGACGCACATCCTGCTACTCCGCGATGCCGAGGAGCAGCGCTACTTGCCGATCCCAATCGGACCAAACGAAGCGAATGCGATCGCCTACCACCTCCAGGGCGTCCGACCAGAACGGCCCCTCACGCATGACATTGCAACACTCATGATGAGCGCGCTCGGCGCCGAGCTCCGCGAGGTTCGCATCCTTGAACTCCGTGACGAAACCTTCCGCGCGCGGATGCTCGTTGCACCAACGGGTGGCGCAGTGCAGGAGCTCGACGCACGACCAAGCGACGCCGTTGCGCTCGCCCTCCGCGCAAATGCGCCGATCTTTATCTCGCTCGACCTGCTCGCCGCAGAGGGGATTGTTCCTGAGGCCGCAGAGGAGGAACGACTCTCGCTCTTCCGTGAATTTGTTAACTCGCTCGACGGAGAAGAGCAGCCACCAGCCGGCTGATCTAGAAGAGCGGCTCTCCGCGACGGAGCGCAGCGTCGCGATCACGCCAAAGGGCGAGCCTAAGCGACCAGAAGTCCCTGACCGCTTTCAGCACGACGCTGAGCCGTGCACCACTCGCCGACCCAGCGGTACGCGGAAAGTGCGGAACGCCAACCTCTGCAACAACTACACCCGCAGCGCGGAGTTTAATGAGCAGCTCGGCAGAGAAGAAGGCACCATTCGACGCAACTGCAACGTTAGTCAACACACTTCGATCAAAGAGTTTCATGGCACAGTCAACATCGCGCACGTTGAGCGAGAACCAGAAGCGGTTCGCAAACCGATAGACGCCCGCGTACACCCGTCTGATCAGTGGATCTGCACGGCGCAGCCTGAACCCCACCGTCACCGGCGCACTACGCTCACGTGAAACGTGCAGCAAAAGCGCAAGGTCTGCAACACGAAACTGACGATCGCCATCTGTAAAGGCAACGTGGCGCATCGTTGCAGCGGCAAAACCGCTACGAAGCGCACCACCATACCCGCGATTCACCTCGTGGCGAACTAAGCGAACCACCCCGGGGTGTGCAACAACAAGGCTCGCCGCAATCGCAGCGGTGCCGTCAGTTGAGCCGTCGTCCACGATGATGACTTCATAATGCGTAGCGAGCGCGGAGAGCGAGGCGACCGCTTCGTCGACAAGCGGGAGAAGGTTCCCCTCCTCGTTATGGCACGGGAAGAAGAGGGAGAGCTCATCAATCAGTATCGGCATACTCTTCCTCCGCGGCTACACTCACAGCATGAACGGCGCGAAGAAGAGCTCAACCTACAGCTGGCCTACCAGCACGGGCATCGCACTCACCATCGCCTGCGCGGTCACACTGCGGTTCATCATCGCATACGCGATTCTCCCCGCAGACGCCGGATTCGCGGCAGATCTCAGCGCATTCAGAAGCTGGGCTGCCGACCTTGGCGCGAACGGTCCATGGGGGGCATATTCGCGCGGCTACTTCCTTGACTACCTCCCAGGCTACCTCTGGATCCTCTGGCCGCTCGGAGCACTAGCCGGCGCACTCACGTCAAGTTTTGACCCTGGTGCACTCGTAAAACTCCCCGCGCTCTTTGCGGATGCTCTCCTCATCCTCGCCACCGTCCGACTCGCCGCCGACCTTGGCGCGTCGGCTCGCGCGCAACGAGGCGTTGCGCTCCTTCTCGCCTTTACACCAATCATCTGGCTCACCTCCGCGGTCTGGGGGCAGGTTGACTCTGTTGGAACAACACTGCTTCTCCTTGCCACCTCCGAACTGATTCGCGGCAAAACACTTCGCGCTGCTGCACTTGCTGCACTTGCTGCTGTGGTGAAGCCACAGTTCGGCATCCTGATTCCACTACTCGCTTTTCTCGCCCTGATTCGCGCTCGACGTGCAGGTGACCCGTGGGGTGTGGTGCTGGCTGGACTTGTTGGAACGGCGGTTGTCTCGCTTGTCGCCTTCCCGTTCAGGCTCACCGTGGTGGACGTGATCAGCAAGGTCGGCGAGGCGGCGGGGAACTACCCATATCTCAGCGTCAATGCATGGAACCCATGGGCGCTGGTCAGTACCGACGAGAGCGGGCTCATACTCAACGGCGCTTGGGGGAGCGATCTTGCGCCGCTCGCTGCGGGTGGACCCCCCGCCGTTTTCTACGGCACCGCACTCCTTATCGGCGCCATCCTTGCGGCACTTTGGGCGGCGCGGAGCGACGACAAGGTGCGCACCGTTGCCGCGCTGGCCCTCATCGCCATCGCCTTCTTTGTGCTGCCAACGCGCGTGCATGAGCGCTACCTCTACCCAGCAATCCCGCTCACCCTTGCGCTTGCTGCCGCACTACCGCGCTGGCGACCAATCGCCGCCGCCGTCTCAATCGCCTTCCTGGCAAACAACTGGGGAGTGTTGACCCTTGACTACCTGAAGAACCCTGGGCTACCAGAGCTTGGCCCGCTTACCGATGCGCTCCACACGCCAACCGCAGTTCTGGTTGTGGCAGCACTCTCGCTCTACGCACTGTGTGCAAGCGGCTGGCAACTCTTCCGTGCGCAACCTAAACAAACACGCGCCACCGCGCCAACTCCAGCGGCGATCAAGCTGCGCGCGCCCACACAACAGTCGGCGCCGAGAGCGTCGCTCAACCGCGTCGACCTTTGGATGATCGTTGTGATTGCCGTCACCGCACTCTCGCTTCGCGGTTGGCGCGTTGGAGAGCCGACGCGATTTGAGTTTGACGAGGTCTATCACGTGCGCACCGCAACGGAGTTTATGCAGTTCTGGCGCTACGACGACCCGCACAACATTTATGAATACACGCATCCGCACGTTGCAAAATACGCGATCGCCGCTGGCCTGGAACTCTTCGGGGCACCGCGTGTTGACGGAAGAAGTGAGTACGGAACAGAAATCTCAACCATTGCGTCGCGACCAGAAGGGGCAAACATCAGCGCGCTAATCTGGGTTGCAACACCGGAGCGCGTTGATATCCTTCGCGCTGAGACGCGTGCACTAGTCGCGTCTATCAACATCCCTGGAGTCACAGTCTTGACTGCCGCAGGCGACGGTTCGCTTTGGGGCGTGACCGGGAGTGGAGAGATCTTTCATGCGTCAGCGCAGGGAGCAGAGAGCGGTGTACTGGGCGAGATCCGCACATGGGCCGACGCAGCAGTTGGGGCTACCGCGATCGCATCGCTCGGAGAGACGCTTTTCGTTGCAGCGGGCGATCAGGTGCTTCGCATCACCAACGGAGTCCTAGAGGCATCCGCGCCAGTGCGAGGCGCAACCGATCTTGTCGTTGTTCAGACAGAGGGGGGAGACCGGGTTGCTGTTGCGGGAGAAGAGGGCATTACCGTAATGAGCGCAGAAAACCTAGGCGGCGCAGATGTAAGTGCGCGACCTGGTGGTGCGCGCAGCATCGCTGTGGTGAACTGGTTTGATACGTCGAGAATCTATGCGGCAACCGTAGATGAAATTATTGTGTATACGATTCGCAAGGGCGGTCCAGCATATGAGATAGAGAAGATCGCAATCCCTGGCGCCACAGCAATCGTGGCAAACAACACAACGCGAATCATTCACGCTATCGCGCCTAGCTCAACAGGCGCCGCACTCTGGAGTATTGAGCCGAACGGTAACGCGCGGTTCGCTGACGCTCCGCTAGGCAGTGGTGCCAGCAACGACGCAGCATCAACGGAGATTGCGGGCACCGCGCTCGACGCCTCCCCTGAACTACCAAACGGCGGTCGGGGCGAACTGCTGGTCGCTTGGCCAAACGGTGAGATCGCACAGCTCTCCGTCGGCGACCTCACGGCAGGATGGCGATGGCCCGGTGTGATCGCTGGCGCACTCGCGGCGGCCCTCCTCGCCCTCCTTGCACGACTCCTCACTGAGCGCCGCGATGTGGCGGCGCTTGTCGGTGCCCTCGCGCTTCTTGACGGCGCTGGGTTTGTGCAGAGCCGCGTCGGCATGAACGACGTCTACCTGCTCGCTGCGCTACTCGCCGCATGTTGTGCATTCGTTGCATGGCTGCAGGGTCGGGTGCACACCACACGTTCGAAAGCACTTCTTCTACTCATTACAGGAGCAACGCTCGGCATGGCGCTCGCGAGTAAGTGGGTGGCGATCTACGGAATCGGCGCGCTCGGAGCCGCTTGGCTCTCACGCAGCGCTGGGGGAAGAGTTGTTGTGGTGGGCGGACTCATTCTTCTCGGGGCGCTCCTGCTGCCACCCGCGCTAGCACAGAGTGCGGAGAGCACGCGCATTCCGAACCTCCCCTTCCTTTTGGCGGCGGTAGTGACACTGGTCGCCGCAACCGCCGCCGCCTGGCGCGCTGGGATTCTGCGCCGCGCGGACCTCTCGCTACACGCCGCGTCGCGCCTCGCCGCGTTCAGCGGAGAGGCGCTCCTTGTTGGACTCGCGCTGGCCGTACTCCCGCTCGGCGTCTATCTGCTGAGCTACCTCCCGTGGGCGGCGCTCGGCAACCAGATCGTTCCCGGATGGCCGCCAGGGAACACAGGGCAGACGCTCGTCGACCTCACCTCGTCCATGTATCGCTATCACGACACGCTACGTGTTGCACACGCTGCGAGCTCGCCCTGGTGGGCGTGGCCACTCGACTTGAAGCCCGTCTGGTTCTCTCAAGAAAGTTATGCAGCAATCGGCGGATGGACTGGCGCCGTCTACGACGGTGGGAACGTCGTGTCACGTGTGCTTAGTGCTGCTGGAACCGTGTGGATTGCGCTGCAGGCGTGGAGGCAGCGAAGCATCGGGTTGGCGAGCGTGCTCATTCTCTACTTTGCGCTTTGGCTACCGTGGGCGCGTATTGACCGTGCCGCGTTCCAGTACCACTACTTCCCGTCGTCGCAGATTGCGCTTATCTCTCTCGCACTCTTGCTCGCAGATCTTCGACGCGGAGACGCGCTCGCTGCGCGCCTCACACGAATCGGACTCGGCGCACTGTTAGTCGCCGCCCCACTCCTCTGGTCGCTTACCGGCCTGCTTTGCTCTGCTGCTGGCGTCCTTGATGTCTACGCAGAGAGTCAGGTCTGTACTGCTGGCGGCTTTGCAACACCTGGCCCGATCATCGGCGCAGCGCTGCTCATCCCCGCCGCGTACGCTGCCTGGTCAATCCAGCGCGTCACAGATGCGCGGCGCATCTTCCGTTGGGCACTCATCTCGATCGCTAGTATTGCGATGATCTGGTATCCGAACTGGTCAGGGCTCCCGCTCCCAACCGGCATTCATAACTTCTATCAGGGGATTCTCCCAACATGGACTTGGGCGTTTCAGTTTGGCGTAACACTCGAGAAGCCAGATGAGGCTGCAACAGCTGGCGACGGAGCACTACTCGCACTCGTGCTGCTCGCAGTCCTTGTGCTACTCACCTACGCTCTGCTCAAGCGCATGAGCAGAGGTGAACTCAACCAAGATCGCGCGAAGCGGAACACCGTCGGTCGCTAGGAGTCGCTCGACTCCCGCTGGAAGCGCAACCGCTTCGCCGCTTGCAACACGCTGACGCTCGTCGGCAAGTGCGAGCCAGCCACCACCCTCAATAACGATCAGCAGGCCGTCGTTAGGACTACGAATCGGTCCAAGTGCGGCGCGGTCGCTTAGCGCAATCTCGGTGATGTGTGCACTTCCGCCAGCATGCAAGAGGGCACTGGTGACGCCGATCGCGCCAGCTTCGCGTTCTGTGCGGCGGTTACCGGGACCGAAGCGGCGGATCTCCACCGCGGGGAGCTCAGCGCTTCTTGCTGCCGCTGCGGCGGTTTGGACGCTTGAGCGTTGCCTCAATACCGTCGCTCACCTGGCGCCGCGCGCGTAGCGCCGCTTCGTGTGCAGCCTCACCAGCGAACTGTGGTGGGAAGCGATTCACGACGGTGTCGCGCAGCAGGTAGAAGCCAATCAACGTGGTGGCAATTGGGAAGATGCCGTACCACTGGAATGCGGCGTAGATGAGATTGAGGCCGAAGGTGGTGACGCCGATCCAGAGCAGGTACTCCCACTCATCGCCGAGCACGCCCCTGGCACGCGAGCCGCGCGTTGCAACCGCATACGCAACGATCGTCATGATGAAGAGGGCGAGGTTGACCATCCAGAACGGCGTATAGAAGGTGCCGAGTCGCGCGTTCAGTGCAACGAAGAGATACTCCCAGGGCCACTGCGCCATTGCGTTACCTCATGCTTCAGTTGATCCGACAAGGGGTCGGCTCGCTTGACGAGTATGCCATCATCGCCCCCATGCGGGTCCTCGTTGTCGCCACTCCAGCAGCGCCTGCGGTCACACGCTTGGCGCCAACGCTCGCCACACTGCTCGCGCACGGCGCCGAGATCTACGCTCACGAGCCGCTCAGCACGGAGCTCGCCCGCGAGGGGATCCCCCACACTCCGCTGAACGCCACGGCGCTCGACGCCACCATTCGCGGCCTCACGGCGGCCGACCTTCTTATTGCGCCGCTCGGCCCGGGCGACGTCCGCGAACCACTCGCCGCGGTCGCCCGTGCGCTCAGCCTTGGAGCGGACACCCCGCTCATCCTGGTCGACCCGGCGGACGCGGGTGACCTGATTGGCGCCCTCTCGCTCGCGCGTGGTGGCGGCGAAGCCGGCCGCGCGGTGGGCGGCGCCGCTCGTGACCGACTGACGCAACACGCCGCATTTGCGGTGGCGGCCGCACTCGCCCCAACAGCGCGCGGCGGCGACCAACTACCAGAACGAGAAATCATCCTTCTTGAGCGGATGCGCAACTTTGCACACGGTGAAAATCCGCACCAACAGGCGGCTGCGTATCGGCGCAGCGATCAGCAAACAGCAGGCCCACTCAGCGCGCAGCTCGCCCAGGGGGCAGAGCCAACCCTGAACGATCTTCTCGACCTTGATGCTGGCGCGCGTCTCGTTGCCGACCTTCCAATCCCAAGTGCGGCACTGATCCGACACACTGATCCGATCGGCGTTGCAACCGCAGAGACGCCGCTTGGCGCACTCCGTCGCGCACTTGAGACCGACAGCGTTGCAACATCAGGCGCCATCATCGCGCTCAACACACCAATTGATCAGGCAGCAGCGGCAGAGATTGCAAACGGGAGCTATGAAGCGGTCGTCGCGCCTGGAGTTGCAGATGAGACTGCGGCAAGCACGCTCGCAACGCGAAAAGATCTCCGTGTACTGATCTACAGCGCAGCACACCCTACAACGCTCGACATCATCGGACTGAGCTCTGCAGTCTTACTCCAAACGCCAGACCACGGCGCAATAAAGCGCGCGGAGCTACGCGTGGTGACGGAGCGACGACCAACACTCGAAGAGCTCACCGATCTCCTCTTTGCCTGGCGCACCGTGCGACATGTTCGCTCGAACGCAATCGTCGTTGCGCGCGGAGCCGCAACGCTCGGCATTGGCGCGGCGCAGGTGAATCGCCGTGTTGCCGTTGAGATTGCGCTGCAGCGCGCCGGCGATCGCGCACGCGGCGCGGTGCTCGCAAGTGATGCCTACTTCCCGTTTGCAGAGGGGATCAGCGCCGCGGCGGCAGCCGGCATTACAGCGGTGGTGCAGCCGGGCGGATCACGACGCGATGCGGCGGCGATTGAGATCGCAAACCGAAACGGAATGGCGATGGTCTTCACCGGCCGTCGTCACTATCGACGTTAGTGACTCGACGTATTGAATGAGTAGCGAACTCGACCTGCGCATTAACGCGGAGATTGCTGAAGACGGACCAATGTCGTTTTCGCGATTCATGGAACGCGCGTTGACAGAGCCTTCCCTTGGCTATTACGTAACGGAGCACATACGAGCCGGTCGCGAAGGTGACTTCATCACAGCGCCAGAACTGCACTCGCTTCTCGGTTCCGCACTTGCGCGCATGGCAACGGAAGTCTGGCGCAGGGTTGGCGAACCCGCGCGATTCCGCTGGGTTGAATACGGCGCAGGGTCAGGCGCACTCACCCTTGCGTTGGTTGCACAGCTGCGCCGTGACAAATCACCGCTGATTGACGCACTGGAAATTCAACCGATTGATGTGAATAAATTTCGTAGTGAGGAGTTGCGCGGCGCCGTAACGCTTCAGCAAGAGAACGGCATACCAGTACTCGTTCACGCCGATGCGCCACCAGTTGCTGGGATGGTGGTTGCCAATGAGTATCTTGATGCGCTTCCGTTCAATATCTATGTTGGCCGCGACGCCACTGCGCACGGAGTGTCAGAGCGGTGCGTTGGGCTCGCAGCGGATGGCGTAACGAGAGTGTGGGTTGAGCGAGATCTTGACGCGAGCGAGGCGCAGCGCGTAACAGAGCACTTCGGCACACCACTTGTTGAGGGGCAGCTGGCTGAAGCCTGTTTTGCATTTGATACGTGGCTCCGCGAAGTGACAACACGAGTGACGAGCGGCCTTGTGGTGGTGATTGATTATGGGCGCGATGGCGTGACGCTCCGCGACGCGGCGAGTCGGATGGCGGGGACGGCGCTCGCCTATCAGGGTCACCGTGCCACCACTGATCTGCTGAGTGAACCGGGTGAACGCGACCTCACCGCGCATGTGGACCTCACCGCACTGCGCAAGGCCGCCGCCGCCGCGGGGCTCCAACCGGTCACCTCAACCAGCCAGGCGGCGCTGCTCGCTGGGGCAGGTTTGGACGACGAGATCGACCGACTGCGACGGGGGCCCGAGGCGACCCTTGAGGGGGCGATCGCCCTTCGCTCCGCCCTCGCCCACCTGATGAACCCGCGCGGCATGGGGGGCTTCGCCGTTGAGCTCTTCGCCCTCGGCACTCCTGAGCACAAATCACGCATGGCGGACCCCACCAATCCGCTCCCTGGAGCGGCGGCTCCGATTCGCCCCCTCGTCTAGAATCCTCGCAGGATCCACCCTTCGTCCCGTACGGGGCGCAGCGCGGGAGCAGGGGTCCAACAGAGGAGCTGCATGAACGGACTCTGGTACGTCCTCGGCTTCGCCGGCGCGGGTGTCTCGTTCGTCTTCTTGACGATCGGTATCGCCTGGCTGATCTCCCACCGCACCCGCGGAAGTCGCGGGAAGCAGGTCCCCTACGAGTCTGGCATCGACACATATGGAGACACCCACGGTCGCTTCGGCCTCTCCTTCTATCTCTACGCACTCCTCTTCGTCGCCTTCGACGTTGAGATCGTCTTCATCTACATCTGGGCACTCAACTTCAAGCTGCTCTTGATGGATGGACTTATCTCCATGGCGATCTTCATCGGCATCTTGCTCATTGGGCTCGGCTACGCCTGGCGCAAGGGGGTGCTCTCATGGCGATGACGCGCGATCCGAAGAAGGGGCTCCAAGCGCCGATCGTTACGCCGAATACGCTTTGGACAACAGATGATCCACGCGCATATGGTGGCGTCCCACTCGCGCAGCATCCAAACCTTGAGCTTGCACGCTACGACGCAACCGGAGATGGACGCGTTGATGATGCGCGTTGGAGTGGCGCGCTCGGTGCAATTCCAACAAAAGCGGACATCGTCCTTGATCTGATTCGCGCAAACAGCCTCTGGCCACTCCTCTCCGGCCTTGCATGCTGCGCGATTGAGATGATGTCCACCGCAACACCAAAGAACGACATTGATCGTTGGGGGATGTTCCCATTCCGCGCATCACCGCGCCAGGCGGACGTGTTGATTGTTGCGGGCACACTCACAACCAAAATGGCAGAGCCACTGATTCGTCTCTGGGAGCAGATGCCAGAACCGAAGTGGGTTGTTGCAATGGGCGACTGTACCTGCTCCGGTGGTCGCTACAAGCGCAGCTACTCAGTAGTACAGGGGATTGATCGCGTCATGCCGGTTGACGTCTACATTCCAGGCTGCCCACCACGACCAGAGGGGCTTATCTACGGCATGATGAAGTTGCAGCAACTGATTAAAGATCGTCGCGGCCACTGGCCAGAGCGCGCCATTGGCCCAACCGTTCCGGACGGCATCTGATGGATCGCGCACTCGCATCAGCGTTACAAGAGCGGCTCGGCGCAACACTACTCGCGCCTGTGCGCCAGCGATTTGATGAGACAGAGATTCGCGTCAGTATCGCCGATGCAATTCCAACACTTCGCGCACTCCACGACGAGCCAAACTTCGCCTTTGAGATGCTGATTGATCTCTGCGGCGTAGATACGGGCGAAGAGATGCAGATTGTCTATCACCTCTCATCATCTACAACGGGCGACTGGCTGCGCGTGATTGTCCCTGGCGTTGATCGGAGCGCACCGCGCGTGAACTCACTCGTCTCACTCTGGCCTGGCGCTGAGTGGATGGAGCGCGAAGCGTACGACATGTTCGGCATCATCTTTGAAGGGAATCGCGACCTGCGCCGCATCTACATGCCAGATGACTACCTGAGCCATCCGCTACGGAAAGATTTCTATTTGGCCGACGATGCATCGCGCTCGCCTGCGGCAGGCGTGCGCAACATGGAGCGCGCAGGAACGCCAGCTGACGCTACGCGCGCAACCGCGCTGCGCAAGAGTTCGGGGGCATAGTTATGACAACACAGCAGACGCGCCCGTCACTCGACGATCCACGGATCGCGATCCCGTCCACCTCTGAGTGGTACGAGCCAGCGCCAACGGCGCAGACCGAGCGTCAGGCGGAGTTCCTTAACCTTCGCGACGGCGAGATGTTCATCAACATGGGACCACAGCACCCGTCAACACACGGCGTGCTGCGCATCGTGGTGAAGGTGAACGGCGAGCAGGTGGTGGACCTTGATCCCGTGCTCGGCTACCTGCACCGCGGCGTAGAGAAGCTCTGCGAGAACGCCGACTACCACCAGGCGATCTGCTACACCGACCCGCTCGAATACGTCGCCTCCCTCTTCTGTGAGGCGGCCCCTGTGGCCGCCTTCGAGAAGCTGATGGATGTGGAGGTGCCGCGCCGCGCCCAGTACATTCGCGTACTCACCATGGAGCTCAACCGCATCGCCAGCCACACCCTCTTCCAGGGCTGGATGGCGCTCGACCTTGGCGGGATCACGCCGATCCTCTGGTCATTCATTGAGCGCGACGAGATCGTGGACATGCTCGCGGCCCTTACCGGGCAGAAGCTTCTCTACAACTACTACCGCATCGGTGGCGTGAACGGTGATCTCAACCACGAGTTCATGAGCCGCCTCGGCAACTGGATGAGTCGTGCCGCAGCACAGATTGATTCAAACACCGGCTTGATGAACGAGAACGAACTCTTCGTGCGACGCACCCGCGGACTCGGCACGCTTGATCAGGCAACGGCGCTGCGCATGGGCGTTACCGGTCCGAACCTTCGCGCAACTGGCGTGCCGTTCGACCTACGTCGCGATCACCCGTATCTGGTCTATCCAGAGCTGGAGTTCAACGTGCCAACGCGCGACGAAGGCGACTCGCTTGCGCGTTACATGGTGCGCATCGACGAGATTCGCGAATCAATTCGCATCATCGACCAAGTCCTCCACGAAATGCCAGACGGTCCAGTGATGGCAAAACTTCCGCGACTGATTCGTCCACGACCGGGCCGTGCGTTTGGTGCAGTTGAGGGGCCACGCGGCGCATACGGCGTGTATGCAATCTCCGACGGCACAGATCAACCGTTCCGCATGCGCATCCACGATCCGTCATTCGTCCACCTGCAACTTGTTGGACCACTGACGCGCGGCAATCTGATTGCCGACACGATGGCGGTCATGGCGAGCCTTGATCCAGTGATGGGCGGGGTGGACAAGTGAGCGGCGCACAGATGGCCTGGTCGCGACTGACGCCAGGCGGACGCGCACTCGCAGTACTCCTCCCAATCCTCTCGATTGGCGGCGCGGCGCTCACCGCGCTCTTGATTGTTGCTGGGCCGTTTATTGGCGCAACGATCGGCGCAAACCTTCCGATCGTTCGATTCCTCGCCGCGTCGGTGATCACCTTCCTTGTGACGGTCCCCGTCGCCTTCCTCTTGATCTACATGGAGATGAAGATCATTGCGCTGATGAATCTACGTATTGGGCCAGACCGCATTGGACCAGCCGGTGCCGTGATGAGCGTTGTGCACGGCCTGAAGGTGCTGATGAAGGAAGACTTCACGCCGCCAAGCGTTGATGTTCCGGTCTTCACGCTCGCCCCTGTTGTTGTGTATCTCGCAAGCTTCATGACGGTGATGGTGATTCCATTTGCGCCGGATCTTACAAGCGCTGGGCTTGAGTTCGGCCTTCTCTACTTCTTCGCTATTGGCGGTCTTGGCGTTGTTGGTTTGATGATGGCCGGCTGGTCGTCATTCAATAAGTACTCACTCCTTGGCGGAATTCGCGCCGCAGCGCAAGCGATCAGCTACGAGATTCCACTGACGCTCTCCGTTGTTGGCATCATCATTCTTACGGGCACACTCTCGCTGCCGAAGATCGTTGAGGCACAGAGCGGCTCACTGCTCGATTGGTTCATCTTCCGCCAGCCACTCGCAGCGATCATTTTCTTTATCGCGATCACCGCCGAAGCGAACCGCACGCCGTTTGACAACACTGAAGCAGACCAGGAGATCGTTGCCGGCTTCGCAACGGAGTACTCCGGCATGCGCTTCGGCTTCTTCTTCTTCGCCGAATACGTCAACGTCTTTATCGTCTCAGCACTCTTCTCCGCGCTGTTCTTGGGCGGCTCTAACGCGCCGATTAATCTTCCGTTCCATCCAGAGATCAACGTGAACCTTGGGAGCCTCGGCGTGATGCTGCCAATCCTCGCCGGCCTCGCCCCAGTTGCAGGGACGCTTCTCTTTGCCGCCCCGATCTTTATGGCGAGCTCAAAGATCAAGGGCTGGCAGGCGCTCCTCGGCGGCTTCCTGATCTTCGGCGCCCTCTCCACGGCCGCGATCGGCTTCTGGGCCTGGGCGATGCTTCCCCCGATCGCCGACCTCCTCTTCTTCTTGCTGAAGACCTTCGCGCTGATCTTCACCTTCGTCTGGATGCGCGGGACGCTGCCGCGCGCACGCATCGACCAGCTGATGGGCTTCGCCTGGAAGTGGCTCCTGCCGGCGTCGCTGCTCAACCTTTTCGCCACGGCTGCCGCCGTGCTGCTGACGTCATAAAAGGGGGAGTGATGGCACGAATTCCAGGCTCAGGAATTATCCGCGGGATGGGCCTCACGCTGACCCGCTTCTTCCAACCGAAGAAGACGGTGATGTATCCAGAGGTGAAGCCCGACATCCCGCCGCGCAACCGTGGCCGTCTCGAACTCGTCACCGACGAGCGCGGCACGCTGAAGTGCGAGACCTGCTTCCAGTGCGCACAGGCGTGCCCAATTGAGTGCATCGACATGGGCGGCACGGATACGAAGGGTCGCTACGCCGTGCATTGGGGTCCTGCAGAGCAGTACGCCGAGCGACGTGAAGAGTCGGCGATGCGCCGCTCCGGACGAACGGTTTCAAACGCCGCCGCAGCACAGGCGAGCACGATTGACCTGCGCCCAGTAGAGGCGGCGCTTGAGCGCGTTGACTACGACCCACACCACATGCTGCAGATCCTTGAAGCGGTGCAGGCGGCATACGGGCATCTTCCCGTTGACGCGCTGAAGCGCATCAGTCGTGCAACCGGCGCCTGGTACGCCATGGTGTATGGCACCGCAACCTTCTACAAGCACCTCAGCTTTGAGCCGGGGCGCAACCGCACCATCGCCGTCTGCCGTTGCGCAAACTGCCTGGTTGCAGGCGCAGGGCGCGTGATCGGCACACTCACGTTTGAATTCGGTACAGAATTCGGCCACGCAATTCCGTGGAGCAACCTTCGCCTTGAAGCGCTTCCTTCACACCTTCCAGATGCGCCATCACCACTCGTGGTGATTGACGGCGAACCGCAGCGCGATCTCTCTAGCCGTAACGCTGAGGCGTGGGCGGCGGCGCTCGCCGGAAGGTACGCCGCATGAAGCAGCTCGCAGCACCTAAGGGCTGGGCACAGCTCCTGCTGACGCCACCAGCTACACCGTGGGCGGCGCTGCGCAGCGTGCTCGCCGCTGGCCCTGCTGCAACAGCACAGACACTGATTGACGCAGGCCTGCGTGGCCGTGGTGGTGGCGGATTCCTGACCGGAGAGAAGTGGCGCATTACCGCTACCAATGACGCGGAAGTTAAATACGCCGTAGCAAATGGATACGAGTCAGACCCTGCGGTGTTTACGAATCGACTCCTCCTCGAAAAGAACGCGCAGTCTGTCGTTGAAGGGCTCGCAGCCGCCGCGCTCGCTGTTGGCGCGCGCGAAGCGTTCATTGCGGTGCGCGCGGAATACACCGAGGCGATCCGCGCCCTTGAAGCGATTATTCACAACGCCGAGCGCGACGGCGTACTTGGCGCCAACGTGCTTGGTAGTGGGCGCGAGCTCGTCATGAGTGTGCGACCGCTGCAGGGTTCGAGCATGATCGGCGAAGAGACGGTGCTCCTGAAGGCGCTCGCTGGAAAACGTGGTCAACCAGAACAGACACCGCCATACCCATCAACTGTTGGCTATCTCGGAAAGCCAACCGTCGTCAACAATGTGGCAACGCTCGCCGCGGTGACCTGGATCATCAGTAACGGCGCGGCAGCATTCAAGCAGATCGGTGATCCGGCTGAACCTGGCACGGCGCTTGTGCAGATCAGTGGGTCACTCACCAACGCAGGCGTCATGGAGGTGCCAACCGGCACGCCACTCGCGGAGATCGCCGCCGCGGCTGGGGGCCCCGCAAGGGGAGCCACGATCAAGGCGCTGCTCATCGGCGGTCCATCTGGCGGTTTCGTTCCAGCGAACCTCTTGGCGAGCACGCCGTACAGTGGCGGGGGCCTCGCCGCTGTCGGCGCGCATATTGGCTCTGGCGCGCTGCTCGCAATTGACCAGAGCGTGGCGATCCCAGAGCTCGCAGCGATGCTGACGCGCTGGTGCGCCGACGAGGCGTGCGGGAAGACGATCCCATGCCGCATCGGCACGCGCCGCCTTGCCGAGATCGGACAACGCTTTGTTGATGGGCTGGCGGGACCGCAAGATGTGCAGAAACTGCATGCGCTCGCCGCCGATGTTGCCGATAGCGCGCTCTGCGCGCATGAGCGCCTGACGCCGAGCCCACTCCTCACGGGGATGCGATACTTCGAGCGAGAGTTCGTACCAACAGGAGTCGTCGCCGAGAAGAGCGGCGCAGTAGTGGGACGGAGCAAATAATGGCCGGCTTGATGGAGCGACCGAGCGGCAACCTTGCGCCGAGTGAGAGCGCAGTGACGAGCGAGAGCCTCGCCACGCAGCAGGCTGCGGAGAGCCAAGCGCTCGAGCAGCTCCTCTCCACACGTAGCCCGCAGCGACCACAGCGCACACCAACCTTCTATGTAGAGATCGACGGGAAGCAGCTCGAAGCGTTTGAAGGGCAGACAATTCTTGAGGTCTGCCGCGCGAACGGCATTGAGGTGCCAACGCTCTGCTACGACCCGAAACTTCCAGGATTTGGCGCCTGCCGCATGTGCGTTGTTGATGTTGAAGGTTGCGACGCGCCGCTGATCAGCTGCTCTGCTAAGGCTGAACCAGCGACGGTGATTGCAACGCAAACCGATCGACTGCGCGAGATTCGTCGCACCAACCTTGAGCTGATCTTCAGCGACCACAATGCGTACTGTCTGCCGCCATGTCAGAACAAGTGCCCGAGCCACATTGATATTCCAGGCTTCTTGAAGGCGAACGCTGAATCGCAGTTCCGCGAATCGGCGCGTATCTTTAAACGCACCATTCCATTCCCTAGCATCCTCGGTCGCGTCTGCCCAGCGCCATGCGAAGATCACTGCCGTCGCGACGAAGTCGACGAAGCGATCGCGATCCGCGATAGCCATCGTTACGCTGGCGACCAGGTACTCAAGTCAATGTGGGACGAGAACATTGATCCACCACTTCCGTTTGAACTGCAGCCAAAGACTGGGAAGCGCGTCGCCGTGATCGGCTCTGGTCCCGCCGGTGCATCTGCCGCCTTCTACCTGCTGGTTGCTGGGCACGACGTGACAATCTTCGAAAAAGACCCAGAGCCAGGCGGAATGCTCCGCTATGGAATTCCGCAGTACCGCCTGCCAAAGATTGAGGTGCTCGACGGCGAGTATCAGTCAATCACGCGACTCGGCGGCCGATTTGAGTGCGGCAAGATGCTCGGCCGTGACTTCACCACCGCCGACCTGAAGGCACAAGGCTACGACGCGGTGATCGTGGCGATCGGCTGCTACGACACGAACGATCTCGGTATCCCTGGCGAAGAGGCGGAGGGCGTCATTGACGGACTCGACTATCTACACACCGCAGCCCTCGGCCTTGAGTATCCAAACCACGAAGGGAGTCGCGTTGTTGTAGTTGGTGGCGGCTACACCTCAATGGACTGCGCGCGCACGAGCATCCGGCTCGGTGCAAAAGAGGTGACGCTCGTCTATCGCCGTGACATGAAGGACATGCCGGCTGCAGACGAAGTGCACGAAATGATTGAAGAGGGCGCGCGCGCAATCTTCCAGGCGGGGCCAACGCGCGTCATCGTGGACGAGAAGAATCGCGTGACGGGACTCGAATTCATCCGCATGCAGCTCGGCGCGCCAGATGCCTCCGGTCGCCGCCGACCAGAGCCGGCCCCAGGGACCGAATTCATCATTGAGTGCGACCGCATCCTGAAGGCGATCGGCCAGGGACCAGATATGACCTGGGCGACGATTGGCGCGGATGGCGTCAGCGCCACCAAGAACGGTCGCCTGAAGGCGGACGCCGTTACCTTCCAGACCGGCCGCGACGGTGTCTTTGGCTGCGGCGACGTGCGCAACGGCGCCACCACCGTGGTCGCCTCCATCGCTGACGGTCGCCGCTGCGCCTACGCCGCGGACGCCTACCTGCAGGGGCTCGACCTCGGCGAGATTCGCAATCGACAGACGCTCGCTGAGCCGCAGCCGGAGTTCCTCAGCATCGTCCCGTTCACCGGCGAGACGAAAGAGCCACGACTCCGCCTGAAGGCGCTCCACGCCGACGAGCGGAAGCACGACTACATCCAGTACGAGATTCCGTACAGCAAGGCCGAAGTGATGGCAGAGAGCACGCGCTGCTTGCAGTGCACCTGTGAAGCGATCGGCTTTTGTGACCTACGCCGCCTCGGCATTGAGTACGGCACCACACTCAAGACACTGGAGAAGGATCACCAGAACGGCGCGGGCTTCCGTTCCATTACAGAGAATCGTTGGACCGGCGCGAATCACGATTACGTCCGCGACGATTCGCACGCCTTCATCTTGCGCGAACCTTCGCGCTGCATTGACTGCGGCCGTTGCGCCAACGTCTGCGCAGAAGTGGTTGGCGCCGCCTGTTACGACTTCATGCGCACCGGATTCGACACGCTCGTCACCACACCACTCGACATGAGCCTCAACGAGTCGCCGTGCGTCTCGTGCGGCCGCTGTGCAGAAACCTGTCCAACCGGCGCACTGATGCCGAAGCCGCGACTCCTTACGAAGTACGAAGTGGATGAATCGCGCTGCATCCTCTGCGGCATCTGCGTTGACGCATGTCCATACGACGCGCTGCGCAGCGGCTTCGACTTTGAGCTTGCGCACATCGATCGCAGCGAGCCGATGATCGATCTCATCGCGCTCGCCAAGATCGAGCGCACCTCCGAGGCAACCTTCATTCGCGGTGAGAGCAACTGGGAGAACACCGTTGCGGGGCGACGACACGATCCGGCACGCGCCCTTCCAGTGCTGCCGTCCAACCTGCGCGGGAAGTAGCGGATGCCGCTCCCTGACACACTCCCGCTGATCGGCATCACATGGGCTGACGCACTCTTCATGATGCTCGGAGGTGTCACGATTGCCGCCTCACTCTTTGTGGTGCTCGGCCGCGACATCATTCGTAACGGCTTGATGCTGATCCTTGCGCTCGGCGCACTCGCAGGGATCTACGTGATGCTCGGCGCGGCGATCCTTGCCGGCGCACAGGTGCTCGTCTACATCGGCGCCATCAGCGTGCTGATCCTCTTTGCCATCATGCTGACGCAATCAAAGGCGGCGCCGGCGAAACTCACCTTTCAGTCGCAGGCGCTCCCTGCAGCACTGATCGCGTCGCTCCTTGCGATCATCTTCGCCATCACGCTTGGCACGAATGACTGGAAGGCGACCGTCTTCGACAACACGCCAGCACCGCAGGGGACAACAGGCACCGCCGCCGAACTCTTCGGCCCATACCTGCTCGCCTTTGAGGTTGTCAGCGTCCTCATCCTCGCTGCCGTGATCGGCGGGATCTACCTTGCTGCCATTCCGCGTGCTGGCCAGATTGGCGCAGAGGACGACGAGGAGGTTCGATGAGCCAGATCGCCGGACACCTCGAGCCGTACCTTGTCCTCGCCGGGATTCTCTTCTCCATTGGCGCCTTCGGCTTCCTTGCGCGCCGCAATGCGATCAGCATGTTGATGAGCATTGAGCTGATGCTCAACGCGGTGAACCTCTCAGCTGTTGCGCTCGGCGTGTTCATCCCAGCGCTCGCCGGACAGGGGATCGCCTTCGCGCTGCTGATCATCGCCGTCGCCGCGGCTGAGGCCACCGTTGGCCTCGCCATCGTCATTGCCATCTATCGCAACCGGAAGACCCCGCTGGTCGACGAGTACGACACGATGAGGCAGTAGTGATGAACGTATTCAACACACTGATCCGCGCCGCGTCAGAGGGTGGCGAGCCGGCCGCGCAGCTCCCTGAATACGCGCCGCTGCTCCTGATCCTGCCGCTGGCAGGCTTCCTCTTCACTGCGGCGATCGGTCGCCGACTCGGCAAGTTGGCGCACCTCGTGCCACTCGGTGCGATTGTCGCCACCTGGGGGATCGCAATGAGCCTGGCGATCCCAGCGCTCCTCGGCGACCTTGGTGAGCACGGGGCATCGAGCGAGCTCTTCACCTGGATCGCCTCAGGGAGCCTCACCTTCAACATGGGGATTCACGTGGATGCGCTCACTGGCGCGCTGCTGCTGGTGGTCACCACGGTTGGCGCGCTCGTGCACCTTTATAGCGTTGGCTACATGAGCCACGATCCTGGGTACTGGCGCTTCTTCGCCTACCTGAACCTCTTCATGTTCTCGATGCTCCTGCTGGTGCTCGCGAACAACCTGCTCGTTGTCTTCGCCGCATGGGAGCTCGTCGGCCTCTCCTCATATCTGTTGATCGGCTTCTGGTACACGAAGCGCGAGCCTGGCCTTGCCGCGAAGAAGGCCTTCATCACGAATCGCGTCGGCGACGTCGGCTTCGCACTCGGCCTAATGGGGCTCGTTGCCGTCTTCGGCACACTCGACATCTCAACGATTCTCGCTGGTGTTGAGGCGGGTCAGCTCGCCGGACCGGCCGCCACCGTCATCGCACTGCTGATCTTCTGTGGCGCCGTTGGTAAGTCGGCGCAGTTCCCGCTGCACGTCTGGCTCCCCGACGCAATGGAGGGACCAACGCCAGTCTCCGCGCTGATCCACGCCGCAACCATGGTGAACGCTGGCGTCTACCTGGTGGCGCGCATGAGCCCACTCTTCGCCGCGAGCCACGAAGCGATGCTCGTTGTTGCGGCGATCGGCATCTTCACCGCCATCTTCGCCGCATCTATTGCCTTCACGCAGACCGACATCAAGCGCGTACTCGCCTTCTCAACACTTTCGCAACTCGGCTACATGTTCGCCGCACTCGGCGTTGGCGCATGGGTTCCGGCGATCTTCCACCTCATCACGCACGGCTTCTTTAAGGGGCTCCTCTTCCTTGGATCCGGTTCCGTGATCCACGCCGTTGAAGGCGAACAAGAGATGCCGAAGATGGGCGGGCTCGCCAAGAAGATCCCGATCACCTACGCCACGATGTTGATCGGCACGGTTGCAATCGCCGGCCTTCCGCCGCTCGCCGGGTTCTGGTCGAAAGACGAAATCCTTGGTGAGGCATTTAAGTTCGGTTACGCGTGGGTCTGGCTCGTTGGAATGGTGGTTGCGGGAGCTACCGCCTTCTACATGTTCCGTTTGATGGGGCTCACCTTCTGGGGGAAGAGTCGCGTCAGTGAGAGCGTTCACGTGCACGAGTCGCCATGGACCATGACGCTGCCGCTGATTCTGCTCGCAATCCCGTCGATTGGAATCGGCGCGCTGCTCGGCTTCCCGTTTGCTGACGGCATCTTGGTGCACGGGCTTGAGCCGATCTTCCATCCGGCGAACGTGCTCCTTGGACACGAACATGAGGCGTGGACACTCTTCGGCATTGACGGCCTCCTCATGCTCGCGAGTGTCACAGTGGCGTCAATCGGCACCGTGATCGGCGTGCGACTCTTCCGTAGCGATAACGGCGACCGCATTCGCGCGATCACCGCGCGACTTCAGCCGCTTTACACCGGCAGCCGCAACCGCTGGTTCTTTGACGATCTGAACGATCTCATTTTCGTGCGCCTTGGCACTCGCCTCGCAAACGCCGCATGGTGGTTTGACCGCCGCGTGGTTGACGGCGCAGTGAACGGCGTCGGTACACTCACCTCAACCGGTGGTCGCGGCCTGCGCCAGATTCAGACAGGACGCGTGCAGAATTATGCGTTCGGTATCGCGCTCGGACTCGCCGCCATGGCGGTCGCCTATCTGGTGATCGGGTCATGAGCGACCTGACGCAGCTCATTGGAGGGCTTCCGATCCTCTCCATGATTACGCTGCTCCCGTTCGTGGGCGCGCTGCTCATCGCGCTGCTTCCATCATCACGACCGTCACTGATTCGCGTGGCGGCGCTTGCGGTCTCGTTCACCACCTTCGTCTTGAGCCTGCTGATGCTTCCAGGGATCCGCGAGTTTTCGAGCGAGTTCGCCTTCAGCGAACAGATCTCATGGATCCCAAGCTTCGGCATCACCTACCACCTTGGCGTTGACGGCCTCTCTGGTGCACTCGTGGTGCTCACCACGCTGCTCAGCTGGATCTGCATTCTGGCGAGCTTCGGCCCGATCCAGAACCGCGTGAAGGAGTACTTCATTAGCTTCCTGATCCTTGAGACAGGGATGCTCGGCGTCTTCCTCTCACTCGACCTCTTCCTCTTCTACATCTTCTGGGAGATTGTTCTCGTTCCGATGTATTTGATCATCGGCATCTGGGGCGGCGCGGATCGCATCTACGCCACGATCAAGTTCGTCCTCTACACGCTGGTCGGTTCACTGCTGATGCTTGTGGCGATCCTCGCCACCGCCTTTAGCCACCAGGCGGCAACCGGCTCTTGGACTGGCGCATTCGATCTGATCGCGTTGCGCGGCACCATCACCGACCCAACGCTTCAGGCGCTCGCCTTCGGCGCCTTCGCGCTCGCCTTTGCGATCAAGGTGCCGATGTTCCCGTTCCACACCTGGCTCCCTGATGCGCACGTGCAGGCGCCAACCGCGGGCTCGGTGATCCTGGCTGGCGTGCTGCTGAAGCTTGGCGGCTACGGGTTCATTCGATTCGCAATTCCGCTCTTCCCGCAGGCGGCGCAGGACTTTGCGCCGCTCATCATCGCCCTCTCCGTGATTGCGATCATCTACGGCGCGATCGTGGCGATCGTGCAGACCGACCTTAAGAAGCTGATCGCGTACAGCTCGGTGAGCCACATGGGCTTCGTGACGCTTGGCATCTTCTCGTTCAACCAGCAAGGGGTGGACGGCGCGATCCTGCAGATGCTAAACCACGGTCTGATCACGAGCGGCCTCTTCCTCCTTGTCGGTATTGGCTATGAGCGAACGCACGATCGCGAGATCGCGAAGATGGGCGGCTGGGCATCACGTACCCCCGTCTATGCGGCGCTCTTCGGCTTCTTCCTCTTCGCCTCTGTCGGACTCCCTGGCCTCTCTGGATTTGCTGGTGAGTTCCTCGTTCTGCTTGGCGCCTTCCTCGTCAATCCAATGGTTGCAGGAGCTGCAACACTCGTGATGATCCTCGCCGCCGTCTACCTGCTCTGGATGTATCAGCGCATCTTCACTGGGCCACTCTCGCCGTTCCTGAAGGGGCTCGGCTCGCACTTAACCGATGTGACGCCGATTGAGATTGCCACGCTTGCCCCACTCGCCGCAATGATCGTGGCCTTCGGCATCCTTCCATCACTCCTCACTAACGCGTTCGCAACGAGCGTCGCGCAGTTCCTCATGTACGCGTCCGGAGGTCTGATCCAATGAGCGGCGACCTTCTCACCATTGCGCCACTCATCACCGTTGGGCTCACCGCCGTTGCGGTGCTCCTGAGCGACGGGCTGACGCCGAACCGCCGCTACGCGCCGATCGCTGTTGCACTCGCTGGGCTCGGCGTGACGTCGTGGATCCTGCTGCAGCAGAGCGGCGGCACGGTGACGGCACTAAGTGGCGCGTATATCGGCGGACCGTTCGTTGCCTATCTCGGCCTTCTCGGGTCAGCGGTCGTGGCGATTACGCTGCTGATCTCACCAGACCACCTCGCTGCGCGGCGTTATCCGAGCGCCGAGTTTGCCGCAACACTCCTCTTCGCCCTTTGCGGTGCGATCCTGGTTGGCGCTTCGGGCGATCTCGTCACGCTCTTCATCGGACTTGAGCTAATGGTGATTCCCGGCTACATCCTTGCCGGCTACGCAAAGCGTGATCCGCTCAGCACTGAGGGCGCGGTGAAGTACTTCCTGCTTGGAAGCTTCTCGAGCGCCATCTTGCTCTTCGGCATCGTGCTGCTCTGGGGGAGCACTGGAACCGCGTCGCTCACCGAGATTGCAACTGCACTTACCGCCGCTGGCACAGGACTTCACCCTGCCGTTGCGATGGCGCTCGCGCTGATTACCACTGGCGTCGCCTTCAAGATTGCGGCGGTGCCGTTCCACTACTGGACACCAGACGCGTATCAGGGTTCACCAACGCCAATCACCGGATACCTCTCTGTTGGCCCAAAGATCGGCGCATTTGTTTTGATGATCAAGATCTTCTTGATCGCACTTCTTCCACTTGCCGCATCATGGATTCCTGTCGTGGCAATCCTTGCAACCGCCACGATGACACTCGGTAATCTTGTTGCGCTGACGCAATCAAACGTGAAGCGCATGCTCGCCTATTCGTCAATCGCACACACTGGGTATCTGATGGTCGGTATCGTTGCCGCAGGTGAAGGGGAAGCATCTGGAATTGCGGGCGTGCTCTTCTACTCCGCCGCATACGCACTGATGAATCTCGGTGCATTCGCCTTCCTCACCGCTGTGCAGGGGCGACCTGGTGCAACGGTGCAGCTCTCCGACCTTGCCGGTCTTGGCCGAAAGCATCCGCTGCTTGCACTTCTCGCCGCACTCTTCTTGCTGAGCCTCACCGGTATTCCGCCAACGGCTGGCTTCTTCGCCAAGGCGTACGTGATCCTGAGCGCCGTCCAGGCGGGCGGTATCGCCAGCGTGCTCGCCATTGTTGCGGTGCTCAATGCGGCGATCGCCGCCTTCTACTACCTCCGCGTCGTCATCTACCTCTTCATGCGCGACCCGGCTGAGGTGGAGGTCCAGGTTGCAACCGCCCCACTCCTGCGCGCCGGGCTTATCGTTGCCGCCGCCGGCACCCTCCTTCTCGGCCTCCTCCCAGGCGGGCTGATCGAGGCGGTAGTAAAGGCGATCGCCAGCTAGTTGTAACAAATCCCTCCCGGCGCTCCTATCAACGAGAATTCATATAAACTTCCGCTATATGGAAGGCACCCTGTACGAGGCTTCTCGATGACCACCAAGAGCGCCGCGGCGCTCCCTGCCGCCGTGCACCAGCTAACTGGCGAACGCGACGTCATTGAGGCGGCGCGTCGTGTCCACCGCGCCCTTGGGGACACCAATCGCCTAGATCTTGTCCGTCGACTCGCTCAGGGTCCAGCCACCGTCTCCGAGCTGATTGAGTCGACCGGCCTCTCCCAGCCGCTGGTCAGCTGGCATCTGCGCCGACTCCGCAGCGCCGGTCTCGTCATCAGCGAGCGCTCCGGCCGTGAGTCCATCTGCACGCTGCGCACCGAAACCATCGCCGAAGGTCACGCCCTGATGCTCTCTGCACTCGGCGTTGCAAATCCCGCCGCCTGGGTTGCGCCGCAGGTTGCCCTTCCGAACGCACAACCACTCGTTGACGCCGTGCGCGCAGAGGAGGCGTAACCATGGCCAGCCGCGCAACTGAAGGGAGTCTCTTCACAGGCGATGAGCGCGCGCGCATCAAGCGCATCGGCGAACCGATTGCGCTGTTTCTTGGTCGACTCGGTTTCACACCAGACGCGCTTACCGTTGTGGGATTCGGCATTGTCGTTGCTGCAGCGTTTGCCGCCGCCGCAGGCCAGTGGGTTCTCACCGCACTCATCTTGATCTTCGGCACGCTCTTTGACGGACTTGATGGAACGCTCGCGCGCGCCACAGGGAAGACGAGCGACTTTGGCGCATTCCTTGACTCAACGATGGACCGTGCAGGCGAGGCGGTGATCTACGCCGGCATCGCCGCGGGAGCCGCGATGAGCGGCAAGACGGAAGTGATTGGTCTTGCAACGCTTGCGCTCGGCACAGGATCCCTGGTGAGCTACGTGCGCGCGCGCGGCGAGGGGCTTGGAGTCTGCGCCAACATTGGCATTGCACAGCGCGCCGAACGAGCCGCTGTGCTAATCGTTGGCCTCCTCGCCGGCGGACTCGCGGCCCCAACCTGGCTCACCGCCGCACTCCTCATCATCTCTGTCGCCTCTGCGATCACCGTGGTGCAGCGGATTCGATTCATCCGCGCCGGGCTTGCAGCAGCCGAGCAGGCAGCAGCAGCGCAAGGGAAGGTTTCGCCGCACCAGTAGCGGCAGATTGATGCTCGCCGCTGGCGTTGTCAGCGGTAAGTGAAGGTGGGGCTGAGAGTCAGCTCCGCAAAAAGAACGGTAGTAACAAGGGGGTACGGAACATGATGGAGATGAACGGGCCAAGGGCCCAATGGAACGCACGACCGGCGCCAACAACGCCTGTCAAGGCAACGAATCCGATCCGCGTCGCGATTGCGGGCGTGGGGAACTGCGCAAGCAGCCTCGTCCAGGGTCGCTACTTCTACGCGGACGCCAAGAACGATGCAAAGGTCCCAGGACTGATGCACGTGGATATTGGCGGATATCACGTGCGCGACCTCGACTATGTGGCCGCGTTTGACGTGAACGTCACAAAGGTTGGTAAGGACCTCTCCGTTGCACTCGGCGCAGAGCCGAACAACACCTGGACCTTCCAGGAGATCCCAACCACCGGCGTGATCGTGCAGCGCGGACCAACGCTTGACGGCATTGGCAAGTATCTGCGCGACGTGGTGAAGGAGTCACCAGAGAAGCCGGTCGATGTTGCCGCAGTGCTCAAGGAGCGCAAGGTGGACGTCTTGGTTGCCTACCTTCCGGTCGGCAGCGAAGAGGGGATCCGCTATTACGCCGAGCAAGCGATCAAGGCAGGGTGCGCGTTCGTGAACGCAATTCCAGTCTTCATTGGTCGCGAGCCTGAGTGGCAGAAGAAGTTCGCCGCCGCCGGTCTTCCGATCGTTGGCGACGACATCAAGAGCCAGGTTGGTGCGACGAT